>Ga0209794_1000031_pt1 | contig 380273 bp, 346 predicted proteins | sample EBPBio232013_DNA_FD_185869 | JGI IMG/M metagenome (GOLD analysis project Ga0209794, IMG submission 185869) | Wastewater treatment Type I Accumulibacter community from EBPR Bioreactor in Madison, WI, USA - Reactor 1_5/23/2013_ DNA (SPAdes)... | ecosystem: Engineered > Bioreactor > EBPR >...
TGCATTCATCCATAATCAAATGGTCTTAATCAACCTTTGACTCACAAGAAAACGCTGATTTTTTTTAAAACCTTTTTTCATAGGTTATTTGACACTACCTTACTCGATTATAGATTTTGAGGTGATAAAGGTCAAATAAAATGAAGAAATTTGACATAATCACTAATTAGTATTATATTAGTATTAGAAGCTTAATAAAGGAATGCCACTGTATAGCGAAGGGGTTGGCATAAAGAATAGTCGATTTAGGAGTAGATCATATGAGCAAAATTAGAATAGAATTTTTTCACGATGTGATTTGTAGCTTTTGCTTTCCCATGTCATATCGCATGCGACAGCTTAAAGCGCAGTTTCCAGAGTTGGAAATCGTGCACCGTTCGTTTGCTTTAGTTAAAGAGGTGCGTGATTTTGATGACATGTTTGGATCTCGTGAAAGGGCAAAGGCAGAGGTATTAGGGCACTGGGTGCATGCAAATCAAAATGATGATTACCATCGGTTTAATATCGACGGGATGCGGAAAGCTGATTTTCCGTTTCCGGAGTCCATGCTAGGCTTAAGAGCCTGTAAGGCGGCATCAAAGGTGGCAGGTGAAGCGGGCTACTGGGATGTTTTCGACGGTCTCCAGGAGGCGTTTTTTATGAAAAGTCAGAATATCGGCGACATGACCATCATCGAGCAGGTAGTGAAGTCGACACAAGTAGACTTCGAAGAATGGAAACGCTACTTTGAAGATCCCGCTACACTGTTGGCGGTTGAAGATGACCTTATGTTAGCAAGAGACTATCGCATCACCAGTGTACCCACCCTGATTATTAATGGCACTAAACGCATAATTGGCGCTCAGGGGTTAGATGCAATCATAGCGGCAGTAAAAAATCCGGATCAGCCTTTTTAGGTGATCCGGATTTGCTTTTATGCAGAATTAGTTAAGCATGAGCAGCGCCCACTTTTTGCTGTGAAAGCGTCTGAAAATAATGATGGCAGTGGCGAAAATGGAAAGAATTTCTGCCTGCCAAAGACCTGCCACACCTTGATTGAGTGTGAGGATAAACAAATAGGAGAGTGGAACAAAAAGTGCCCAGAGTCTTATCATGGTATAAATCATGAGTTTATAGGTATCTCCAGCCCCTCTCAAAGCGCCGCCCATGACGATCATGAAGTTAAGTCCAGGCTGATTGATCGCCATGTAAACCATTACTGGAATCCCTAAGGCGATGACGGTTTGATCTGTAGTAAAGGCATAAAGTAGTGGAAGTGGAATCGTTACGAAAAGGATCCCGACGAAAATTCCCCATAGGATGCCTAAGACGGAAGAGGTAAGTCCAATTTCAGATGCTTTATGAATGTCCTTTTCACCGAGAGATTTCCCCACCAAGGTGGCCGCTGCGATGCTGACGCCTACAGCTGGCATAAACGATAAGGATTCGATTTGAATGAGGATTCTAAATAATGCCTCTGCATCTGTTTCAAGCTTAGCGATGAAGACACCCACTACGACGAAAGAAAGCTGCATGAAAAACTGCTCAATTCCGCCAGGGAGGCTGATTCTAAATAATGGACCCAGTATGTGTCGATCCATTATCCATTTGGCTTTTAGTTTGATCATGGAATTCTTAACATAGAGGACATAGATATAAATCGCTGTTGCGACGATTCTCGATAGTGAGGTTGACAGAGCAGCCCCCGCTATGCCCATTTCGGGAAAGATGCCCCATCCTGTGATGAGAACGTAGTTGCCGAGGATATTCAGGAGATTTGCAAAACCTGTAATCCACATGGGTGTTTTCGTATCACCGGAGCCCCTTAATATGGAAGCGAAAGCGAACGAAAGGAACATGGGCACAAATCCGATTAGGATGTAATTAAAATAGAGTATCGCGTCTTCGAATATTTTAGGTTCAATCTCATAGATTCTGAATATATCTTCTTTAAAGACGAACGCCAAACCCATGACACCTAGACCAATCAACAGGTTGAGAACGACGTTTTGCTCTGCAATATGCTTCATTTTATGGGAGTCTTTTTCACCATAGGCTCTGGAAATCATGGCCACTGCACCGGTGTTAAAGGCAGAGAAGGTGAAAATCAAAAAGTACATGATTTGGTTCGAGAAACCAACCGAAGCGATGGCTCCGGATCCAATCATTTGTCCGATCATGATCATATCAGCGACGCCGAGTAGGGTGTTAAGCCCCATTTCTATGATGGCAGGAGCCGCCATAGCGAGAATCGCTAAGATGAGCGCCTTTTTACCTGTTAGCTTTTCAAATAGTTTTTGCATAATTTCTCCTAGTGTTTACAAATATTACTTCGACTGTCTAAGTAGTATAGCATAAATGGATTATAAGCAAAATACCAATGGAAGATTATTTATATCGTGAGCACGATATGATTATGGGTATTCATGATAATACAATGATTACAAGGAGGTAACCATGGGAATAGCGATGAAACTGACGATACTTTTTTCATATGGTTTAATGATCACTTTAAATGCACTTGCGAATATCCTTCCGATCAATGGATTGGGTACGGGTCAGATTTCGGATGGATTACTGTTGCAACCATCGCAAATGTAACGACTTTGTTGGTTAGTCTGGATTGGAGTGGATTCGGAATATCCAATCAGGTTTGGATGATTATGATTTTAATCATTGGGGCCTTAATCGGGATTATTACCATCTATAGACAAAAGGACATACCTTATGGAATGGTGATTATATGGGCTTATGGCGGAATTCTTTTAAAACACCTGTCAGAAACGGGGTTTAGTCGTGAATATCCACTGGTTATCGCCACCGTTGGTTTTTGTATCGTAGTGATACTGGGGGCTCTACTGAAAGTCTTTAATCGTTTAAGACAAGTAACATAAGATTTATACTCCCTAACGATAATCAAAGGAGGCGTTTACAGGATATCCTCCCAAAATGTGAGGCGCATCTATGTAAAAAAGCTTTCAGACATCGATGTCGATGTCATGAAAGCTACGAGATAAAAAATGAGTTGTTTATCCTTTATAAAGCATGCGGTCGTACATGTGGACGAAGCCCATTTTTTCGTAGAGTTTTTTAGCGCGTCCGTTAGGAATATCCACATGGAGAGAAAGATTACCACCCGTTTTGTCAATGGCTTGGTTGATGAGTTCGGTGGCGATACCACGACCTTTGTTTCCTTTTTTTACCCCGATATAAGCGAGATGGTATGAAGGGATAAAATCTGAAAATCCCATATGTACCACCACGCAGATGCCTTGGATTTCTCCATTATGAGTTGCTTTAAAGATGAAACCGACATCGATGGCCTTTTGAACGGCATCAGAGGTCTCTTCGATGCTGTCGTGATAAGGCTCAAGGAGTTTACGGACATGTGTAACAATTTCTGATTTATCTGTGCTTGGATGCTTTGAGATCTCAGAGATTTCGATGTCGTTCCTTCCATCATTTAAAATGACGATATGGGGACTAGGTAATGAAGCGCCATTTTCAATTAACGCGGCAAGGGCATAAGCTTCACCAGCACTGATACTTATATTTTCAAGTCTTTTAAGGAGCCTAGCGGCTTCTTTTAATTTTTCGGTACCGATATCGTAAAGAGTAGCTTTTGTGCTTGCAATCGTTTCTGATAGCGCATCATCATGGGCTAGACGCTTTAAAGTGAGTGAATGCACACCACAATTGATCTGCGGAATCTTAACGATTTTCCCGTTAACCCAGCTACGCATTAGCTCGTGGTAGATGCTTTTTAAAGTATAGCCACCATTGATCTGTGTCCAAATAGTGGCTGGTTCAGATACCCTTTCGAGAATTTCCTCGGTGATTTTCTGGATGGCGAGACTTCTGATGAAGGGCTTCTTCTCCCATTCGGACATTAAGAAGTATCCTTGAGAAATGGCATATTGTTCAATTTGATCATGCGTGTCCATACTTTGATTTCGCTTTATGGATATCCAATTGATTTCAGGATATTTTTTTTGAAGGAGCGTGGATTCCTTCGATTTATGCCCATACAGCGTCATCTCTTTTCCTAAAGCGAAATGGGAAATGGATTTTACATATTGCTCAGAACCATAGACGAAGATATTTTGGAATCCTTGGTCGTAAGCAAATTGTACCAGAGATTCGGCGATGCGATCGTTCTTATGGCCAGAGGGATTACTGCCTTCCAGTTTTAAGTAGATTGAATCTATCCCTAAGTGTTTCTCTAAATTTTTCGCCCGGAATAGAGGCGTTTGACCACTTAAATGCATATTTCATCCTCCTTAAAAAGTGATAACTACCTATTAAGTATATCTGATTACGCCTGATCATGCAAAAAGGCACTGACTTGTAAGTTTGATTTGACAAGTTTTCATTATAGGAATATACTATGACTGAAAGACCGGATTCGGTCATAGTTTTTATCGTATCTATGACTGGAATGGAAACGTGAGTCATAGCTGGAGGTGTTATGGGAAAACCATTTACTGAAGAAGAGAGAAGTAAGCTTAGGACACTTATGGTTCAAAATGCGCGAAAGGCGTTTGAATCACAGCCGTTTAACGAAGTAAAGGTCGAACAGATTACGAAGGAAACGGGCATCTCAAAAGGCGCGTTCTATACCTTTTATAAATCTAAGGAGGAGCTCTTTATCGACGTCCTTATAATAGTCGAGGAAGAAATGCAACAGCAGATCATGCAAAAAATAGCCCGACAGTCTACACTTAGAAAGCAGCTGAAGACCATCCTCATCGAGGCGATCCATACCTTCGAAAAGGGTTATTTATTTAAATCCTTTGAAGATCCTATCATCCAGGCTGCGATTCTTTCTAAGGCCACTGACGCTCAAAGGGAGCAAATGCTCGTCGCAGACAGGCGCTTTCTCGAGCAGCTTATCGCTGATGAAAGCAGTCTAAAGCTAGACAGGGCAACGGCACTTGACCTGTTGAGAAGCGTTTTTTTTATATTACCTGTTAAAGCGCAACTGGAATCACCCTTTGAAACATTTATCAGTCAGTTTGTATCTGCAATGGTGGATACCATTATACATGAAGAGGCACCCGGCATGGTGGTGCCGAAGGAAGGCAACTATGTGTCATAAAGGATTAGAAGCATCATGGAGCATCGAAATTGATCAGTTAACGAAATATTATGGCAAACACATAGGGGTAAAGGATTTATCCATGTCCGTAAGAACGGGCGATTTTTATGGGTTTATCGGTCCAAATGGTGCCGGGAAGACCACTGCGATTAAAACACTGGTAAACCTGCTCATCCCGACATCTGGAGAGGTAAGGATACTGGGTGCCAATACCGCTAAGCACCTCGATAAAATTAAGGACAGAATCGGCTTTATGCCGTCAGAGGTCAATCTCTATGAAGATTTGACGGTGGAAGGCCTTCTGCAGATGAACAGGAGTTACTATAAGAAACGTGGCGGACAGGTTAAGCAAGATCAAATGAAGGCCTATGAAAAGAAGGTCATCGACTGTTTAGAAATCGATGTTACGAAGCGTTTTAAAGCGTTATCACTGGGAAACAGAAAAAAAGTTGGGTTTCTAATGTCCATAGCCCATGAACCGGAGGTGCTGATTCTTGATGAGCCCACTTCTGGTCTCGATCCGCTGATCCAGGATGAGCTGATGAAGCTGCTGAGTGAAAGGCATCAGGCGGGAACGACGATTCTTTTATCCTCCCATACTTTAAGTGAAGTGGAAAACAACTGTATCACTGTAGGACTCATCAAAGAAGGCCGAATGATCATGCAAGACGATATTTCTAGGCTGAAGCGGATGAATCTGAAACACGTTGAGGTTTATATTGACCCAGCTGAACTTCAGAGCCTATTAAACTGGGCGAATAGAATCGGTGCTGTACAATCAGAGCCTGCTAGGAGCAGTGGTGCCAGTAAGGTCGTTTTATTTAAGACGGCAGCGGCGATTACAGACGTGATGCAAACCCTTTCTCAAGTCGCTACGCGGGATGTGAATATTTTTGATCCCACTTTAGAGGATTTGTTTATGCACTATTATCAACAGAAAGAGGTGAAGTGATGTTCACTTTCGTGAAAAATGAATGGTTGAGGCGATATAAGGCCCCTATGATTTTTACGCTAATCGTAGCGAGCATGATTTTCATCAGCATGCAATTTTATAAAACCATCATGGAAAACATGATTTTACTGGATACCTTCCTCTCTACCGATATGATGAATGGGATATTAGGGGCGTTTGGGGTAGATGTGGCGGCCATGAAAAGCGTGGTCGGATTCTTTTCGAGTTATTCCACCATGTGGGTGATGATGGCGGGAGGGATTTACTTCGCTTACTTCGGTGCAGAGATGATTGCGCGTGAGGAACGCCTGAATACCATCAGTTACCTGGCGATCAAACCGATGTCGCGACGTGCGCTTTTCCTCTCCAAATGGCTGGCGCTACAAGGCATCATTCTTGCGTTTTTTATGGGTATTTCACTGGTAGGCGTGCTATCCGTAGGCATGCAGAGCCGATATGCGCCGTGGACCATCAACGCTGAGGCGCTTACGGAAGAGCGTGTCAACCGAATCGCTGAAAATGGGGAGGCATTATCGCCCTATTTAAAGGTGGACGAAGCCTTGTTCGATGCATTTACCATGGAAATGCTGTTTGGCCAGTTTACAGGAAACGAAGCAGAAATCGAAGCTGCGGGCATCGATGCTCAGGGGCTTATCGCATCCATAGGAGATGAACTTCAAAATCCGGAGGTGATGTTCGACAACATGCTTCAAAACCCAGAGAAGTATCTAGAGACATTTAAGCGATATTTAGGTGATTCTGAGGCCTTAAAACTGGATGAAGCGACCTTTGCGGAGGCAGTTAAGGAGGAACAGGCGAAATACCGAGATATGAAAGCCGATTTTTTAACAGGTAAAAATGTCATCGGCCATTACTTTTCCTATGCCCCTGAGTTTTTCCTCGAAGAAATGATCACGTCGAATCAAATACCTTTGATGATAGCGGTGCACCCTGAACTCTCTGAGGTCGTTCAAAGGGTGAACTGGCGTAGCTTTGCGTATGTGATTTTCAACATGTGGGGTGTGGTATCCGCTCTAGGCACCTTCGGACTTTGCATCGCTGCGGTTACCATCCATGCGCAGCTGAGCGGTCAAATCGCCATGCTGATCAGCCTGATCTTCTATTTTATGAACACCATCCTAGAAATGGTGGGCAGTCTGAAGCTCCTTAAGTGGCTAACGCCATTTAGCTATGCAGACACCAGCGGTTCTAATCCAAATCTAATAAATATTATGATATTATTAATAGTGATGATGGGGATAAGTGCAATCGGTGCACTTCGCTATAAGAATCGCGACATCATCGGATAGATGGGAGGGTGTCATGAACCTAAGTATATGGATGATCATTTTTTTCCCCTTATTACTCTTAACGATGGTGACCATAGAAAAGTGGTATGGACCAAAAAGCCGTAGAAAGATTAGTTATGAAAGTCAAAGACTGCTATTGACCTTATTTATAGTCCTTGGTCCCAATGTGCTTACGTGGTACATGACGGACCGAGGGCTTAAAGAGATAGCCATCGCAACGGCAGTGCTTGTTATGGCGGCCTTGATAGGCAATTTTATCGGACCGAAGGTGTACCAAGTCGTCGACATTTCAGAAGTGTCCATTAAAAATGTCATCCTTAAAGCATGCCGAGAACTGGATCTCGGTGAGGTGACGATCACCAGTGAACAAGAAGAATTAAAGGAAGTTATCCGCTTCTCAAAATCAAAAGCGACCCTTTCGTTGGTTTATGCGAATCGATTCCCAACCGATTTAGCGATCGTCAAACTAGGCTTCCATACCATACATAAAGGTCCTATAATTAAGCCCATCATCGAAACCATTCGTGAGGCAGTCGAGCCTTATGAAATTCCTAGAGATTCGATGGGTATTAGATGGTTTAAAGGCGTGACGGTAACGGTCATGCTTGCAGGCATCCTCGTGATGGGGACGAATATTCTAATTGAAACCTACGAACAACAGCTGATGCCGATTTCGACTTATCCTGAACAACTAACGGTGACGAAGCTTGATAAGAATATTACGGATCAAAAGCAGCATGAAGTGAATGTTCTGACGGATGAAGCAGCGATTAAAGCCTTTTATGAGGCGCATCTCAACGGGCAAATATTCGATCAATATGAGATTAACCTAGAACATAAGATGATGAGCTTTGATTACGAAGTGGTTTTTGATGCACCTTGGAAACGCGCATATATCGGCGATTATGAGTCTTTTCTCGTGATTGATTATGAAATCATGGCGGCAGAAGAAAGCTGGGTTAGACCCTTTGCAATCCTTTATAGACTCTGGCATAAGGGAGACCAAAAAATTTATAGATTCCTATAGCTTGCTAGATTTGAAACGGCATTTGTCAGTGACAAAAATACCCCCAACCGAGGTTGTTATGGTAAAATATGAGCAAGTCAACAACATAAGGAATTTGCAGTTTCCACAAGTTTTAGGTTTGGGAGGTTATGATGAAAAAGTGGGGCATGTTATTACTCATGTTAGGTTTATTAGTTGGTATCTTAGCATTGAGCGGCTGTTCAAATGGTGGGGATACGGAAGCGAATACCGAAGCTACAATTGACCAAACGACATTGGCAGAAGAAACCACTGCTGGAGCGGTGGAAGCAGAAGCAACTGAAGAGACTGTTTTTGATCCTGGAAAAGACTTGCCACCTGTTGATTCCGAGGAGTTTGTCGGATACTGGCGTATGGTGGAAAGGAATGAAAATGGAGAGGTCAAGGACGTTTCTGATTATCCGATCTACTTTTTAGAGGTAACTGAAAATCGTCTTTATATCATCACGACCTCTTTAAATGAAAATGAAGGTTATTCATCCGCAGATAAATTCTACGTTTTGGACGGTGCATACTGCTATTATGATTATGACGAAATCAATCAAGATAATTATAAAAATGCCATTGATTCTCCATGGGGAGGGCGTTATGTCGTTTCCTTCGACGATGAGGATCAGCTAGTTCTTACAGAGTATTATAGTCTGGCGGGATTGAATGATGCCTATAATACCTATACCTATGTAAAAATTCCAGCAAACGAATGGCCGATTAGCGATTGATCAAGTAAAAAAATGAAGACGCATCCAAGTCATCTAATGATTAAAGGATGCGTCTATTTTTTTGGAGCATTCTTGCGAACAATGTTGACTATTTTAGCTAAAATAGCTAAAATAAAATTAGGAAATGCTGGAAATTACTCACGAACATGTACGAGAATGGGAGGTTTATTATGAAAATACCCTCGACGGAAATTAAAAACGCTTTTGGAAAATACCTTAGGCTATGTGCAACTGAGCCTGTGTACATCACTAAAAACGGGGTGGTGATCGCTAAACTATTGAATCATACACCTGAGGATGAGATTATCGAGCAATCAGGAAACCTTAGGAAGGTGTTCGATGTGGATGCCATCGAGCGTCGCGATTATGATTATGATCGGGTCGCAGAAGCCATCGAAGTCTATAATCTTGAACGGGTGAAGATGTCATTAGAAGCGTTTAAGCAGATGAATGAGGATGCGACAAATCGCTATGAGTATATAGACGGCGAGGTCTATCTACTGGGTGCACCTAGTATATTTCATCAGCGTGTGGTTTCACGGCTTCATATTGAGATGGACCGCTATCTCTCGGGGAAACCATGTGATGTTTTTGAGTCGCCGTTTGATGCGACACTTCTTAGACGGGGAAATAAGGCCTTCACAAACATCGTACAGCCCGATCTACTGGTGCTGTGCAACTGGCGTTCGGACACAGATGAAACGGGTCATTATAATGGCATCCCGAAACTATTGGTCGAAGTGCTTTCTCCGGGTAATACAAATAAGGAAATGTTTACGAAGCTCGACCTTTATCGCGATTCGGGGATAGAAGAATACTGGCTCATGGATCCCATAAAAGGCAACGCCATCATCTATCGTTTTGATGACTATAAAATCGTAGAAACACGTGCCTATAACCCTAATGATGTCTGCGAATCCATGATTTATCCTGGATTGACCTTTAAAGTGCTAGAATAAAAAAGGACATTTTTCAACGGCTGGGAAATAAAAAAAGCGCTGAATAAGCGCTTTTTTAATGTCTGGTTATTTTTGTTTTCGGTCACCGCTACGATCGATGAGTGCTTCGTATAAAATAAGCGTCGCAGCGATTCCCACGTTAAGCGAGTCGCAATCTCCACGCATGGGTATTTTTACTGCTTCTGATGGAATCTGGTACCAGTCCTTTGAGATGCCATATCGTTCACTGCCCATGATAATGGCGATCCTCCCTGAGTAATCCTGCTCATAGTAATACTGTTCTGCATCGGTATCGGTTAGGATAATTTGATAGCGATTCTGTTGAAGCCACGAGATGACCTTTTGGGTCTCTTCTTCGATGATGGGGACCTTGAAGCAGGAACCCTGTGAGCTTCTGAGAATCTTCGGATGGGTCACTCTGGTTTTACGGTTACAGATGATGATGGCGTCTGTATCGGTTCCATCACAGGAACGGATAATCGTACCGATGTTGCCGGGAATTTCCAATCCATCTAAAACGACGATGACTTCGTGCTTCTTCGGACTTAGGTTATCCAGATGTTTTTGAGGGAATTTTGCTAAGGCAAAAACGCCGGATGATGTCCCCACTTCTACGATTTTTTCGAAGGTGCTACTGGAGACGATATGCACTTCCTCAGCAAGGTCGCAAAGTGAAATCATAATTTGATAGGCTTCAGGTGTTGTGATGCCATAGAGATCTAAAACCACCGCTTGAATAGCCACGTTGTTTTTGATGAGCTGCTGGCAGCCCCATATGCCTTCTACACCAACCAGCTTCTCTGGATTTGATTTTGTGTTGTTGACGACAGCTTGGATTTTCTTGATGACAGCCGCATTTTTACCGGACAAACGGCATTTTCTTTTATAGTTTTCACGAATAAATCGCTCTTTTTCTTCTAAACTTTGTTTAATGAACAATTGATACCTCCATAAAGACTTCTTAGTTTCACCCACCTCATTATAGCATGAATTGGTTTGTATTATTTGACGAACAACTGTATTTGAGATAAAATATTAACTGAATAAATGAAAGGGAGTGAAAACGAGCATGGACGATGAACCTGGGGAAACGAAGCATTATAATTGCACGATTTTCCAAATGTTCAACCGCAAATTTAGGACTTACCATAGAAGACCGTGAAGCAGAAGCTATAGTTCTGTTTTATTTGGTCTATTTTTGTTTGTAAATCTATGGAGGAAACTATTTTGATAAAGCAACTATTCTTAATAATGATACTTATTGCTGCAAATGCATTTTTCGCAGCATCTGAGATGGCTTTAATCTCACTTAATGATAATAAAATTAAACTCATGGCTGAGGACGGTAATAAAAAGGCAAAGCAATTATTAAAACTGCTTGGAGAACCAAGTCGGTTCTTAGCGACGATTCAAATCGGCATCACATTGGCTGGATTTTTAGCCAGTGCATTTGCCGCTGAATCGTTTGCAGATCCCTTAGTAAGTTTTTTAAATAACTATGAAATTCCCGTTTCAGATGGCGTCTTAAAGGTTGCTGTGGTTATAGCCATTACGATTGTATTATCTTTTTTTACTTTAGTGATTGGCGAATTAGTACCTAAGCGTGTAGCGATGAAAAAAGCAGAAAGTATCTCATTTCGCGTCGTTGGATTGCTACTGATCTTATCAATAATTTCGGGCCCTTTTGTTAAATTACTCACTGCATCAACGAATGTTTTCGTTAGGCTGTTTGGTGTCGACCCGCATTCACTTGAAGACGATGTCACTGAAGAAGAAATTCGTATGATGGTGGACGTTGGAGAGGAAAAGGGCACCATCGACGAACGCGAGAAAATCATGATCAACAACATCTTCGAGTTCAATAATAAGACCGCAGAAGAAATCATGACTCACCGAATGGAGTTGGTAGGGGTTCCTGTAACGGTTGAATTATCAACACTTATGAACCGACTTGCAGAGGAGCGTTATTCACGGATCCCCGTCTATGACGGAAGTATCGATAATGTCGTGGGAATCCTTCATGTAAAAGATCTACTGGCATTAATCAATGTGGATTCGGAAATCAATTTTAAGATTGAAGATTACATGAGGAAGCCTTACTTTATTCCGAAGCAGAAAAAGATTGATGAACTCTTCGTCGATATACAAAATGCGAAAACGCATATGGCCATCGTCATCGATGAATATGGTGGAACGGCAGGCGTCGTAACAGTCGAGGACCTCGTCGAAGAAATCATGGGCAATATTTTTGATGAGTATGATGAAGAAGAAGACAGAGAAATCAAACAATTAGATGATTACACGTATGAAGCAAGCTGTAGAATCGGTTTAGATGAGTTAAATGAAATTCTGGATGCAGACTTGCCAGTTGACGATTTTGATACATTAAATGGCTTTTTAATTAGTCTAATTGGAAACATACCACCAAAGGATGAAATCATCGAGATAAGGTTTAATCATGTGCGCTTTCGCGTTATCGAAGTGACGGATAAACGAATCGAGAAAGCGATTATCCTCATCGATGAACCAAAATCTTTTATAGATGAGCTGTTAGAGTAACTTTATACCGGAGGCAGACTAATCATGGAACCTTTTAATAAATCAAACCATAATCTCCAGTATATGTCCATCGGTTATGCGATACTGGCTGCGCTCCTGTATGGGATCAGTGCACCTGTTTCGAAGCTTCTTCTCGTAAAGCTCAGCCCTACGATGATGGCGGCCCTACTGTACTTAGGCGCTGGCTTAGGCATGCTGTTTATCAATATTTTAAAGCGTATTCGCAGAGTCGAGCAAAATGAAGCGAAGATGACGAAAAAAGAGATGTCCTACATTATTGGGATGATTCTACTGGATATTGCGGCGCCTATATTTTTGATGATTGGGTTATTAAGCTCGACTTCTGGCAATGCTTCTCTTCTTAATAATTTCGAAATCGTCGCCACCTCGCTGATAGCGCTGTTCATCTTCAAAGAAGCCATCGGAAAACGAATGTGGACCGCTATCACATTCATAACCCTTTCTAGTATGATTTTATCGTTTTCGGACATTACAAGTCTGAAATTCTCCATTGGTTCCATCTTTGTCTTACTTGCTTGCATTTCTTGGGGACTCGAGAACAACTGTACAAGGATGCTCTCGCTAAAGGATCCTTTACAAATCGTCGTGGTAAAGGGGCTTGGCTCTGGATTCGGTGCACTTATCATCGCCTTCGCCATAAAAGCAGTGACCTTTGACTTTTTATATGTAATCATGGCATTATTACTAGGTTTCGTCGCCTATGGCATGAGCATTTATTTCTATATCACAGCTCAAAGAACACTGGGGGCGGCCAGAACAAGTGCATACTATGCAGCAGCACCATTTATAGGCGTGCTTGTTTCCTGGGTGTTTTTAAGAGAACCCATTACGATTAATTTCTTAATCGCGTTAGGGATTATGCTACTCGGAACCTATTATGCCGTTACAGAAGATCATGGACACAGTCACGCACACGCTGTTGAAGCCCATGAGCATAAGCACCGTCATGACGATGGTCACCATGATCATGTACATGACACGCCGATAATCGGTGAACACTCTCATGAGCATCAGCATGAAGCGATGATACACACACATGCACATACACCAGATTTGCATCATCGGCATACCCATACGCACGCCTAAGGAGTATAAACATGAACTCAAAAATTCTAGCTTTGGTAACAGAATCCGAAGCCACTAAAAACGATTTGTGCCTACAATTGAGATCGTTACTAGAAGGGTATATGCAAGTGGTTGGCTACGCCACAGAATCGGGGATTGATGGCTTGGTCGTCGCAGATTTGGTGGTGTTCAGCTCCATGGAGATGTATGAAATTGCACGGGATGTCGTCGATCCGAGTTGTCCTGTGGTCATCGCGAATCGTTCCCTCAACATGTCGCAGATTGATCAGCTATTCAATATTCCTGATGGTACGGATGTACTCGTGGTAAACGATTTGCTGAATAATGCCTACGAAGTGATTAAGCTCCTTACGGAGGTTGGCGTCGATCATTTGAACTATCATGCCTATGCCCCTGGTAGTCACTACGATTTGGAGATCAAGTATGCTGTGACACCTGCTGAGGTAGCGCTAATCCCCAAAACCATTCCCAATTGTATCGATTTAGGCGCTAGAATTATAGACATCACGACGATTATAGAAATATTAGGCAGGCTAGATCTTTTGGATGCGAAGGCTCATTTTATCAGCGCACGTTATGTAGAAACCATCGTCAGGTTAAATAAAAGACTATATGACTCCATCTCGGAGGCAACGGTTTATAATCGACATTTAAATAAAGTGCTTAATCACATTAATGATGGAATCATCTCTTATGATGAAAATGGCACGGTTACGTTATTTAACGAAACCTGTGAAACCATTTTTGGCATGAGGTCATCCTTTGCCATCGGCAAAAAAATTCATCAGATTGTTCGTGATCACACCATCCGCGAGTTTTTAAGTACTGTTAAGGGAAGCGATGAGATGGTGGGAAAAATCGGTGAAAACCAATACATTATCGGTCGAATGGCAGTCGATAAGACCCATTCGTTTGTATGTACCTTTAAAGATGCAAGAAACAGCCTGGATATCGAAAAAAAACTCAGACAGATGATGAAAAAGGGACTGGTGGCTAAGTACCATTTGTCCGACATCATCGGCAGCTCGCCTCAAATGAGAAGTACAGTGGAGACAGCGAAAAAGTTAGCCTCGACAGACCACAGCATTTTAATAAGAGGCGAAAGTGGTGTGGGAAAAGAAATATTTGCCAGTGCGATTCATAATGCGTCTCAAAGGTTAAATGGTCCATTTTTAGCCATAAACTTTAGCGCTTTACCTGAGGAGTTAGCGGAAAGTGAGCTTTTCGGTTATGAAGAAGGTGCTTTCACAGGGGCGAGAAAGGGTGGTAAAAAAGGCCTTTTTGAGGAAGCTGAGGGCGGTACGATTTTTCTGGACGAAATAGGTGACATCTCACCACGGTTACAAGCGCGGCTATTACGTGTGTTACAAGAAAAGGAAATCCGAAGAATTGGTGGTGCTGAAATTATTCCAGTTAATGTCCGCGTCATCGCTGCAACACACCGCGATCTCGTTAAAATGTGTCAGATGGGTCAGTTTCGGGAAGATTTATATCATCGATTACGTAAGCTTTATATTAAGATTCCACCGTTACGTGACCATATTGAAGATATCGATGAACTGATTGCCCATTTTAAAAGGATCAATGGTAGCGAACGTCTGGTATTCAGCCATGAAGTGATGAATACGCTTAGAAGTAGCCCTTGGTCTGGAAATATTAGAGAGCTGCAAAATCTCATGGATTATTTTCAAGCGGTATGCGTGCAGGATGAGGTTGGTCTTCGCGATTTGCCTGATGATTTTTTTGAAATGCAACGTCCTTTACAATTTGAGAATATAGAAAGCTTACCGACTGAAAAAGTCTTTGACGCCATTTCTTTAGAAGAAAGGGCGACGCTTGAAGCGATCCAATTTTTTAATCAACAGGGTGTTGGTGTAGGGAGAGAGGCCGTTGCGCGCCATATGCAGAAACAGTTTCCCAGAATGACGCCTCATCGCGTGAGGTTCCTTTCTGATCACTTGGCGGTAAAAGGATTGATCGTGAAGTCGCAAGGTCGATCGGGAATGCATCTTACAGAAAAGGGCATGGCACTGATTTCTTAAGAAGTGAATTATTATCTGGTTAAAACTGGCGCCATAAAACGCCAATTAAATCCATATTGCGCCAGATAGACAGGTGCCACACCCTAAATCCATCTTTCAAATTAGAAACACATGGAACTATGTTTGAACTTCGATACATAGAACCATGTGTTTTCAACGTGTTAAAAAAATAATCGAATTTTGTTTACATTTTATTCATTTTGGCATGATTTATGCGAATTATATGGATGGTACCAAATACTTTTAATCCATATAGGAGGAAAGCAATGGCGAAGCAAAAGTCAGAAAAAGGCATCGAAAAAATTGGGAAGGGTCTGACACGTTTTCAAACTCCCCATACCTACGCAATTATATTTTTCGTCGTATTATTTTGCTGGGCACTAACTTTTATCGTACCTGCGGGTAAATTCAACACAGAAACTATTAGCTATGAGGATTCAAATGGTGACATCAAAGAAAGAACCGTATTAAATTCCGATTCTTTCCGATATGATTACGCACTTGATAATGCACTCTTATCTACTGAGCTTAACAAGCTCGTCCAGGATGTTGATCAGTTGACAGCACTTGGCGTGGATCAAGCCGCTTTAACAGAATTCTTAGCAACAGATCCTACCACTTGGGATCAAGGTCAATTAGATGATCTCGGATTAACGGATGCAGTCATTTTCGATCTTTATGGCAATTCAGTGTTTGACACGAGCCAAAAGAATCATAAAGTTGCGAAAATCTGGGGCACAGATGACTATGACGGATTTGGTTTCATGAACTATATCTTCGAAGGATTGGTCACTGGAAGCAAATATGGTTCTGCAGTTGGAATCGTAGCTTTAATTCTTGTAGTGGGCGGTTCGTTTGGTATCATCATGAAAACAGGTGCCATCGATGCTGGAATTTATGCATTTATCTCAAAAACACGAGGACTTGAAAGATTAGCACTTCCGTTATTATTCTTTATGTTCTCATTAGGTGGCGCAACCTTCGGTATGTCGGAAGAAGTCATTCCGTTTGCCATGATTATGGTACCGTTTGTAATTGCACTTGGCTATGACTCAATCGTCGCAGTAACAGTTACCTTTGTTGCTTCACAGGTTGGTAATGCGACCTCATGGATGAGCCCATTCAGCGTGGCTGTAGCTCAGGGTATCGCGGGTATTCCGGTATTATCTGGAGCAAGTTTCAGATTGATCATGTGGTTTGTCGTGACGGCTGCAGCTGCTGCTTACATGATGGTGTATGCAGAGCGTATCCGTAAACATCCAGAAAAATCAGTAATGCATCATGCAGACAGTTATTTCAGAGACCGCATCGCTCAAACAGGCGAAGGTGGAAAGAAATTTACCTTAGGCGACAAGTTAATCCTTTTAGAAATGTTAATCGTTTTAATTTGGATCATCTGGGGTGTAACAGAAAAAGCATACTATATTCCTGAAATCGCTTCACAATTCTTCGTAATGGGCTTCGTGGCAGGCGTTATCGCAGTCATCTTTAAACTCAATGGCATGACCATCAACGGTATGGCAAGTGCATTCCAAAGTGGAGCTTCTGATTTAGCAGGTACGGCTATCGTCGTCGGTATGGCGAAAGGTATTTTACTTGTACTGGGCGGGGCAGATGCTGCAGTGGCGTCGACCTTAAATACTGTACTGCATAGCATTGGAACAGCGTTAAACGGTCTTCCTAAAGTGGTTGCTGCATGGATCATGTACGTCTTCCAAAGTTTATTTAACTTAGTGGTTACTTCTAACTCAGGACAAGCGGCTTTAACGATGCCGATCATGGCACCATTATCAGATATCGTAGGCGTCAGCCGTCAAGTAGCGGTTCTTGCTTATCAGTTAGGTTCAGGTTTCGTCGATGCGTTTACACCAGTTTCTGCTAGCTTAATCGGTGTTTTAGGTGTGGCGAGAATTGATTGGATGAACTGGGCAAAATTCCAAATCAAAATGCAAGGTTTCTTCTTTGCAATAGGTTCAATTTTCGTAATTGCAGCAGTTTTAATCAATTTCCAATAATAGCAACTGCCGAAAATTTTCTCGGCAAAGGAGTTTGTCATGATGGTATTAATTAAGAATGCAAGGTTGTATAACCCTGATGACCAGGGCATTAACGATGTTTTGATCGTTGAAGGCCGTATATGGGCTTATGGTAAACAATTGCATGAAACGTTTTTATCGGGTTCAGGAGATTGGTTAAATGCGAAGTGTGAGATCGTAGACGCGTCTGGGAAAATATTAACCCCTGGATTCATCGACTCACATGTGCATCTACTGGGCGGCGGCGGAGAAGGCGGTTATCATACGAGAACGCCAGAAATAAAGTTGACGGACTTAACCACAGCGGGTGTAACCACAGTTGTGGGATGTCTTGGAACTGACGGCGTCACACGTGATATGATGTCATTAGTGGCGAAAGCACGTGGTCTTGAGACAGAAGGATTAACGACCTATGTTTACACAGGTTCGTATCAAATACCTGTGAAAACATTGACGGGTGGGATACAAAAGGATTTGCTGGCCATCGATAAGATTATCGGTGTCGGGGAAATCGCCCTATCAGATCATCGTTCGTCCCAACCGACCTACGATGAGTTCGTCAGAACGGTTGCGGATGCACGTGTGGGTGGCATGTTGGCGGGTAAGGCAGGCATCGTCAATATTCATTTAGGAGATGGGGCCAGAAAGCTTGATTTCCTCTTTAAAGCCATCGATGAATCAGAAATTCCAGTGACGCAATATCTTCCTACACATGTCAATCGTAACGCGGAGCTTTTCGAATCCTGTATAACGTTTGCAAAAATGGGTGGTACCATCGATTTCACAGGCTCTGAAGACCCGGAATTCTGGGAATCTTTAGATGGCGAGGTGCGATTTAGTGCAGGAATTAAGCGATTGATGGAGGAGGGGGTTTCATTAGACCTTTTCACTTTATCTTCCGATGCGCAAGGTAGTTTGCCGATGTTTAATGAGAAAAAGGAGTTCGTCGGCCTGGGGGTGGGTTCCGCAAAATGCTTGTTGATGGAAATTCAAGACAGCGTTTTACGTGCAGATCTTCCGCTCGAAGTGGTTTTAAGGGCGGTCACAACCAATCCGGCACGTATTCTTAAACTTTCTAAAAAGGGTCGGATAGATGAAGGATACGATGCAGATTTATGCCTTTTAGATGCGGCAACCTTATCGATAGATGCCGTAATGGCTAAGGGCAAGTGGATGGTGAGAGATTCTAAACCAATTGTGTTTGGCACATTTGAGAAAAAATATTAGCCTAACCATAAAAGCTTGACAAATGATTTAAGGTAACATATTATATAATCGATTGATTATGTAATGTGTTACCTTTTATTGTTTAAGGAGCTTGATATGAAAAATGTAAAAATGATGATGATTTTATTAGGACTTATTACTTTGCTCTCATCTGTGGCATCACTTTCTGGATTATTATATTCGGAGGTTTCTGGTGAGAGGCTCCATGTGTCGGTGTTTGATGAGCAAGTTCAACTAAAAGGCACTGGACTCTATAAAAATGACTCTGTGTCAGTTGCTGCGCAAGGGATTGCTTCTGACTTCGTAACCATCGTTCTCGCTGTGCCAATGCTCGTAATTAGTACTTATTTCGCCTTTAAAGGGAGTTTTAAAGGGAAGCTTGCCCTTACGGGTACACTTGGTTACTTTCTGTACACCTACATGTCTTATACTTTTTTATGGATGTATAACCCGTTATTTTTAGGTTATGTTGCATTGATGTCCTTAAGCTTTTACGCTTTTGTGTTAATGTTGACCTCTTTTGAATTAAATTCGATAGGAGCACATTTTAAGGCGAGTCTACCTGTCAAATATCTCGGCGGTTTTCAAATTTTTATCGGAATCATGCTACTGTTTTTATGGCTCGGGAAAATCGTACCCACTATTTCATATGATGACATGCTTACTGTAACTGCACCCGTTGGACTTGAGCACTACACGACACTGGTGATTCAGGGCATGGACCTGGGTTTTATCGTCCCCACGGCATTTTTATCAGGTTTAGCAATCCTTAATCGAAAGCCTATCGGCTATCTCTTAAGTAGCGTGGTCATATTCAAAGCAATTACCATGTTGACGGCTATAACGGCCATGATGATCAATATGGCACTAAGCGGCGTAACGATTTCACCTGTGGAAGTGACAGTATTTTTAGCGTTTGATCTACTTGCGGCAGGTGCATTGATACAGTTACTGAGAAATGTGGAATAATCACTGCGCTGGATTTGAAATCTGCCTTGCATTATGTTAAGATAAGGCGATGAAAAGTCAGCATAAAATAATTGAAGGGCAGGTATCCACATGATCGTATCAGCAGTAGCGAAGAAAATGGTTGAATTTTCAGAAGGGAACCTTCACGATATCAACCACCTATTAAAAGTGCATGCCTATGCAAAAATCATCGGTGAATGCGAAGGGCTTTTAGATGAAGTTCAGACGTCGCTTGAACTAGCGGCTTTACTACATGATATCGCCTGTCCATTATGCCGTATAAAATACGGAAACACAAATGCCAAATGTCAACAGGAGGAGGGTGCAATTCTCGCTAAGGGTTTACTTAGTGGATTCGGACTCCCTGATTCACTAATCGATCGTGTCGTTTATTTAGTGGGTCACCACCACACGTTAGAGGCGATTAAAGGTCTAGATTATCAGATACTCATCGAGGCAGACTATCTCGTGAATGCGGATGAAGGAAAATTACCTGAGGATCATATCCGTCATATGATGGAGACCGTATTTAAAACCAAGACGGGAATCGCATTATTGAAATCTGTTTATAGGCTATAAATATATTATGAGGAGAAAAATTAATGTCTAGTTTACCAAATTGTCCAAAATGCCACTATGAATACACCTATGATGATGGTGTGATGTTTATTTGCCCTGAGTGTGGGCATGAATGGCCTATGGACGGCAGTAGTGAAACAGAAGAAGCCTTTGTGGTGAAGGATGCGAACGGGAATATTCTCGCTGACGGCGATTCCATCACCATCATTAAAGATTTGAAGGTAAAGGGAAGCTCGTCGTCCCTTAAGATTGGCACAAAGGTTAAAAATATTAAGCTCGTGGATGCAGACCATAACATCGAATGTAGAATCGAAGGCTTCGGCGAGATGAAACTTAAATCGGAGTTTGTGAAGAAACTTTAGAGGTAATCCTATGATCATGTATAATGGCGTTGCGGTATTCAAGCTGCGCGTCGAATGGCAATGCACCCTTAAAGAAAGAAGGCAGGTTTCACAAAAGGTGAGAGATCATATCAAGAATCAGTTCAATGCATCTGTTAAACTCGACTATGAGGAAGAGGCTCAGATTTTTTATTGTGTGGTTTCCTTGCTGGGTGAGTCAGAAAATTTTATCGATAATCAACTGAGATACATAGAAGATTATCTGGAGATGCTCGGAGAAATCACTTATACATGTGAAGTCAGTATCGATCGCGTTTAAACCGCAAAGCAAATAACCATCTATTGAGGAGGATGTATATGGAACGAGTGATGAAAGGCGAGTACTTGATCGTATTAAATAAGGATGAGGATACCCTCTCGCTGGTGTCACTGGCGTCGAATGAAGTCGTTAAGACGATTCCTTCTGACCATAACCCCCATGAGGTGGTGGTTTCACCAGATGGGCTGAAAACCTACGTGACTTGCTCGCTGGGGAATACCATCGATGTCATCGATAATGGGTCGTTTGAAATCATCGATCGGATTACCGATCCGGAGTTCGATTTTCCACATGGTGTAGGAATCGACCATCACGGGATGCTTTATATGGCCTCGACTTATAGCTCGAAAGTGTTTTTTATTAATACGGCTTCGGATAGAATCGTCGCTAGAATCGATACAAGCGAAAAGCATTCACATATGATTGCCCTTACGCCTGACGAGAAGACAATTTATGTGCCTAATATCGGTAGCGACAACCTTAGCATCGTTTCCACCGAGACGAGAAAAATTAGTGGTCATATCGAAGTGGGTGGCGGACCTGAAGGCGTTGCTGTTCATCCTAATGGCAAATGGCTTTATGTGGCAAACCAGCACGATAATAACCTAATGATACTCGATACAGCACATCATGAAATCCTATGGAAACGAAAAATTGGTGCGTGCCCGATTCGCGTCGTGTTTTCACCTGATGGTAAATATGCCCTCATCCCTAATCGTGAGTCGGACGATTTATCCGTAATTTTAACCGAACAAACGCTAAATGGCAGCACCAGACCATGGGAGATCAAACGTATCCCGGTTGGAAAATGGCCTGGCGGTACTGTTTTTAACTCAGCAGGCACTTTTGCTTATGTGGCCAATAATAAAACGAACGACATTTCCATTATCGATATGACCTCACTTAAAGAGGTGGGAAGGATCGATGTGGGCATCCACCCAGATGGTATGGCGCTTCTCGTCAGAAGCTGATTTCACTTTTCTTATGGCGCATCACGATTATAAAGCCATCCAGAATTTCATGGCTCACCCTAAAGCCCTTTGATTCGTAGAATTTTAAGGCATCCAGGTTGCCATTTGAGACGTAGATAAACAGATCTTCCACATCATCGAAGGTTTTCATCCAGTCCATGGCGACGTTGAATAGGAAGCTGCCGATGCCATTTCCTCTGTATTCTGGCTCGATGTAGAACTGGGAGAGGCATCCGACATAGTCACTCACCACTGAATCCATATCGAAGAAGCACCCAAACGGACCCGCTGCATAGTGGGTCTTTTTATTAATGTTCGAATAGGCATAGGCGATGACGCGATCGCCATCTTTAGCCACGATGATGTGATTATCCCTAGCGCCTTTTACAGACGGTAAAAGACGCGTTTCATAGTTCATGGTATCGAAGCGCTCTGGCGTGATGTGCGCCTTTGACTTTTGAAAGGCCATCAAAGCGTTGCATAGAGGCTTAAGTATTTCTAAATCTGCGAGTGCGAGGACTTCGTATTTTAGATTCATGGTGTTCTCCCTTCTCAGTAATCACATTTGTTCTTCTCTTAACCTGTTGACAATGCTTTCGCATCCGATATAATTTTATATCAAAGACACAAAATCACAAGTATGCATATTATTCAGAGTAAGGCAGAAAAAACAGAGTGTCGATAATTAGAACGATTGGAGTGTAGTGATGAGTAAATATGAAGCGTGTCCATTGACACAAACCATGAACATCATCGGCGGAAAATCGCTTATTCCTGCACTTAAAATGCTGGCGGAATGGGGAAAAGACTTCACATAAACCTAAATTGTTCTTAATTCAGGGCTTACATGCGGATGTTATGCTATCTTCAGAAGGCTAAAAAAGAACAGGAGGCAATGATGAATAGCATGACAAAAAAACGTAAACCAGTAAACACGATCATTTTTGATTTTGACGGTACGATTATAAATACGAATTTGTTAATCGAGGAAGGACTGAACTATTTCGCACTTAAATATAGAGGACGGTATTTAACGCAAAAGGAGTTATCGGATTTGACAGGTAAGACGCTGGAGGATCAGATGGCATTTATTAGAAAAGACAAAGCGGAGCTGATGATCGAACAGTTTCGCATCTGGTACAACCATAATCACGATGCGAAAACCAGTGCGTTTCCAGGGATGGTAGATCTTTTAAAGCACCTAAAAATGCTCGGGTATAGGCTGGCGCTCGTTAGTAACAACAGTAGAGCCTCCATAGAGCAAGGCTTAAGACATCTCGGTCTTAAGGATGTTTTCGAGATGATCATCACGCGTAATGATGTGAAAGAAGTCAAACCTTCTCCAGAAGGACTGATAAAGGTCATGGCACAGCTTGACGTTTCACCAGAGCGCTGTGTTTACATCGGCGATACGGCTGGTGATATGCTGGCTGCAAAGGCAGCACAGATTCAAAGTATCATGGTAGGCTGGACGCATCTGTCTCAAAGTCAGGTATTCGCCATCGAACCCGACTGGGTGCTGAAAGTACCGAATCATCTGTTTATGATTCTCGATGAGTATCTGCTCGAAGAGAACTTAGTCGCAGGTTAATCCACTTCATTTAATAGATGCATCTCCCCTTTGAGACACAGCCTGGCTGTGTTTTTTTTATTTGACAATGAAAGTGCTTGTGGTAAAATATAGTTAGTTAAACTAACTAACAAATTTATTGAGAGGAGCACTTCATGGATCAATTTTTAATCGAGTCAGCCGAAACGATTGGTTTATTCTGCCGCTTACAGATGAATGGACGGAGAAATTTACCCATCAGAGCCAGTGAAATGGGACTCTTAATCTATGTGAGCCGAGAAAATGAACCGGTAACGCCATTGGCACTCAGCCAATTCTTTAAGATTACGAAGCCATCTGTGACCACGATGGTCAGTGCTTTAGTGACAGGTGGGTATCTGGAAAAGCTGCCATCTGTGGAGGATAAGAGAAGCTATTCCGTTAAACTTACAGAAAAGGGAGCGCAGCTAGTTAGGGAGACCTTTGATGTTTATTATACGGAACTTACCCAAATCAGATCCGGATTAGGTGAGGCGGATTTTCTAGCGTTTATGAAGCTGTTAGGTCGTGTGAACGGGATTCTTCAGGAGGGGCGATAATATGCGTGTATTAGTAACAGGGGCATCTGGTAATGTCGGTAAATATGTGGTTATGGAGCTACTTAAACGTGACCAGCGCGTTTTGGCAGCTGGAACGGATACAGATAGGCTTAAGCAAATGTTAGGTGAACGGGTGGAAGTGGTGAAGTTCGATTTCCTAGACGCCTCGACATTTGAGACTGCATTAACGGATGTCGATCGTATTTTCCTCATGCGCCCGCCACATCTGGGAAAACCAGAAGATCTCTATCCGTTTATTCTAGCTGCGAAGGAAAAGAATATCGCACTTATGAGCTTCCTGTCGCTGATGGGCGTTGAAAACAATACGATTCCGCCGCATCATAAAATCGAGAAGGCCATCGAAAAGGCGGGTATTCCTTATACGCATATCAGGCCAGGTTTTTTTATGCAAAACGTTTCGGGGATTCATGCTGAGGAGATAAAGCAGCTGGATGAGATCTGGATACCGGCAGGTCGAAGCAAGACCAGCTTCATCGATGCGGAAGATATAGGAACCGTTATAGCGACAGTGCTTGCTGATGCTTCGATGCATAAGAATACCGCCTATACCATCACTGGTCCAGAAGCACTGGATTATGATGAGGTGGCTCAGATTTTATCTAAGGTGACAGGGCGACGCATACGTTATAAAAATCCTAGTTTTTTAAAGTACCGTAGCCACTATATTAAGGTGAGAAAACTTGATAAGGGTTATGTGAACGTGACCTTAGCGCTTTATTTGATGACGCGACTAGGAACTGCGAAGGCTGTAACAGACACATTTTTCAAGTTAACGGGCAAACAGCCTAAAACGTTTGAAAATTTCGTCACTGATCACAAGACATGTTTTATAAAATAAGTCTCAAAAATTAAAGGGTTTTTAGACGCCTTATCGAATTTCTATTTGATAGGGCGTTATTATTTAGGGGGCATTATGTCGGAAAGGGCAGCGATTTTTGAACGCGTGGAAAAAATCAAAACGGAGACGATAACAGTTGAGGACCGCGTTTACGAGTTCGCCATAACCGAACACGTAGGGACGCCGATTATTTTAATCAACGGTACTGGAGGGCCCATCGATGGCTGGATGAAGCTTTGGCGACGATTAAGGGATAGCCATCGGTTGTTTTGCTATAATCGACCTGGGATGGGACTTAGTTCTGCACCCTTAAGCCCACAAAACGGCCTTCAAATGGTTTCGGAGCTGAGGGAGATTTTGCATACACTTGACATGAAACCGCCCTATCTACTGGTTGGGCATTCGCTGGGAGGATTCATCGCACAGCTTTTCGCCTGCCATTATCCAGAGGAGATAAAAGGCATCGTCATGCTTGAGCCTTCCACTGTGACAGATGTGCTGTCGAATAAAAAGAGAAAACAGAGAAAACCTAGAAATAACGAAAACCCCTATAATGAAATTTTCCATGTGGAGGAGACGGTTGAACAAATTCAGTCCTGTCCACCTTTTCCAGCTGTTCCGCTTACGGTTCTCGCAGGGACACATCCAGTAGCGAAGCACTTTATGCCCACCAAAGTGATTTTCAATCGGCTGGAAAATTTGAGAACGGCATCACGACTGAGCCCGTTAGGGAAACTGGTCATCGCCCATCACAGTGGTCATTTTCCACAACTATCCGATGCAAAAATGGTGGCGATGGCCATCGAGGAGGTCTTATGCGCATCATCGATCTCACCCATTTAATCACTGAAGACATGCCAGTCTATCCGGGCACTGAGCCGCCTAAGCTTCAGGAGGCCAATACCTACGCCAGGGACGGCTTTAAAGAAACGAAGCTGGAGATGTTTTCCCACACAGGGACGCATATGGACGCACCAGCTCATTTATTTTATGGTCATGCCACACTGGATGCATTACCCATCGAGCAATTTATCGGTTCGGCGGTGGTCATCGATTGTACAGGATTTAAAGAAGGGGAACGAATCTCATTAAAACATGTGTTGAAAACGCAACCCCTTGCGTCTAGTGCGGATTTCTTACTGTTTTATACGGGATGGGATCGTTTTTGGGGAACAGATGCCTATTTTGATGATTATCCAACCGTAACAGAGGATGTCATCGATTTCGTGGTCAAAAGCGGTAAAAAAGGAATCGGATTTGATGTCATCGGACTGGATGCCATCAGCGATGGTGAACTTCCTTTGCACAAGCGGCTGTTATCTCAGGGGAAATTTTTAATCATTGAGAATTTAAGAAATTTAGGTAGAATCGGGGATGGATTATTTACGCTGTATGCGTTACCATTAAATTATATTAATGCAGATGGTGCACCGACTAGGGTGGTGGCTGTTTGCCATGAAGAGGAGTCATTATGACATCATTAGTGATTAGACCAGCAGTAAAAGACGATTATCCAGCAATACTAGAACTCAACGAATCGTTGGTTCATTTTCTTTCACCCATGGATGAAGCTAAGCTTTCTCATCTACATGAAGAATCAGAACTGTTATATGTCGCTGAGTTATCTGGAAATGTAGAAGCTTTTGCCCTTTGTATTAGAGAAGGAAAAGATTATGACAGTGTGAACTATACTTGGTTTTCAGAACACTATCCACAGTTTCTGTACGTGGATCGTATCGTCGTTTCTAATAATGCACAGGGAAAAGGTTTAGGCGCGGCATTGTATAAGCAGGTCTTTAATCATGCGCAAGAGACAGGTGTTAGTCATGTCACCGCAGAAATCGACATACTGCCACCTAATCCAGGATCCTTAGTTTTTCATGAGAAATTTGGTTTTAAAGAAGTGGGGCAGCAGGCGGTTGCTGGTGGTAAAAAGCGCGTTTCATTACAAGCGGTAGAAGTTAAAGCCGAGGATTAATCCTCGGCTTTTAGGGTTTTCATATAAGAGATTCTTGGGAGTGTTTGATGATTAAGCTAACGACCGATCGCCTTGTGATTAGAGACCATATTGGACCTGATATTTTGGATTTACATAGCTTGCTTTCAGATCCTGTGGCCATGCGCTTTATCCCGGATTTGTTTTCGACATCACTGTCAGATTCAGAAGAAAATTTACGCGTCGCCATGGAAGAGGCCGCGTCAGGAAACCGGTCAAAATATTTTTTCGCCATCACTAAAGAGGATAAATATATCGGAGAAATAGGCTTCACGATTTTAGAGAATACGCATGCGTTTTCGGTTGCCGAGCTTGGTTACTTCATCAAGCCTGAGTTTTGGGGAAAAGGCTATGTCACCGAAGCGGCTAGAGCGGTCCTCGACTTCGCATTTGATGTGGTCGGTGTCACGAAAATCATCACTGGATGCAATGCGAAAAACATCGCTTCCGAAAGGATCATGAATAAACTTGGGATGATAAAAACCGATCACCTTCAGGCGCATAGTCTTTTGGAGGGAGAGTGGTGCGACCGCGTTTGCTATGAACTTATCGGCAAAATTGATCGTCATGTCAGAAATCGGCAGAAATATCAAAATGAAACAGGAAAATCGTCGGCGCATGTTTATCAATTTTTTACAAATAAAGATTCAATTTTTTTGAAGATTGATCATACAGGTAGTGAACTCAATAGGGAAGTGGCCATCATCAATTGGTTGACAGGAAAACTACCCATTCCAGAAGTCATTGAGGCGTTCTCAATGGGCGACCGGACCTATTTGCTCATGAAAGCGGTACAAGGCCAAATGGTCAAATCAGTCATTAAGGCGCATTCTCCAGAATCAATCGTCAAAGCACTTGCAAATGGTGTGAATAGACTTCATAGCATCGATGTAACGGACTGCCCTTTTGAAAATACGCTCGACATGAAGCTGACTTCAGCGCGAAAGCTTCTAGAAAATAATCAAATTTCAACAGAGGATTGGGAAGAAAACACGCTCTTTGAATCGCCCGAAGCACTTCTAGAGTATTTAGAAAATAATCGACCTGAAGAAGAACTTGTTTTTACACATGGCGATTATACAAAAGAGAATATTTTTATAGAGGGACCCGAGGTGACAGGGTTTATCGATTTAGGGCGTGCAGGAATCGCAGACCAGTGGCAGGATTTAGCGCTTTGTATAAGGACTTTAAGAAAACTGTACAAAAGTGAAGCGTTGATTGCACTATTTCTCAAAATAATCGAAATTCCAATGGATGAAAGAAAACTAGATTACTACATCATGCTTGATGAGTTGTTTTAGGAGGTTTTACCCTGATGTTTTTGAATCGTTTTTACTTTCCCAGTGGCGATCGGGAGTTTGACTTTTTTCTCTCCATCAAACGAAAATGTTATGATAATTTTTATCCATTTCAGGTAATGCCACGTAAGGGACTTACTCAATTAGACTTTGAGCCCATCACTATCCTATATGGCGGAAATGGCTCTGGAAAGACCACTGTGTTAAACGTCATCGCCGAAAAATTGAAGATAGACCGGGAATCCATGTATAACCGTTCCAGTTTTTTTGAGGACTATTTGGCGCTTTGCCGATTTGAAATGGAAGAAGAAGCCCCTTCGCCTAGTAAGATAATTACTAGCGATGATGTCTTTAATTTTATGCTGAATCTTCGTGCCCTAAATGAGGGCATCGATATGAAACGCGAGGATTTGTTTGAAGAGTATTTGGATGCGAAATATAGCAACTTTAAAATGCGCTCTTTAGAAGACTATCATCAGCTAAAAAAAGTTAACCAGTCACGTAGTAAAACGCAATCGAAATTCGTAAGAGCAAATCTGATGGAAAACGTCAAAGGCAATTCCAATGGCGAAAGTGCGTATCGTTATTTCACCGATAGCATTAAAGGGCGCGCACTCTATCTGCTTGATGAGCCTGAAAATAGCCTTTCGGCTGAAAGGCAGCTTGAACTCGTTTCCTTTATCGAGGAGTACGCCAGATATGAAGGCTGCCAGTTTGTCATCTCTACCCATTCGCCATTCCTGTTAGCCATTCGAGGGGCTAAGATTTACGATCTGGATGAGTCCCCCGTGGATGTTAAACGGTGGACAGAGTTAAAAACAGTAAAGCTTTATCAACAGTTCTTTAAGAAACATGAAAATGAGTTTTAAAGTAGTTTAATATGTGTTGCATCATAATCGATAAGCCCATCATGCTTCATTTTTTGAAGCTCTCGTGACAGCGACGTCCTCTGGACACCGATTCGCTCTGCGAGGGCTTTTTTTGACATCGGTAGTTCAATAGGGTTCACCCCCTGTCTTTTTAGTTCGCTCTCAAAATAAGTCAACAGGCTTTCTCTAATCGTGCGCTGTACGTAATGCTTAATTTTATCACCCAGTAGAAGCGTGTGGTCTGAAACATACTCAAGGTAACTTGCAAGAAAATCCGGATAATGTGTGCAGAGGCTGAACGTTGTTTCTTTTGAAAACGCAAGTAGATCAACAGGTGCTTTTGCTGTAACCGTCAGTGGGTAATGAGGATTTTTAGAAAAGAGCAGATTACCACCAATGATGTCCCCTGAAAAGAACTCAGTAATCGTGAGTAAATTGCCCTCTTGATCAATCCTTTCGATCGCCACATGACCGGATAGGATGACCTCCATCTGTTTACATCGATCGCCATCCATGTGGATGATTTCATCTTTCGCGTAGTGCTTTTTCATGATTTGTGTGTTTTTTAGCAATAGCTTTAGGACATCTTGGGGAATCACTTTGATTAATGGAAGACCATCTAATATATTGCTTAAATTTTTCATGATTTTCTCCTAATGAGTTACTTAAGTAACTCATTTCATTTTGGTAATAGTATATACTTGATTTGAAGACAATTAAAGAGGAGTCGTTATGGAAAAAGTAAGAGTTGGCATGGAGCTATTATTCCTGTTGATTTTCATCGTTTTAGTTGCCAGTGGTAAAATGATGTTATGGCTCACTATTTTCGTCATAAGTTTACTAACAGCAGCCGTTTTTGGTCGTTATTTTTGTGGGTATATTTGTCCGATGAATACGCTCATGCGTTTATCAGAAATGATATCTATGAAAATGGGCTGGCAGAGCAATTCTGTGCCCAAATGGCTTCAAAGTCGTGTGACGCCATGGGTTGTATTGGTACTCATGATCTTAACCACTATTTTTTCGAAAAGAATCTTACAACGAGAATTTCCAGTGCTTTTAATTCTACTATTCGTCGCCTTTTTCGTGACGCTGCGGTTAAAACCATGGGCATTTCACAACCATATTTGTCCTTATGGTGCATTATTAAGACTTACAGGAAAATATGCAAAATTCGCCACTACAGTAAATGCTTCTGACTGTATCGGATGTAAAAAATGCGCAAAAGTGTGTGATGCAAATGCCATTACCTTTGAATCACCATCAAAAGAAGCGCGTATTGATCCATCCATTTGCCATCAATGTGCAGCATGCATAACCATATGTCCAGTAGATGCCATCAGGTATCAAAAATAAAGAAATATTTAGGAGGAACAGATGATTGAAACGATTTTTAAGATGACCTTTAGTGATGAACGTTCTGTGGAACGCGTCATTCAAGATGAGAATGTCCATTACATTCACATGACTTTCAATAAGGATGAAGGCCTTCCGGAGCATTTTTCAAACTCAAATGTGTACATGACCGTTTTAAGGGGCGTACTTTCCATACAGTTAGATGATCAAGGGACACATGTGTACGAAGCAGGTACCGTACTGCGCATTCCAAAAGGTATTAAAATGAATGTGGGAAACAAGGACGACGTGACATTAGAACTGATTGTGGTCAAAGCACCAGCTCCAATGGCAATGTAGCTAACGAAAGCAGATTTCAATTTGAGATCTGCTTTTTTATTTGCGTTCGATATGCAAAATTCACTTGACTTTATGAAACCGGTTTCCTATTATGAGAGTAGAAACCTAACGATTAGGAGGTGTTCGTATCAACATGATCTCTGAACACGAAAAGCGTATCAAAATGCATTACAATTCACTTTATCCAGGTGAAACAGAGGCTTATGAAGGATTAATCAAACTACTGAACAAATACAAAAAAAACCGTTCTAAAGCGTTACAGAAACTTGATGACGAAGGCACTGCATGGTTGACTTCAGGAAATACCGTGGGGATGATGCTCTATGTGGATTTGTTCTCTGAAACCTTAGAGAAGCTAATCGGAAAAGTGAATTATTTTGAAAAACTGGGAATAACGTTAATTCACTTGATGCCTGTTCTTGAAGCGCGCGTGGGTGAAAATGATGGCGGATATGCGGTTAAGAATTATCGAGAGATTGATCCGAAGCTTGGTGATATGGCTATTTTTGAAAAGCTCGTCAAAGCCTATCATAAAAAGGGCATACGCATCTGTATCGACTATGTGTTAAACCACACGGCAGATGACCATGAGTGGGCGATAAAAGCGAAGCAAGGCAATCCGACATATCAAAGCTATTACTGGATGTTTGATGACCGCCGTATACCAGATCAGTTTGAAAACACATTAAATCAAGTGTTCCCAAATGTTGCGCCGGGAAATTTCACTTTTTTACCTGAACTCGATAAATGGGTAATGACCACCTTTTATCCGTTTCAATGGGATCTTAACTATGGCAACCCTTGGGTGCTTAATGAGATGATCGAGAACTTGCTATTCCTTGCGAACAAGGGGGTAGACATGATTAGGCTCGACGCGATTCCTTATATTTGGAAACAGCTTGGCACCTCTTCTCGAAATTTACCGCAGGTGCACGAAGTGATGGCGATATTCAGAGAGGTCGTCGCTTACTGCTCACCTTCAACCGCATTACTCGGTGAAGCCATCGTTCAGCCAGAAATCATCGTGAAATATTTTGGAACTGAGCAAATGAAAGAATGTCATACCCTTTATAATGCCTCTTTCATGGTGGAAATATGGAACGCACTGGCGACGCGAGATGCACGTCATATTAACCATATGCCCTATTATCCGATTCCCAGTGAGAGCACTTGGATAAACTATGCAAGGTGCCATGATGATATTGGATGGGGACTTGATGAGGGGAGAATTCGTGAATTGGGCTTCGATCCACACGCACATAAGATGTTCCTTATCGATTTTTATCATGGAATCCTAAAGGATAGTTTTGCTTTAGGGGAGCTTTACGAGTTTAATCCGGAAACGCTGGATGCCAGAAACTCTGGTACTTTAGCGAGCCTGGCTGGCCTTGAAAAAGCGATTTTAAAATCCGACAGGTATCAGCGGGAGCTCGCCATAAAACGCATTCAGTTAATCCATGCGATGTTCATGTTCAAACGCGGCGTTCCGATGCTGTATAGTGGTGATGAAATCGCTGCACTCAATGATCATAACTATAAGCGGTTTGAACATAAAAAACATGATTCTAGATGGCTTCACCGGTCACCCTTTAAATGGGAAGATGCTGAACAGCTAGGGGATCATGATGACCCTAAAACCATCGTTAACAGTGACATCACGAAACTGATTGAAGCGAGAAAGGCAGTTTACGGTGATGTCATCGTGACGGATGAGCATGCGATCGTATTTTCAAATCATCACGTTTTGGGCTTCAAGCAAACGGTTTCCGGCTCTGATGACGATATCGTTTTACTATTCAACCTATCGGAGGATCGACAGTGGATTTATAGCGCGGAGTTAAAACGCAATGTAAGCTCGGGTATTTGGAAGGAACAGTTGACTGGGAAGGGTGTCGATTTTGATGAAGAGAAACTGCTTCTCGGTTCTTATGAAATTTTTTTATTACAAAAATGAAAAAAAGACTTGCAAATGTGAAACCGGTTTCCTATAATGGTGTTAACAGGTCGTCTAAATCATGTGACGACTCACGCGGTTAAACTCATAAAATCCAAAGGGGGATTAAAATGAAAAAGAGTCTGGCTTTATTACTAGTACTGATGCTCGTAGGCGCGATGTTCGCAGGTTGCGCAGGTAAAACTGAAGAAGCAAAAGAAGTGGTTATCTATCAAAACAAGGTTGAAATTGGTGAACAACTCACTGCATTTGCCGCAGCTTACACTGAAGAAACTGGCGTTAAAGTAACGATTAAGACTTCAGGTGGTGACTCACCTTATGCTGAAGCACTTAAAGCAGAGTTTCAATCAGATCGTCAGCCTGACATCTTCGTTATCGAAGGTATGGGTGGTTACAACACTTGGGCAGATAAACTTGGCACTTTCGAAGGTGACGAGTGGATTGATTTAACAGCGCTTGAGTTTGTGGTTGATGGTAAAGTCATCGGATTCCCAGTGGCTGTTGAAGCTTGGGGTATGGCATATAATGTCGATTTGCTAAACAAAGCGGGTATCGACCCTGCAACCCTTACTTCTCAAGCAGGCTACAAAGCGGCATTTGAAAAAATCGAAAGCATGAAAGCTGAACTCGGTGTAGATTCAGCTGTGGCGATGGCTGCTGGCCCAGATATGAGATGGGTAACAGGACTTCACAACTTCAATGGCTATTTATCAGCGGGATTACCATATGGTGATACAACCGTTATTGACAAGTTAAATAATGGTGAAGCAGATATGGACCGTTTAACTCAGTATGCTGATTGGGTAGAGTTATTATTCCAATACGCTGATAAATCAGTTCTCCTTACTGGTAACTACGATGCACAAGTTGGTCAGTTTGCAACTGGTAAATCTGTATTTATTCATCAAGGAAACTGGATTGATCCATGGTTAATCTCAAATGGCGTTACATTCCCGATGGCATTTGCACCACATGCGTCTGTTGCGGGCGAATTTGACAGTATCTTCATCGGTGCACCATCATTCTACGTACTCAACAAAGACAGCGCTAGCACTCAAGAAGCGAAAGATTTCTTAAACTATATGGCAACTAACGAAAAAGGCCATGCTTACATGGTAAATGAAGCGAAAATGGTTCCAGCATTTACGAATGTAACATTGACACCAGATGCACCACTCTCTGCAGACGTTGCTAAATGGGTTGCTTCAGGAAAAGCTTACACTTGGTTACAAAATGACATGCCAGATGGTTTTGGTATGAACACACTTGGACCTTTATATGAAAGCTTTGCAAAAGGTGACATCGATAAACAAACATTCATCGATCAAGTGGCAGCAAAAATCGCAGAAAATAAATAGTGAACGGTTAAAACTAAAAAAGGGTGCTTAAAAACACCCTTTTTTTACTAAAATTATTTGGTTGTGAAGGAGTAGCTATGAAAAAACAGACGAAGGACCATCTGGTATTTTGGTTGTTTCTAGCACCGGCACTCATCTCTTTCGTGGTGGTGGTCATCATACCGTTTTTCATGGGGCTTTACTATTCGATGACAGACTGGACTGCAGTTGCTGATAGTACACCAGTGTGGGTTGGACTAGAAAATTACAAATCCATGTTTTCGGATTTTGCTTTTAAATATTCATTTATACGAACCTTTTTATTCAGCGTTCTGAGCGTCATTTCCATTAACTTAGTGGCACTGACATTTGCTTTCCTGGTAACACGGGAAATAAGGTTTAAAAATTTCTATCGTGCAGGTTTCTTTATTCCCAACTTAATCGGCGGTTTAGTTCTCGGTTATATTTGGCAGTTCATCTTTAAAAGTGTGGTTCCCTCTATAGGCGCACTCCTGGGAATCGACTTCATAGAAAACCTTTTATTATTAGCGGATCCCAACCTGACATTATTTGGTCTCATCTTTGCTTTTACTTGGCAGTATGCAGGCTACATCATGATGATCTATGTGGCAGCTCTACTTAATGTGCCACAAGAACTGCTCGAAGCCAGTGAAATCGACGGCGCCAATTTCTGGCAGAAGCTAATCAGCATCACGATTCCGATGATTGCCCAAGCCTTTACCATTACATCGTTTTTAACGTTAGTCAGCTCATTTAAGCAGTACGATATCATCGTCGCTTTGACGAATGGAGGCCCTACAGATCTCTATCAAGGACAGGTGGTCAACTCCAGTGAACTTCTAGCGATGCACATTTATAATGTCGCCTTCAAGTATAATAACATGGCGGAAGGTCAGGCGAGAGCCATTATATTCTTCTTAGTGTTATCTGTGGTTTCGATTGCTCAAGTTTACTATAACAAAAAGAAGGAGGTGGAGATGTAATGGCCTCAAAAAAGAAAATTACACGTGCCTTAATTACGCTCTTAACAGTGGTCTTATTTTTAGCAACCATGTTTCCTTTCTTTATCGTCGTCATTAACGCCGCTAAATCCTCACTGGAAATCATCACAGACCCGATCGCACTTCCTGATAAGTGGTCACAGCTTTTCGCAAACATAAAAACCATCTGGACAAGTCCAAGTATTCGTTATGCTTCCAGTGTCTATACTTCTGCGATCATCACCATCGTATCGCTCATCACGATTTCTGTGTTTTCGGCCATGGCGGCTTGGGTGCTGGTAAGAAGAAAAACCAAGGTATCCACTATTGTGTTTATCATCTTCATCAGCGGATTGGTCATTCCATTCCAGGTGGTTATGTTCCCACTGGTTTCTCTGTTTAGAATCATAAACGAAACCTTTGGCATCCAAATGCTAAGGACCTTCCACGGTATGATATTTGCGTACATCGGTTTTGGTGCACCTATGGCCGTCTTCATGTTCCACGGTTTTATTAAATCCATTCCGCTGGAGCTAGAAGAAGCAGCGCTAATCGATGGGTGTACAAAACCTCAGATCTTCTTTAAAATCGTCATGCCGATCTTAAAACCGATATTTGTGACCATCAGTATATTAAATGCGATCTGGATATGGAATGACTTTCTGCTACCTTCGCTTATACTTGGGATTGGACAGGAGCTTCAAACCATTCCACTGGCCATCGCAGCATTTGCGGGTTCCTTCGTTAAAAAATGGGACTTAATCATGACTGCGGTATTGATGGCGGCAACCCCTATTTTAATCGGATTTTTTCTCGGTCAAAAACACATTATTAAAGGTATGGTGTCTGGTTCCATCAAATGATATGATTTTATAAGTGGCTTAAATTCTAAGCCATTGATCAATACAGTTTGGAGGTCAGCATGAAAACTACCATCAATGAGATAGCAAGACAAGCGGGCGTATCAAAAGCCACGGTTTCCAGAGTCTTAAATGATTCAAAGCCCGTGAGCGAGGATATCAGAAAGCGCGTTTTAGAAGTGATAGAAAGCAACAATTTTAAACCCAGCTCAGTGGCTAGAAGTTTGTCCATGCGAAAGTCTCATTTGATCGGGATCATCATTCCAGACCTTTCGAATCCAGTTTTTTCCAGAATTATCGCAGGCATCGAATCCTATATTCGAAACCTTGATTACTCTTTATTGATTACGGCAACCGATTTTGACATCGATATGAAAATTCAGCATATCCAGATTTTAAAAGACAAGGGTGTCGATGGTCTGATTTTAGTCACTGACCACGGCAATGACGCTTTCTTTCAGGCGATGATCGACTTTAAAAAGCCCATCATTATGATTGGCTCTGATAGTGCGGCAGATTCTATTCCGGTGGTTAAAATCGACAACTACAAAGCCGCCAGTGAGGCGACGCAGTATCTCGTCGATCTCGGTCATAAGCACATCGGTATGATCAGAGGACCACTGGACGACCCTCAGTCAGGACTCGAGCGCTTTCACGGGTATCGAGATACGCTTAAAAAAGCGGGACTTTACGATGAAAACTTAGTGGTGGAAGGCTGGTATTCCTTCGATGATGGATTTGAAGGAATGGAACAGCTGCTCAATACCAAACGGGAAATGAGCGCCGTCTTTTGTGCCTGTGACCTTATGGCGGTCGGCGCCATGAAATGCGCTCACGAAAAAGGCATCGATGTCCCGAAACAGCTCTCTGTGATGGGATTTGACGATGTGGACATTGCGCGGATGTACAGCCCTTCATTGTCGACCGTTAGACAGCCTTTCGAAGAGAAGGGGAGACTTTCCATCATGACACTGGTGAAGATGATCGAGGGCAAGGATGCAAATCTTTCGTTTCAAAGTGAAATTTTACCGCATCAGATTATCGTACGAGACAGTACGGTGAAATACACAAAGGGAGCTCATAAAAAATGACTTCGGTACTTTGTACAGGTGAACTGTTAATTGATTTTATCGGTGAGAACGCTCATGAAAAAATGGCGGCTCAGACCTCCTTCCTTATGAAAGCGGGAGGTGCCCCTGCAAACGTCGCCTGTGTGATTAGTACACTCGGCGGAGATTGTAGTTTTTTCGGAGCGGTAGGGCGTGATGGCTTCGGCGATTTCTTAGTGAGCACCCTTGATGCGTTTCGGGTCAACATGGTGAATCTAAAGCGTTCTGCTAAGGCGACGACATTAGCGTTTGTTTCTGTGGATGCAAACGGGGATCGCGATTTCGTATTCGTTCGCGGCGCAGATGCCGACCTAGTGCTCTCCGATTTAGATGAGACCTTCTATAAGGAATGTGGCATTCTCCACTTTGGCGCAGCCACTGCATTTTTAGAAGGTGACCTACAAAAGACTTATAAGGACTTACTTTATCGGGCAAAGTGGGATCATAAGTGCATCGTCTTTGATCCGAATTATCGCAGCGCCTTTTGGGCACATGACCAGGAGGGGTTTAAAACAGCCGTGCAGTCCTTTCTTAGCGTAGCCGATTTGATTAAGCTTAGTGATGAGGAAGCGTTGATCGTCACGGGTGAGACCGCGCTAGAAAATGCGATTGAAAGGTTAAAAGATGATTATGAGGGTGTGGTTGCCATCACTTTAGGCGCGGCAGGTGTCCGCGTATTTTGCAAGACCTATGACTTCATCGCCTCGGCCCCTGTCGTTTCGGTTAAAGATACCACAGGTGCAGGGGACGCTTTTATCGGGGCGTTAATCTTTGCTTTAAGTGAGACCGAGGACCCGAAAAAAAGTCTTCGCGACGAAGCGATTATGAAAATTTTTGCTAAGGGTGCCAATTCTATCGCCGCACAGGTATGCACCGAATATGGGGCACTTACTGCACTTCAAAAGGTTGTTCAAGAAAGTAAACTGGGAGGTTTATGATGGCTGGAGTTAAAATTTGTAAATTGAATAAGATTTATCCAAACGGATTTCACGCGGTTAAAGACGTCAACCTGGACATAGCAAACAAAGAGTTCATGATTCTCGTCGGACCTTCTGGATGCGGAAAAACCACCACACTCAGAATGATTGCGGGACTTGAGGATATTACCACAGGTGAGATGTACATCGGCGACGAGCTCGTGAATGAAGTATCCCCAAAGGATCGTAACATCGCCATGGTTTTTCAAAATTACGCTTTATATCCACATATGTCGGTTTATGATAATATGGCGTTTGGTCTCAAACTTAAAAAAACGCCGAAGGATGAAATCGATGAGCGCATAAAAAAAGCGGCGAAAATCCTCGACATCGAAGCCTTATTGAAAAGAAAACCTAAACAGCTTTCTGGTGGTCAGAGACAGCGTGTCGCCTTAGGACGTGCCATCGTTAGAAAACCTGAGGTGTTTCTCATGGATGAACCCCTTTCAAACCTCGATGCGAAGTTAAGGGTACAAATGCGTGCTGAGCTCATTAAACTCCATAACGAGCTGCAAACGACCTTTATCTATGTTACCCATGACCAAACGGAAGCCATGACTATGGGAACGCGTATTTGCGTTATGAACGACGGCGTCGTTCAACAGGTCGCAGACCCACGTACCATTTATAATGCACCAGCAAACGTCTTCGTGGCGAGCTTTATCGGTGCACCACAAATGAACTTCTTTAAAGGAAAGATTGCAGATACCCCTGTGGTTGAAGTCGCATCACACGTGTTTAAATTAAGTGATCACATGGCGGAAGTCGTAAAAAATAAAGGTAAATTTAATGCGGAAGTCATCGTCGGCATTAGACCTGAAGATATTAAACTCGGAAATTCATCTGAGGGCTTACCAGCAAAGGTGGAAGTCACAGAGCTTCTGGGAAGCGACCTTAACGTTTATTTTAAGATCGGGGAAAAAAGCTATATTATGAAGACGGAATCGTCATCTGATGTGAAAATCGGTGACACGATTTATCCGGTATTCGACATGAATAAGCTTCATTTGTTTGATTCAGAAACAGAAAAATCCCTTTTATATTAGTGAGGTGGCGCAACACATGTGGAAGCTTAAGACAAATCTGTACCAAGTGGACCGTCAGATGCTGGATGAAAGTCTATATATGATTGGTAATGGCTATATTGGCGTTCGTGGCAGCTTTGAAGAGGGTTACCCTGAAGGACCGTCCATTCGTGGAACCTATATTAACGGGCTCTATGACCGTGTACCGATGGTTCATGCAGAGATGGCCTATGGTTTTCCTGTGGAACAAGATAAGCAGCCTCGCATCGTTGATACGCAAACCTGCGAAATCTATGTTGATGGTGAAATGGTCCAGCTAAAGCCTGGCCAAACCCTTGATTATGAACGCAGTATCGATTTTCAAACGGGCGAATCGGTAAGAAGCTATGTCTATATTACACGAGAGGGAAAGCATGCTTATGTGTCCTTCCATAGACTCGCATCGTTTCATCAAAAAAACACCTTGATTTATAAAATCGAGGTTCAGTTCGAGGGTGATATCGAACTGAGAAGCGTTTGTGACACAGAGATTGAAAACTATACAAATCCGAACGACCCTCGGACAGGACAGGGGCATAGCCGTTTAATGAAGCTGGTTTCATTAGAATCAGAGGGACATCACGTGCATGCGCTGATGCAGACGAAGCAAACACAAATCGAGCAGGCGGTATCGATCCTTCATAATATTCATGCCAGTGGCCCCTATCAGGTTAGTCATCATCGTTCCGATGGAAAACTGACAACCGTTATTAAATCGAAAAATCAAATCGTGCTTGAAAAGCGATGCTTTTTTACAGATGGCCTCAGGGAGCGTTTTCCACTTGAAGCCTCAAAACAGTTGATGTCCGAATCGCGTGCCTATCATTATGAAGAATATGTCTATCATCAAAAGCTCATACTCGACGACTTTTGGATTAATGCGGGCATCGAAATCGAAGGCGCACCTGAAGACCAAAATGCCATTAGAATGATGCAGTTTAGCCTTCTTCAATCGATTGGAACAGACGAGTACTCAAACGTCGCAGCAAAGGGATTGTCCGGCGAGGGCTATGAAGGCCATTATTTCTGGGATACTGAAATCTATGTCATCCCCGTGTTCCTTATGAATCAGCCTGAAAAAGCGAAACGCCTTTTAGAGTACCGTTATCATATCCTACCTCATGCGAAAGAGCGCGCCTTAGAGCTTGGACACAACCGTGGTGCAGCCTATGCATGGCGTACGATCTCGGGCATCGAATGTTCGGGGTATTTTCCAGCAGGGACAGCGCAGTATCATATCAATGCAGATATCGCTTATGCGTTTATCCAGTATTATCTCTATACAAACGACTTTGATTTCATCGTCGATAAGGGAGCAGAGGTTATCCTGGAAACAGCGCGACTCTGGATGGAAATAGGCCACTTTTATAAAGGTGCATTTCATATTCATGACGTTACAGGACCGGATGAGTATACCGCCATCGTTAATAATAACTATTATACGAATGCCATGGCGAAGTATCATCTCGACTGGGCACACCGTTTTTATGAGATGTTAACGCAGCCAGCTGATGCCGCCATCCGCGCGAAAGCAGAAGATTTGTGCCAGCGCCTACAGATTTCCAGTGACGAAATTCATAGGATGAAACAAGCATCTGATCAGATGTATTTTCCCTACGATTCGGAATTAAAGCTATATGCGCAAGATGACGCTTTTCTTTCGAAACCGATATGGCCATTTGAATCTGCTGATCCTGATAAAAAACCACTTCTCCTTCACTATCACCCGCTCCACATATACAGGCATCAAGTCCTGAAACAAGCGGATACTGTTCTGGCGCATATGCTTTTGGAACAATACGCAAGTCTGGACGACATTACACGTGCGGTTGCCTATTATGAAAAAATCACCACCCACGACTCATCGCTATCGAGCTGTATTTATGGCATCATGGCTTCTCGCATCGGCGAACATGATAAAGCCTATGATTATTTTAAAGAATCTGTAATCCTGGATCTCCAGGATACCCATAAAAACACCAAGGACGGCCTTCACATGGCGAATATGGCGGGAACCATCCTCAGTGTGACCGCGGGATTCGGTGGTCTTCGTATCACAGAAGATGGGCTCCAGCTTAGACCGGTTAAACCGAAAGCGTGGAAACAGTTTTCATATAAAATCCAGTACCATGGGCGCTTAATACAAGTGGTCATCGGAGAAGAGACGAAAGTGAATCTCTTAAAAGGGGCGCCATTAACCATTAAGCTATGGGATAGCGCCTACGAACTCACTAAGGAATCACATCCTGTTAAAGGCGTCATCTTCGATCTAGATGGGGTGCTGACCGAAACCAGTAAAGCGCATTTCGAAGCGTGGCGAGACCTTGCGCACAGCTTAGGTTTTGAAGTGCCGCATCGACTTGAGGATGAGGTTCGGGGCATATCACGAATGGATTCCTTAGAATGTGTTCTGGCATATAGCGAATCTGAAGCATTAAAAAACCTCCTTCATGATGAAAAGGTCGCTTTAGCCACACAGAAAAATGAGATGTATCTGAAACGAATCGAGCAGTATAACCCCATGGATTTATCTCCGGGTGCGAGGGAGCTTCTAGACTTCCTAAAAGAAAAAGGACTAAAGCTAGCACTGGCTTCAGCCAGTAAAAATGCCCCGTTTCTTTTAAAGGCCATGGAAATCGATCATTATTTCGATGCCGTGGTGAATCCAGGTGAAATCGCAAACGGGAAACCCGCACCGGACATTTTCCTTCGGGCTTGTGAACTTTTAGGACTTCAGCCGGCAGAATGCATCGGCATCGAGGATGCCTATGCAGGGATTGAAAGCATACATGCCGCAGGCATGAAAGCCATCGGAATCGGATCAAAAGAGGTGCTCACGAACTGTAAAGATGTCGTCAGTGGACTTGAGTCCATCTGCAGCATCATCAGTAATGAAATCATGTAATAATTCCTAGTCATTTTATATGACCATCGCAATAATTTGTGTCCAATCTCCCAGACGGAACAAATGGTATGGAAACGCCCCGAGCAATATAAGCTCGGGGCGTTTTCTTTTAGCGTTTTGAACTTGAGGCTGGTGGAAATTAACGTTTTAAATTATAATATGGGTAATCATACAATTACGCTTGATAATGCAAGAAACGTCAAACACACCAGAAAGGAATAAATATGCCGAATTTATACCAATATGCACTCACTGATGAAGAAATTTTTGAAAATGTATTTGACGACGAACGTTATTTAATGAACCACGTGGTTATGGCACCTGGTAAAAAGTTTCCAAAGCACCCAACAGACGCGGAGGTGACCATCATCGTGCTTCGCGGCACACTTACCGCCATGGCATCCTCTGACGCACCTATCGACATCATCAAGGGGCAAGTGCTCCAGATTGAGAAGGGCACAGATTCGGCACTTTCAAACGAGACGGACGAGGTCTGTGAATTACTGGTATTAAAGGTTAAGTAATCCCATCATTTAGTAAGAATTAGGAGTTTTTATGAGTTCATGCATTTGTAGTACCTGCAAAAATTTAAAAAGCGTTGCCGACGAAGAGGATATCGAGGGCAACGGCATTATCGAGTCATGTGAATTTGGATTTCCATCTGAGGATTGTGAGACCTGTGAACTGGAAGGCTGCGAGTTAACCTGTGATCATTATGTCAGCGACATAGGGTCAGAGGATTTTATGATGACCACTTGTTCGCGATGTGGCGTCTCTATAAAGCTGATGGCGAATCGCCAAGATGGCGATGTCTACTGCTTCGATTGCTATTTAAAGAAGCAATAGGAAGCCCACGATATTGATGGCGAAGTTTGCGAACATGTGCACCATCCATGAAGCGACGATATTGCCTGTGTGCTCGTTTAGTTGATTGAAAATCAGGCCCCCCACAAACAGCGAAATCATCACCAGTGCGAAGAGCAAGGGTGAGAACCAATTGGCGATGATGGAGAGGTGATAAACGGCGAAGATACTGGCACTAAAGATCATGGCGAAGCGTTTCGTGGAAAGACGGCGAAGCTCGATAAAAGCAAAGCCTCTAAAGAAGAACTCTTCGAGCAGTGAGTTTACAAAGGAAACGTAGAGTGCCAGGAGGACGAATGTGTTTCTGTTCACTTCCAGGTCATGCCTAAGAGAAGCCTCCACAGCTGAAAAATCGAAGAATCGTCCAATCGAGAAGTATGCACCTAAAATGAGGAGAAATAGTAAGCTTCCTAGTAATGCTGAGGATTTAAGGTGCTGATTACTCGTCTTTAAAAGATGTGTATAGGAGACATCATGCGTAATTTTCGCATAAAGAAGTGGTATCGCCAAAAATAGAAGTAGCTTAACGGTTGAGTGGATTATATAGCTGGGTTCCCAGAGGATATCGACGATGGCCATGATGCTGCAGGCGAAAAGAATCGTAAAGATCATGGTGATTAATCTGGTTTTGTTGTTCATAAGTCACCTCTTTGCATTATTCATCCACAGCATAACACGCCAAGGTTAAAATACGGAAAGAAAAATGGGCATCGCACCTCTAGTAAGAGATTGCATATGCCCATTTGTTTTATGCTTCGTCTTCCTCATCCTCTTCGACGAGTTCGTTAAATGCAGCTGCTACCAGCTCGTATTCTTCGTCGCTGACGATTTCTGTAAGCTCAAGGGACTCATCTTCGTGCTCAACAAAGCCGTAAAGGAGTGCCACTTCTTCTTCAGGGTGGAGAAGCGCGATGTACTCTTTGCCTTCCACTTCGAAGATTTCTAATATCGGACAAACCAGCTCTTCGCCGTTTTCAAGCTCAAGCGTTACGGTGTGTACGTGCTCATGATCGTGATCATGGTCATGGTCGTGGCCACAGCCGCAACCGTTATTTTCATTTTTGATTTCAGACATTTTTTCACCTCAAATTAAGATACATAAATTATACACTGACATCGGAGAGATGTCGAGGGTTCCTATCTGATATTATAGGATGCCAAGCGTCTTTTTTGCTTCTGGAAGCTGGCGGTAGTAAGCATCATAGAATGTTTCTTCTGCCCCTGGGTCTATACTGAAGAAGGTGGTTAAAAAGTACTGTGAAAGCTTATTTGCGGTTTGGGTGTCATGCTCAAACTTGAGCCTGAATTTCAGTGCTTTAACGATCTGGTACCAAGAAAGGATGAATTTTTTATTTTCCTCATAGTCGTCGATAGCGATCCACTTATCTACTGGGATGAGTTTTAAGATGGGCTTTACGCAGGCGCCGATTTGTAGGAAGTATTTAAAATCATTAGGCATGTCCGTATAAACCCTTCCCAGTGGAAATAGACGGCATGTGCTCGGTCTAAACCCATGAACATCACACCGATTATCTACGTTTAGAAAGGTACAACGTTCATCGCTTCCGATTGTTTTTAGATGGGGAATCATCAGTTTTCCATCGGGGATAGTGGTCACATGCTGGTGATTAAGCGCCTCAAAGGTTAAATTTGTGGCATTTCTCAGCTGAAAGACATCATATGGATTCAATTCAACCATGCCATCAATTCCCAAACAGCAGGCATGACAGAGGACGCAGCCACTTGTATCCGCCTTGACATGGTCTTTTTCCGTGTATAATCGACCGTTTGAGATCGTCATCAGGTCGTCTATCTTCTTCATCTATTAATCTCCTTTGAACTAACGACGCGGTTTCTGCCGTTTTCTTTTGCCTGATAAAGTGCTTCGTCTGCTTCGTGGATTAATTGTTTTTCATCGAGGATGCCATCGTGAACGGCTGCGACGCCGAAGCTGGCGGTAATGCCGAAGCCTCCAGCCGGGAAGCTAAACTCAATGGCTTCAACCTGTTTTCTTAGTTGCTCGGCATGTCTTATGGCATCTTCGAGAGAAGTAAAGCGAAGGATGATTAAAAATTCCTCGCCACCAAAACGACCGACGATATCTGAACGTCTTGAGTGTTCGATAAGAACTTCAGAAACTTTTTTAAGCACTTCGTCACCGATCATATGGCCGTACGTGTCGTTTACGATTTTAAATAAATCTAAGTCAATCATCAAAATGGAAAGCGCACCGTTATAACGTTTATAGCCTTCTAGCTCGATTTGGAGTGTTTCCATAAGATACCCTTTGTTAAAGAGATGGGTTAAGCTATCCACTTTCGAGAGATTTTCGAATTTATTCTTCTCAGACTCGAGCTCTTGAGTTCTGGAAATCACGAGTTGTTCCATGTTGAGCTTTAAATAGGCCTCTGTACGTAGCGCGCGATGGAGTCTCATGGCCAAAACAGCTGCTTGAGATAATATGAGAACGAAAAGCCCCATGCTAAGGTAATAACCGGTTTTTATGAGAAGCATGCTATAAAGGATGTCATTGATGGCGACTACGAAAAAAACGATATACCCTAAAGTATAGATGATGGCACCTTCTATATGAAGCCAAATCCCCTTAAGTGCCCAGAAGAGAATCATCGCGGCAGAGACGAAAATAAGTAACTGATAGACGATAAAGGTCTCTTGGTACCATCTTTGTGGGAGTAGGAGTATTAAGAACGCTTGTATCACGGAGGCCAAATAAAAAAACCATTCATAGCGTGAGGTCACGAGTGGTCGGAAACATTCGGATGCAAATTTCATAAAAGAAACCGCTATGCCAGGGATCATCAAATAGGCGATACGAAGCCCCATATCATAGTTGACAAAAGAGTAGAGCTCAAAGCCTAACTGGTGTCCGGCAAACAGCGATTTAACAGTAACAAAAGTACATGCTAAAGCAAAGTAGAGAACGGCTTTATCTTCTCGCATGATGAAAAATAGAATCCATAGATAAAGTGTCATAAAGAAAATTGCTCCGATCATAAATGCATCTGATCGTTTAGAGGCCACTTCGTATTGATGGATTAAGCTTGCACTGCCGAAAAGGGTTTTTTGCCAAATCCCCATTAAATGACTGCTATTAGTGGACACGTGAATCACCACTTCAGCAGTATTGGTATCTGGTCTAAAGAAGGCAGTTTTTACTTTTGCTTCGGATATGGTTAACTGTGGTTCGGTGGATGGAACGCCAAGGCTGGCTATTTTCTCTCCATTTACATAAAAATCATAGGCGGTTAAGGCATCCATTAGGTGAAAACCATAGAGTTTTCCAGGCGTCAACCCAGTGATGTTCAAACGATAAGAGGCATGTGTAACACCGGAGCTAACTTTCCATGTGAATGGCATGGCACCATACTTAATGTCCTCAGCATTAAAACCGCGCATGGGAATGAAGGTGTTTGGATAGATTTCTATATCGCCTGTCAGCTGGTAGATCACCTGATCTAAATCAAGAGTAGAAACATCTAAAACCCCCGAATTTAGTTCTGCAGCAGGACTAAAAGACCCTTGGAAGTTGATGAGGGGCCTAAGAAGTAGGGCGATGGTAGATGCAAATAGTAGGAAAATTAACAGCGTATTTTTTATTTTCATGGGTTCACCTTTTGTCATATTGATTTGCATAAGATTGTTTAGTGATTATACCCCAAATTATAGCATAGTCGACATGCGAACAGTACAAAATACCTAGGCGAAAATAAAGGGTTTTTATGATTTTTAGCGAAATAGGTAATACTATTGGTTAGTGGGAGGATTGAATGTTAAAAAAGGGAACTGGCGTTTTGATTTTTGCGTTGTTTCTGTTTTTACTGACAGGATGTAGTACAAAGAATCAAACCGATCCAACGGATCGAATAAACGCAACCGATCAAGCAAACGCTTCTGAGCAAAGCGGCTCGGCTGAAGAAAAGGATTCAACTGCCCAGAGGTTGGAAGACTTGAATTTTGTATATGATAACCTCGTCAGCAAGCATAAGAATGCTTTTGCATTAGTGAGTGAGGCGGAATTGCTGGCTGAAAAACAGCGCATCGAGAGTAATCTTGAAGGCTTTTCGGATGCTGAGTTTTATTTTGAACTAAAGCGATTCGTCAGTAAGCTTGGTGATGCCCATACAAACGTCTATTATTCAGATAGTGTGTATAAGCATTTGATGGCACTGCCGTTTGCGGTGGACAAATATGGGGATGCGTGGCATTTGATGATGCTGGATGAAGAAAATCACTTCTATATGGGTGCAGAGGTGTTTGAGATTAATGGGGTTAAAATTGCGGATGTCTATGAAAAATCTAAAGCAATTATGTCTTACGAAAATGAAGCATGGGCGACGACGCAGTTTTCAAATACCATCAATTTCAAGGAAGCACTAGAAGCCATCGGTGTAGTGGAAAAGGATGCGCCGATTAAGCTTACGGTCAAGTCCATGGGGGGAGTCGACGGTGAAATCGAGGTGAAGCCGCTGAGCTGGAACGATCTCGCCAGTGCTGAAATCGATGTGCTCGATGGCGAATCCTATGCACCGACCTGGCTTCAAAATGGAAACTACAGTGCAAAAGCACTGGATAACGACCATTTTTATATTCAGTATAACGTCTGTGAGGATTCAAGCGACCTGCCGATTAAAGACTTCGCAGCCTCCATCGCTTCAGAGCTCGAAGCGAATGCCTATAAAAAAGTGATTATCGATCTCAGATATAACTCAGGCGGCAACTCTGATGTCATCGAACCACTGCTTGAAATGCTTAAAAAGCAACGGGAAAAGGGAAATCTCACTTTCTATACGTTAATCGGTGGAAAGACGTTTTCCTCAGCGATTATTAACGCAGTCCAGTTGAAGGATGAGCTGGGAAGTATCCTGGTGGGTTCGCCGACGGGTGGTAATGTGAACCACTTTGGAAAGGTTCAAAGCTTCGAACTCCCAAATGCACCCATGATCGTCACTTATTCGGTCAAATATTTCGAAATGATCGATGGCTATGATAAGGATTCCCTTTATCCGGATCATGAAGTGACGGAATCCTTTGATGATTTCATCAAGGGCATCGATACAGCAGTGGAGTGGATAAAGAAACAGTAGCAGGGTTAAGTAACAGTCACATAAAAAGCAAGGCGTGAGGGTTCGTAAAGAATCCTCACGCCTTATTTTTTTATTAGTTTTTTTCGATTAACCGTTGATTTCAGCGAAAAGCTCAGAGATTAATGCTTTAATTTCCTCGACCACTGAATCAGCTGCCACCTTTTTATTCACGCGCTTATCGCGTGTAACGATTTCTACCAATGATTCTTTAAGATTTTTTGGGCTGACGATGACGCGTACAGGTACGCCGAGTAAATCGGCATCTGCAAACATGAAGCCTGGTCGAACGTCTCTGTCATCGTAAATGACTTCGATGTTTTGGTTTTGAAGCGTTTTATAGAGGTTGTCTGCAAAGCCTTTTGCTTCAGCGTCATCAACGCGTAAGCAGCAAAGGTGAACCTGCCATGGCGCGATAGTGATCGGCCAGATTGGACCGTAGTCGTCGTGTTTCGCTTCGCAGACCGATGCAGCCAGTCGGCCGACGCCGATACCATAGCAGCCCATGATTGGGTGCTGTGGTTCGCCGTTCACGTCTTGATATGTCATGCCCATGCCTTTAGAGTATTTGGTGCCGAGCTGGAAGATGTTACCCACCTCGATGCCTCTAGAAAGCTTGATGCTATGGTTACCACATTTAGGGCAGATACCGCTCTCTTGGATTTTTGATAGGTCACTATAATTGACGGGACCGTAGTCTCTTTCGAAGTTGAAGCCTGTGTAGTGGTAGTCCTTTTCATTGGCACCCACGACGAGGCTGTCGATGCCTTTTAAAGAGCGATCGAATAAGACAGTGACGTCTTTTGAAAGGCCTTTAGGACCGATAAAGCCTGCGACGATGCCAGAGTTTTCGGTGATGGTTGCTGGATAGACTTGGTCGCCTAGATGGTTGACGAGCTTGATGTCATTAATGTCCATGTCACCACGCGTGAAGACCACGACATAGCTATCGTCAGCGTTGCGCTGGTAAACGACGGCTTTACAGGACTGTTTAATGCTGGACTTTAAGAAGCCGGTGACTTCCTCGATGGTTTTCGCATCAGGCGTATGGACCTTAGTAAGTGGTGCGGCTGCCACGGTATCGTTTACGATGATGGTTTCTGCTGCCTCCATGTTTGCACTGAAGTCACATGCATCGCAAATCGCCAGTGAGTCTTCGCCGATAGGTGTGAGTAGCATGAACTCGTGTGCGACCTTGCCGCCCATCATACCTGTATCGGATGCCACAGTGATGACCTCTGGGATGCCCGCGCGTTTAAAGATACGGTTATAGGCATCGAGGCACTTATCATAATACGCTTCGAGGTCTTCCTGTGTGAGGTGGAAGGAATAAGCGTCCTTCATGGTAAACTCGCGAACGCGGATCAGCCCTGCGCGTGGGCGCGCTTCATCTCTAAATTTGGTTTGAATCTGATAAATCATAAATGGATAACGGGAATAGGTGTTTGCATAGTCTCTGACGAGGTGGACGGCTGCTTCCTCGTGCGTCATGCCGAGGACCATAGGCGTGTCACCGCGGTCTTTAAAACGCAGGAGCTCACTGCCAATGCTTTGGTACCTTCCAGATTCTTCCCATAAGCTTCCTGGGAGGACCACTGGGAAGAGGACTTCCTGTCCGTCGATGGCATCCATTTCCTCACGAATGATGTTTTCGATTTTGTGGGTGATGCGTTTAAGGGATGGATATTGGGAGAAGATACCGTTTGCCACGTTCTTCATGTATCCGCCTTTGATCATCAGTGCGTGGCTGTCCACGACACAGTCGGATGGTCTCTCTTTAAAGCGCTCACCGACGAGGTTTACAAGTTTCATAAGGGTTCCTCCTATTATATGATGGGTGATGAATTTAAAATAAAAAAGCCCTAAGCATATAGCTTAGGGCGAATGGACTCCGCGGTACCACCTAATTTCAGACGAGGTCTGCACTTGGATACAAACTGTCAGTACATTCTGCCTGCAGTTGATATCGTATCCCGATAACGGGGGAAGCCGGTTGAACTTTCCGGGGTTAACCATGGGTTCACAGTTCAAAGCTAGGTTCGATGGATCATCTGTAGAGGCTTTCACCGACCACCTCTTCTCTGAAACATAGACACATCTACTGGGCTTATCATTACTTTTAAACATATCGGATTTTAGCATAAAATACCGTGCTTTGTCAACTGTTTAGGCATTAATTCTCAGGTTTTTGATGGTTAAAGCTCCAGTTGACACCGAATTGGTCGGTGAGTGCACCATAAATCGCACCCCAGAATGTGTCCTGTAATGGCATGGTGATATTGGCACCCGCAGAGAGGCCTTCAAATATGCGTCTGATTTCTTCTTCGGTATCGATATTGAGGTTGATTTGAACATTCATTCCTGGTTGGTATTCGCCTTCCTCAGATGTGTCTGAGAAGTACATCAGGTCGTCGCCGAGAACAAGCTCAGCATGCATGACGCGATTAGCGATTTCGGCAGGAATCTCGGGCCCTTGTGAACCGTAACGCATGATTTCGCTTTGACTTCCACCGAGCACTTTATGGTAAAAATTGAATGCCTCTTCACAGTTGCCATTGAAATAGAGATAAGGAACGACTTTCATAATAACTCCTTTCGGGTGATTTCACCCATCGTTTAGCGAGACTATGGTCATTTTACCCATAAATGAGAGCCGTAATCATCGCACTAATGAAACAATTAAATTCGGCTTAAACCCTGATGATGTCATTATTTTAACTTTTGTCACCATTCACCTCTGCCAAATTCGATGGTCTTTGTTTTGAAAAATGTTTGACTGCATGGTTTAATTTGGGCATGAGGAAAGCATCCTCGATGAAACTTTTATTCCAAGGGGGAAACTATGGAGAATGTTTTAAAGACGAGTGGATCGTCTAAAAGTGGCGTTCAAAGATTTGGTCGCTTCTTAAGTGGTATGGTAATGCCGAATATCGGCGCTTTTATCGCTTGGGGTATCATCACGGCATTATTTATTCCTACAGGCTGGACACCGAACGAGAGCTTATCGAAGCTCGTGGGTCCGATGATTATTTACTTGTTACCATTACTGATCGCTTATACGGGTGGTAAGCTCGTAGGCGGCGGAAGAGGCGCGGTTGTTGGTGCGGTTGCAGCGATGGGCGTTATCGTGGGCGTAGACATCCCGATGTTTATCGGCGCGATGATCATGGGTCCTTTAGGCGGCTTCGTTATTAAGAAATGGGATGACGCAGTAGAGGGCAAAATTCCAGCAGGGTTCGAAATGCTCGTATCTAACTTCTCAGCGGGTATCTTAGGGATGCTCGTAGCGCTCTTCGGCTTCGTGGCCATCGGTCCAGTCGTTGTGGCATTAAACAACGTTTTAAAGGTCGGTGTTGAAGGCATCGTTAATGCGGGTCTTCTTCCGTTAACGTCACTTTTCATCGAACCTGGTAAAATCCTATTCCTTAACAATGCCATGAACCATGGCGTTCTTGGACCTTTAGGTATCCAGCAAGCAACTGAAGCTGGAAAATCGATCTTCTTCTTACTCGAAACAAATCCAGGTCCAGGTCTCGGTATCCTTTTAGCTTACTGGGTATTTGCTAAGGGCATGGTTAAGCAATCGGCTCCAACATCGATCATCATCCACTTCTTAGGTGGTATTCACGAAATTTACTTCCCATATGTGTTGATGAGACCGATCTTAGTGCTTGCCGTTATCGCAGGTGGTATGAGTGGTGTGTTCACATTTGGATTACTTGATGCAGGCTTAATCGCTACACCATCACCAGGAAGTATCTTTGCACTTATGGCAATGGCACCTAAAGGTGGCTTATTACCAGTATTAGCAGGCGTTTTAGTCTCTACAGTGGTATCGTTCTTAGTCGCTTCGTTCTTTATCAAGGGTAAAGGTGGCGATGATGATTTAGATCAAGCAAGAGCAGCGGTATCTTCCATGAAGGCAGAAGCAAAAGGCCAAGTGAAAACATTTGTTAGAAAAATCGTCGTTGCTTGTGATGCTGGTATGGGTTCTTCAGCAATGGGCGCTACGACGCTTAGAAAAAAAGTTAAAAACGCTGGACTCGACATCGAAGTCGTTAACACTTCGATCGAAGATATTCCAGCGGATGCGGATATCGTCATCACTCACTTGAATCTGGCGGACCGTGCAAAAGCAAAAGTGGCTTCAGCAGAACTCATCACCATCGATCAATTCGTAGGTAATCCTATCTATGATAGCTTGGTGGAAAGATTAAAAAAATAATTAAACCCTAATCGCAGCAGTTAAGACAGCACTGGAGTTGTTGTAAGTCTTTCGAAGGATTTACAGCAACTCCTTTCAACATTTATGGGCTTATTCAGTTTTGGCACTAATAAATAATGACATTAACGAGCAACTTACCAGCGAAACATTTGAATTTTAAGGATATAATAATATTAGAAAAGTTATCTGAAAATTTGAATGATAAATACCGTCGCTAATTATTAGGGGGTTGCCATGAATTGCACGAAACGTATCATCGAAATCATAAGTGTGCTGGTAGGGCGTACTGATTATATTTCCGTCTCCGATGTGGCTGACCAGTTAAGCATCAGCAAAAGAACCATTTTCAGGGAAATGGATGTTGTGGAGGATGTCCTGACCCATTTTGGCATGAAGCTTGATAAGAAGACGCGTCTCGGTGTGAAGCTCATAGCAACTTCGAGTCAAATCGACGCTTTTAGGAAATTTGCAGAAAACTGTACGGACAATGGCCTTGATCAAGAAACAAGGCAAAAAAAATTGATTATCGAACTCTTGAAGACGAGAGAGGCAAAGAAATTCTACTATTTTTCAAAGCTGTTCGATGTATCAGAGGCCACGATATCCTACGATATGGATAAGATTGAGCCCTGGTTTGATTCAAAGGGAATCAAACTCGTCAGAAAACCCGGGTATGGTGTCTTTTTGGAAGGCACCGAAAAACAGTTCAGAAAAGCCATCGTCGATTTTTTATACCAAAACTATGATCATGAAGCCCTTCGTGACTTATTTAGCACGCAGGACACCATAATGGGTGAGGTGCTCGATAAGAATACACTTATACAAGTAGGAAATATCCTACAGGCTTTCGGAAGTGTGCTCATCAACCACCTCACAGAAAATGCCCATATGGGGCTTACCATACACCTCACCATCGCCATTCAAAGGGTTAAACGCGGTGAGGCCATCACCATGAAAGGCGAGTTATTACAGTCCTTAAAAAAGGATGAGCTCTTTAAGATCGCTTACGAAATCGGCGCTAAAATCGAATCCGATTTCAATATTCGGTTTCCTGAGGATGAGATCGGCTATATCACGATGCATTTGAAGGGATCGAAGCTCAAAACGGGTAGCATCACTGAATCTGACGGCGTATTGATTTCTAATTTTGAAATGACACGTCTGGCTTCTCGGATGGTTCAAAAATTCGATGCCCTCAGTGGGCTTAACCTAAAGCAAGACAACCAACTCCTAATCGGCTTGGTGACACATTTGAGGCCTGCGATTTCTCGAATTTCCATGGGACTCGAAATTAGAAACCCCTTACTTGAAAAAATTAAAGAAATGTATCCCGATATTTTCTCATTAACAAAGTTTGCTTCGGAGATCGTGGAAAGCCAATATGAAATTACACTTTCAGAAGGCGAGGTTGGCTACTTGGCCATGCATTTTGGCGCTTCCATGGAACGTAACCGACAGGAAGCACTCCAGCAACGAAAAGTACGCATAGGCGTCGTTTGTGCCAGCGGCATAGGCACCTCGAGTCTTCTATTATCCAGACTCGAAAAGACCTTTCCAGATATGGAGTTGGTTTCTCAGCTCTCAAAGGAAGCGGTATTGGAAGGTGAGGCAGAAGACATGGGGTTGGAGCTTCTCATTTCCACGATACAACTTGAGAGTGAAGCCATTCCTGTGATACAGGTTAATCCCTTATTGTTAGGGACAGATATCGATAAAATCAGCAAACTCCTCCCGATGATCAAGAGCAAGCCACGTGTTTTTCAACGACCTGAATCTGATGAGTCGTCGGAGCAAATTAAGCGGATTAGAGACATCACTGAAGTGATTCTCTCCATAGAAGAGCACTTTGAAATCGTTCGAATCGGTTCGATTGCTTCCATGAAAGCGCTTATCAAGACCATCGCTTCCCACATGTCAGATCGATTTGTAGATGCCGTTCTTTTGCAAAAGGAACTGCTGTATCGGGAGAAGCTTGGAAGTACGCTTATACACGGAGAGCAAACCATTATCGTTCATACGAAGACAAATGCTGTTCAGAAGGCCAAGCTCGCACTTTGGCGAATGGATCAACCCTTGAAGCATGATTCAGGTGAACCCGTCAAGCTGGCGATCGTCATGTTGATACCAGAAAATGCTTCAAAAGTCTCAATGGAGCTTATGGGACGCATCAGTAAGGCGTTGATCGAACAGGATGCCTTCTTAAGCTTGCTGAAGTCCGGCGAATCCCCAGAAGTCATAAAGGCGATCAAGTCGATCCTTCATGCTTGGCTCAGACAGAATATTAAGCGAGGTGACGGTTATGAATTCTAGCGTTCAAACAGTCGGTCGTTTTCTTAGCCGCATGGTGATGCCTAACATTAGTGCATTTATCGCATGGGGGATCATCACGACCCTTTTTCACAGCAATGGATGGTTTCCAAATGCGTCCATCAGTCAACTAATCGAACCCATGATATTTTATGCCCTACCGTTATTGATCGCCTATACAGGTGGAAAAGCGTTTGAAAGCAGTCGTGGCGGCGTCATGGCTGTGGTGGTGACAATTGGACTGATCGTCGGTTCGGATGTGCCCATGTTTTTAGGCGCGATGATTGTAGGCCCCTTTTGCGGTTGGCTAGCCACCCGTATGGATCAACTCCTTAAGAATCGCATTCCCACAGGATTCGAAATGCTTAGTAATAATTTCTCTGCTGGGATATTAGGGGCTATTTTAGCGGTTATCGGTCTAAAAGTAATCGGTCCACTATTGGCTGGGCTTAACGCCATTATCGAAGTGGGCGTCGGCCAGGTCGTCGATTCGAATCTTCTGTTTTTAGCTTCCGTTTTCATAGAACCTGGGAAGGTGTTGTTTCTTAACAACGCCATGAATCATGGCATATTAGGACCGCTTGGCATCAATGAAGTCCTCGCTCAAGGAAAATCCATTTTCTTTCTACTGGAAACCAATCCAGGCCCCGGACTGGGGATCCTACTAGCTTACTGGTTAATGGGCAAGGGCTCTGTCAAGCAATCTTCTCCAGCAGCGATGGTGATTCACTTGTTCGGCGGCATTCATGAAATCTATTTTCCGTATGTCCTCATGAATCCGTTCCTGTTTATCGCCGTTATTCTCGGAGGAATGGCGGGTATTTTAACGGGGCAGTTTTTTAATATCGGCTTAGTGGCAACGCCGTCGCCAGGTAGTCTGTTTGCGATACTGGCGCTTACCCATCGTGACGATTTCATCGGCGTACTATTAGCGATTCTCGTTTCCACAGTCGTCACCTTTACCATAGCTTCCCTGGATATACGCCGTAAGGCCGCTTTATTTGAAGAGGCCAATAAGAACCTGATAGAAGGCTATAAGGGAAATTACACACTAAGACGCATCACCTTTGCCTGTGATGCAGGCATGGGTTCCAGCGCTATGGGGAGCTCCATATTAACGAAGCTCATCAAGGAACACGGCATGGACGTTCCTGTTGAAAACTGCTCCATTGATGATATACCGCTTGATGCAGAAATCGTCGTCACATACACCGAGCTTACAAAGCATGCAAAAAAACGCGTCCCGAATGCACTTCACATCGGTCTTAAGGATTTCATGGACAAAAATGAATACATGGAACTGCTGGAGCTGATCAGGGATAAGTTTGAAATCATTAGGGAGGAAAAAATGATGAGTAAACCAAATGAAATTTTAATGAAAAGCAACATTATTATAAGCCGTCCATCCGTAACGATGGAGGAAGCCATCATCCATGTGGGAAATTTACTAAACCAAAGCGGATATGTTGAAAAGGGTTATATCGATGGCATGCTAGCACGAGAGCGTAAATTCAGTACGTATATCGGCAATGGCGTCGCGATACCACACGGCGAGAACGAGGTGAAAGATTTAATTAAAGCATCGGGCATCGCAGTGGTTCAATACCCGGATGGGGTTGATTTTGGAGAGGGTAAACTGGCAAAAATCGTCATCGGTATCGCTGGCCTTGGAAATGAGCATATTCAAATTTTAGCGAACATCGCTGAAGCCATCGAAGAAGAAGAGATTCTAGAGAAGCTTCACACCACACAAGACATCGAATGGATCCATCAGATCTTCTCAAGTGAGGAGAACGCTTGATGAATGTGCTTACGATAACCTTAAACCCAGCAGTTGACAAGACTTTAGAGGTTGAAGGCTTTCACGTCGGTGGACTTAATAAAGTCGCTGCCTCACGTGCAGATGCAGGCGGGAAGGGGATCAATGTCTCCAGAGTGCTGAAAAGCTTAGGGACAGATAGCTTGGCTACTGGACTGATCGGCGGTCGCACAGGTGACTTCATCATCGATGCCATCGACAAGCTCGGGATCGATAATGACTTTGTCCACCTGCCGCATGACACGAGAACCAATTTGAAGGTATTCGATCGCTTAACAAAAACCATCACGGAAATAAACGAACCAGGGCCTGAAGTGCAGGTCGATAAGTTTCAGTCGTTACTCGATAAAGTGTCGCTCCATTTAAGAAAGGACATGCTGGTGATCTTATCCGGCAGTATCCCTGCTTCCGTGGGCGTAGATGCGTATTCAAGGCTTATTCAAATCATCGAGGCGCAAGGCGCATTAGCCGTTCTCGACGCTGATGGAGCCCCTTTTAAAGCGGCGATTAAGGCGGCACCGTTTATGATCAAGCCCAACAGGGACGAACTGATACGCTATTTCAACAGTGCCCTCGATACAGAGGAAGACCTTTTAGAAGCCATGAATCATTTCATTAGCTTAGGCGTAAAGCATGTATTCGTGACGCTTGGTAGTGAAGGGGCCTATTATCGATCAGAGGGGTGTGCTTATCGACTGAAGCCGCTTAAAATCGAAGCGCATAGCTCGGTTGGTGCGGGGGATGCATTCGTCGGAGGCGTCGTTCATGCATTAAGCTGTGGGTTTGATGTTGAAACGATGCTACGATATGGCGTTGCTTCCAGTGCAGGCGCAGTGACCACTATCGGGACCAATCCTGCAAGTAAAGAATGGATTTTAAATCATATACGAAAAGTTGAGCTAATTAAACTTATGGGCTAGTTATGCGCATGGGTTAACAGGAGGATTAGATGAAAACGAGAGCCGTAAGAATGTATGGTCAAGACGACCTGAGATTAGAAGTGTTTGATTTACCAGAAATCAAAGAGGATGAAATATTAGTAAAAGTGGTATGCGATAGCGTTTGCATGTCTACTTATAAAGCATTAAAGCAAGGTGCCAACCATAAACGTGTACCTGACGATGTGCATGAAAAGCCTGTAATCGTCGGTCACGAGATGGCAGGTGAAATCGTAAAAGTCGGCGCGAAATATGAAGGCGAGTTCAAACCAGGTCAAAAGTTTTCACTCCAGCCTGCCCTTAACTATAAAGGGAGTCCATACGCTCCAGGTTACTCTTACCAATACTTCGGCGGAAATGCCACGTATAATGTCATCCCTCAAGAGGTCATGGAACTCGGCTGCTTACTTGTTTACGAAGGCGACAGCTACTTCGGGGCTTCATTAGGTGAACCGATGTCGTGTATCATCGGTGGCTTCCATGCAAATTATCACACGGTACCAGGTGCTTATCAGCACATCATGGGGACGAAAAAAGGCGGGAATCTCGTGGTGATGGGTGGCGCTGGTCCAATGGGCCTCGGCGCAGTGGATTATGCATTGGCCATCGAGGACAGACCGGCTATGATCGTGGTAACCGACATTAATGATGAGCGCCTCAGCCGCGCATCACAGTTCATCACGAAAGAACGTGCAAAGGCTGCCGGTGTAGAACTGCATTATGTGAACACAGCGGCTTATGAAGATCCTATCGCTGAGCTCATGCGCCTAACGGATGGCTATGGATATGATGACGTCTTCGTCTATGCACCAGTGGAGCAGTTGGTGCTTCAGGGAGACAAAATTTTAGCGAAGGACGGATGCATGAATTTCTTCGCAGGTCCGACAGACCACGGCTTCAGCGCAGCCATCAACTTGTATAACGTCCACTATAGCAATACCCATATCATGGGCTCAACAGGTGGTAATACAGATGACCTTAAGGAAGCGCTGGAGATGTCGGCGAAAGGCTTAATCAATCCTTCTGTCATGTTGACGCATATCGGCGGCATGGATGCTGCGATTGACGCTATTAAGGATTTACCAAAAATTCCAGGTGGTAAAAAGCTCATCTACAACTTCATCGAAATGCCACTGACAGCCATCGATGACTTTGAACAGCTCGGAAAAACCGATGAACGTTTCAAACACCTTCACGAACTTGTAGTGAAGCATAGTGGCCTATGGAACACAGAAGCAGAAAACTATCTGCTTGAAAACTTTAGCGTTTAAAGAAGATTTAGATAGGGGACGAAAGCAATGGAGAGATTTGAGGTCGTATTAACAAACGCGCATGGCTTACATGCAAGGCCAGCTGGCATGCTTGTTCAAACCAGCGGAAAGTTCAAAAGTGAGATCAACATTCTAAAAGGCGAAATCAAAGCAAATGCGAAAAGCCTCTTAAGCATGATGAAGCTCGCAGCTTCTAAGGGAGATCAATTGACGGTCGAGATAAATGGTGAAGATGCAGATGATGCTGCGAAGGCATTAAAAGCACTATTTGATTCGTCATTTGGCGAGTAAGCATTTCGAAATTGATTAATAGTAAAAGGGATCAGATGGGCTTCGATGAGGAAGCGTGTCTGATCCCTTTTTGATGGGGTTATCTAGGAAACATTATTGTTAGCAAGCGACGATTTCTTTGATGCTAAACTCACGACCGGTGAGGAGTGTTGACTGGTCAGAATGACAGTTCGGACAAACTCTCCGGTGTTCCACTAGGTTGAACTGCTCATGGCAGCTGTTACAAGCCGCCATGGCAGGGATGATGATGATTTCCAGTTTGGTATGTGCATAGGGGGTATCGTTCACCGCGGCGGGGAAGCAGGACTCAAGAAACTTAGGGACGGCTGATGAAAGCTGACCCACCTCGAGTACGATCTTTTCCACCTGTGAAAGGTCGTTTTCGGCGACGAATCGGTCGACGATTTTTATGATTTCAAAGACGATGCCAAGCTCGTGCATCTGTTCCTCCTCATAGATGATGATTATCTCTTTTCAGAGAAGGGGTTGATCTTATTCAGTGTGATTTTCGCTTTGCGCTTCAATGCTGTTTTCATCACGTGCTTTGGTAGGGCGTCGATCTCAAAGCCCTTTACATCATAGACACGCTCAAGCTTGATGGCATCAAATTTACATCTGAGGGTACACGCGCCACAACCGACACAAAGATAGGAATCAACCTTCGTTGCGCCACAGCCGAGGCAGCGTGATGTTTCCTTCGCGATTTGCTCTTCCGTTAGAATCCCTCTGAGGTCTTTAAAGGTGGATTTTGAGAGTTTACCATCTATCGGGTTCAGACGTTGTCTTTCCGTTCCGTCGTAATCTATCGCTTCCGCCAGGTTCTCTTTGCTTAGCATTTTATAGGCGTGCATGTCTCTACCAAACAGAAGGGATTGGCCCTTTTGAACAAATCGGTGGATGGAGACGGCTGCTTCCTTTCCTGCTGCGATGGCATCGATGGCAAGTCTAGGTCCGCTCGCGACATCGCCCCCAGCAAAGATATCTGCTTTTGAGGATTGTAGGGTAATGGGATTGACCTCGATGGTGTTTCTAGGCGTGAGATTAACACCTTCACCTGCTAATAAGGACCCGTAATCGTAGGTTTGGCCGACACTGAGGATTACGTAATCGCATAGGACCACCGTTCTGTTTGCATGATCAAACTGTGGTGAGAATCTTCCATTTGAGTCTACTGTGGAGACGCATTTTGTAAACTCCACGCCTGTTACACGACCATTTTCAGTGATGATACGCGTAGGTCCCCAACCGTTCTCGATGCCAATTTCTTCTTCAAGGGCTTCGTGAACCTCTTCATTATGGGCTGGCATGCCTTCTCTGGATTCTAAGCAATAGAGCTCGGTTTGAATGACACCGGAAAGTCTCGCAGCACTTCTCGCCACATCGATGGCCACATTTCCACCGCCGATGACGACGACTCTTCCGCCGACTGCGCTTTGTTTTCCGAGGTTGAGGTCTCTTAAGAAATCAACACCACTTAAAACCTCAGGCGTATTTTCGCCCTCTATGCCGAGTTTTCGTCCAGCCTGTGCACCAATCGCTACATAAAATGCGTTGAAGCCTTGCTTTCTTAGGTCTTCGAGGGTAAGGTCCTTACCGATCTCTACTCCGGTGACGAACTTGACACCCATTTCTTTGATGACTTCGATTTCAGCATTTAGTACGTCTTTTTCCAGACGGTAGGATGGAATACCTAAGGTAAGCATGCCGCCTAGCTTTTGCTCCTTTTCAAAGACGGTGATGTCGTAGCCATCCAGTGCGAGATCATAGGCACAGGTCAGACCGGATGGTCCTGATCCGATAATGGCGATTTTTTTATCGCTGTAGTCATGACGTTTCGCAGGAATAAAGCGACTAGCCTGCTCTAAATCCTTTTCGGCGATGAATTTCTTAATATCGTCTACAGCAACCGCTTCATCGATGTCGCCTCTGGTGCAGTCTTCTTCACAGAGGCGTGGACAAATACGGCCGCAGACAGCAGGCAGTGGATTGTGTTTTTTGATCAGCTCAAGCGCCTCGGTGTATTTTCCTTGTGAAGCCAGCTTGATGTAGCCCTGAACTGGGATATGGGCAGGACAGTTGGTAATGCATGGCGCTGTGCCTGAATCAAGGGCGTTCTTACGATTGATACGGTAGTCGCTGTTCCACTTTTCTTCTGGCCACTCCGTATTTCGAGGTGTGGCTTTAATGATGGTTTCATCGATAGGCGTCTTGGTGCATAACTTTTGGCCAAGTCTGAGAGCATTGGTCGGACAGACGTCCACGCATTCGCCACAGGCGACGCACTTGCTCTCGTCGATGACAGATTTATAGTTGGACCGGACGATGTCGTTATTGATAAACTCGTTTGCGAGGCGCATGGCGTAGCAGCCACAGCCACAGCAGTTACAAATGGCGTGTGTATGACCAGGTGTATCCAGGTTAGGAACCGAGTGCATGAGGCCGTTATCTTCGGCGCGTTTGATGATTTCGAAGGCCTCTTCTCTGGTGATTTCACGACCTCTTCCTGTCTTGATGTAGTACTCTGCCGCGTGGTCCAGCTGGATACACATCTCCTCCTTGAGGTGTCCACAGCCTTCATCCATGGCTTCCCTAGAGGTTCTGCAGGAACAGTCGGATACGGAAAAAATGGAGGCTTCATTTAAATGATAGGAGACCTCCTCGTAGCTGAGATGCTTCGATTCCCCATCAAGCGCTCTTTCGATGGGAAGCACACGCATTGGACCAGCACCGATAGGCATGATGCCCGCAGCCATAGGGCCTTTTTTGCTACCGAAGTAGTAAAACGCTTCTGCCACCTGAGGGTATTTTGCAACCAGTTCTTTATTATTGTTGATCATCTCCAGATGGCCAGGTACGAAGATGTCTTGCCAATACAGATCGACGCCATCCACGGTATTGACGAAGGCGACACCCGCCCAAGCGATATAATCGAGGGCTTCCTTCACCTTCTCATAGGGTTCTCCGGAAGTTTTCGCCACGTCATCTGCGCTACGTTTCTCACGAAATGCCAAGTGCATGGCGATTTTTGCTTGGTAATCATCCATGATTGGGTCCAGTGCATAATACTCTGGTCCGAATGGAATCGCTTCACGACTGGTGCCTGCTTTGGTACGTCCTATTTTATTCGCCAGGTCCACGATGCTTTGACGATAGGGTCTACCTTCCACATCCGCCCAGGTCAATGCGAAATTGAAATTCTTCGATTTGTTGAAGTTGGTTTTTTCAGGTTGCTTCGCCATATTGAATCCTCTCCTTATGCGTTATGATGACTGGTTTTTCCAGTTGTTTACTTCAGTCTGGAGCCAGTTGGTCCACCGATCAAGCCCTTCGCCTGTTTTCGCAGATATCGGGATAATCTCGATTTTAGGATTGATTTTTTTAACGCGCTCCACTACTGCTTCGTAATTGAAATCGAAATAGGGGAGGGTGTCGATTTTATTGATGAGCAGGACGTCGATGACGCTGAACATCAGCGGGTATTTAAGTGGCTTATCGTCTCCCTCTGGAACGCTGAGAATCGCTGCACTTTTGCAAGCACCAGTATCGAACTCCGCAGGGCAAACGAGGTTGCCGACGTTTTCTAAAATGACGAGATCTAGTCCTTCGTGCTCAAGTTCGTTTAGCCCCTGCTTCGTCATGTCCGCATCGAGGTGGCACATACCGCCGGTATGGAGCTGAATGACCTTTACACCCGTTTCAGAAATCGTCCTCGCATCCACGTCAGAGTCGATGTCTGCCTCCATCACACCGATATTTAGCACATCCTTTAGCGAATGCATGGTCTTTACGAGTGTGGTGGTTTTACCTGAGCCGGGGGAGGACATGAGGTTTAGTAAAAATGTTTTGTCACTTTTAAGCTGCATCCTGAGAAGATCAGCCTGTTTGTTATTATCCTCGAAAATACTTTCCTTCACTTCAATCACTTTAAAGGGTTTCACGTCTTCCTCCTTATCGCAGATGTTAAAATTGTTATTATATTGTCAATATAATTGTATGGTGTTAGAAACAATAAGTCAAAATTGTGAAAGCATTATAAATGCTAACTTTCATGGAAAACACTTTCGAGATAAGTTTACACTCTGTTGATGAAAAGGTGTCTGAAAATAAAGAAAATCCAGTCGACTCACGCAAATACAAGTGTCAACTGGACTTGAAAGTAAAATTAATTAGAAAAAATCACTGACTAAGGACTCGGAAAAACGGATACAATTTTCAAGTGATAGTGCACTGAGGCATTCTCCTGCTAAAAACAAGCCGTTTTTACCCTGTAACGCCTCTATTCTCTGGAAAAATCCATTCTGAAGCTGGTCGCTGTCCACATGGGGAGAATGTCGCCAGCGCTTCATTTGGTAGATTCGTGGCGAACTCACACCGAGTGCCACCAAATCCTCCATCACCAGTCGTGTCGTCGTCTGGGGGTTACCATCTGGGGCATCATAAGCATAAGCGATGACCAGCGCTTCTTTCGAAGTCACCTCCCAGCGCGTATCAAACAACGTGATGTGGCCTCTTCGCTCGGGTTTTAGGTTATCCAGAAGGCATCCCACACCGGAAGGGATGTTCTCGGCACAAATGGCGTAGACATTAAACGATTCCACCTTGATTTGATTTAGCATTTTGCTTAATGCCGAATCAAAGCAAGCAAAATGTGAAACTTCATCAAGTGGAGCGGCGATGATGACTTGGTCATAAAGCGCGGATTCATAAGCTGTCGTAAGCTGCCACTGCTGGTTTTCGAGCTGCTTTAAATCGGTCACCGCTTGACCCAATCTAACGTCCTTCACCGATTGTCCCAGTTTTTGTACCAATGTTATAGCGCCGCTTTTCCATGTCACAAAATCAGGCATTTCCATGAAGGTCATAAGATTATCATAGTTTAGCACCCTTAGGACAAAGAGCGCTGGGATCAGGGATAGTTCTCCTAATCCAAAAATAGTATAATAATGAATAATGACTTTTTTTAAGACAGAAAATTCATGGTAATCACACCACTGTGAAAAGGGTAGCATCAAAGGAGGTTCTACATACTGGATTCGAGGTGCGTTCAGCGCGGTGTACTCAGCAAGCACCTCGGGAAGTCTCTCCATTTCAACTCGGAAATCACTCAGTAAGGATTTGGGGAGCTGTATGGTTTTTTCCCCATTCGCCGAGTAGTTTACCCGGGATAGTTTAGGGCCATCGCCTTTAATGCCAAGTCGCTTCATCAATGCTTTTAAGCGTTCTTGCGAGGGGAGGCCGAAGATCGTCCCCAGCTCATAGGATTTGCCTGCGTATTGGATCGAGTGAATTTTTCCGCCTAGGGTATGATGTTTCTCATATAGCGTAATCTCTTGATAGCCTTTAGCCCTGAGTTGTTCAGCGATGACGAGGCCTGAAATGCCCCCGCCGATAATGGCGATTTTACTAGTCTTCATGGGGATCACCTTTGTTGGATGCATCGATGATGGCTAATAGCCATAGTGGCAAGGTTTCGAGGTCGGCATGATTTTCTACCGCTTTGTTTAGAACGACCTTTGCGGGTGTTAATCCCTTATAAGGGCCATCCTTGATTCGTGTGAAAAAGTTGTATTGTCTTAAGTGACCTTGAAGTAAGCGTTCAACTGAAGTAAGGGAGTTGAAGTGACCGAGAGCCACTTGTTTCTCATAAAAAGCGTTCATGAGCTCATCATAATATTGATTTAGGTCAAAAAATAATTCATCGTGCGCATCGGGGATGAAATGGTGCATCATGCCATACTGCGTCGTCAGCTGTTCGAGTTTGCGTCCTTTTAAATACTGAGGCGTATACGCTGTGTCCTTCTCGGTAATGATCGTATCAATGGATAACTTGAACGTTTTCATCAGATAGACAAGTTTTTGCTCAAAATAATGCCAGACTTCGATTTCGGTTTTGCTCCCATATAATTTGACAAATGCCCATCTTGAAGCGGCATCAAACAGAATATGTTGATAAATTCGACCAACACCATCAAAGTTGCCGATATAATCGATTCTTTGAAGAAGTAGATAGCCAGGGTATTTCTCCCGGGCATCAAGCAAATGTGCATAGGAGGATGGACTCGATTTTCTTTTTTTACTCTTATGACGTGGATCCTTTGCATACTCCATGCGATCTTTTCGTTTGGTCAAATCATGGCGTTTTAAAACGTTAAAAATACCGGTCTCGCCGATGTGGATGCCTTCAGATTTTAAGGCGTAGTAGATGCGTTTAGGACCATCCTCTGGAAACTCAGCCACGTGAAATAAAATTTCTTTTTCGATGGCCTTGCCTACCTTATTAGGCATTTTAGGCGGCTTTGAAGGTGCTTGCTCAAGTCCATCCATTCCAGAGGTTCGATAGGCCTTTAACCATTTATAAAAAGAGGTCCGAGAAACACCGTATAATGCACAGGTCAGGGTGACGTCTTTGTGCATCATGGCATGCTTTATAATCATAAATTTGGTGTAGGCACTAAACTTCTCGACCATAGGGTAATCTCCAAGTGAAAGGGTTAATTAATAATATTTTAACATACTAAAGGATGACAAACAATTAGAAGGAGGCCGAGGATGAAGCTAACTGTGCTCGTGGATAACCACACATTGATTGATCGGTATTTTAAAGGAGAACCAGGGGTGAGTTATTATATTGAAGTGGCAGATAAAAGAATTCTATTTGATTTAGGATATAGTGATTTGTTTCTGGAAAACGGACGTAAATTAGGGGTTCAGTTTGAAGCGCTGGATGCTGTCGTGATTAGCCATAGCCACCTTGACCATACTTGGGGAATGGAGCCGCTTGTGAAGCACTTTAACGAACGGTTGATGGAAGGACTTCATTATAAACGTCCGACCTTAATCGCACATCCAGAAATCTTTAGGCCGCGTTCCTTTAATGGAAGAGATGAGTTTGGCATGAATATCAGTTCCGATACCGTATTCAAATACCTTGAAGATGGATTGTCCAAGTCTCCGGTATGGATTACGGATAAACTCGTCTTTTTAGGCGAAATACCCAGAGAAAATGACTTTGAAGCTTTGTCGGCTATCGGAGACATCGTCGTCTCAGGAAATCAAGTACCGGATTTTAGCATCGATGACAGTGCGCTCTGTTATATGGCTAATGACGGACTCGTCATTATTACAGGGTGCTCGCACTCGGGAATTTGTAACATCATCGAATACGCAAAAAAGGTCTGTCATGAAAATCGCATTTTGGATATCATCGGAGGATTTCACCTGCTTGATCCTGAAGCGAAACAACTGGAGGAAACCGTTCATTATTTATCCAAACAGTCCGTCGCGGTCCTACACGCTTGTCACTGTACGGACCTTCGATCTAAGATCGCCCTTTCCGCTGTGGTTGAATTAAAAGAGGTTGGTGTAGGATTAAAAATAGTCTATTAAGGTTGCTTTTTTAATTGAGAGATATTGTCAAATCGGGGTATAAGCATCCCATAAGTTGAACTCATTTTTTAGAGAGAAGAAAGCAGGTGAGGAAATGAAATTTACACCGATTACAGTTAAAACAGTGGTTAAAGGGGATTTAGATTTGGTTTGGAGATGCTTTACTGAACCTGAGCACGTGATGAAATGGAACTTCGCTTCCGAGGATTGGCATTGTCCAGAGGCAAAAAATGATTTAAGCGTAGGCGGCAGTTTTTGCTATAAGATGGCAGCGAAAGATGGCAGTTTTTCATTTGATTTTGAAGGGGTTTATGAAGAAGTGGTTAAACACGAGAAGATCGCGTATGCTTTAGGTGATGAACGTCGTGTTAGAATCGAATTCATCCCTCATGGCGATTCGGTCGAGCTGGTAGAAATCTTTGATGCAGAGGGTGAAAATAGCCTCGATATGCAGCGCGATGGATGGCAATCGATTCTCAATAATTTTAAACGACATGTGGAAAAAAATCATGTGAATCGTCATAAAATCGTCTCACATCTTTGGTTTGATAAAGAGGCAGGGGATGCAGCCGAGTTTTATCTGAGCGTTTTTGAGAACTCCCGGTTAATTGATAGAACTGAGCTTAGTGGAACACCATCAGGTACTGTTGAATCGTTTACACTTCAGATTGAGGACCATCGCTTCATGCTTTTGTCAGCTGGGCCATACGTCAAGGTTAATCCATCGATTTCTTTTATGGTCAGTAGCGCGGACGAAGAAGAAATCAGGCATTACTGGAACCGCCTATCCGAAGGTGGAAATGCATTGATGCCATTTGATGCCTATCCTTTTAGTCCGTTATATGGTTGGATTGAAGACCGTTTTGGTGTTTCTTGGCAGCTCATGTGGGTTAAGGATGGACCGATCACTGCTAAAATCAAGCCAGCACTCATGTTTGTAGGTGAAAATGCAGGGCATGCAGAAGAGGCGATTCACTTTTATGCTGAAATTTTTAAACATGCGCGGATCAACGCTGTTTCGAGGTATGGTGATGGCATGGAACCGAATACACCCGAAATGCTCAATTATGCGGATTTTGTTTTGGAAGGCCAACACTTTTCTGCGATGGACAGCGCTTATGAGCATGATTTTTACTTTAATGATGCAATCTCCATTATCGTTAATTGTGAGTCACAGGAAGAAATCGATTACTACTGGGAGAAGCTTTCTGCTGTTCCAGAGTCAGAGCAATGTGGCTGGATTAAGGATCGATATGGCTTATCATGGCAAATCACGCCTGACCGTATGAACGATATGATGCGTGAAGGAAGTCCGGAAGCGCTTAAACGCGTAACAGAAGCGTTTTTGAAAATGAAAAAATTTGATTTGGCTACACTTGAAGCGGCTTATAAAGGCGAATAAAGTGGTGTCATAAAGAGGGGTACCCATGAAAAAGAAGTGGCAAAAAAAACTTAAAAACTACACGGGTCTTGCCATGCTAGCGACAGGTGCTGTAGCGTACGGCATAAGTGATTATTTCTTTCGGACTGCAGTCTTGCGAAACAATCAAACGCCGATTAAGGAAAGTAAAGCGCCTATAAATTCTGTTTCTGACAAATCGGGCGTCGAATGGCTTGAAGAGGTTGGCTATGACGTATGGCAAATTCAATCGGAAGACGGTCTGGCTTTAAGGGGATACTATATACCGGCGCGTGAAAAAACGGAAAAAACGGTGATTTTAGCCCATGGTTATAGCGTCGATGCCACTTGGATGAGCGACCTGGCAAAAGCCTACCATGAAAGCTTCGGTTTTAATGTTTTAATGCCAGATGCTAGAGCACATGGTATGAGCGAAGGAAAATACATCGGTTTTGGATGGATGGAGCGCATCGACTACCAGCTTTGGATTCAAAGGGTTATTTCGAATGGAGCGGGTGATGCGCGCATCGTATTACACGGGGTTTCTATGGGGGCTGCAACTGTCATGATGACCAGTGGAGAAGTATTGCCCTCGCAGGTAAAAGCGGTCATCGCCGATTGTGGCTATACTTCTGCCTACGAGCAACTTAAATTCCGCTATCAAGTGGAATACGCTTTCCCAGATTGGATTGCACTTCCAGGCACAAACCTTTTAACGAAATGGCGCCTGGGATATGATTTTACCGAGGCATCCACCATCAAGCAAGTGAAAAAAAACCGCCTCCCCATGATGTTTATTCATGGAGAAGCGGATACTTACGTGCCATATAAGATGGTCTTCGCGCTTTACGACGCTTGTCACACGCCTAAAGTGCTTTATACAGTACCTGGTGCGGGTCACGCAAAAGCCTTTGAGACGGCGCCTGAAAGCTACATGCTACAGGTTAAACAGTTTCTGGAAGGCCGTTTATAACCGGCTGACGTGCGCTCTTAAAGAAGTCGTTTGAGTTTATAAGCACCTGAAGGGGAAACCTCGAGAATTGCTGGATTTACCCAAGTGTAGTGTGTGGTAGTACTTTTGCCAGAAGAGAAAAGTGTAAACAATTTGCCATCAAAGTGACTTCTAAGCCCATCCTCTACAACCTCATGCCCTCTAAATAGCTTTTCGATTCCAAATCGCTTCGCATAGGCGTAAAAGTCATCCTCAGTAAAGTAAAAGCGCTTCATATGCCTTTTCAGATCGCCTTCACCGCGATAAGGGTCTGACCATAGGAGGTTTTCCAGAATCGTCGCACCGGCATTATCGCGTTCAGGATAAGTGGTTAATGCTGACAGTGATTTTAGATGATTGAACGGCTCGGCGGGTGCTTCGGCAGGCTTCGGAATGCCGCCGTGAACACATTTGTATACCCCGAGGTCAGTGTTTAGAAAGGCGATATAGGGAAGGGTATCAAAGAGTTTAAAATAGGCTGATAACACTTCCTTTGAAAGGGAAGTGTTTTTTCTTATTAGCGATTGAAGGTAGGTCGGGAAGTAATCCATGGGATCATCATTTTCTGGAATTCTATAGGGAAGTTTAATGGTATCGTCAGGTAACAGGATACCACCATCGTGATTGCCACGAAGGAGGTGGACCGTATCAGGAAACATGGTTTTTAATGTCAGTAGCATTTCTAGCGTTTTAAGATGGTTTAAACCGCGATCCACATAGTCGCCTAAAAAGACCATATGAAAACGCTCTTTTCTCTCCAATCGATTAAAGAAATCAGTGGCTTTTAAAATGTGGTCGAGCGATTGATCATCGGAGTGAAGATCTCCTATAAGATAAATCAGGTCGTAATCGTTTAATATGAGGATGCCATCGCTGGATTTTCCGTTTTCAAGGTCTTCTATGATGCCTTTTATAGAAAGGTGTTTGGCGAGTTTGTGCTGGTTAAACTCACTATGTTCTTTCTTTAACAGGTCGATGACGGTTTGTGTTAGCTTTATGTGATGTTCTCCAAGTGCTGATAGGTCGCTTTCGAAAATATTTGATGCGTCAAGTGTGCGCCAGTTGTTTTCAATCGAAAGAAAATAGGCTGTTTCAAGTGACGTGGTCGTTTTCATGAGTAATGAACCTCTGCTTTCATTTTGATACTACTAGTTTACCACAAAAAATAAAAAAAGCGCTGGAATCCAGCGCTTAGTTACTATCTTACGATTGTAATGTTTTCTGCTTGTGGGCCTTTAGGACCTTGAGCAACTGTGTAGCTAACTTTTTGACCTTCGTCTAAAGTTTTGAAACCGTCAACGTTGATTTGTGAGAAGTGAGCAAATACATCTTTGCCGTCATCTCCTGTAATAAAACCAAAGCCTTTTTCTGAGTTAAACCATTTTACTGTACCATTCATCATGATGTGTACCTCCTAATATTTTTGATCTTTAAACCTGCTCAAACCTTGATACATTTTATTAGGATGATACCATCTTCTAAAACATGTTCATAAGTTTTCATCATAGAATTTAAACAACTTCCTTAAGATACCATAGAAGCAATAGCACTGTCAATAGATGTTACGAAATTTAAATATTTAAAACAGAAATAGTCAGAAGGAACAATAAATGATATCTTAAATTATAGACATCGTAAAGGGGGAATTGGTTTGAACAATCTTTATCAGTACACAAAAAAAGAAGGCCTGAATGACGCAATTTGTGATGAAATTAAAGAACTTGAACGCATATGCATGTCATACGAGCCTATCGCATTTAAATTGGAACTCGATTATAAGCTGGCTTATGCTAAAGAACATTCAAATGAACTTAAGGACATGAATGAGTTTTTATGTTATGAAGCGTCAAAATTGGTTGGCTATATAGGTATTTGCGCTTTTGGTGGCGGAGAGCTGGAAATAAATGGCATGGTTCACCCTGAACATCGACGCAAAGGGGTATTCAGCCATCTATTTAATGAACTGTGTGAGGAAGTAAAAAGTCGTTCTAGTCATACGATGCTACTGCTAAGTGACAGGCGATCGGAAGCTGGAATAGCCTTTATTAAGAAGCAAGGCGCAACTTATTTCAACACGGAATACGAAATGTCGTGTGATCTGAAGAATAGAAAAAAGATGTTGCCAGTAGAAGGTTTTAGTCTGCGTAGAGCGGTAAAGTCGGATGCTATGGAGATTCAGTCACAAAATACGCTGTATTTTGGTGATGAAGACATCGTAATCGAAATCGACGTTGAAGAGGAAGAGAGACTGGGTTCATACATGTATCTGGCTGAATACCAGGGAGAAGTCGTGGGCAAGGTTAATCTACAGGTATCAGGAAATTCTGGTGGACTCTACGGACTGGGGATCAAGCCAGCTTTTCGGGGAAAAGGGTTCGGGAAATCACTCCTGGTTACCGCGATGGAGGAAATCGAAAAATTTGGATGTGACCGCGCATTTTTACAGGTTTCTGCCACGAATGACACCGCATTAGGTCTTTATCTCGACAGCGGATTTATACAGCAATACGTAATGGATTACTACCGATTGTCAACCTGTGAATAATTACAGGTTGACAATCGGTAGTTTTAATTTTATACTGGATTTGAAATTTACATTAAAAGGAGCCTTATATGAAATTCACCACGAGAGATTTGACACTGATTCCTATTTTTACTGCTTTGATGATTGTTGGTGCAAAGGTAAGTATCCCACTCGCAGCAGTACCTGTAACCTTCCAGCTCTTCTTCGCAATACTCGCGGGGCTTTTATTAGGTGCCCGCAACGGTTTAATGTCACAACTATTATACGTATTCATGGGACTGGTTGGATTACCCGTGTTTTCATATGGTGGAGGTTTTCAGTATGTTTTTAATCCGACCTTTGGCTACATTCTCGGATTTGCAGGCTGTGCCTTTATCGTAGGTGCTTTAACTCAAAAAATAAGTCAGATGACCTTCGTTAAACTCACCGCGATTGCTTCTGTTGGATTTGCGTTTACGTATTTGTTTGGTAACGTGTATTTTTATGCGATTAAAAACCTATACCTTGCTAGCCCGATTGGTCTAATGGACGTTTTTAAAATCATGATGCCTTATGCTATCAAGGATTTGATTTTAATGCTGGTAGCGGTTTCCATTTCTGTGGCACTTCTTCCGAGATTGCGCGCATCTAAAGCAATTTCATGATTTAATACACAAACTTATGGTATAATTACTCATACGATACACGATGAGGTGGTTATATGTTTGGGAGAAAGAAGCAAGAGGCGACGATAGAACCCACGGCAGAAGTAGATAAGAAACTGGATTTCACAACTTTGAATACGATGAACGACACGCAGCTCCATTCCGATCATTATGGCGAAGGTCAGCGATGAAGCACAGAAGATTAATGACATGGTAACGATCATAAAAGGCGTTGCTGATCAAACCAATCTCCTAGCATTAAATGCTTCGATAGAAGCGGCCAGAGCAGGTGAACACGGTAGAGGATTTGCTGTCGTCGCCGATGAAATTAAAAAGCTCGCAGAAAACACCAAGCAGCAGGTGGCTTTTATCCAAAACACCGTATCGACGTTGACACGTGAAATCGAGAATACAGGCGATGCGCTAACAAACGCAAATGTCGTTTTTGAAAAAGGCAAGGAGCATTTGACTTCAGCGGTTCATGAGCTAGCCACGATGGAGCAGGATTTGAACGAAATCAGTGGGGCTTTCATGGAGATCAGTGCCAACGTCCAGGAGCAAACAGCGGCTTCACAGGAAATGTCCAGCTCAATAATGGTCATTAATGAAGAGACGAAAAAGCTAGCACAGGAAACGAATAAAACGGGGCGAGCGATCAATACCATCTCAGAAAAACTCAACGCGTTTAGAGCTGAAATATTAAAAAAGAATCCTGCCATCAACATGGATATCCAAATGGAAGTTCTCATGTGCGATCACTTGATCTGGCGCTGGAAGGTCTATAACATGATTCTCGGTTATGTAAAATTATCCGAGGCCGAAGTGGGAACCCATCATACCTGTCGATTAGGCAAGTGGATAGAATCACAGCATTTTACCGATTCAAGAATCACTCAGTTATTTAATGAGCTTTCCAGGCCACATGCCCATTTACATGAGGTTGCAAAGAAGGCAATTAGTGCTTATAACTCAGGAAATTTGGATTTAGCTGAGAAATACCTTCATGAAATCGACCAAGATTCTTTAGAAGTGGTCGCCATTTTAGAGAAAGTTAAAAGAACGATCAAATAACGAACCAAATAATAAGGTCCTGACGGTATTTATTACCATCAGGACCTTTTAACTACATTCCTGTCAAACCGAGATAGACGAGATAGGTTCCAAGCAATATCCCACCTTCCATTCTACCGATGGTATGTTTGTTCACTAAGGTGAAATAGCGGAACGCCACTAAAATAAAAAGCATGGCCGGGAAATGTAGATTAAAGAATACTTCGCTGACCAAAAGCTGGTTTTTCGCGAAAACCGCTGCAAGTCCAGTGACGAATAAGATATTGAGAATATCAGCACCGATGATGTTGCCGAAAGCTAAATCGCCGTGTCCCTTTAGAATCGCCTTAATGGACGTCACGAGTTCAGGAATACTGGTACCGAAAGCGACCAGTGTGGTGGCGAGAAACGTTTGTGACACACCGAGCTTTAATCCGATGGTTTCCACCACCGTGATCAACAAATCCGAGGATATGATGACGATGCCCATTCCTAGGATAAGGAAAAATACTTGCTTAATCAAGCTCTCTGTGCGGTACTTCTCAGTGTAGTCATCATAGTAGTATTCTAGTTTGTTCATCCCATTTCTAAACGACCAGACGAGGTAAACAATTAACAGCACTGTCATCATCATTCCAGTGGTTTTGCTGATGACGCCTATAGACGCTTCAGATGCTACAGGGATCGCGATAACAACGATGAACAAACCCGTAAAAAACTGGATCCAGCTCTCAATGCGTATGGCAGAATAATCAAAAATAATGGGGCTAATCAGCAAGGTCAATCCTAAGATAAAGCCTGTATCCACCATCACAGAGCCAATAGCGTTTCCCAGGGCTAAATCATAATTGCCTTTCATGGCAGCTAATACCGACACCGAAACTTCAGGAAGGGTGGTTCCCAGAGAAACGATGGTAGCCCCTATAACAGAAGTCGGTATGCGTAGATGGGTGGATACGGCGACAGCCTCGTTAACGATGATATCTGCGCCTTTGCTTAAGAAATAAAAAATTACCATTACGATCAGGAACAATCCTACTAATGGCAAAGGGGTTATAAAATCTGAGATCAATGAACCCATAGTCCTCTCATTTCAAGTGAATTTAAGTGTTTACTGGCTTAATACTAGCGTAATTCATCAAAAAAGTCAATGTTAAGAGTGGGTTTAAGGCGCACGCGTTCAGGGTAGAGATGGAGTAATGGGATAATAGGAGGCGACTATGAGGAAAGTTCATTTTGAACCATTGAAGACGTATATGAAACAGATTTTGATGGCAGCAGGATTACCGGAACCGGATGCTGAAATCAGCGCAGACGTATTAATCGAATCAGACAAGCGTGGGATCGATTCACATGGCATCGGCCGTCTAAAACCAATCTATATCGACCGTATTCGTGAAGGCATTATCAACCCCATTACGAAAATCGATGTCATCAAGGATGGCCCAACCACAGCGGTTTTAGATGCTAATAATGGTATGGGGCAAGTGGTTTCCAAATACGCCATGCAGCTTGCCATCGATAAGGCGAAGCAGTTCGGAATGGGGATGGTGGCTGTTCGAAACTCCAACCATTATGGCATCGCGGGATATTACGTTACCATGGCCACAGAGCAGGGGATGGTCGGAATCACGGGTACCAATGCAAGACCTTCCATCGCACCTACTTTTGGCGTTGAGAATATGCTAGGCACTAATCCATTAACTTTTGGCATGCCGTCAGATGAACCCTTTCCATTTGTTCTGGATTGCGCCACTTCAGTCACCCAACGCGGAAAGATAGAAGTGTACCAAAGGCTCGGTAAGGACTTGCCAGACGGATGGGTAATCGGTGAAGATGGATCCTCCAGAACCGATACAGAGCAGGTCCTGAAGGACTTGGTAACGGGTGGTGCAGCGTTGACACCACTTGGAGGAATGGGTGAGCTTCTCGGGGGTTATAAAGGTTATGGCTATGCCACTGTGGTGGAAATCCTGTCAGCTGCACTTGCTGGTGGTGCTTTTCTAAAAGGATTATCAGGGATTTCAGAGGGTGTAAAACAGCCATACCATTTGGGGCATTTTTTCATCGCCATCGATGTGGAGGCCTTCACAACCTTAGAATCCTTTAAGCAAATCACAGGAGACATATTAAGAACCCTAAGAAGCTCAAAGAAAGCCCCAGGGGAGGAACGCATTTATACTGCTGGTGAAAAAGAGCATTTGGCCAGTCTGGAACGTTCAAATGAAGGCGTCCCTATTAATGAAGCACTTGAAAGGGATATCGCCGCGCTAAAGGCGATTTACGGGATTGAGGTTTAATAAAACTAAATTGTGCATTCATTGGTCTTAACGGCAGGAATTTACAGGTTTCCTGCCGTTTTTGGTAGCGTGTGGCCCCTTTTTTTGATAAGATAGAACCATAAAGTCATGCTATTTGAAGGATTTGGTGAACACATGAATAAATTGCGCGTTTTACATCTCACCAGTGGTGAGGACCGCCACGGTGGAAAAGTCAGCGTTATGAATATATTAAGGGAATCTGCACCACTGATGCAAATCGAGCTAGCTGTCCTGGCTGAAGGCGATCTGACGCATGCTGCAGAAGAAGAGGGATTCAAAGTCGTCAAGTTTTTGCAAAAGAAGCGATTTGATTTCACGGTGATCTTTAAAATTTTAAGCTATATAAGGAACAACCCAGTTGATATCGTTCATTGTCATGGACCAAGGGCGAATCTATTTGGGGTGTTTTTGAAGCCATTTTTGAAAATGCCAGTAATCACGACGATTCATAGTGATTTTATGCTGGACGACTTTACCATGGGAAAGATGTTTACCATTCTTTTTCGAATGATGAATTCCATGTCGATCAGGAGACTGGACAGTTACATCTGCGTAAGTGCCGAAATGAGGAAAAAACTAATCGAACGCGGTTATCCACTGGATAAAACACACGTGGCTTACAACGGTATTTCGTTCGAAAAAGTCGATTCAATCCCTCGAGAGGTCTTATTTGAAAAGTACCAATTACCGTATGATCCTCAAGCGACCTATGTTGGGATATTAGGAAGACTTGCTCCTGTTAAAGACCATATGACCTTTCTTAGAGGGGCGAAGCGCGCGATAGAACGCGACAGTGGATTAAGGTTTTTAATCGGTGGCGATGGCGAAGAAGAACACCGCATGAAAGCCTTCATCGTTGAACATCAACTGGAACACCATGTTTTTATGATGGGTCATCTAAGTGAACCCAGTGATTTCTTCCAAATGATCGACATCAATGCTTTGACTTCACTCCATGAGGGGGGCGTTTCCTATGCCCTGATGGAAGGTGCCGTGTATTCTAAGCCTGCGCTGGCAACGGCCACTGGTGGCCTCAAGGAAATCGTCATCGAAGGCGTTACAGGTCGACTTATCCCCGTGGGAGATGATGAGGCCTTTGCGAAAGCGCTCATCGAAATGTGCGCTCATAAGATCTATCTCACCTACGGTCAACAGATGGAAAATTATGCGAAAACCCATTTTTCCCGTTCGCAAATGGGAATCAACTATTTGGAGATCTACGAAAGAATCTTATCTGAGAAGCAAAAAGTGTTTATCATCGGGTACTATGGCCGTTTCAATCTAGGTGATGAAGCCATTTTGGATATGACAGTCAAGTTTATAAGGGAAATAAGCCCACGAAGCAGTATCAAAGCGCTAAGCTATCAAAAGCACCTGACACGCCTGCGCTCTGATGTTGAAGCCGTTAGTCGTAACCGAATTTGGAGTATCATGGCAGCCCTGTTTAGTGCCGATGTGCTCGTGCTCGGCGGGGGGACATTGCTACAAACCGCCTCAAGTAAACGCTCACTCTGGTATTATTTAAGCTTCGTGTGGATGAGTAAAACCTTGCTGAAGAAGAAAGTCATGATGCTTGGGAACGGTTTCGGACCCATCAATGGCAGCATTAGTCGAAAAGTGACAGCTAAGCTCCTGAGTATGCTAGACCTTATCCTGTTGAGAGATGAGGGATCACGTGCTTATATGGAGAAGCTAGGTGTCGTCAATCCTCAAATACACGTCACCACGGACTTCGTTTACGCACTTGATGGAAAGGACGAACCGCTTTCTGTTCGTGAAAATCGCGTTGGGGTTAACGTTAGGAAGTGGAGCAATGCGCAAACTGTTTACTACGACCTGGCCCATACACTTGACGCCCTTATAGATGCGGGAAAGGAAATCATATTTGTTCCATTTGAAGATGAAGATATGCACGCGATTGAACTCGTTAAACAGCAAATGAAGCATAACAGTGTGACGTTGCCGTTTGAACCTAATTACAGAGAAGTGATTCGTCATATTGGCGGGTTCGAAGCACTGATATCCATGCGTTTACATGGGATGATATTTGCATCCTTAAGTCATACGCCTTTTGTGGGGATTGCCTATGATCCTAAAATTCATTATTTGTGTGAACAGATGGATTATCCGTATGTGATGGATTTGGCAAGCTTTGATGGAGAGATGACCATGTCTTACTTAAAACAGTGCCAGGATGCCTCAGCACTGGCTAAGCTTGAGCGTTATGTGGTGGTACAGAAGGCTCAAATTGAGGAAAGTAAACACGTGATGAAGCATTTTTTATGATGAAGCATTTTTTATAAAGTGGGGAAGAGAGCATTCAGACATACAATTAGGATGAGAGGATGTACAGTATGGGCATGGTCAGCAAAGTCTATTTGGTTTTATATTATGGCATCGGCAGACATTTGCCAGCGTCAGATAGCCCTTATGCTTTTGGAGCGAAGTCTTTTAGAAGATTCTTATGTAAGCGATTATTTAAATCAGCGGGGCGTGATGTCAATATCGAGCATGGCGCGTATTTCGGGAAAGGGAATGAGCTTTCCATCGGAAATCGCTCAGGGATCGGACTAAACGCACGAATCCAAGGACCGGTGAGCATCGGCGACCATGTGATGATGGGACCTGAGGTCCACATTTATACACGAAATCACGATTTTTCTAGGCGCGATATTCCCATGATTGATCAGGGGGATACGATATCAGAGCCCGTCATCATAGGTGATGATGTCTGGATCGGCGCACGCAGTATCATACTCCCTGGCGTTACCATAGGTAATGGCGCGATTATCGCTGCAGGAAGTGTCGTCACCAAATCGGTTGCACCATACACCATCGTCGGTGGAAACCCAGCGAAGCTAATTAAGGAGCGGTCCTAAATGACGAAGGATGCGATTAAGAAAAAGCTCAGAGATTTAAAAAAAAGAGAAGTCGAAATGCGCACGGAGTATGGTGCAAGGCCAATTCCGCTAAGTGCTCTCGTATGGGACGCCTTTTTCTCTGAAAAGTCTTTAAAAGGGCCGCGTTATAGTGTAGATCAGCTTTATCAGATGGCTTCCGATGAACGTAAAACGGTTTTTGAAGAGTATTTTTTTACAGTGACCATCAAGCATTATGAAGAAATGGGACTATCTTATTCGCTTCTATATGATCCATCCGTGTTAAGTGTATTAGGCTTACATGTGGGTGCATCGCCACAGCAGGTAAAAGACCGGTTTCGTTCCCTTGCCCATAAGTATCATCCAGATAAGGGTGGTGATCCTGAAATCTTCAGAACGTTACTGGAAGCCTATGAAAAACTCAAGTAGCGAAAAAACAAAAGTCCTTCCAAAATTTGGAAGGACTTCGTTTTTATAAGGGTGGTTTACACGGCTTTAAAGTTTGCATACTCTCTTGCTTGCGCTTTATGCATAAAGCTCTCATAGTGAACGAGGCTACGTGAATGGGTGCCATCGCCGATTTGACCATACTCGTCATAAGCTTTCATCTCGAACTGGTATTTACCATGATCAAATCCAGAGATGGTTACTGCCACGGTTACTGTCGACCCTAACAGTGTCGGCTTATAATGTTCCACGTTAATGCTGTTACCGATGGAGACGAAACCATCCGGTAGTGTGGGGTCGATGAGCTGTGCACAGGCTTCTACCATAAAGGCAACAAGCCTAGGCGTTGCGAATAGATTTTCTATCTTTCCTGAGCCGTAGTTCAAAGCGGTATCGTCTATCGTGATTTTCTTCTGTAAAGTTAAGGACATGCCTTTATATAATCTTGCAAATGACTCCATGATACTCCTCCTGAAAAAACCTTTTAAACTTAGTTTAATCAGCAGAAAAATTTATACAAGTCAATTTGGAAATCCTTTATATAAATGCTATAAAATCGTAACAATTAGACTAAAGTGCTTTGATTTCCTTAAAAGCGGCCAAATCAGAATGGACTTCAGTTTTGATTGGGTTGCGCTTGTATTTGATGACCTTATAGAAGTGATAGATGAACACAGCAACGTTAACCGCTAAAGACAATGCGCTCACCACGAACAAAGCCGTCTCATTATGAGATGATTTAACCGCAAACTTAGAGGTGTCCACAAATGCCGGGAAGCTCATGACAAACATCATCCAAAAGGCCAAGGTCTGAGCGCGGTGCTGTAGCCAAGCCCCTTTCTTAATAAAGAACGCAGGTATCGTACACGAAATGAGGAGCGCTGCACCTGCATAGAATGCGTGGTCTGAGACACAGTTGTAGACGTATGCGAAATTCCAAATGTCGTATGCGATGATCCAAAACCAAAGCTGGTCAGCCCATAACATATCTTTTTTTGAATCCTTACCAACCGTAATCCCGATCCAACCAGAGATCGTAATGATGTTGAGGAGTCCAGCGATGCCGTTCATGATGTTCCACGGTCCACCGATGATGATAACGCCATCGACTAAACCATTGTAACCGAAACACTGAAAATCTCTCACCACGGCTTCCATGATATTGACAGCCAGGATCAGTGCAGGGAAGAATAGTACCCATTTGTTAGAGGCAGCACCTTTAATATGACGTAGTGCTAAAAAGCCTAAGCATCCAGCGAGTGCTGAGTATACCTTTGCCCAGTGAAACCAAGTGCCGACACTGGTGCCTTCACCAGCGGTTTTCGGCCACACCATAACGGTGAGTATTGCGGGGAGTACGAGAAATAATGCCAAAGAAATCCATTTGTTGATTCTTGCGAGTTCGTTGAGCGCGATGAGTCCACCGAGTACAACAAACCACATCAGTGCCGAATACCATGGTATGGCTTCGAATAAAAACATAAACCCTCCTTTGTTTTGACGATTTAATTTTGTTATTTATTTGTCAAAACACTTCACCCTAATATTATAGTCCTGCTAATAAAAAAAACAATAGTTTTAATGCAGAACTGTTATAAGATGGGATAAGCGGGTATAATTCAACGTGTTCAACTAATGGAAATCATAAAGGAGCAAATGGATGAGACATTATAAGGTAATCGTCATCGGTGGCGGCCCTAGCGGAATCACATGTGGTTATTATTTAAAACAAAGGGGTCTTGACTACCTCATCATAGAAAAGGAAGAAATGCTACACACCTGGAAAAATGAGCGCTGGGATTCGTTTTACTTAGTGACTCCCAATTGGATGACCCATCTACCGGGACTGGAAAATGAAATCCCTTATAATAACGAATATATGTCGAAGTCTGAAATTTTAGGCATATTGGAGCGTTATCAAAAGTTAGTAAATCCGGTCTACGTGGAGAACACCGTGATTCAGGAGATCGTCCTGGAAGGAAGTGTTTATAAGGTCTACACAAATAAAGGAGACTACTGCTGCGATCATATTATCGTCGCCTCGGGCATGTATAGTGAACCGTTTATACCGAAGGTTAGCGAAAAGATTCCAGCAGAAGTTAATCAGATGCATTCCTCAGACTATAAGAATCCATGCCAGATGACGCCAGGAAATGTCGTAGTGGTAGGCAGTGGATGGTCAGGTGTGCAGATCGCACTTGAGCTGAAAAAAGCCCTTCAAAATGAAGTCTATCTTTCGATTGGCAGTCTATCACCACTGCCCGTGGTCTATAAAAATGTGCATGGCGTTTACTGGTTAAATCGACTTTCCGGCTACGCCAATGTAAACCCCATATTGAATTACAAAAAAGAGGATTTTACCAATCCTAACATCCTTCATAAAATGGGGCAAAACATGGTGGAATGCCAGAAAAACGGCGTCCATCTCGTGGGAAGGTTGCTTGATCGAGAGGGAAACAAGTTGATTTTTAATGATAATATTCGCAGTGTTTTTAAAGAGGCAGACAAGTATATTGATACAGCGAAACAGAAAATTGATTCACTTATCGAGAAGGAGCATATCACCACGGGAGGTAACGAGTTTGATTTGAGATTGGACCGTGTCGATTTGGATGCTATAATGCCTTTAGCGGAGCTGGATATCCATGCCCATCATATCACGAATATTATCTGGTCCACAGGCTTCAGACGAAATTATAGCTATATCAAGCGTCCGATATTTGATGAAAATGGCCTTCCACTGTTAATCGATGGTGTAGCCACCACAGAAAATATCACGTTTTGTGGGCTTGAGCTCGAGGTTGACCGCAATATTAGATCTGCCTTTGGCGTGGGTCTTTACGCCATTAATGAGTCTTCAAAACGTGCTGTGGATTACATCAAGTTGTAAGAATATAACTAACCCCCGTAACGATACGGGGGTTTAATTTTTATGAATGATGGTATAATACATCAAAGACTATCAACTTATGAGGAATTTATGAGAATATCGCACGAAGCCATTCGAAATCGAAACGTAATCATCATCATGATGTTAATCGTGGTCATTAATTTTTATAGCCCGATTGCCTTTACACAGGCGCAAACGGGTGAGCAAAAAAGTGTCTTAATCATTAATTCATATCATCACGGATTATCATGGACAGATGATTCGACTAACGCTGAAATAGATACGATCAAGAAGACTTACAGTGGGGACGTCAGGTTTTATGTGGAGTTTCTCGATTGGAAGGAACACCCAACTGACGAGACCCTGGCGTTATTTGCGCAGTTGATGGCGTTTAAATACGAAAAGACATCCATCGATTTGATCATCGCTTCTGATGACGCCGCGCTATCGTTTGTCTTGCAGAATAGGGCAAAGCTGTTCTCAAACATCCCTGTGATCTTCCATGGCATCAGTGAATCTAGCTATGCATCATTGGTAAAGTCCACTGATAAAAATTTGACAGGTGTACTTGAAATCGTAGACATCAAGGCGACCTTAGAGGTAGCGATGATGGTCAACCCGGATATGAAACGGTTTTATATCGTACACGATCAGACCGAAAGTGGAAAGGCCATGGGCGAAGCGGCCGCCTCTGAAATCGCCGATCACTATCCCCAGATTGAAGCAGTCATCGTAACAGACAAGACCATCGAAGCCATCGTCGATTTCGTTTCCATGCTGAGTCCGAACGACAGTGTACTGATGACGGCTTATTATACTGACGTAAACGGCAGAAACATCAACTTCGAGGACATGATTGAAAAAGTGAGTGATGCTACGCCTGCAGCTGTGTTTTCGCTATATGATTTTGCGTTAGGGAATGGTGCCTTAGGTGGGACCTTATTAAGTGCAAAATTAATCGGAAATCAGGCAGGCTTGCTGGCCACAGAGATATTGAATGGCACTCCTGCAGATGAAATTCCTTTAGTCTCAGAAAATATCCACATGAATGGCATCGATTATCAAGCGGCTGAACGATTTGATCTCGACTATGAGCGGCTCCCTGATTCTGTTCAGGTGATTAACCGGCCCATCTCCATTTTTGAAACCTATCGTACGGTTATTTTAACCGTGGCATTAGTGATGGGCTTGTTAGTAATATTCTTAATCATCCTAGGCATCGCTCTCCGTAGATCAGTAAAGCTGAAAAACGAGCTGAAACACTTGTATGATGAGCTTTCTGCATCCGAGGAAGAGCTTAAAGCACAGTTTGACGCATTAAATGAGCTTTACGATGAGCTACAGGCCATAAAGGAAAAAAACGAACTGATTCTCGACGCCATTAAGGACACGATTGTGGATTGGAATATCAAAGAGGAAACGTTCACTGTTTCTGACCGATGGGAAAAGATCATCGGTTTTCCCGTTAAACACATCGATTCACCTACCTTCTTTTTCGATTTTGTCCACGAAGAGGATTTACCTCAGATTAAAAGCTATTTCGACTCTCGTAGACTGAATATCGCTAATGATTTTCTCACACAGATTCGCTTGAGAACAAAAGGCGGCAATTATAAGTGGTTTCTTGTAAAAGGTGTCATTAGAAGAGACGCTGAAGGAAACCTTACAAGGATGATCAGTTCCTATACGGATATCGATGCGATTAAGCAAATGGAAGATCAGCTGAGATATGCAGCATTTCACGATAAACTCACAGGATTACCTAATAAAACGGCACTTGAATCCCATCTAAACCAAGAAGTGAAGGGAAGCCTTCATCAATACGCCCTGTTATTAATCGATATAGATCACTTCAAACGCATTAACGATACCATGGGGCATCACTTTGGTGATCGCTATATTCAGGCGGTGGGCAGTTTGATTGAACAGCAGCTGGGTTCTAAAGCACGTGTCTATCGGATCAACGGTGATGAATTTGTGATCCACCTTAAGTTTCAAGCCTTGCATGAGCTGGAATCCCTATGCGAAGCGTTACTAGTAGGGCTCAACTGTGTCATCCAAGTGGAATATGGAAAGTTTTCAAATAGCATCAGTATAGGCTATGCAATTTATCCTCACGATGGTGATTCTCTTGAATCCTTGCTAACCAAGGCAGATTTAGCCATGTACCGTGCGAAAGAGCAAGGCCGAGGCCGAGCCGTTCGATACGAAAGTGACATGTTTGAAGGAATTCTGTGGCGTGTAACACGAGAAGAAGCATTGAAAGTCGCCATGGAAAACGACGAGCTTTCATTGGTTTATCAACCACAATACGATACAAATCAGCAGACGATTTTAGGATTCGAGGCATTGCTAAGATGGCATCACCCAGAAATGGGACAATTGCCACCGCATGAGTTCATCCCGATTGCCGAAGAAACGCAAATGATTATGCCCATCGGAAAATGGGTGATTGATGAAGCGCTACAGTTTCTTAGTGAGCTAAACTCGCCTGATCTTCATATGGGTATTAACGTCTCAGTGCTTCAATTAATTCAAGAGGATTTTGAACAGTATGTCCTAGAAGCCCTAGTGCGAAATGGCATAGAACCCAATCGGTTAGTACTTGAAATTACCGAGTCGGTGTTAATGCAGACCATGGAGGCTTCCTCTGCAAAGCTTGAGCGATTGAGGAGCAAAGGAATTCAAATTGCACTTGATGATTTTGGTACGGGGTATTCATCTTTAAGCTATTTAAAGAAGCTACCTGTGGACATACTCAAAATAGATAAAAGCTTTGTAGATGAGTTGCTCGAACAGGATTCAAGTGATCCTTTATTGAAGGTCATCATAAAAATCGGCAAACTTTTAAAGCTAAAGTTGGTCGCTGAAGGTGTGGAACACGAAAAACAAGTGCGCATGTTAGAAACGTTGAATTGTGATGCAATTCAAGGCTATTACTTCGCAAAACCGCTATGTAAGGACGAATGTAAGAAACTGCTTGAGTAATCAAGCAGTTTTTTATTATTAAGAAATGGTGATGTTTTCATAAATAAGGGTAATTATTAACAATGGAGGATACGCTTATGGATTCTAAAATGATTGAACGGTTTTTAACGGAAGTTTTGACCATTGACCAAGACATGAAGCGACAGCTTGACCATATAGAGAGTGAAATCATCGAAAGAGAGCTTCAGTTGAAGGTCCTTTTAAAAGAGATTGATGAAGGTTCTCATCGACTAGAAAAGGAAAATGCGCAGAGGATTCTGGACCGTGTTCAGACGGAATGGACACAGAAACTTGAAGTGCTTAGACAGGAAGGCCAAGCGTTGATCGAAAAGCACAACAGCACTTATGATTCTGCTGAGATTCAGCTGGTAAATCAAGTGGTTGAAGAAATGGACTGGTGGAAATAAATGACGAACAGCAGTATACATGCAGCGCCAGTGGCAAAAGCGCATGTGATGATGGGATATCTGATCGATAAAGAAGGCTTCGAGACTTTAATCAAGGTTGATTCTGCGGAAGATGTCATACGATCCCTAGCGACACGACCGCAATATCAATCGTTTCTGACACAAGAGCAATTGGCGAGTCAACCTGTGGAAATGGCGATTAAACAGGCTTTTTTCAATGTTTATGAAAAGCTGTACCATTACTACATTGGCGCATACCGCGATTTTTTCAAAGCCCTTCTTTTACGATATGAAGTAGAGAACATCAAATACCTAATCCGTCGTGTCCATAACCTTTCCCATTTTAATATAAGCCCTAAGACACTGTTAATCCCAAGTGTATATAAGACCATTTCTTATGAGAACCTCATGAAAGCAAAGCAATTAAGCACCCTTATAGAGGCACTTTCGGGAACTCCCTATAGAGAGTTGCTTAAGCCGTTTATCGATGAGGAACCCGCCAAGATGCTGTTTCATATGGAAATGGTGTTAGACCGTTATTATTTTAATGTACTAAGAGACCGGATGGGTCAGCTTAATAAAATGGACCGACAGCTGATGCTGAAGTTGCTGGGGGTGAATATTGATTTACTCAATATTCAATGGATTTATCGAGGCATCCATTTTTTTAATATTTCACCAGAGGAAATTTTTAACTTTACGCTATCCGGAGGCTTAAAATTTGATTATAAAGCTTTAAAGGCATTATGCTATTATTCGCTGGAAGCGTTTAGAAGAGAACTTGATAAAAGTGAATATAACATCGTATTTAATACACGTGAATATTTGATGGAGCGGGAGATGGAGCGCTATCTCTATTATGAGATCGATAAAATTCTTAAGGTTAACGCTCAGACGATTGCAACACCCGTCGCACTACTTTTCAAGTTCGAGTACGAAATCAGAGACGTATTGACGATTCTAGAAGCCATTCGATTTAAATCGACTGAGATTGAGAGTTACCTCATCCGTGATTTGAGGAGGGATTAACATGGCCATTAAAAAACTTAGAATGATGAATGCCGTTTGTGAACGTTCCTCTTTAGATGCCATTTTAAGTGAGCTCATAACCGATGGCAACTGCGGGTTCATCGACGCATTTCTGGAAATTGATGAAGGCGACTTCAGTATAGGGATCGCTGAAGAGAATGCCGATCGGATTCTCGATATGGAGGATATCACCCCTTTAGTGGAAAATAAAAAGCTAAAGCGGGTTTCGGAGTCGTTTGATGACCTAATGAAGGCAATTCAGTATACACCTAACATGAAACATGAAACCATCGCTCATGACGTGGTTGTAGAACAGGTCATTATGGAAACCGAGGCGTTTTGCGAGGCGTTTTCCCTCAAGCGCGATACGCTCAAGCAGCTTGAAGAACGACTGGATTATTTAAAACGTTTAAAGGTACTTGAATGCGCAAAGCATATTGAAATCGACTTTAAGCGATTGGTGGAGATGAATTTTTTCACCATGAAGTTCGGCTATTTAACACGAGAAAAGGCAAAGCGTATCTCTCAAAACTATGACCATATCAAAGCGCTGGTCTTTCATATAGGAACGGCAGAGGAGAAGGAGCTATACATGATCATCTCCCCCAAATCACTTGATTTGGAGATGTCCAGAATTCTGCGGAGTACGGATTTTTATGAACTAAATATCGATTCGAACCTATTGGATACGCCTAAAAATATGCTGATGAAGATAGAAATGGAAATTGAACGCAATCTGGGGCAGCAGCAAGCACTTCAAGATGAAATGGGAAAAGGCCTTGAACCGCGAAAGGCAGAAATCGATCGGTTGATGACGCAGCTTACCACCTGTTCAAAAGTGAATGAAATCAAGCGTTACGTAGCAGTAACAGAGGAACTCGCCTATTTTGCGGCTTGGGTACCAGAGGCTTCACTTACGATGGTTACGTCGGTGATGAATGGTTACAGGGATGCCCTAGTGACCTTTAAACATCAAGATGAGGTGTCACAGCGAATTCAAACGCCAACGTTGATGGTAAACCACTGGTTTTTCAGACCATTTGAGACATTGATAAAGATGTACGGCGTCCCCTCGCACACGGAACTGGATCCGACGCCATTTTTCGGTGTCGCCTATATCCTGATGTTCGGTGCCATGTTTGGGGACCTGGGTCAAGGCCTCGTCATCAGTTTAGCCGGTCTGATTATTAGCAAACGCGGTGGACATGATATGGGAGGCGTATTAGTGAGAATCGGGTTTGGCGCGATGCTTTTCGGTGTTTTATATGACTCGTTTTTCGGATATGAAAACCTCATTTCACGCTGGCTTCCGATACCGATCTATCTTCGTCCAATTGAAAACATCATGACGATACTGCTGTTATCCATTATCATGGGACTCATCCTCGTCTATATCAGCTTAGTCTATGGTATCATCAACAAGCTGAGGCAAGGCGATTATCAAGAAGGCCTTTTTGGCAGGAATGGCATCAACGGGACGATTTTACTCAGTGCACTATTACTCTATGGCTACGGCGTAGCTGCTGGAACATCTCTTATCAGTAATCGCATCCTGTTGGCCGTCATGCTGCTATGTGTTACGCTTCTTTTAATCAAGCAACCGTTAAGCCGCTTTATAAGTAAAGAAGAGCATCTCTATGAAGAAACCCTATCGGCCTATTACGTGGAAGCGGGATTTGACATTTTTGAAACCTTACTCAGCATGCTCAGCAATACGGCATCTTTTATTAGGATTGGGGCATTTGCACTGAACCATGTGGGGCTATTTATCGCATTCCATACGCTGTCGGAAATGATCGGTACGACGTTCGGCAACATTCTGATGTTTATCCTCGGGAATGCCATTATAATCGGCCTAGAGGGGCTGGTGGTCTTTATTCAGGGCCTGAGACTATTTTATTATGAGTTGTTCAGCAAGTATTATTTAGGTGAGGGAATCCTCTTTGAACCTGACCATTTATAGGAGGCAGTTATGGGAATCGTTGTAGTGTTAGCCGGACTCGTATGCATGACCATCGGCGTCGGAATTTTTTATTATTATCAGCCCAGCATTGAAGCAGGGAAAAAGAAGTTGAAGTGGTTGCTGAGTGCCAATGCCTTATCTTTCATGGCATTAATGGTCATGGCGACCATTCAAGCCTTTACAGGACTTGCCTTTTCAGAAGCGGCGCAGACGACAGCTGAGGTCACTTCACAAAGCGCTTCGGGGCTCGGTTATATCGCAGCAGCATTATCAACCGGTATGGCAACCATCGGCGCAGGCTATGCAGTCGGTAGTGTAGGGTCTTCCGCTTTAGGCGCGGTGTCAGAAAATCCTAAAATCTTAGGTAAAACGCTTATATTCGTAGGACTAGCGGAAGGGATCGCCATTTACGGGTTGATCATATCCATCTTAATTTTAGGTAATCTGTAATGAAGGTATTTGCGGTTTGCAAAAGGGATGAAACCCTCAAGGCCTTAAGATTTGCTGGTATAGAGGGCGAACGATGTGATGTTGACCATGCGTACGATCGAATTATAGCCCGATTATCGGAAGAGGAGATTGGGCTTGTTCTCGTGTCTGAGGATCTTTACATGGCGCATGAAAAGAAGCTTTTAGAGGTCAGGCTCAAGTCTGAAGAGAAACTGATTACCATGATTCCTGAGCCCAGTGGACTAAAAGAGAAGAATTATTTGATCGAGACCATCAAAAATTCCATCGGGATCAAGTTGTGAGGTGATGTCATGATTACCATCGAAATGAAAATAGATTTATTTGAAAAAATGATTGAAGAGCGTCATTTGGTCGAGCGCAGACAGCACCTTGAGCAGTTGAAGATTCAATATGCACAGCTGTTAGACGAAATGGCGGTCAAATACGAAGCACAACGCCGTGAAAAATTGGTGCATCTCGAGCGAAAAGTCACACTGGAAATGTCGCAACTTGAGGCCAGAGAGAAGGTCAGTATACAGCGCCAAATCAGAGAAAACGAAGCCTGGCTGGTAAGGCGATTGGTTGAGGCTGTGAAAGCTGAATGGAAAGAACGCATTAAAAGCGAACGCTATAAGGAAGCTTTCTTAATGCATTTCGAGAGATTAACCGCTGACATCTCTAGTAAAATTCAATCGGTATGGGTATCACCCATGGATTTCCAGTTGATCCCGGTTCTATATAACCCAGTCGTTTCAGAGGAGATCATCGGAGGGTTCATTATAAGATGCGAAGGAAACCAACAGGTGGATTATACCATCAATCGGCAACTGGAAGAGATGTCCCTTAAGCTTGGGTGCATGATCGATCATTTGATTTCGGATGGAGGGGCTTGTCATGAACAGAAATAAAGCGCTCGGGCACATTTACTCCATCAATGGGCCTGTGGTTAAAGGTTTAAATCTTTCTGAATCGCATATGCGAGAAATGGTTTTGGTGGGACATCAAAAACGAATCGGCGAGATTATTGGCATAAAGGATGAAGAGGCCATCATCCAGGTGTATGAAGACACGGACGGACTAATGCTCGGCGAGCCTATAGAAGGAACTGGAGAACCCCTTTCACTTTATTTAGGGCCTGGTATGGTGGGCAATATTTTCGATGGGATCGGGCGTCCTCTTAGTCGGTTTGAAGGCGATCGGGTTAATACCGGCTATGGTTTACTGACCATCGATCGAAAGGCACCGTGGGAAGTGACCTTTTGTGTGGATATGGGGTCGAAGCTCAGGGCCGGAGAGTGTTTTGCACGTGTTCAAGAAACGAAGCTCATTACGCATGCCCTCCTCGTTCCGATCGGTATTGAAGGGGAAGTAATTTTTTGCGCTAAAGAGGGCGTTTACACTGCAGAAGATATCCTCATCAGATTATTGGATGATAAGGGGCGTGAGCATCCGCTGACACTGATGCAAAAATGGCCAGTGAGAACGCCTCGGCCAGTGAATGAGAGGCTTAGGCTGTATAAACCGCTGATAACGGGGCAACGCATATTGGATGTATTTTTTCCCATCGCGAAAGGGGGAACGGCCGCGATTCCAGGTGGATTTGGAACTGGAAAAACCATGACACAGCATCAGCTTGCAAAATGGTCAGACGCGGATTTGATCATCTATATCGGCTGTGGTGAACGCGGTAATGAAATGACGGACGTTTTAGAGGAGTTCCCTAAAATCGTCGATCCAAAGTCAGGCCACCGGTTAATCGAACGCACCATCTTAATCGCGAACACGTCGAATATGCCCGTAGCCGCGCGAGAAGCGTCGATTTACACCGGGATCACCATGGCTGAATATTTTAGGGACATGGGCTATCACGTCGCTATCATGGCGGATTCCACCTCTCGTTGGGCGGAGGCTTTGCGGGAAATCAGCGGAAGACTTGAGGAAATGCCTGCGGAAGAGGGCTACCCCGCGTATTTGTCCTATCGATTAGCAGAGTTTTATGAGCGTGCGGGCTATGTCGAAACGCTGTCACATCAGGAAGGGTCCATCACGATTATCGGTGCGGTTTCTCCCGCGGGTGGTGACTTCTCGGAACCCGTCACTGAAAATACGAAAAGATATATTAATGTCTTTCTTGCACTTGATCGCAAGCTGGCGTATGCGAGACATTATCCCGCGATTAATTGGCTCGCCAGCTATAGTGGCTATCTGAATACACTGGGTAAATGGTATGAAACAAATGTCGCTGAGGATGTTTTTTTGCTTAGAGGTAAAATGATGCGATTGCTTCAGGAAGAGAGCAAGCTACTAGATATCGTGCAGCTGGTTGGTGAGGATGTCTTGCCTGATGACCAACGACTTGTGCTGGAAATCGCCCGAATTTTTAAGATCGGTTTTTTACAGCAAAATGCCATGCATCCGGAGGACACCTTCGTGCCACTAAACAAACAATATCAAATGCTCGGTGCCATTTGGCATCTCTATGTCCGTGCAAATGCGTGTTTGTCCAAAGGCATTCCACTATCAAATGTGAGGTCTTCAGAGCTTTTTGACCGTCATATAAAGATGAAATACGATATACCGAACGATTTTTCAAACGCTTTCAATCAATTGAAGGATGATGTAGATGCTTTTTACGATGTGTTATTAGAACGATACCACGTGACTTAACCATAGGAGCAGAAGATGAATAGGGATTATCTAAAAATCGATAAAATCGAAGGACCTTTGATATTTATAAAAGGCATTCGCGAAGCACGATTTGGCGATTTGGTCGAGGTTAGATTGACGACGGGTAATCGTCTGGGGAAAATTATTAAGCTTGAAAATGAAATGGCGATTATTCAGGTGTTTGAGGGAACAAGTGGCATAGGGACCTATAATGCTACCGTACGTTTTATAGGGGAGCCCATGACCATCAGATTATCTAAGAACATATTGGGACGCACTTTCAACGGGCTTGGGAAACCCATCGATGGCGGGGGTGAAATTTATTCCCCTCATGAAGTGGATGTCAACAGTGCACCGATTAATCCGATCGCACGACAATATCCGAGAGATATGATTGAAACGGGCATTTCGAGTATCGATACGCTGATGACCCTAATCAGGGGGCAAAAATTACCGATTTTTTCAGGCAATGGTTTACCTCATAAGGAGCTGGCGGCTCAAATCGTCTCTCAAGCGCGTTTGCTGAACGATTCAAAAGATGATTTTGCCGTTTGCTTCGTGGCAATCGGTGTTACGAAGGATGAAGGTGGGTATTTCATCGATCGATTGGTGGAAAGCGGTGCGATGGGGCATTCGGTGTTATTCATCAACTATGCGGATGATCCAATCGCCGAACGGCTGAGCACGCCGAGATGTGCACTGGCTGCTGCTGAGTATTTGGCCTTCGAGGAGAACATGCATGTGCTCGTGGTGATGACTGATGTGACCAATTACTGTGAAGCCTTAAGAGAAATTTCATCAGCAAAGGAGGAAGTCCCCAGTCGTAAGGGTTATCCTGGTTACCTATACTCTGATCTGGCGTTACTTTATGAGCGTGCGGGCGTTTTAAAGGCACACCACGGGTCCATTACATTTTTACCGATTCTGACGATGCCAAACGACGACATTACACACCCGATACCCGATTTGACCGGGTATATTACGGAGGGGCAAATCGTTTTGTCCCGTGAGCTTTCTAACCGAGACTTTTTACCACCAGTGAACATATTGCCATCCCTTTCCAGACTTATGAAGGATGGTATTGGCGAGGGATATACCAGAGAAGATCATCCAGCGTTGTTTAATCAACTGTTTTCTTCGTACTCTAAGGTATTGGAAGTACGTTCTCTCGCACAAATTATCGGCGAATCCGACTTGTCGCCACTTGATCAAGCGTATATGGCATTTGGCAGGTTGTTTGAGGACCAGTTTATCGCGCAAGGATTTAATACGAGACGATCGATTATTGAAAGCTTGAATTTAGGATGGACGCTATTATCGAAGCTACCACCAGAAGCCATGGATCGACTGGATGATGAGATGATTAAACGGTATCATCGGTATGTAAAGCCTGCCTAATCAATTAGCGAGGTACTTATGGAAAATTTGACGCCGACCAAATCCAACTTAATCAAAGCGAAAAGCCTGCTAGATTTTTCTAAACAAGGCTATGTTTTGCTGGATAAAAAAAGAGCGGTGCTCATCCGAGAAATTATGATGATGATTGATGAAGTGGATGCGCTTCAAGTACAAATCGATGAGGTCTTTCGGGAAGTGTACATCGCCTTGGAGCATGCAAATGTGACGATCGGCAGTGATACCATGGAGGAGCTATCGTATTCGGTTCCTTACGCATCCACCTTTGAAAAACTGGGCCGAAGCATTATGAATGTCGAGATCCCACTCATTCGATATGAGGCGGAAAAAATAAAACCGCATTATGGATTCTTTCGAACCAATAGTGCGGTCGATTTGGTGCTCGTTCAGATGAACGAAGCGCAGAAGTTGATTTTTAGGATGGCTGAGGTCGAAAACGCCGTATATCGTCTAGCTCTAGAAATTAGAAGTACCAATAAACGCGCCAATGCGCTTGAAAAAATTCAAATTCCAAAGTATGAGACACTGGTTAGCTGGATACTAGAATCACTTGAAGAACGAGAACGAGAGGATTTTTTCAGGATGAAGCGATTCAAAGGCAAGAAGTGACGTCACCCTCTGAATATGTTATAATATGGGTGCCACTTGGGAGGTTATCTTGAAAATAATGATTGTTGATGATTCAAAATACATGCGAATGGTCATTCGGGATGTGGTCGAATCCGTGGGTCACACAGTGGTCACCGAAGCAGAAGATGGTGAGACCGCTGTGGAAAAATACCAGTTGTTTATGCCGGATCTCGTTTTTATGGACATAACGATGCCGAACATGTCTGGATTTGACGCTTTGAAAAACATCAGAGCGTTAGACAGAAATGCAAAGGTCATCATGTGCTCTGCCATGGGACAGCAATGGCTAATAAGAGATGCGATCATGGAGGGTGCCATCGATTTTATCACCAAACCATTTAAAACTGAGAAAATCATCTTTATTCTGGAAAGGATTGAACAACGCCTTTTGTCAAACCGTTGAACCATAGATCAAGTGCTTCAAATAGTGCCACTGTTTGAGGTGCTTTTATTTGACTATCGAAATCATGAGGCATATCATGGACTGTAAATAGCGTGGCATCAGGAATCAAATGGCTGAGCTTAACACTCATTACATATGGAACATCATCATCGGATGTGCTCGCTGCGATAAAAGACTTAGGGAATAACTTGAGCTGTTCTTCAGAAATGGCATAGCTAGCACAGTTTTCGTAGGTAATACCAAGTGCGTTCATCCAGGTACCGTGCTGTCTCAAATGATAATAGAGCAAGGCGCGGATCATGGTAGCGTCATCCACGACGATATGCGGGGTATAAAACTGCTGAATTTGGTCATGATGAATAAGGCGCTTGCCACCGAGTGTCGGTGTTGGTTCAAAAAAAGAAGGAATCTCAAATGTATGATACCCATAGAATAAGAGTAGCCCCTTAGGGGAAGTGTTGAGACGAGTCATCATTAGATCACACAGCTTAAGCGCGAGATACGTACCGCCAGAGCGGCCGAATAGGATCAGTTGGCTGAGATTCAGTTGGATAGGATCGGACATCAGCCACAAAAGGGCATCATAAAGCGACTCGAAAAGTTCATCGAGACTAACGCTAGGGGCAAGTGGATAATCCAGTTTTATGAGATCGAAGCCTTGCGCCATCATGTGATGGATATGATGTCTCGGTAAATCATGTCGCGTACCATAGATGAGCCCACCCCCGTGAAGATAGAGGATTGTGTGCCCATTTGGGTGTGGGCTATTATGAACGGTTGTACTAATGGTGACATTTTCATTTCTAATCTTGATGGGTATTTTATAGTGAATGGGTTGCATAGGACCTCCGATAGAATGTCGATTCAAAACCTATTATATCAAATCATTTCAAATGGAGGTAGATATGGGTGTATTTACTTACTTCGATGTTGAAACCCCAAATCGATTCAATAACCGAATGAGCGCTATGGGAATCATCCATGTCGTGGACGGTGTAACGGTGCATGAAAAGTCATACCTATTAAATCCGGAAGTCCACTTTGACGCATTTAACATCGAACTCACGGGCATTACACCACAAATGATAAAAACAGCCCCCACACTTAAGCAAATTTGGCCTGAAATCGAACCGTATTTCGTCGATACCATTATCGTCGCCCATAACGCCACCTTTGATTTAGGGGTCCTAAGTGCGACGCTCGCACATTACGGACTTGGCAATTATGGGTTTGAATATATCGATACGGTAAGGCTAGCGAAAAAGCATTTAAAATATAAACGCAATAATTTAGCCTATATATGCGCCACGTTGGGAATCCTGATGGATCGCCATCATGAGGCACTTTCAGATGCAAAAGCTTGTCAGGAGCTGTTTTACTACTTAGTGGAGCGGTTTGGATTCATGGATGATGATGTCCAGTTTTATCGGTATGGCTCATCGAAGCGTTTTTAATGCACCACTCCATGCGATAAGCTGGTCGAGCATCGCGTTCACATTGTTTTCATGTCGCGCATCTGGTTTAAAGACGCTGAAATTTTCAAAATCTGTAAACAGTGAAAGGATAACTTGCGCCCTTACATCAGCCACTTGAAGCTCTGCCATGATTTGTCTGAGCTGTTCTACCGCACGAACGCCGCCTGCAGAGCCATAGCTTACGAATCCAGCTGCTTTATTGTTCCACTCGGCATAGACATAATCCAATGCGTTTTTAAGGGAAGGCGAAAATGAATGGTTGTATTCTGGTGTCACGAATACGAAACCATCAAGCTCAGCTACCTTTGAAGCCCATTTTTTCGTATGGTCGTTCATGTACTGTCCCATGGATGCTGGAATTGCTTCGTCGAGTAGTGGTAGCTCATAGTCTAATATGTCCACGAGTTCGAAGCTGACATCCTTTCTTTGATCTGCAATTTCTTTAACCCAGTTTGCTACTGCAATGTTATTTCTTCCTGGTCTTGTTGTGCCAGTGATGATTCCAATCTTTAACATAATGACCTCCTAAATTATCTTTAATTAGTGATTTATTACATTCAATATATCACTATATAGTGATAAAAGTCAACAGGTCATTTTGTAAATAAATTGTGTCCAATTTTTTATTTGATAAGTGGGGGAAGTATGGTTGAAATTATCATCGTCTGTTTGTTAGGGTACTTACTTGGAAACGTGCAAACCTCCTATCTTCTGGGTAAGCTCATCTATAAGGTCGATATCAGGACGCTAGGCAAAGGAAACGCTGGCGCTTCCAATGCCCTCGAATCCCTAGGCTTTAAGTTCGGCTTAATCGTAGGGCTCGTGGATGTTTTAAAGGGAACTCTCGCCGTTATACTGGCGAAAGGGTGGGTTCCTGGAGAGATTGGCCTTCAATACGTAGCAGGTTTTTTAGCGGTCATCGGTCACGTGTTTCCGTTTTACATGCACTTTAAGGGTGGAAAAGGTACAGCGACGCTGATCGGCATGATGCTGGGAATTAATATTTGGATGGGTGTAGGGGGAATGCTGTCCATTATTTGTTTCACACTTCTATCGGATTACATTGCGATCGGTACAGCGGTCTTAGTCGTTTATTTTATCGCCATCAGCCAGTGGTTTAGGCATGGAGACATCGCATTAGCGATTACTGTGATCATGTGTGCGTTAAGTCTCTATAAGCATCGTCATAATTTTATAAGGATAAAGAATAGGGAAGAAAGTCGAGTATCCCGTGTTCTTTTCAAAAAAAATAGGAGCTAATCGCTCCTTTTTTATTTATGCATATACCCATTTGGCCACCACGCGCTTGTTTTGGGGGAGCTCATAGTCGACTTCCAGTTGGTCTGTGTGCCAATGCCCACCAAATCCAGCGTCATTTAGCCCAACCTGGAAATAGAGCATGGCAATCCCAGCGTCGATGCCTTGAATTACTCGCGGGATATCTTCGCTCGTTTCGACGATCAAGTCGATGGCATGTCCATGAACGACGAAATGCCAAGGTTGACGGTTATGATAGGAGGGAGCGAGTCTCATGTAGAAAAATGCACGGTGCAAGCCTAGCTGTTCGAGCTCCTCTAGGGATGCTTTATCACCGTATTTCAGGTGGTCCACAAACTCGGTAATGGCTTTTCGTGAACTAATGGGTCCTTCATTGCTGATGGCCTCGATGTTTGGATAGCCTAGATCGGTAAGTGAAGATAGACTATTCGGATGGCTAGGCGAGTAAAGCGAAGAACTATGAAATTCTTTCTTCGGATACCCAAAGGCAATCAGGGCTGCGATGGTCTTAGGCGAATCGATTTGAAGTAGCTGTTTCACAGCAGGCACGTCCTTGACCTCGATCCAACATGAGCCTATGGATTGCTTCAAAGCATTTAGAATAAACCATTCCCCGAGATAACCAACCCATTTATGACATGTTTCCCCTTCTTCACAGAGTAAGGCGAAATAATGGGGTGCTGTGATCATGTGTCCAAAATAACCTGCCAGCCCTTCCATATGCGGCGCTAAATCCCAGCCATCTTCAACAAAGGAAAACTCAACGTTCGCGTTGTTAATCTTAGGAATGTTAAGCAATAAATCGTTTACATAACGACGGTCCTCGTCCGTCAGCTTTTTGTGCTTATACTCTCGAGAGGAATGTCTTTTTTCGGCGAGTTTTAATGCGTTCATAGGCACCTCCATCAATATCTTTATTCAAAAGATACCCGAACTGTTTCGCATCAATCATCAACCTGTTTTCAACATGAAAAAAGCGACTATATGCAAATGCATATAATCGCTATAAGATGTTTAACTGTCGCGTCTGATGAGTTTGATGCCGTCAACATGACACCTGTTTAAACCAAGGCGTCTCTCTTCGTTGAGAACAATCGTATCATCGTAAGCTTCAACATGCTTATCCACATAGACCTTCACACCATCAATTTCATGGTATCAAAGTGTTCGATATCTGGTGGCGCTTCAAAGTGAACCCTAGGTGTCGATATAAACTCACTTTCATGCAGATAACCTGTGTTTTCCAAACGAATTGCTACAGCATCACGATGATGTTCTCTCAAATACTCTTTTAAAGAGTCTTGAAGTACAACATGCAACATATCCTTCACCTTCTTTTCTAAACACTTGGTTATTATATTGTTACCCAATTGTCGAAGAAATAAGCAATTATGATTGATGATGATATGGCTTGTAGAAGTAACCCATTGCAGCAGCAAGTAAAACCATACCAGCGGCTATGGTAAACGCAAGGCTATAAGAACCTGTAGAATCTGCGATAAAGCCACCGATCATCGGGCCAACAGTTCCACCAGCACCCCACGCGGAGAATAAGATTCCGTAGTTCATACCGAGATTTTTCGTACCGTAGTTATCGCCACACGCTGATGGGTAAACTGAGAGCATGGAGCCGTAAGAGAAATACATGACCATGGCTCCGAGAAGTACCGTGGTAAAGCTGCTAAATGATGAAAAGATAAATAAGACGACTGCTTGTAGGATGTAGAGGAACATCATCGTCTTACCTCTGCCGAACTTGTCTGAAATGACGCCTGCAGCAGGTCTACCGATCGCATTTGCTATCGCAGCTAAAGCGACAAGCATAAAGCCAGCATCAGTGCCTAACTGTAATTTCGCAATCGTTTTTAAGTGACCGATAATCATTAAGCCACCCGTTGCACCAGCGAAAAACATGAACCAGAGCTGATAGAACTCTTTGGTCTTTAGCATTTGTTGCCATGTTAAATCAGGAACAACCTTCTTCTTAACATTTGTACTGACCACTGGTTTTTCAGGGTTGACAATCAACTGCGATAACGGCAATGTAATGGCTAAGAAGAGAAAGCCTAAAATTCTGAATGAAGTAAATACCCCATATTCATGTAGAAGGTATTTAGTAAGTGGTGCAATATAAATACTTGCCAATCCGAATCCACCGACGACGACGCCTGTGATCAAGCCCTTCTTCTCAGGTGCAAACCATTTGACAGCGGCTGGAGTCGTCGAAGCATATCCAAGTCCGATACCAGAGCCGGCTAAAATACCGAATGCAAAAACCAGACCGGGAACACTTGGTAAGAAGCTGGCAAGGATACAACCAGCACCGATTAAAAGTCCTCCAAGCGTAGCGACCCATTTAGGTCCGATTTTATCTTGGAGTCTACCAGCAGGTACCATGATAAATGCAAAGGCAATAATGGCGACAGTGTATGGAAGTGAGGCTTCAGCCTTGCTCCAACCGAACTCTTCACTTAATGCACCACCGAAAATACTCCATGCATAAAGAACACCAAATGCCAAGTTGATTCCGGTCCCTGCCAGTACAACTTGCAACCCTTTATTTTTGTTTTTCAAAACAATCCTCCCAAATCAATTAATAATCTAAAAATAATGACATCCTGAGATATTATATATGGGAAAATGCATGGACACAATTGTTTTTTTACATTCACAACAGAACTATTCCATAGTATTATCAAATAAGAGACTTATGGGGGGACACATGCAAAAACAGACCACTTTTTTAATGATTTTAATATTTTATCTCGAGTCAATACTAAGGGTGAAAGGGAATGGCAATTTTCTGGATGCAGGCCTATACCTATCCATTATTTTAGGCGGCGTATTTGCGTTCAGCCTTTCAGCTTTAATGGCTTTTATCAGAAAAGAATGGATCAAATGGCTGACCACTTCTTTCTTTACTTTGTTCTTATGCTTTTTATATGCGTCTCAAATGGTTTATTTTCAATTGATGCGAACCTATTATTCCGTTTATTCAGCGGGTAATACTGGAAGGGCACTTGAGTTCATCGATATCGCCATCAGTGCTGTTGGGGAGCAAATTACCCATGTGATATTAATATTACTGCCGTTTTTAATTTGCGTAGGTGTCACCATCTGGAGTTTTAAATCTCGCCAGAAGGCGCAAAATAGCGTAAGGTCTAGAGTGCTGTTCTGGAGGATGCTCTATTTTGCGGTATTGTTGCAGTTGATCGGCATCGGTATTATCAATCAAGGTAGCAAGCTGGACAATTCGCCCTATTCCCTTTACTACCATTTGAACTACCCCGAGTTCTCAGTGAATCAACTGGGGTTATTGACGACCATGCGCCTGGATTTTCAACGTACACACTTTCCAAGTGATGTTACTGCCAGTTCAGATGAACAGTTCATTCCTCCCCATGAGGATACCGTAAAAACTTTAAAACCTGCTGCGGAGGTTTCATATGAGGATTTCGAAGCATCCACTAAGGAAATCACCTATAACGTTTTACCTATAGATTTCGAAGCACTGGCTGAGAAAGAAACTGACGCGACACTTAAAGAAATGCATCAGTACTTTCAGTCGAGACTTCCATCAAATCAAAATGATAAAACGGGTAAATACGAAGGCTATAACGTGATTACGATTACGGCGGAAGGTTTTTCGCATTTGGCCATAAGAGAGGATGTTACACCTACACTCTATAAAATGGCGAACGAAGGCATCCGATTTAATAATTTTTATACAGCGATTTGGGGTGTAAGCACTTCCGATGGCGAATATGTCGCCACGACAGGGCTTATCCCGAAGAGTGGCGTTTGGAGTTATCGCAGAAGCGCTGAGAATGATATGATGTTCGCCTTAGGAAATCAATTAAAACAAAGGAACTATGTGACGAAAGCCTACCATAATCATACGTATACCTATTACGACCGTCATCTTTCACATCCAAACATGGGGTATGAGTATAAAGGTGTTGGCAATGGTTTAGAAATAAAAAATACATGGCCTGAATCCGATTTGGAGATGATGGCAGTTACGATTCCTGAATACATTAAAACACAGCCGTTTCACACGTATTATATGACAGTGAGCGGTCATATGTTCTACGATGCTAACGGCAATGCCATGGCATCAAAAAACTGGGATGTCGTAAAGGATTTACCCTATTCCAGTGAAGTCAAAGCGTATTTGGCTACTCAAGTAGAATTAGATCGTGCCATGGCGTATTTACTTCAAGCACTTGAGGATGAAGGCATACTGGATAAAACACTAATCGTCATTAGCGCGGATCATTATCCTTATGGATTATCTGATGCTTCTATAGATGAACTTAATGGAAGCCCCGTGGACCCAGATTTTGAGCGGTACAGAAACGCATTGATCATGTATTCAGGGGATATGAAGCCTGAAAGTTATGATGCGCCTGCCTCAAGCCTGGACATCCTACCTACAGTACTCAACTTACTTAATTTACCCTTTGATTCCCGTCTGCTGATGGGGAGAGACTTGTTTTCAGATACTGAGCCTTTGGTGATTATGGGGAATCGTAGCTTTATCACTGCATACGGAAACTATAATTCCCGAACCGGTGAGTTCCTCAAAAGTAGTTTAGCCGATGCTTATTCTGAAGAGGCATTAAGCGATTATAGAAAGCAGGTATCTGCTGAAATCAACTCGAAGTTTTATTACGCAGCAAAGATATTGGATTATGACTACTATAGAATGTTGAGGATGGAGAATGATTAGTGTTAACAGGGTCATGAATAAGTTGGATTTAAAGCAGTTCGTTTCATTTGGTAATGAACTTTATCGTGACAATCCATATTATGTCCCGGATTTGGTCAGTGACGATTTCAAAATGCTCAGCCCAAAATACAACCCTGCATTCGAGTTTTGTGAGGCAGCCTATTTTTTAGCATACGAAGCAGAACACATCGTAGGGCGTATAGGTGTGATCGTCAATCATAAAAGTAACAAAAAGTGGCAGCAGCAGTATGCCCGGTTTACGCATTTTGATTTTATCGATGATTTGAATGTGTCCCGACTGTTGATGGAGGAAGCCACAAAATGGGCAAAAGAAAAAGGCCTGATGAGTATTCACGGACCTTTAGGCTTTACCGATCTAGACCATCAAGGGATGCTAATAGACGGATTTGACGAAATGGACATGTTTATTACGATCTATAACGCGCCTTACTATGCTGCCCACATGGAAGCGTTAGGCTTCATTAAGGATATCGATTGGGTTGAATGCCAGCTTCGATTAGATGAAGAAAAAGCAGAGCGTCTCGAAAAAATCGCACAGTACCTGGAGCAAAAAAGTGCTTATCGGTGTATTGAATTTACCCGTAAAAAAGAGGTGTTGCCTTGGGCAAAGCCTGTTTTTGAACTTTATAACACAGCGTATGCCCCTCTTTATGGCACCACAGATTTGAATCAAGAACAAGTAAACATGGTCATCAAGACCTTTCTGGGATTTGTGAATCCTGACTTTATAAAAATCGTCGTCGATCAAGAAAACCAACTGGCGGGGTTTGCCATTGCCATGCCTTCATTGTCCATGGCCATAAAAAAATCCAAAGGAAAACTATTTCCATTTGGATTTCTTCACATTCTAAAAGCAATCAAGAAAAACACAGTACTTGACTTATACCTTATCGCTGTAAAGCCAGAGCTACAAAGCACGGGGATCAATGGCATTTTACTTAATCGGGTGCTTAAGACAGCGAGAAAATATGGGATGACACATGCTGAGACCGGCCCAATGCTGGAATCGAATTTAAAGGTTCAGTCCCAATGGAAGTTCTTCGACGTGAGACAGCACCGTAGAAGGCGCGTTTGGATTAAAGCCATTTAGAGGTTTAATCTCGAGTTTTTAGGATGGCCGCTTCATACTGTTTAAGACTTTGAATGGTGTCCTCAGTCAAACGGTCGACGATTCGCTTACGATAGAGTAGCGCGGCAACGTTTCTACCTTTAGGATCACCCTTTTCAAGGGCATCAGTCCAGTCGATCTTTTTATGATTATAATAGACGTCATAGTCTACGATCCGGGTTCCATCTTCTAGATATTCTAGGCCGAGAAGAAGCTGCTTGATCAGCTTTGGATCGTGGAAAGTAAAAAAGCGTACGCGATAGACTTCGACGGACATCATAAATCGCGGATAATCCTTAGACCATGATTCTCCAAGTACAAATCCTAGCTCTAGTGATTCAAAGACCTCGATCAATCGTTCGTAATGAAGCTTATAGGCGCTATAACGGTCGAAAATACGGATTTCGATTTCATTCCAGTCGCGCTTGCCGATGCCGCTGTTCAAATATTTCAAAGCGTGCATCCGCAGCTCTTTTAATAAATCGTGATACTTACCCTCAAGCTTCAAAAACTGCGGGTAAAAATCACTGATAATCAGGTTTCTATTAAGCGGTTTATCCGTTAGGGCGAGTAAAGTGGTTTGGTCATTTCCTTGATCCAAAATATCCGAAAATGAACCGATTTGACCACCTAGGTCCTTTCTAACCTCATCCAGAACCGTAGACAGGTTGTCAACCGCCCGCATGATGACGATATGAGGTGCAGGCCTTATGGCAGTAATCAAAGAACGATAGGGTTCCTGAAAAAGCTTGATTAGCACATGCTCGGGCTCATCTAAAACTGCGACGACCTCGTATCGACTGTCATATCGAATCGTGGAGGACAAGTTGTCGGTTAAATAGATGATGGTGCAAAACTCATTGGATTTTTCGAATGCATTGTCCCAATCCGAAACAATGGTGTGAAAGTTGTGAATGAGCGCTTCTTTTAGCGCCAGTTGCTCACTTGACTGGATTAGGATGATCCTGGGACCATTTCGAAGTAAAGAGACCATTTTAACCTCCTAAAAGTATCATAGTCGCTGTCACATAGCGCAAAGTCGCCATCATAAAGCGAAGGTTTTTTATATGCCAAACCCGCGTTTGTTGAGCCGGGCATCATCGGTTCCCCAAGGGTAATCAAAATAATGAATTTCACTGGTTTCAAGCTCGATGAGGTGGATATTGAGAATGCCGTTTAAAATCGTTTGATCCTCCGTTTGTTTCGAAAGTGTGGATAAATCGTGGCCAAATAAATAGAGTGTGGCGTGTTTGGAGAGAATTTGTGACGCATAATGTGCAAAGGCTACAGGAATACCTTCAATATCGATGAGTGCATAATCATCCACCACCGTAATTTTTTTAGTGATTTTCCGAATATAGTCACCGTTGTCGTGATTGCCTAAGGAAATGTAAATCCCCTTTGCATCACTGTTTTCAAGGATTTTAATCAAGGAGAGCACTTCGCGCTCATAGTGTTTAATGGCACCAGGGTGAAGCTGTAGCTTGATATTGTCCACCAGATCACCAGTATGGATGATGTAGTCCGGTTTCATTATTTTGATCAGCCGCGCCAACTCAGAGAAAAAAAGTGAGGGCGTGTCTGATATGTGTAATAGCTTAAGGCCAGAATCAAGCTTAATTTTTGGATCGATATATACTTTTCCGATTAAAAAGTCGACAGTTCTCTTAATTGATCGTTCCACTTTACCACCTACCATTTCATGCTTTAATTATAGCGCATCTATGGAAATTCTACCATCAACTGCAAGCATATTATTCGAAATCAAGGGTAACATTAGATAGAGAATAAAAAAAGGAGCGACCCTATGACACCTTCAAAAAAAACGAGTGAAAAAGACAAGGATTTACTAGTGAAAATCGCCTATCATGAGGCTTATAGCACTGCGTATAAACTTAAGCTCGCGAAATCAGTTATCGCTAAAACAGCCGTTGCGGTGGGGAAAGCCACAGCAAAAGGGGGAAAGTTTGTGAAACGAAAACTGGATGAACGTAAAAATAAAAAGAGCGCGCTATAATCGCGCGCTGATTTAAAAAATTATAAAGCCCTCGCCAAATGTTCTCCCAGTTTTTTAGAGGCTTCTTGAAAGTCGATTGGCTGATTTAAAGCCTTTGAAACAGAGGTTACACTACGGGTTTTTAATCCGCACGGTACAATCGCATCAAAATCGCTTAGTTCGGTGTTGATGTTTAAGGCAAACCCATGCATGGTGACGCCTTTACTCACGGACAGACCGATGGCACATATTTTTTCAGTGCCGATAAAAACGCCCGCATTTATGGGGTCACGATGTGCAACTAGTCCATATTCCGCGTTCAGAAACTGGATGAGTGCTTCCTCTAGTGTATGGACAAAACGTTTAATGCTAGCCCCATGGTTCTTTCTTAAATTAATGAGTAGATAGCCCACGATTTGACCAGGACCATGATAAGTGACATCACCGCCACGTTTGACATGATGAATTTCGAAACCTCTTGCGATGAGCGCATCTTCCGGAACGATTACATTATCCTGATCCGCATTAAGGCCTAAGGTGATGACTTTTGGATGCTCTAGTATCAAAATATGATCCTCTGCACCTTCCTGGACTGCGAGTTGAAGGGATTCCTGTAAAGTAAGGGCTTCCAAATAAGGGATACGACCAAGTTGTTTGATGACCATAGCGATTTGTGCTCCTATAATGAGTCTGTGTATAATGTGTTCTTTCCGAATAGCTTTCCTTTATAAAGGGCTTCGTCAGCCGTCTTTGAAAATACATCAAAATGACGCGGAAGAGGATCTTTTTCATAGTCGGCAATAGCGATACCAAACGTCGCTGAGAGTGGTACGCCATCATAGGGTACTGAAGAAAGGGCATTTCGCATGATTTCACACCGCGCGATGATGGCCTCCTTCGACTCGTCCTGCATAAAGAGGATAAATTCATCGCCACCAAAACGTCCGATAAAGTCTTGAGGGCCTTTACTAGCGTTCAATATCTGAGTGAGGTAGATAAGTACTTGATCTCCCCAATGATGACCATGGGTATCGTTCAGTTTTTTGAAATGGTCCAAATCGACCATGACGATTGCTTTATACCGTGGCGGGGTTTGATTTTGCTGAACTTCATTAATCATTTTAACGAAGCTTTGACGATTATATACTCCGGTGAGGCCATCGAACGTTGCTGCCTTGTAAAGTTTATCATCTGCATTTTCCTTAGTCAACATCACCAGCCCTGATCCGGACAGTATCATAAAGACGAACATGCTCATCATCGTTAGGGACTGACCAAGTCCAGGTGTATCCATGACGTAAAGACGGCTCAAGTCCAACGCTTCTACGACGCGATAAAGGTGGGCAAATGCAACGAGCATAAACATGACGCCGATAACGCGTTGAAGCTCACTTTTTAACTTTGAAACCAGCAAAACGGCACTCGATGCTGCAAAACAGTAGGCGACAAATAATGTGACCACAGCGATTCGCACGTTCGAATACCCAGGGATAATCGCGAGAATAGACGCAATCGAGAGGATGGTGCCTGTTAGCATGAAGACGCGAAGCTTGATGATATGCGTATAGTTGTTACTAAAGCTTATGGCCGTTAATAGTATGTAAGTCGCGCCGAAAAACATCGCACCATTTCCAAACAGTGTGAGTAGCATATCTAGCATGTAAGTGATGCCTGGTATGTATGAAATTGAAAAGCACGTGAAAGCAAAAGCAAAAAAAAGCTGCGATAAAAAGTGATCTCGACTGGTTCGCGTCAAATGATTTCGGTTATAGGCAAACATAAAAACCACGACAATTAGGTGGCCGACCATGTTCATGAGTACCAATGTTTTTGTTTCCATTTTACATCCTATTCCTTTATTTTGTTTGTGGCTTTAATAATATCACAGTTTCCATGTTGGTCTAAAGACCTATTTTCTTACAATAATGCAATGAACACCAGGTCGATAAAATGACCACTTGAGTGAGTGAGGAGGAACCAAATGATTCGAAAATTACTGCTTTTAGGTGATGAGCGATTGTATGATGTGAGCGAACCTGTTATGAAAGAGGCGTTAAGCGAGGTCAAAGAGATTGTACATGACTTGCATGACACCATGATGGCTTACCGTCAAAAGTATGGTGTAGGGAGAGCAATTGCAGCCCCACAAATCGGCGCTTTCAAGAGAGTGGTCTATATGAATACAGGAACTCCAATTACGTTTATCAATCCAGTCATCCATTTCCCTGACGATGAAATGATGGAGGTTCTCGATGACTGTATGTGTTTTCCTGGACTACTGGTGAAAGTAAACCGGCATGTGAGGTGTGTGGTTCATTTTAAGGACTTGGAGTGGCAAGACCAGACGTTATTTTTTGAAGGAGATCTATCCGAGCTGTTTCAGCATGAGTATGATCATTTGGACGGTATTTTAGCGACCATGCGTGCCAAAGACGAAAAGGCGTTTGTAATAAAAGCTTTTGGTGATTAAGAATAAATTTCTAATTAAATTCTAATGGTTACTTATGACGATAAATGTTAAACTGTTAACAGAAAATCGTCTCGGAGGCACTTATGAACAGACAGCTTAAAGTAGAATCAGTACCCGTATCACGCGATGGGTTGTAATCTCCAGTATTATACTGATAATGATTATCTCATTGTTCACATATATCACACTCTCTAACCAGCTGAAAAGCACAACGAATCATCGCGCATACAATGCCTATCAAGCGGTTGAACGTCAATTGGATATGGAGGCATTAACATCACTCCTCGAAGCACCTGATGACTCCAATCCTGTCTATAATACAATCAAGCAGCAGCTGGTGAACATCAAGGAAATTTCTGATGCCAATTATCTTCATGTGGTGGTCAAGGGAGATACAGGTTGGGTCTATATCGTCGACGGCGTCACGGAAAAAGGGGATTCAGCAGTGCCCAATGAGCCGATTGAAGAGGATTACATCGATGAGTACGAAACGATTGAAAAATCTCTTAAGCCGCTTTATGGGTCGTTTGATGAATATGAAGGTTCAATATTGTTTTCCAACTACTTTCCAATTTTTAACCAGCAGGGGAATGTCGTCGCGTATTTAGGGGCTGATTTTGATATCACTGAGGATGTAGAAGCTTTTAAACGCGCGTTTATCATGATTTTTCTCTTTTCGATTTTTTCATTGGTGGTCATTTCAGTGCTGTTGGTACTTTTTATAAAGCGTTTGCTATCGCCTATTACAGATCTCGTTCAGGAATGTCGATATTTATCCGAATACGATATGACGCGAGAAATCCGTTCAGACTACAAAGGTGAGTTTAAAGCGCTGGCTGATGCGATGACGACCTTACAGCAAAATAACAAATCCTTGCTAAAGCAAGTACAGGACATTTGCTATTCAATCTCGCTCAGCTTCGATTCGGTTAGTGAATCGACACATTCCATATCGAGTATGATTCAAGAAAACACTGCGGCACTAACTGAGTCCTCGCATAATATCGACGAACAATCCCGTGAAATGGGAGAGCTGGCTTCAAGTGGGGAGCATTTAGATACGCAAGTCAGTGAGATGACCCAAGCCATCAATCGCTCCTCTGACGAAGGGCATGTCGTCAAAACACACACACTCAAATCCAATGAAGCTTTACAAGTCCTAAAGGAAAGATTTTCTCTCACCACAGAAGGATTTGTCGTGTTAAGTAATCAAATGGAAGCGCTTTATAAAGCTTCTGATCAAATCGTGATGATCATCGAAACCATTAGAAGCATCGCCGGTCAAACGAATTTACTGGCGCTGAACGCTTCCATTGAAGCTGCAAGAGCGGGGGAGCAGGGCAGAGGTTTTTCTGTAGTAGCGGAAGAAATCCGAAAGCTTGCAGAGGAGTCAGCGAGCTCAGTAAAGGAAATCGATGAAATCATAAAGGCAATCGTCGCCCATATTCAGTCATCTAATGAAGTCGCCGCTGAGCAGAGAAAACTAATCGGCAATGCTGACGAAATGGTAAAGGAGACACTCGCTCAATACACCCTTACCGAGCAATCAATCAACCATGTGTTAAATGGGATTCATGCACTCAAGAGACTTTTAGAGGAAATACATCAAGTTCAAAAGCAAGTGAAGTCTGGCACTGAGGTTGTAAATAGGTTGTCATTAGACAATGCAAAGCGAATTGAAGAGATTGCCATGTCGGCAGAAGAGGAGACGACCAATATCGAAGAAATTTCCGCCAACATCGACAACCTTCAATCTCAAATAAATTTGATGAAGCAAAACATCTCACAGTATAAACTTTAGCAAAAAGGTTCAGTATCTCGAAGATACTGAACCTTTTTTTCGCTTAGGATTACTATTTGTTTAAATCCTGAAGCTTTTCATCAGCTTCAGCCTTGATGGATTCGAGCTCCTCTTCTTTAAGGGCGATTTCTGAATTGATTGCATCTACCTGAGAAATAGGTTCTGCAATCATATCGAAACTAAAAGACGCTCGATCAGCCTCATAGACGACTGTTCCAATCTTTAAGAGCAGTTCATCCTTTGATTTCTTAAGGCTACTAATTTCAGACTTAACTTTCGTTGAATCAATCAACGAGGCTGATTTAGCACCGATTACCTTTGTGCCTTTATCGATGCTTTGTTTTAATTTTCCGAACAAATCAGACATAATTACCCCCATTACCTTATTTGATGTGGTATTTATACCTATTTTAAAATTAATTAACCAGTTTGAAACTGTTTTAAATCAATTTTTGGAATTTCATCAGCTTCTAATGGTTTGCTAAAGCAATAGCCTTGAACCATATCGCACCCGAAGGCGTTCAGACGTGATACATGCGCCATGGACTCGATTCCCTCAGCGACGATAATCAGATTAAGACTATGAACAAAAGCGATGAGCTTTTCCATTACCGTGTCGTTTTCATGTTCCATTAAATGGAGGTTCATCTCTCGGTCAAATTTAAGGGTATGAATGGGCAGTGAGGAGAGATAGCTTAAGCTGGAATATTCAGCGCCAAAATCATCCACAGCGATGGTGATGCCTTTTGATTTAAGGGAGTTCATAAAGGATATGGCAAGTTCTTTGTTATCCAGGAACACATGCTCTGTTATTTCGATCTGGATGAGCTCAGGCGCGATATCGTGTTGATTCAAACAGTCCATTAAGAAGTCTTCATAACCGATATCGTGTAGCTGCAGTGCTGAGAAGTTGATGGATAAGGGCTTAAGCACCATGCCTGATTGTTTCCACACAGCCATTTGTGCGATGACGAGTTCCGTTACGGTTCTTCCGATCGGGATTATCAGACCATTTTCCTCCGCGACCTTGATGAAGGTCATCGGGGACAATGCATGATTTTTCAACCGGATCAGGGCTTCATAACCGACAATACAGCCGGTTTCTAGAGATACTTTTGGTTGATAGACCATTTTAAATCCATGTTGATTTAAAGCAATTGTGAGCATATTTTTGATTTCCATTTTATCCTTCAAATGCTTTGCCATCTGTTGGTCAAAAAATGCATAGTTACTTTTTCCGGAGTTCTTTACTGTGTAGAGAGCCAGGTCGGCAAACATGACAATCTCATTAATTTGAGTGCTGTCGTCGGGATAGCGGCTTACGCCCATGCTAAACTCGATTTTAACATCATTGCCATCGATTTCGATGGGATTCTCAAACGTTTTGTACAGCGATTCAATAAAGTGGTGTAACGCTTCTTCAGAATCATCACATTGGAACAACAGTAAAAATTCATCACCGCCAAACCGGGATACAAAAAGGCGATCCGAACTCAGTGCTCTAAGTCGACTACCCGCAATCTTCAAAACTTTATCACCGAATACATGACCTAGGGAGTCGTTGATGCTCTTAAAATTATCCATGTCAAGTAAGAGAACCGCGAATCGTGTGTGTCTCTCGATGACAGAGGAAGCATGCGACATGAAATTGCGACGGTTTGGTAAATCGGTTAGCGGATCGTGTTCAGCTAAATATCGGATTCTCTCTTTTTGATGATTGATTTCCCCCACATAGCTAACAACCTTATCTAATAAGCCATTCACGGATTTTCCGATAGAGACCAAGGGATTGTCGTTTGATAGCACGACATAGTTGATGCTCGCATTTTCCACATCGATTTTATTGATTTCCTCATCGAGAACGTCGAGACAGGATTTGAGCTCCAGGTAGTTGGTTTGCATACTTCCCAGCGCATTTGAAATCTCACCAATTTCATCACTGGATTTTGCATAGTGCTGAATATCCTTCTTCTCATAATCATCGAAATCAAAGTGTGACATCTTTTTAATGATAGCGGTAAGTGAGATGATGGGGTGCGTGATATAATTTGAAATCAATGTCACGAAAAGGATGATAAGGAGTGAGGTGATGACGAAAATGGTGGCGAGCATGCCTGATAAGGAGCTTGAGTAAGCGAGCACTTCATCTTTATCGATGGCGGCCAGATAAGTCCAGCCGCTGATATGGGATTGATAAGGGGTAAAGACTAAGGTTTCTCCTAGGATAGAGCCTTCAAAGGATTGTCGCTTATTATTTTGAAGCGCTTCTAAAGTACCGATACCAAGAACATCATAGGGTTGCATGTGCCATTCAGGATTGTTCGGACTATTGATGATAACACCATTTGGGCTAATGATATATATATGACCCGTTTCGCCAAATTTCATTTCGCTAATGTCGCGCATGAGGTTTTCAAGCGAAATTGTCATACTGACAACACCGAGCACGTGAGCGTTATTTTTAACGACATCATCAATACTTATAACGAGTTCTTTTGTCGCTTTGGTTTCATAGGGCTCCGAAATCACGACTGTACCGAACTCAAGTGCATGTTTATACCAATCCCGTATCCGTGGATCATAAGGCGCATTGGGTTTAAACTGAGGATATTCTACGTAACCACCGTATTCTGTGCCGTAGGACACAAAAGAGATCATGGGATGTGTGTCCACGACGGATTTAAAATATTGCGCGATTGACTGTTCACTTCTGCTGGGATTATATTGAAACGAGGTGGCATCAAAGTCCATATAAGTGGTTAAGTCTGGGTCAGCTGAGATGATTCTCTGATCAAGTGCAACCAATTGCGTAAGACTTTTCATATCCTCTAAAATGGTACGGTCAATATAATTGGCAGCCTGCTCTGTGAGTATCCGAGACTGTTCCAGGTTATTTCGATATAACCAGGATTCCGTCTGATTTTTTATAAACAAAATCCCTAAGATGAATGGGATTAAACTTGCTATTAATACACTGAACAATAACTTTTTTCGAATGGTCAATTTTCGAATCATGCGTCACCTGCCCTTTTGATATGTATTATTTTACCATTATTAACGAAAAACTAACATAAGAATCAAATAAATCTACTTTACATATTTTTTTATATGTTATACTGATATCAATACAATATAGGGAGGAATCAAAATGATTCAATGGGAAAAGCAATATGAATTAGGTATCGAATCCATCGATTCACAGCACAAAAAACTGATTGAAATCACTAGCAACTTATCGGTATTGTTAACCGGTGCCGTTCAAGGGGATGACATCTATGATGAGATGGTGGAAATCATCCACGAACTAACAAAATATACCGTTGAACACTTTAGGTTTGAAGAAGGTTTATTTGACCAATTGGGTTTTGAGTTTAAAGAAAAACATATCGAAGAACACAATAAACTAATCTCTGAAATAGAAGCACTTGATTTAAGAGCGGTGGATGAGGACCAGATCACCTACGGCAAAAAAATCCTTAAATTCCTGATCACATGGGTTTTCAAGCATATTAGCGGTTCTGATGTGCTTTACAAAGACTTGTTTATCTCAAATGGCGTTCACTAAACGCCAGTTAAATTAGATTGTGCCTTCGCTTGCGTCTTTAAATTGATCAATACGATAGCACATAGTATCAACAGTATACCGAAAATCTTTATGCCGTTAATCATTTCACCTGCGAAGATGACGGAGAAAATAATGGCGAAGATCAGCTCGATGGTGCTGATGACCCCGACCTTTGAAAGCTCAATACCTGTATTGATGCCTGCGAAATAGAGCAAGTAAGCGACTGAAGCAGAAAAAATCCCTAGCCCCATGGTGGATAAAACCACGATGGGGCTATTCAATTTTTGTAGGATGAGGTGTGGTGAAGAAAAGGGAGCAATCAGTAGTGCACCAAACAGAAAGCTATACAAGATCATGGTTTGGGGCATATATTTTTTTAGACCAAATTTGCTAAACACGCTCACAAGGGAATAACCCAAGCCTGATAGAACCCCTAAAAGGATACCGGTGAAGGTTAAACCATCTAAATCCAAGCGGCCACCTGTCAAAGCCAATGTCGATCCAACAACTGAGATGAAAACCCCCCACTTTTTTAGTGCGGTCAGTTTCTCCTTAAAAAGAAGTACGGAGAAGCCCGTGATAAATAGAGGCGCAAGATAGAGTAAGATGGTGGCATTCATGACGCCGATGGCATCTACTGATGAGAAAAAGCATAGGTTGAATAAGCCTTGGGTGATGGTTCCCATGAAAAAAGTTAAGACTAGCCCCTTTCTGTCGATTTTTACATATGCACGGTTCTGAAGCATTAAGATGCAAAAAAGTATGATAGTCCCTAAAGTTAATCTGAGTAAAGCCACTTCTTGAGACGAAATGCCTGAAGCCATTAAATTTTTTGCGAATATCCCTGTGGTGCTCCAGCTTAGCCCTGCTAAAACGATGTAAAAAGCCCCCATCTTTTGCGATTTCAAAATAATCTCCTTCAAATTGTCATCATAATCAGTATAACATCAATTGAACGGTAGTGCCGTAATAAAAAATTTGTTTGGGTGTTAAGGGTTTAGTTTACAGATGATGTATGATAAAATCGTGACAATGCGTTAACAAATAGGAGGAAGATTTGAAACAATTATTAAGCAAATGGAACAAACTTAGCCTAGTTAAGCGAATTCTCGTGGGCATGGTCATCGGTATTCTTTTGGCAATCGCTTTACCGAATGAAGCGAAATTCATTACCATTTTTGGTACATTATTTGTAGGTGCCCTTAAAGCAGTTGCACCGATTCTCGTATTTTTCCTAGTGATGTCAGCTATTTCGCAGCATAAATCAGGACATAAAACCAATATGAAATCGATTATCGTCCTTTATTTATTAGGGACATTTTTAGCCAGTTTAGTAGGCGTTTTGGCGAGCTTCATGTTCCCAGTGACGTTGACACTTCAATCAGGTGTGGACAGCATCACCCCGCCAGGCGGTGTCGTGGAAGTACTCAGAACCTTATTATTAAATGTCGTAGATAACCCAGTAAGAGCAATCGTCAATGCAAACTACATCGGCGTATTGTCTTGGGCAGCTATTCTAGGCTTTATGCTCAGACACGCGGCGGATTCAACTAAGACGATGTTGACCAACGTATCGGACGCCCTTTCTCATGTGGTTCGTGTTATTATCAACTTTGCACCCATCGGTATAATGGGTTTAGTATTCGAGTCTATTGCATCAAGCGGTTTAGAAGCGCTATTAGGATATGGAAAGCTGTTGTTGGTATTACTAGGTGGCATGTTCTTCGTCGCCTTGGTGGTCAACCCGATCATCGTTTTCATGAAAATCAAACAAAATCCGTATCCACTTGTTTTTAAATGCTTGAAGGTAAGTGGTTTGACGGCGTTCTTTACACGTAGCTCAGCTGCGAATATTCCTGTGAATATGGAGCTTTGCGAAGATTTAGGCCTGGATCCAGACAACTATTCGGTATCTATTCCATTAGGTGCGACGATCAACATGGCCGGTGCTTCAATTACTATTTCAGTTCTTACATTAGCAGCCGTCAATACGTTGGGAATTCCAGTAGATTTACCGACAGCATTGATTCTTTCGCTTTTAGCGGCAGTTAGTGCATGTGGTGCTTCTGGTGTTGCAGGCGGTTCTTTACTTCTGATTCCATTAGCTTGTAGCTTATTTGGTATTTCAAACGAAGTGGCGATGCAAGTTGTCGGCGTCGGCTTCATCGTAGGGGTTTTACAGGATTCATGTGAAACGGCGTTAAACTCTTCAACAGACGTATTATTTACGGCTGCCTCTGAGTTTGCTGAATGGAAGAAGGATGGTAAGGTAATCAAGCTCTAATTGATGCACGAATATTCAAACATACAGTTGACAATGTTCTGTAAGGGTTATAAAATCTTATTGGAATATGCAATATACATTTATAAATGTATAAATGGTTAATGTATGCGAGAGGAGCTCTTATGAAACCATCTATCAACTCTAGACTGTCACTGATTGGCGTGGCCATTGATTTAGGCGCTGGAACACCTGGCGTTAGTTTAGGACCATCAGCAATTCGATATGCAGGCGTCGTGGAAAGGCTACAAAACATTGGATACGATGTTAAAGATGAAGGTGATATCGTCGCTATTAAACCAGCTAGCCCCATCGTAGCAGGCACAAATCTCAAGAACTTGGATGAGGTGGCACGCGTCAATACCGAGTTATGCCATAGAGTTGATACGGCCATGGCTGCGGGAAGATTTCCTCTAGTACTTGGTGGTGATCACAGTATCGCTATCGGAACCATCGCAGGTGTTTTGCAGCATAAGAAAAACCTAGGTGTGATTTGGTTCGATGCCCACGGAGACATCAACACGGCTGAAACCTCGCCTTCAGGAAATATTCATGGAATGCCGGTTGCAGTTAGCCTCGGCTTAGGACACGAAAGATTGACGTCGATTGGTGGATCAGATAAGAAGCTCAACACAAAAAACATCGTGTTTGTCGGATGCCGAGATTTGGATTTCGGTGAACGAAAAATATTAAAGGAACTTGGAATTACCGTGTTTACCATGCATGAAATCGATAGGCTGGGCATGACGGAGGTCATGAATAGAGCAATTGCTATCGCATCTGAAGGTACTGACGGCATTCATGTCAGTTTTGATCTCGACAGCATGGATCCGATTTTTGTTCAGGGCACAGGTACGCGAGTTCCAGGTGGCTTAACTTATAGAGAAAGCCATTTAGCGCTTGAGCTTATCGCATTATCTGAAAAGGTGGTCAGTGCTGAGTTCGTAGAAGTAAACCTAATAATCGACGTTAAGAATGAAACGGCGAAAACTGCAGTGGCATTGATCGGTTCATTAATGGGTGAATGGTTAATTTAAGTTATGATTAAAAGTGCGATTTCGAAAGAATCGCATTTTTTTTGTGAGCGAAATCACGTTTTAGAGAGCGTGAATGTGGTATAATTCTTTTGAGATTAATTATCAATTAAGGAGCCCAATATGCAAAATATGGATATGAGTAAACACCTGACAATCGATGAAGTCAAAATAAAAACCATCATGGATATCAAGCTAGATTATTTAAAAGGGAACATTAGCCTCGATGTGGCACATGAAAAAATGAAGGCAGCAGTGGATCACGTAACTGCGCAAGAGTTTGCATTATGTGAACAAAGACTAGTGGCTCACGGCATATCAGATGATGAGCTCGCTGAAAGGATGGAGGAAATTTTGAAAATTTTCGAAGGATTGCTGGTCTCTGAAAAAGCGACTCTTATTCCTGGTCATCCGATACACACCTATCAACTTGAAGTACAAGCCATTCGTGATGTACTAGCGAAGATGATTCAACTAAGCACTAAAAAGTTCATCAAAAATCAATGGCTGGAACTTATGGAGCAATTATTGCAAATCAATGTTCATTTTTCTAGAAAGCAAAATCAGCTCTACCCTGCGCTAGAGAGTAAAGGCTTTGATAAGCCTTCAAAGGTCATGTGGACACTTGAGAACAAAATAAGAGAAGCAATCAAGCAGACCATGGGTTTGATTAATCAGGATGAGGATGAACGGTTTATTGCGGCGCTTCCCAAGCTGGTTGAACAGGTAGAGGACATGATGGTTAAGGAAGTTGAAATATTATTTCCGACAGCACTGGAAATGCTCGATGAAACCGATTTTGAAACCATGAGAATAGGGGATGATGAAATCGGGTATTGTTTAATCGATCCTCCATCCTCATATGGCCGTAATTCTACAAATTTAACGAAAGCCAACGCACTAAACCTTAGTGAAGGTTTACTCAATGTGAGCCAGGGACAACTAACGCTTGAGCAAATCAATTTGATCTATAAGCATTTAAAAGTGGATCTCTCTTATGTGGATGAAAATGAAATCGTCAAGTTCTATAGCGACACGAAGCATCGCGTTTTTCCCCGAAGTGCAGGTGTTATCGGCAGAAAGGTTCAAAATTGCCATCCGCGTGAAAGCGTGCATACGGTGGAAGAAATCATTCGCGCCTTTAAAGCGGGAGAACAGGATGAAGCAGAGTTTTGGCTCGAGATGGGCGGAAAATTCCTTTATATCGTCTATACAGCCGTCAGGGATGAACAAGGGACTTTTAGAGGCGTTTTGGAGATGATGCAAGACGTGACCCATATCAGAAGTCTATCCGGGAGCCAAAGACTTCTGAACTGGCAGTCGAAGAATGCGGAAGTAGAAGTTTCATTAGATGTTAAAGCGGATGCACCGAATACCTACGGGATCACTAAACATACTGTAATCGGTGAGCTCGTTAAGAAATACCCTTTTATAAAAGCGCACATGCTCTCCCTTTCGCCTAAGTTTGCTAAGCTCAACAACCCTGTAATCTTCAAAACCATGGCATCTATCGCGACCCTGGAAATGATTGCAGAGCGTGGTGGCTTAGAGGTTAATGAGGTTATCAAAAGTATCGTCGCAAAAATTGAGACGCACGTTTAACGACCGGATCAAAAGAACTGAAACTGAAACGTGATTAAACCCCTTTTGACAGGATATAATATAGTTAAATGTCAAAGGGGGTTATTTTATGGGCAAATCAGTACCGGATGCATCTTTATTATGGAGAGATCGCAAGCGTATTTTGGGTTTACCGATATCATTTACAGTGTATACGCTTAAAAATCAGCGCTTATACTTAAAGGAGGGATTTTTTAATACGAAGGAAAATGAAATGTTGCTTTATCGCATACTCGACATCAATCTTTCTAGAAGCCTAGGAGACAAGATTTTTGGTGTGGGCTCGCTCACTTTGTTTACTGCGGATGAAACCCATCGTGAGTTCGTGATAAAGAATATTAAGAATCCACAGCAGGTACGTGATCTGATTAGCACTGAAGTGGAAAAAGAAAGAGAACGCTTAAAGATTCGAGGAAGAGAAATCTATGGTGTCTCCGATTCTGATGGTCCTGACAACGCAGTGGATGTAACTGTCGATCCTGGTGAGTAATCGTTTTAGGGAGGGCATATGAACACGAATACCACCTATCGCGCCCTTTTAGTCGCCATCATACATTCATTGGACTTAATTAACAAATTACTTAAACACCATCATAGACGTGTTGCAGTGGTGGCTAAGCATTTGGCAGAGGGCTGTGGCCTCGAAGTGGCGGAGATGAAAAATCTCGTCGTAGCGGCTTCCTTACACGATTTGGGCGCACTAACCGTGCATGAACGCGATCAGCTCATTCAACTTGATGTGGAAAATCCTGAACCCCATGAAATCTTAGGGGCTGCCATGTTGGAAGGCCTTCCGTATTTTGAAGAGGTGGCTGACATCATCAAGCACCATCACCTCCGATTTGATTCAGCTAGTAAGTTAGATCCGAAGCTTGCGAACCTTTGCCTACTGCTACATTTAGCAGACAGATTCGATGTATTGACCATGAATGAAGACCTGACTAAGGTAAATTTTAACGTGATCTATGAGAAATTACAGGCTTTAGGTGGGGTTGTCTTTTCGAAAGCACATTTGGAGGTCATGAAAATCGTCGCACAAAAAGAGGTGTTTTGGCTTGATTTAGAGCACTTGACCATGGTTAATCTACTCAACGATGTGCTGGACGAAGAAGTGAATATTCCTGTCACGCTTTCATTACTTGAGCAATTTGCAACGGTTCTATCAAAAGTCATCGATTATCGAAGCGAGTTCACCGCGACGCATTCCCAAGGCGTCAGTGCAGTGGCAGAAGCCTTAGGACGATTGATGGGATTAGACGAGGACATCTGCTCGAAACTAAAGATTGCAGGGCTTTTACACGACTTGGGTAAGGTCGGTGTGGCCACGGAGCTAATCGAAAGAAATGGCAGTTTAACAGTCGATGAGTTTGCAGAGGTGAAATCCCACACTTATTTTACTTATGCCATCCTTCATGGGATTCCCGGATTAAAGGAAATCTCCATGTGGGCGGCTTCCCATCACGAGCGACAGGACGGTAAGGGCTATCCCTTTAAGCTCAGCCATGAGCAGATGACGTTGCCCATGACGATTGTTTCGTATGCTGACGTCTTTACAGCGCTTACAGAGGATAGGCCGTATCGTAAAGGCATGCCCATTGAAGAGGTGATGAAAAAGATGGATCAGTTGTTCCAATGGTGCGAGTATCCAGAAATTCGCGAGACCCTGAAGCAAAATGCCATCCCACTGAATGTTGTGCGAGAAAGCGCACAGCACCATTCTTTTGGTCATTATCAAAATGTTAAAAATTTAATTAAATAATTGACAAATGATAATTAATTTCATAGAATAAACGAGAAATACCCGTGCTGGGTATTTTTAGTCGATTATATGGAGGGTCTATGAAAAAGCAACACAAACTATTTGTCGAATTTCTACCGTTTATCAAAGAAGTTTTGCAAAAGGATATTATGGCATCGGTGACAGATTTAAACCAGTTTATCGCTTATGTTCCTGGTGATGCCATCGATGTAAAGGTTAAAAAAGGGATGCCAATTCCAGAAGGAGATCCACTTAGAGCCACTATCTCAAACAACCAAATTATTACCGCAATCGTTCCAAAAGAAGTGTATGGCGTACCATTCAGAGCAGTTACATACCCAATCCGTGATAAAAAAGGTAACTGTATCGGCGCAATCGGCATTGCAGAGAGCTTAGTAAAAGAACAACGCATAAAAGAAGCTCTGGATGATATCGTCAGCAAGATTGAAAAATCAAATCATAACATATCTTCCATCAGCGACGATGTACATGACATGTCACTGGGTATCCAGGAGCTTTCAAGCGTCGTTGAAGAAGTAAACGCATCTATTGTTGAAATTACAGACTTGTCAGACCGAATCACCTCCAACGTCGACTCAGTGGCAAATGCAAGTCAAAATGTCATCAAAGAAGCAGAAAACGGCATCGTCGCAGTAAAAAACATAAATGATACACTTGCAGTAACCGTGGATGAAATATTAAGAGTGCGTGAACAAATCGAGCATTTGAACACCTCTATCGAAAATGCAAACAAAACCGTTTCATTGATCAATAGTATCGCGGAGCAAACGAATCTTTTAGCACTCAATGCGAGCATCGAAGCGGCTAGAGCTGGCGAACACGGTAGAGGGTTTGCGGTCGTCGCAGACGAAGTAGGAAAGCTCGCGGTACAATCAAGAACGTCATCGGTGGAAATCGGCGAGATGATGAAAGGCATTCAAAATGAAATCCAAGCAGTCGTCAGCAAAGTCAATCAAGCCGTTCAAAAGACAGATTCCAATAAAGCCAGCGTCGTCGTAGCGACTCAGAATATCGAGCGTATCCTCACAGATATCCAAGGTGTTGATCACGACATACAGGGCGTTCGCGTACAAATTAAAAAGCAGTCGAACAACACGAATGAAATTCGACAGGCAGTGGATTCCATCACTGTTACAGTTGAAGAAAAGGCGTCAGTGGGCACTGGCATCAACAAGAAGCTGAAGACGCAATCCGACGATATGGACCGTTTCGAAAAAGAAATAAGAAGCACAGCAAAATCACTGATGGAGTAATTCCATTAGTCTATTTTACAAATGATAAAAGATGAAAACATAATCGTTTTCATCTTTTTTGTTGTGTTCCAAATAAATAAGGGTATAATTATAATTATGATAAGGTTACCCTAATAAGGAGGGCGCGTATGAGTTTTCGAGGCGAAGAAGATTACATCAAGCAGATTTTTCAACTACAATGTGACAACCCCTCTTCAGCATATGTTAAGACATCAGAACTAATTCAACTCACCGGGCACGCCGCGCCATCTGTGAACGAAATGATTAAAAGGCTCGTGAGTAAAGGCTTACTTGAATACAACCGATATGTAGGCGTTAGACTTACCAGTGAAGGCGAACACATCGCAGCCAACATTATAAAGAAACATCGATTATGGGAGACTTTTTTGCACGACTACCTCAATTATAAATGGGATGAAATCCATGATGAAGCTGAAGCGTTAGAGCACATCACTTCAGATCGTTTATCTGAAGCCTTATACGCGTTTATGGCACATCCGAAGACATGCCCACATGGAAATCCCATAGAAGTCTCTATAGACGATCAACACGATTCTGAAGAAATCCTATTGATTAATGCATCTACTCACCATGCGTATCGTATCATACGCGTGAAGGATACACCGGATGTGCTCGAGTACTTGGATCGAATTCATTTAAAACCAGGGACGACCATACGCATTAATGAAAATGATCCATTTAATGAATTCATCGAAATAAAAAACGACGATAGGACTAAAACAATCGGATACCGACTGGCAAAGTCCATCGTCGTAAAAAAACTTGAATAAATCATCAACTCAGGAGGAAATTATGATATTTGAAACGAAAGACCTCGTCTTTGCCTTTGGACTGACCATATTAGCAGGACTTTCAACAGGAATTGGGTCAGCTCTGGCATTTTATACGAAACAAACGAACCACAAATTTCTGTCTGCTGCACTTGGCTTCTCAGCTGGCGTCATGATCTACGTTTCTTTGGTTGAAATATTTGCAAAAGCAAAGGATTCGCTTATCATCGAGTTTGGTCAGAAAATCGGGTATTCACTCACTACCCTCGCTTTTTTTGGGGGGATAGCCCTTATCGCATTAATAGACAAACTGGTTCCAGAAGGCGAAAATCCCCATGAAATCAAGGATGTTACAGAGATGAGTAATGGGTCGGAGCCTAAAGTAAACGAAAAGGCACTATTGCGCATGGGACTGTTTTCCGCACTGGCCATCGCCATCCACAACTTTCCTGAGGGGCTCGCAACCTTTGTTGGGGCATTGCAGGATCCTACGATGGGCATTAGCATCGCAGTGGCCATCGCCATCCATAATATTCCTGAAGGCATCGCCGTATCAGTGCCTATTTATTTTGCTACTAAAAATCGCATGAAAGCTTTCAAAATGTCGTTTTTATCGGGTCTTTCAGAGCCTGTGGGCGCGCTTGTCGGCTTCTTTCTACTTGCGAATTTTTTCTCGGAAGCCATGTTCGGTATGATTTTCGCTGGCGTCGCCGGCATCATGGTTTATATCTCGTTAGATGAACTTTTACCCACGGCCCATAAATATGGTGAGCATCACATCGCCATCTATGGCCTTATTTCAGGGATGGTGGTCATGGCAGCGAGTTTGGTTCTTTTTGCTTGATGAGTTGAGGCATGACCGTCGCGAAGGTAATTAACCCCGCACCGACGATTCCCTGTAAGCCGATCGCCTCGCCTAGTAGAATGAGACCTAAAAGTGCTCCGAAAATTGGTTCAAAAACATATAAAAGGGCTGTGCGCGTCGCCGGTACGATGGTTTGTGCATAATTAGCAAGAACATAAGCAACACTCGTGCAGCCGACACTTAAAACCAGTAAATTTCCCACAACTAATGGCATACTAAGTCCAACCTTCAAATCAACAAAGGGACTCTCTAGCAAGAGTGCAGGGATTAAGCTTAATAAGCCAACAGTCAATACTTGTATGGATGCAATTCCTAAGGGATCGCTTGAAGTCACATATTTTTCTACCGTGAGGATGTAAAAAACCACTACCAAGGTACCAAGTAGCGTTAGAAAATCACCGAAGTTCACGCCACCAGCGGTGCCATCCAGAGTGACCAAGCCGAGTCCGATGACCGCGAGCACGGTGGAAAACCAGACACTTTTTGTCTGCCGTTTTTTAAACAGAAACGCCAGAACAAACGGAACGAAGATGACACTGCTACCGACGATAAAGGCATTTTTTGCCACGGTTGTGTACTTCAAACCGTACGTATGAAAAACAAAAGCGGTAAACAAAAGTGTACCCGTAATAAGACCGCCTCTAAGCTGTGCTTGATCTAATTTGAAACGTTTAATGGCCAATAAAAATAAAATGAGCAAAATTCCACCGACCATAAAACGCGTTCCCATAAAGGTAAAAACACCTAAGTGATCGAGAAGTGGCTTGGTTAGTGCAAACGACGATCCCCACAAGGCTACAGATGCCAGGAGCATCCATTCTGCGAATTTTTTCATATGACACCTCAGCAATTGGTCTTTTTTAACTTTAACATGAAAGCCACAGAATAAAAACCCTTTTAGAAGAATTGTAACTTAGGTGGTTTGTTTGGTATAATGAGTCAAAACGATATTTAAGAAAGTAGGCAATATGAGTCTGACATTTAAAGAATTCAACTTATCCCCCACGATTCAAAAGTCACTTGATGAAATGGGCTATATAAATCCCACTGAAGTACAATCACGCGTGATTCCTAAAGTACTGGCGAAAGAAGACCTCATCGTCATCTCAAAAACAGGTAGTGGAAAAACAGGCGCATTTGGAATTCCCATGCTTGAAGCGCTCGAGCGCGATGAGAATGGCCCTAAAGCCCTTATTTTGACCCCCACACGTGAGCTTGCCGTTCAGGTGGACGCGGATTTAAAGGCCATGTCCAAGTATAAATCCATTAAAACCACAGTTCTTTATGGTGGCCACGGCATTGGTGGGGAGATAGAGAAACTAGCAAAAGGCGTTGATATCGTAACGGGTACTCCGGGGCGTGTTTTTGACCATATGACACAAGGCAATCTAAAAACGGGTAACATTCAATTTCTCGTGCTAGACGAAGCAGACAGGATGCTCGACATGGGGTTTATCGATCAGGTCAAGCGCATTGTTAAAAAAATTCCGGACAACAGAGTAACGCTATTATTTTCTGCTACGATACCCCCTGAGGTACAGAAACTTTGTGTTACCTATATGAAAAATCCTGATACCATCGAAATAGAATCTGAAACGAAGACAGTGGATACCATCACACAGTTTTACTATAAAGTGGAGCATAATGAAAAGCGAAAGCAGCTGCATCGCATTTTGACGGTTGAGCAGCCTGAGAGCTGTATGGTCTTTTGTAATACGAGGATGACGGTTGATAAGGTCAATGAGTTCTTGCAGCACAAAGGCTACACCAGTAAAGCATTACACGGTGCCAACTCACAGACCAATCGAATGAAGTCCATCCAACAGTTTAAGAAGGGCGATTTTGAAGTTTTAGTGGCTACTGATGTCGCAGCGAGAGGCATTCATGTGGATGATCTGTCATTAGTGGTGAATTATGATGTCCCACAGGATAAGGACAATTACATTCATCGCATCGGGAGAACGGGGCGTGCTGGAAATGGTGGTCGCGCCATTACATTAGTGACGAAGGATGACCAATACACACTCTATGAAATTGAAGAGCATGTGGGGGTATTGATTCCACAGGAAGAGCTTCCCACCGATGATCAAGTCAACGCCATGCCTAAACGCACGCCTAAGCCATATGTTCAGAAAGGGCATGAAGTCGACTCGAAGCGTAAACCACATGGGCCACGTAAACCCCACGAATCAAGTAAACCCCACGAATCAAGTAAACCGCAAGAAGCGAATAAAACACATGAGTCACGTAAACCACATCATTCAACTAGCTCATCTGTTTCAAATAAATCTCAGGGGCCACGTAAACCTTATGAACCGCGAAAACCGTATGAGCAACGTAAGCCGTATGAGCAACGTAAGCCGTATGAATCTAATAAACCCATTGAGGCCAATCCTATAAATGGGGTAGATAAGACAAAAGTCGCGTCGCAGGCTCCGGGACCTGTGAAACCTCAGGTTCAAGCAATTACGGCTGAAACTCAAAAGCCTGTGTCTTTCCTCAAAAAAATGATTAACTGGATAACGAAAAAATAAAATAATAAAGCCGTGATGCTTATTGATCACGGCTTTCATGTTTTATAATTGCTTTTCCATCGAAAGTATGGCATTTCGAAGCTGACTGGCTTCCCGTATGAAGAAATCGGCGTCAAGCTCATCAAGGGCATACCTCTCATCTCGGATGGCTCTTCCGCCTACCAGAATTTTAATCGGTTTATCCTTTCTCAGCGTTCTTAAGGTTTGAATCAGCTCTTTAGTGTTGTTGAGATGTGCACCAATCGAAACAGAGATAACCACCATTTGTATATCAAGCTCATCGATGAACTGGTGGAGACTACTGATGGGGATGCTGTTTCCTATGAAGTAGGTTTTCCAGTTTTCATGTCTAAAATATTCTCTGATGATTTTTAAGATCAAAACATGTTCTTCGTTGCTCGGCAACATGAAAACGGCAGAATACGGCTTAGACTGAATACCTTGAGAGGTACTGGTCATGGAGAGCCACCGGTCCACAAGATTTGATATCAGATGCTCTTCAGCAACGGTAACCTTGCCCACTTGCCATAAGTCGCCTGTAAGTTTTAAAATAGGCAAATAGACTTTTTCTATTAAGGTGAGGGTGCTTAAACCATTCTGATAAAGGTCAAATATGCGATCAGTCGCTTCCTTTTCCTTGCCTGTGATAATCCAATCAATTAAGCGATGATTTAATGTGTCATATTCAGCCATAGATAGGTCTACGACTGTATCATTTTTCTTAGTGGCTTGATAAAGACTTGCATACTCAGTGGTTCCTAACAAATAATCGATGCGAACATTTAGCGTTTCAGATAATTTTACAAGTAAACTTTCGCCAGGAAATCTAGAGTTGTTTTCATAACTTGCAATAGTGGATTGGGCGATAGCCAAAATTTCTGCAAGCTCTTTTTGTGTTAGATTTCTAAGCTTTCGTGCATTTTTAAGCCTTTGGCCAAAATCACTCATAGGGTCACCTTTTCCTTAAAGTCTTTAAAACCATTATACTGATATAATCTGTATCGGTCAATTTAACATAAAATTTTATCATTTGTGCTCTTGATTTATATAAAAAAAAGAGGTACAGTATACTGTATTATCAAATATTCTAAGGAGTTAAAAATGACTTATGTTCTTCTGATTGCAGGCTTCGCAGCATTAATTAAGGGAGCTGACTATTTTGTGGACGGTGCATCTGGAATCGCAAAATTTTTAAAAATACCCTCAATCCTCATCGGTTTAACCATAGTTGCTTTCGGAACATCTTCACCTGAAGCGGCAGTCAGTATAAGTGCTGCTTTGAAAGGGAATAATGGTATCGCACTGGGCAATGTTTTGGGTAGTAATATTTTTAATATTAGCGTGATTATCGGTATTACAGCATTGATTTTTCCGTTAGATGTCCATAAACAAACCATGAGAAAGGAAATTCCGCTTACATTGCTTGCTGGTGTGGCTTTATTAATTTTAAGTGCGGATGGTTTTCTGAAAGAAGGTCAAAGTCTCTTATTGGATCGCGCAGATGGACTTATTTTATTACTATTCTTTATAGTTTTTGTCTATTATATTATTGAGGCTGCATTGAATAGCAAAGACTCTCAAGAGAATTATTTGCCTGAAAATGATCATGAAACACCAAAGTTAGGGCTTAATATACTTTATACACTTGGTGGCCTTTTAGCAATTCTTATTGGCGGAAACTGGGTTGTAAACAGTAGTATAGAAATTGCCACAAGTTTCGGAATCTCACAGACGATTATCGGCCTTACGATTGTAGCAGTTGGAACCTCTTTACCAGAGCTCATTACCAGTGTTACAGCAGCGAGAAAGAAAAATACTGACATTGCCATTGGCAATATTGTTGGAAGTAATATTTTCAATATTTTCTTCATTTTAGGTGCATCAGCGCTAATTTCACCGATTGCCATCGATTCACATTTAATGCTCGAATTATTTTTGAATATCGCGATGACTATCGTATTGCTGATTTTCTCAAGATCACAGAATAAAATCGTTAGATGGGAAGGTATCGCTTTCATATTACTTTATATCTTGTACATGGCATACTTGCTTCTATAATTGTCTTGACAACGCTTTGTATAGGCGTTAAATTCAAAATAGAGGTGCTAATGTGGCTCAATGGTAGAGCAGCGGTATCGTAAACCGCAGGTTATGGGTTCGATTCCCATCATTAGCTCCATAAGAAAAATCCTAGTTCACAGTGAACTAGGATTTTTCTTTTCTATGGACAATCTTTTAGTCATCATTACTGTCATCATCACTGCTGTCATCATCGCTACTGTCATCACTACTATCTTCTTCATCATCTGCTGCGTCTTTTACAGCATCCCAAAGCCGTTTCCCTTCTGCGGTTAAGGCTGCGAGATCACCTGTTCCATTCGCGAAATAGGCATCAGCACGTGTGATGAAGGATTTGATTTCAGTTGAAGGATTGCTCACACCTTTGAGTTTTGATAAACGTTCTGCCAAATCAGCTCTTAAATGCTCAACGCTATCTGATGAACTGGATGAACCAGTTGAGCTGGAAGTGGAGGATTGTGTTGAGCCACTGGTAGACCCAGTTGTTCCCGTTGAACCAGTTGAGCGATCGTCATCATCGTCGTCATCATCGCTGTCATCATCGCTGTCATCGTCGCTGTCATCATCGCTGTCATCATCGCTGTCATCGTCGCTGTCATCATCGCTGTCATCATCGTCGTCATCCTTCACGGCATCCCAAAGACGCTTTGCTTCAGCTGTAAGGGTTCTTAAGTCGCCTACACCTGTGTTAAAGTAAGCATCAGCACGTGTTATGAAGCTCGAAATGGGATCAGTTGGGTTTTGAATACCCTTTAGCTTCAACAAGCGTTCGCGCAAGTCTTGAGTAAGTTCGCTAATGGAATCATCTGATGAAGAAGAGCTGTTAGAAGAGCTACTCGAAGAGCTACCAGAAGAACTACCAGAAGAACTACCTGAGGTGCTACTAGTTGAGCCTACAGTTGGCGTTGCACCTGTGTTAGTGTCCACTGAGCTACCGCGTAATACTGTACCGGCTGCTTCGAAAGTTTTTACATTATCATCTACTTTAAAGAATTCGATAACGGAGGTTTTATCATCTCCTGAGACATAACTAATTAATCCAGCTGGAATGCCTGAAGACTTCGCAGTGCTAAGCTGCTCTGGAGTGATATTGCTAAGTGCGATGTTGGTTCTTTGAAGGACATCACTCGATTCAAATTTAGCGATAATTCTTTGCTCAAGCGCTGCAGTGGAATGATTTTTCATGGAAACGGTTGTTACCATCACATAAGCGCCATCATCAGATTTGATGAACCCAAGTGCTCCAGCCTCAGCGACCAACGTTTCTATAGCGTCTTCAATTTCGAGCCCCTTTAATGTATTGAGCGAGAGCTGTAGCGCATCTTCATTTAGGGCGACGAGCTTGACGACTTTGTTATTTTTGTTTAAATCAATTTCGACACTTGGATTGATATCTAGTAAAACTGCAGTATAGACGGTGTTGAATGTTGCGAAAAACCATGTGGATGATACGGCAATCACGAGTAGTGATGCGGCGATAATGCCGAGGAGTGCCGTATTGAATTGTCTTTTTTGTCCGCCATTTTCCATATAAAGATCCTCCTCTGTAAAAAGTAGAGATTGACCCTTCGTCATTTCGCCGAAGCGCTTGATTTTATAAAACTGCCCGGTTTCAGTGAAGACCACTGCATATGTTTTAAAAAGTTCCATTACGACACCTTTATACATTTTGATCACCTCGTGGATTGATATAGGGTTTTAGATGCTCTAAGCCATCATAGTAAATGATTAAGCAGGCGATGATAAATTTCCGATGGGTCTTTAATATTTTTTTACTGACTTGGTACTTAAGTGTTATTTCCGCCATGGGAAGCTGCTTTTTCATCATCAATTTTTCGATGAGGTCCTGATCTTCTGAAAGCTTATGACAGAGGTTGATTAAATCATTGCGCGTTCTGGTGTGTACAGGGGATTCATCGACGAGTTCGTTCATGGTGATCTCGAAAGTGTTAAGGGTTTCACCGAACTGGGTTACTTCATCTTCTAGGTCTGTTTTAAAATCGTTGGTGGATTCAGTTTCCAACTGGGTTAATGAGAAAGGGTCTGTAGCGATTTCATGCGAATGAATACGATTTTCGCGTTTCAAATAATCGAGAACACGACTTTTAATGACGAGTGCGGCAAAGTTGATAAAAGTGCCTTTCAAAGGCTCATATTTGTGAATGGCTTCTTCAAAGGCTTCCATGCCAACTATTAAGGCTTCTTCGTTTTCAGATTGGACGTATCGGCCTAAAGCCAAGGAAACTTGTTTAAGAATAAATGGCATGTATTTTTGTATCAGAAGACTATGATCTTCTGAGTTGTCAAGCGTCAATAAGTACTCCATTTGCATCGCCTCGTCGTGTTTGTTTACTTCTGACATAGTATACGACTCCCTTTCCCAATTTTGGGACCCATAAAATTAAAAATGAATCAAAATCATCGAAATTTCTCGAATCACTTGATTCATTATTATTACCCATAAAGCGGTTCTTTTATCACGTGATTAGGAGTGCCATTTTTCAGCCCAGTGGGCTGTCTGCACACGACAGATCGTTTTTAAACGTTCATGATACCTTAGCCCCGTTTTTAAACCACTGGAAATAACACGATAATAATGACTGGAATAGGTGTCGCGATGGGTATGGATGGCATCACTGATCAGAAAATCCATGGATTTTTCCAGAAGCTTCGTGAGATGATGCTTCAAAGCTTCATTTGGTGCGAATATTTTTATTAAAGCAGCCTTAGAAAAATGGATGAGCCTAGTGGTTAATTGTTCGGAGGTCTCAAAATTGCTAGAGCGGCTAAATAAGGTCTGATGATTGACGGTTGCATCTTCAGATTGATCCTGTAAATCATCGGCCAGTTGTAAGACGATGCCATATAAGGTTAGAAAAGTGAAGGCCTCATCCGTTAAGTTGCCCATAACCAAATACCCGTCTGCGATGACCGAGCTTGCCCCTTTTTCAAAGGTGATGCGGAGCATTTCAGTATCGTTTAATGGCGCTTGCTGTGGGGATAGGCTTTTTACTTGTGCTTCGTGAATCAGTAATAGGCTTTCGTATACCTCAGGAAATTTTGACCGGGCGAATTGCCCTTCGATTAGCTGGATCATCTCGTATATATCCTGCTCTCTCTCTGTGTTCACCTTTTCTGGTATGCCGCGTAGCCACCCACCTAAACGATTACAAAAGGCACCTTTTTCTTCACGTGAAAGGTTTGCATCGTCGAGGAGGTTATCAGTAAGGGGATAAAGCATGCTGTATGCAAACATGGCATCGGTGAGCATAATTTCTCGACCGGCCATCATTTGTATCGCGACCATAATCCAGACATTTCTTAAAGCCTGGAATATTTCTTCATGAGGCATCTGAGGCCATTTGGTTTTAACGCGATGGATGAAATCCTCCGTGGCCGTTACGAAGTCACCCTTAAGAGCTGATTCAAAGGCAAGTGGATCCATTTCAAACCATAGGGATATCAGCTGTCTTAACTGAGGTTCAGCCTTTAAACGGTTTAAATTTGGTGAGGGGTCACCGAGATAGTTCTCTGAAATTAAGGTGATGACTTTTTTAAGCGACCGTTTTATTTTTAAATAGGTTAATAATTGCTTCAGTCTAGAGTATTTATGGCGTTTTAGCCTTAAATTTGCCGTGTCATGCCACATTTGGATGGCTTGGTCGATATTCAGTGTAAATCGTTCGGTTATCATGGACACACCTTCTATGTTATTGATAGGGACATTATGCCATATTTAGATTAGGATTGCGTTAGAATCGGGCAAAACTTGACAAAAATAGTTAAAAAGCATATACTTTCATCATTAATATTCAAAATGCTTTGACGAGAAGAGTAGTGGTTTCACGCACGCACAGAGAGCCCTAATGCTGAGAACGGGTCGTGTCGGTTTCTACGAAGCAAGGCTCTGAGCAGCGTACCGGATCTTATGTGATGGTACGACGTCGGTTCACGTTATAGAACTAGGGTATTCAGTACCCGAAGAGGCTTTTTAGCGAATTAGGGTGGCACCGCGAGCATATCGCCCCTACAGTCATAACGACTGTGGGGGTTTTTTGATGCAAAAATCGGCGGATTATTAATCAAATAGAGGAGGATGTCTATGAACGCACCGAAAAGACCTAGACCAGAATTCCCCAAGCGCGCTGTAATCACAGCGGGTATGCCTTACGGCAACAAATCTCTCCACTTTGGCCATATCGGCGGCGTGTTTATCCATGCGGATACGTATGCGCGTTTTTTAAGAGACCGCATCGGCACTGATAACGTCATTTTCGTTTCCGGAACGGATTGTTATGGCTCACCGATTCTCGCCAGCTATAAAAAGCACATCGAGGAGACTGGCGAGCAAATTTCCATGGAAGACTACGTATTCAGATTTTATAAATTACAGACTCAAGTTTTAGCGGATTATGACGTTGCACCGAATCTATATGGCGCGTCTGCGTTTGGTGAGAGTGGCGCTGTGCATAATAAGGTATCTGAGGAACTCTTCAAAGCGCTATATGATCAAGGGACGCTGAAAATCATGTCATCACCGCAATTTTTCGATCCCGTGGAGAACGTGTTTTTAAACGGTCGTCAAGTGGTTGGTAAATGCCCAGTGGATGGGTGTACTTCAGATAAAGCGTATGCGGATGAATGTGCACTCGGCCACCAATACATGCAAAATGAACTTATCGATCCAGTGAGCACGCTTTCAGGCGTCAAGCCGATATTAAAAGACGTGAACAACTGGTATTTTATCCTCGACGATTATATGGACCACCTTAAAGACATGGTGGGAAAAATGCGCAAGGAGAAGGTCCGTGCAAATGTGACCAATACCATTGAAGAGTTTTTAAAGCCGCCAGTAATCTACATTAAGCGTAAGGACCATGAAATGCTAGTAGAAAAGGGCGTTAAGGTGGGTGCCAATGACATCGCAGATGATGGCAAAAAGCCCTCACTCACCTATGAGTTTTCATCACTTGACGCGAGAGACGCTGCCAGAGAGATTCTCGATGCTGAAGGGATACGCTACCGTACAGGTAAAACTTTAGTACCTTTCAGGCTTTCAGGAAACATCAACTGGGGCGTTCCAGTACCTAGCAAGGATGGCCTCGAGGACCTGACCTTCTGGGTATGGCCAGAATCATTGTGGGCACCGATCTCGTTCTGCATTACCCACTTGAAGCGCCAAAATAAGCCCAGCAGTGACTGGACGAAGTGGTGGCTAGACCCAGAGGCAAAAGTATTCCAGTTTATCGGTGAGGACAACATCTACTTCTATGGCGTTGCAGAAATGGGCATGCTGATGGCTTACCTCGGCATTCATCCTGAAGATAAGGACAACCTTGAGAAAGTGAATTTTCCTCAGCTAGTGGCCAACTGCCATTTATTGTTCCTCGATTCTAAGGCGAGCAGCTCGAGTGATATTAAACCACCTATGGCTCATGAACTCTTAGACCATTATTCTAAGGATCAACTCCGTATGCATTTCTTAAGCTTAGGTCTTTCTAAGAAGAGCGTCAGCTTTAGCCCGAAACCATTCGATCCAAGCTGTCCAGAGGATGCCCCTGATGTGGTGCTGAAGGATGGCAATCTCTTGACCAATGTCTATAACAGGCTTTTAAGGTCGTGTTTTTATACGTCTCAAAAATATTTTGATTCCATGGTGCCTAGAGTGGCCATTAAGGACGAAATGAAGGCGCTGATTGAAAAGGCAGTGCTTGACTACGAGCACAACATGGCGAGACATGAGTTCCATCTCGTCATCTATACGCTGGACGATGTGATTAGGAACGTGAGCAAGTACTGGTCCAAGTACATGAAAATGGCTGATGATCAAGACGATAACGAGTTGAGAGCCAGTGTCGTAGCGGACTGTTTGTACGCTTCTAAGGTTATTCTCACCCTTCTACATCCGATTACACCTTCTACATCCGAGTTTGTAAGAGAATACCTCGACCTCAACGAATCATTATGGTCGTGGGAATATATTTTCGAGGACATTACGGCGCATATGTCTTCACCTGACACGCATCGTCTCAAGTTTATCGAATCGAAGTTTGACTTCTATAAGAAACCTGAGAATCAGTTTTAAAGATAAGTTCCATTTTCAGTATTTTGCTGAAAGTGGAACTTTTTTTAGGCTACCTCCGTCTTATTATCATCTGCAGAACACAAAATACATTAAACTAGGTTATTTAGAGGAGGTCCGATATGAAATCAAGACCGAGACATTTGAAATTCGGGATATTATTAATGACAGGCATCGTGGTTCTAACAGGGTGTACGACGAAATCACCTGCTGAGCAGCAGGATAAAAGTGGGGATAAGCCGGTTCAAATGCCCATCGCTGTTGAGGAAACCACTGAGGCTTCAGCCACACCAGAGGAAACCACAGCTGACCCGGCAGCAGGTACTAGCTTAGCCGTTACTGATCCAAATGCGAAAGCCATGGCCTTCGACCGTCAAATTGAGGGAATCGTGAAGATAACACTGACAAATTTGGATGGGAACACCATCGATAAAGCTTTTTCAAGTACGGAAGTAGAAGCCATAAAAGCTGCCTTTAATGAAAGCTACATCATGGACACCGCGTTTATCGAAATGATAGCAGGTGCAACCATGAGCATTACACTTGAAGATGGCAGAGAAGTGTTTATTCATAGTTATGGTGATGAAAATTTCATCGTGGCAAGAATAGGCGAAGGTGAGACGTATCATTTAGGTTGTACCCTCATCGGAAAAATCCTTTTGGAAAGCTACGAATAAGTGGTAAATCAAAAAGACAATCTCCAGAGTAATGGGGATTGTCTTTTTATGTATGCACACCATTATATGTCTTATTCCTTTGTTTTGATGATGGACTCTAGTCCGCGCTCAAGTAGAAGCTCTTCTGTGTCGTATAGGGACCAGCCCTTATTCAGTGCAAACATCACCACGGCATCGCGTTGATCCTTTACATAGAGCTCCGATTTTTCAGCGAGTTTCAAAAGCCGATTAGTCTGTTCCAGTGTGCAGTTGATGCCTAACGCGATTTGGAGTACTTTTGTGCGCGAAGGTTGCCGCTTACCATTAAACAGTTGATAACCATAGGATTCATTGATTTGTGAACGCTTTAAACAATCGGAAATCCTAAGCCCTTTGGCCTCGATTAGTTTGTAGAGAAAATCATTAAAGTGCTCCGCATCTATTTTTTTATCATGATGGTCTAGAAACGTGTGAATATCATGGCTATTGATTAGCCGCTCAGCTAATATTTCTGTGGTAGGTTTACGATTATCCATAATTGGCTCCACTTGGTCATGTTTTTGTAATCAATTACCATTATACTAAAACATGACCACTATCACAACCAGTCGAACCTAAAAAGTGTGCAATTTGAATAAGGTTTCTTTAGCCACCTGAGCTATACTGAATTCAAAGTATTTCAGTGCTATCGGGTGGTGTTATGACAGACAAGAAGAACGACTTTAAGAAAAGTGTCGAATTCGACTTATACAAAAGTGAATTTGGAAGCACTTTACTAAAAGAATATCATATCAAATCACTGCTCAGTAAAAGCGATCTGAGCAACCTTTATCTGTTAGAACGAAAATGCGATGGACACCTGTTCGTTCTAAAGGCCATATCTTCAATACGCTACATGGCGCACCCGATAGCACTTAAGAAATACCCCGGACTAACTGAAATCTCAGCTGTTTATGAAACAACATCCTATCGGTACCTATTAAAGCGCTATGCCGCTGGAGAACCGTTGAATGCTAAAATCGAAAACGAAGGCCTTTTGACTGAGGCAGAAACGCATCACGTACTGCTACAAATTTATGAAACCACATACCGACTATTTAAGGAGCTGCCTTCACTTTATTTACCTAACCTGTCGACAGAACACCTCATTATCGACGGTAATCAAAATGTGACACTTCTAGGGATTGAATCAATAAGATGTGCCACACGCGAAGTGGAGGATTATCTATTTAGGTGTTTCAATCGTCTTTATACGATGATGTCTGGCCTGGAACGTCCTGCTGAAATCAATAATTATAACCAGTGGGGCTACTATTTGATCGCATCAAAAGGGATCCATTTATAATGATAATTAATACCCTCCCATACAAAATCCGTGATAGAATATTGCCATAGACGGATTGCGTTAGGAGGGTATTTTGAAGTTAACAACCTATTTAAACCACGAGCTTATTCGTTCGAAACGGCTGGCATCAGAAGACCCAAAGCGTTCTTTCGCAGCGGCTGAAATGGTTTTAGAGCTATCTAGCAAGCATCAACTAAGGTTGATTTCTGGGCAAGCTTTGTTTCACATGGCCTATGCATGCCGTGTCATGTCGGATTATGGAAAAGGGCTAAACTATGCCTTCCAATCACTAGATCTACTTAAATCCTGTGAAGATGTGATTGGCATATGTAGAGCACAGAATATTATCGGCATCATCTATTTCTATTTTGGTGCCTATGACGATGCCATCTCTTATTTTTTGTCCGCCCTGCCATTGGCACAAAAGGCCTCTGACGCGAATTTGGAGACCTCGATTCTGAATAACATCGGTGAAATTTACAGGGAAGCAAAAAACGATGATAAAGCGTTCAAGTATTATGAGAAAGCTTTGAAAATTGCACTCGAGAACGCGTTGATGGTCAATGCTTCAGCCATTCATCTCAACATGGGCGAGGTCCTTTTCCATAGCAAGCAGTACGATAAATCGCTGACCCATCTGACACGTGCGTATGTGATCATCAAGGACATGAACCACTTACTGGAGCAAGGAGAGATCGAGACCAAGCTCGGCCGTGCCAATGTTCATGCGGGTCAGTTATCGAAGGCGAGAGACTATTTCCTTTCAGCATTAGAGAAGCTTAAGGTGGTGGAAAACAAGTTTTACCTCGTAGACCTTTTAGTTGAAATGGCCAGTTTAGATGTCATCTCCGGGAAAAGCCCGATGAGAAATTTAAATGAAGCCTTGGAAATCGCCATCGCTCAAAAATTTGAAAAAAAAGTGGCCGATATTTATCTACTGATTTCATCCTATTATGAAAGCCAGCGGGATTACCGGATGGCCTTTGATTATTATCGCAACCATCATTTAAAGTTGAATGAAGTGGATGCCAGTAATCTCTCTAAAAAGCTTGAAATCCTATCCATAGAGATTGCCAGGTCGAATGATGTTTCTGAACGACATGAGCTAAATATCATCAATGAACGCTTAATCAAGGATGTCGAAGTTCAGAAGCAAGCACTGGAGCAGATGAGGGAAAAACATCAAGAGTTGATTAAAGAAAATCAGTATGATGAGCTGACGGAGGTGCTTAATCGAAGAGGTCTGGAAAAGCGTTCTAAGCAGTTTTTTGAAAATCAGTCACGGATTAAAGGCGTCATGATGATTCTGGATATCGATTATTTTAAACGATATAATGACACCTTTGGACATGTTAGGGGGGACTGGTGTTTAAAAACCATCGCGAAAGGACTCGGTGAACTGTTCAGGGATCACCTTTTCGGTCGGTATGGCGGTGAAGAATTTATCGCGTTTGTCAGATGTGAAACAAAAGAAGACGCTATCGATCTAATGGAGCAAGCGCGCAAGCGTGTGGCTTCCATGGCCATCGATAGGGGCCTTTCAGATGGCACTACTGTGACCATAAGTGTCGGAGGCACTTTTGGTGAGCTTTCAGCCGATCAGATTAGACAGGCAGTGGATATGGCGGATAAAGCCCTCTATCAAGCTAAGGATGAAGGCAGAGATCGCGTGATGCTCATGCCAGCAAACCTATTGTAATAAATCGCAATGTTTATTCATTTCCAGAACTGGTAATAATATAGTAGTTCAAAAAATGAATAAAGGAGATTTGTTATGGGAAAATTTGTCGTTAGGGAAACAAAAACAGGCGTAAAATTCGATTTAAAAGCCACTAATGGTCAAGTCATCGGCACTTCAGAAGTGTATTCCAGCAAAAGGTCCTGCTTAAATGGCATCGAGAGTGTGAAGCACAATGTCGCTGTTGCCCATTTTGAAGATCAAACTGTAGAAGGCTTCGAAAAAGTCACCAATCCAAAATTTGAAATGTATGTGGATAAGGCTGGAGAATGTCGTTTTCGATTAAAAGCGAAGAATGGAGAAATCATTTTGGAGTCCGAGGGCTATAAAACGAAGGCAAACTGCTTAAACGGCATTGAGAGTGTTAAGAAAAACGCACCGGATGCGCTGATCGTTGAAGAGTAGCTTATTATTTCCTTGCCCGAAATATTAGCTTCCATTATAATTAAAGTTGAGTCAAAAAGTTGTAAAGGAGACTAATATGAAGGACTATACGGCACAACTCGAGAAATACGCAGATTTGGTGGTCAATGTCGGCATTAATGTTCAACCTATGGAAGGACTAATCATAACCTCAAATGCTTCGGGATTACCACTAGCGCGTGAAGCCATGAAGAAGGCTTATGCTGCAGGTGCAAAACATGTTGAGTTCATGATGGCAGATGATGCCATGACCTTAGCGCGTTATCACCACGCAAAGGATTATGTTTTTGAACAATATCCAGAGTGGAAAGTCGAGCTATTAATCAAGTTGTATGAAAGTAATTACCATCATCTTTACATCATTGCACCAGATCCTGAGCTTTTAAAAGACATCCCTGGTGACATCATCGCAAAAGATCAAAGAAACGCTTCTGCAGCGATGTCTCCAGCGACAAAATACCGTATGACTGGACAAACCAAATGGTGCATCGCGGCGGTTCCGTCTGAAGCATGGGCTTTAAGTGTGTATCCAGATGAATCTGTGGAAACGGCCATGGACTTACTATGGGATAAAATCTTTGACGCCACGCGCGTTAGCGAAAAGGATCCTGTTGAAGCGTGGAAGGTTCACGATCAGAATTTAAAGAAATATAAAAATTACCTTAACGATCAGCAATTTGAAAAATTAGTATTTACTGCACCAGGCACAGCGCTTGAAATTGGCCTCGCTGATGAACACTACTGGATGGGTGGGTCGAAACAAAGCTTAGCAGGGATTCCATTCGTCGCCAATATTCCGACTGAGGAGGTTTTCACGACACCTCACCGTTATCGGGTAAACGGCACAGTGAAATCCACGAAACCACTCAGTCATAATGGTAAACTTGTTGAAGACTTTGGTTTTACCTTTGAAGACGGCAAAGTGGTCGATTATTATGCAGCAAAAGGTAAAGAAGTCCTTGATGCGATGCTCGGTAACGATGAAGGCGCGCGCTACTTAGGGGAAGTGGCATTGGTTCAAAACGATTCACCTATTTCTAATACGGGAATCCTTTTCAACAACACCTTGTTTGATGAAAACGCATCGGTACATTTGGCGCTCGGAAGAGCTTATGCCTACGCGATGCAAAATGGGTCAAACCTCACACAAGAAGAACTGGAAGCAAAAGGCGCCAATTTCAGCTTGATTCATGTGGATTTCATGATCGGCGGCCCAGAAATGGAAATCGTCGCCTATACGAAGACCGGTGAAACAGTGAAATTGTTTAGCGCAGGTAATTGGACGTTCTAAGGAGAGTAGATATGAGTAAAAAGAGATTCACGATGGGCATCATGATGATGCTATTATTGATGCTCGTCATGACGGGTTGTGGGAGTAATGAGTCCACAGATACCACTGCACCACAGACGGAAATTGCTACAGATGAGTTTGGCGCAGCAATCGATTTTGACACCGTTTATATCGACGAACTTCCAACTGAAATTGCACTTGAGGTGAACGCCCTTATCGTCGACAGAGGCTATCATGTTTGGCAAAGTGAAGGGGAGCAAATCGTCATGATTTCCAGTGGGGAGAAGCCGACAGGGGGTTACGGAATTGAAGTGGTCAGCTTAGCCGATTATGACGGTGAATATAAGATTCTCGTAGGTGAAGGTAAGCCTGGAAAGGATGCGGTGGTTCCTCAAGTCATCACTTATCCCTATGTCATCATCAAATTTGTCGGGGATTTAGAAGTGACTGAAGTTGTGAATGAAATGACGGAAGAATTCGCATTACTTGAATCTAAGCCGATTGAGCTTTTCTCAGCGGATGGGATTTACCAAGGACAAATTGATAATAATAGCATCGAAGTGAAGGTTGGCGATCAGTATTTAGTACTTCGTAGCTTCGACTTTGAGACGTTATTGGTCGGTATTGAGACCGGAGACGAGGTTGTCGTTGAGTACACCACCAATTCAGATGGTCAAAACGAACTGGTCACCTTGAAGAAAAAATAACATCAATTTGGTACGGCAATCGCTTGAACGCTCTTTAACTGCGTGGTATAATGGCTTTGTTAGTTTAAGGGAGTAGCTTGCGACGATAAGTCGTGTAGGTGATCGTCATGACGGCATAAGCCCGGTCATCTGCTCAGAAATGAAAGCGAGACTTTTACTTCATTTTGAAGTAGAAGTCTTTTTTTGCCTTAAAATTTATTTGGGGAGGAAATTATGGACTCATTTGCACAACTTTTTCAAGGTGTTGTGGCCTTTCAGTGGCAGTATCTCGTTATGTATCTGATCGGTGCAACGCTCATTTTTTTGGCAATTAAGAAAGACTATGAACCCATGTTATTATTACCAATCGGATTCGGCGCCATTTTAGTGAACCTTCCCATGAGCACCATTTGGGAGCATGAAGGGACACCAGGCGTTTTACAAATTTTTTATAACGCTGGCATTTTGACAGAAATTTTTCCTGTATTGATCTTCGTCGCCGTTGGTGCCATGATCGACTTTACACCGCTGCTAAAAAATCCAAAGATGTTATTCTTCGGTGCGGCGGCTCAGTTCGGTATTTTCTTTACAGCCTTAGGTGCGTTGGCATTGAATGCTGTTTTCCCAGAGCTGGGATTTGATTTAAAAACTTCAGCAGCGATTGGTATTATCGGAGCAGCGGATGGACCAACTTCAATTTTCGTCGCATCAAAATTTGCGAAGGAATGGCTTGGACCGATATCGGTTGCCGCTTACTCCTATATGGCTTTAGTGCCAGTTATTCAACCACCGGTTGTCAAAGCGCTCACGACGCGTAATGAGCGTTTGATTCGCATGGCTTACCATGAAGTCAAGGTATCTAAAACCGTATTGATCGCATTCCCGATTTTGATTACCATTATCGCGGGTATTATCGCTCCTATAAGTGTACCGTTGGTAGGCCTTTTAATGTTCGGTAACCTGATTAGAGAATCTGGTGTTTTAGAGAGACTTTCTAAAGCGGCTCAAAACGAACTTGCTAACCTCGTTACATTATTGCTCGGTATCACCATCGGTGCCACCATGCATTATGAGAAATTCCTCGATGTAAAAACATTGATCATCATGGCCATGGGTCTAGTGGCGTTTGTATTCGATACGGCAGGTGGTGTGTTATTTGCGAAGTTCCTGAACCTCTTCAGCAAGGAAAAAATCAATCCAATGGTTGGTGCGGCTGGAATCTCTGCATTTCCTATGTCGGCTAGAATCATTCAAAAGATGGCAAAACAAGAAGATCCACATAACTTTATCCTCATGCAAGCGGTGAGTGCAAACGTTGCTGGACAACTTGGATCAATCGTTGCTGGTGGAATGGTGCTTGCACTTGTTCCATGGCTTCTTACGAGATAGGAGGGCATATGAACGAGCTTAGTTTAGGACTGGAATTGATGGCGTATGGCTTAACAGGCGTGTTTGCTGTTTTAATCATGTTTTTCGGCATTATCAAGCTATTGGTTAAACTTTTTCCATACAAAGAATAAATTTACGATGGGGCACTTGACAGAGTGCCCCATTTCTTGTATCATAGCCCTTGGTGAGTACACTTTAAATTGGTCCAGAGAGGCCAGAAAGAGGTATGGCATGCAAAACAAGGGGATTTTATGCAAAATTGAATTTTTAGGAAGGTTACGGATTCTATTTAGAATACGTCGACCTTCCTTTTTTGTTTGCGCCTTCCAAAGTGTATGGACATTTAAGGAAATGTAACGATTTCCTTATCTATCTGAGGAGGAGACATGAAAGCACAGTTGATACTTGAAAACGGAATGATCTTTGAAGGAAAGGCATTTGGTGCCACCAGCGATTGCGTGGGAGAAGTGGTTTTTAATACGGGAATGACGGGTTATCAGGAAATTCTCACTGACCCTTCCTATTACGGACAAATCGTCACCATGACGTATCCATTAATCGGAAACTATGGCATTAATTTAGAGGACCTGGAATCGCAGGGGATTATGGCGAAAGGGTTAATCGTTAGAGAGGTTTGTGAAGTTTCTAGTAACTTTAGGACGGAAATGGAGCTGGATACTTTTTTAAAGCAGCATGGGGTCATGGGGTTAACAGATGTGGATACTCGGGCTTTGACACGTATCATTAGATTGCGCGGCGCAATGAAGGGAATTATCACCACGAGAACATTGGAACAAAATGAAATTGAATCCTTTTTCAAAGGATATGATAACCATGATGCAGTCTATAAGGTCTCAGTAAAGTCTCCTATCAAATATGGAAAAGGTAATGGTAAACGTGTCGCGGTGATGGATTACGGTATTAAACGCAATATCCTGAGGAGCTTAGAAATGCGCGGGTGTGATATCACCGTGTATCCAGCGAACACAAAAGCGGTAGAGGTGCTTAAAGACAATCCCGATTTGGTATTTTTATCAAACGGACCAGGGGATCCTGCAGATCTGGATGAAATCGTAGGGGAAGTTTCGGCTTTAATCGGAGAAGTGCCCGTGGTGGGAATCTGTCTGGGCCATCAGCTCATAGGACGCGCCATGGGCGGTAAGACTTCGAAGCTCAGATTCGGACATAGAGGCTGTAATCACCCGGTTAAAGACCTTCGTACCAACCGTGTGACGATTACTTCTCAAAATCACGGCTATCACGTGTCGACTTTGCCAGAAGGGTTTTCAGTAACCCATATCAGCATGAATGATCAAACGGTGGAGGGCATGCGTCATCGTCAGCTCCCAGTATATTCGGTGCAATTTCATCCGGAAGCATCACCAGGACCGGTAGATAACGATTATCTCTTTGATGAGTTTATCTCATATGCGAAATAGGAGGCCTAAATGCCATTAAATAAATCGATTAAAAAAGTATTAGTCATTGGTTCAGGTCCGATTATCATCGGCCAAGCAGCAGAATTTGATTATTCTGGCACACAGGCATGTCATGCACTTATGGAAGAGGGTGTGGAAGTCGTACTTGTCAACTCAAATCCTGCGACGATCATGACAGACCGCGAAGTGGCGTCTAAGATCTATATTGAACCCATAACACGCGCGTATTTGGAGAAAATCATAGAGAAAGAACGCCCTGATAGCCTTTTAGCGGGTATGGGGGGGCAGACAGCGCTTAACATGGCGTTAGAACTCCATGAGAGTGGCGTATTAGAGCGATATGGCGTTAAGCTGATAGGCACTGCCATCGACGGCATTATGCAAGGTGAGGATCGTGCATTGTTCAAAGAAATGATGCAGCGCATCGGGGAGCCCATGATTCAATCAGAGATTGCCAGCACTGTGAGTGAGGGAATGGCGATTGCAGAGACCATCGGTTATCCAGTAATCGTAAGACCTGCTTATACGCTGGGAGGCACAGGCGGGGGCATCGCATCATCCGCCGCTGCGCTTGAACCGATTCTCATGTCTGGTATAGAAGCGAGTCCGGTTAACCAGGTGTTGATAGAGAAAAGCATTGCTGGATGGAAGGAAATCGAATACGAGGTTATGCGCGATGCGCGAGGAAATAAAATTTCAGTGTGCAACATGGAAAACTTCGATCCTGTGGGCATCCATACGGGAGACAGTATCGTGGTTGCGCCGTCCCAAACCCTCTCTGACAAGGAATATCAAATGCTGAGAACCTCAGCGCTTAAAATTATCGAAGCTATCAAAATCGAAGGTGGGTGTAATGTCCAGTTTGCATTAAACCCGAAGAGCTTCGAATATGCTGTCATCGAGATTAATCCGAGGGTAAGCAGGTCATCAGCGCTGGCATCTAAAGCGACTGGATATCCCATCGCGAAGGTGGCTGCAAAAATCGCTTTAGGGTATGGCCTCGATGAAATCAAAAATGCGGTAACAGGGGTCACCTATGCGTGCTTCGAACCAAGCCTCGATTATGTGGTGGTGAAGATTCCTAAATGGCCATTTGATAAGTTTCATGGTGCGAATCGCACTTTGGGCACAAAAATGATGGCCACAGGGGAAATCATGGCCATCGGGAGCAATTTTGAAGCGGCTTTCTTAAAGGGAATCCGATCACTGGAACTTGGTCAGTATCACCTTAAGCATAAAAAATTCATGAAGTATTCAACTCCGCATTTACGTGCTGCTGTGATGAAGGCAGATGACGAGCGGTTATTTGCCCTCGCTGAGCTTATTAGAAGAGAATACAGGGCGGACAAAATCTCGGAGATCACAGGCATTGATCCATGGTTTATCAAAAAACTTCAGGGGATCGTCGATGATGAATCGGCACTGGAGGTGATGAAGCTAAGTGAGCTTGACAGAGATTCTCTAAAACGTCTTAAGAAAAAAGGCTTCTCGGATAAGGCTTTAGCAGATTTGCTAGGTGTTTCACCCGAAGCGGTCTATCAGTATCGCGTATCGATGGGAATTCTGCCTGTCTACCACATGGTCGATACCTGTGGGGGTGAATTCGAGGCGATTACGCCGTATTATTACTCGAGCTATGAGTCCACTGATGAAGTCAGTATAAGCGACCGAAAAAAAGTGGTGGTACTGGGCTCTGGTCCGATACGAATCGGTCAGGGCATCGAGTTTGATTATGCCTCAGTCCACTGCGTCATGGCGCTGAAAAAAATGGGATATGAAGCCATTATCATCAACAGCAATCCTGAAACGGTAAGTACGGATTTTAGCATCGCCGATCGTTTGTACTTCGAACCACTCACAGAAGAAGATGTTTTGAATATCATCGATAAAGAAAAGCCTGAAGGCGTCATCTTACAGTTTGGTGGTCAAACAGCCATAAAGCTGGCCTCATTTATCGATGGCAAGGGCATAAAGGTGTTTGGTACCAGCTACAGTCAAATTGATGAAGCGGAGAATAGGGAAAAGTTTGATCAATTTCTAGAAACACTTCAGGTTGATAGACCTAAGGGAAATGGGGTCACGACAATTGAAGAGGGCTTTAAACTCGCAGAAGCGCTAGGATTCCCGGTTTTGGTAAGACCGAGTTACGTACTTGGTGGGCAAGGCATGAAGGTATGTGCTGGTGAAGAGGAGCTTCATGAGTACCTTCGAAATGCCTTCATAAAGGATAAGAAAAATCCAGTACTCATCGATAAATACCTCGTCGGAAGAGAGATCGAAGTCGATGCCATATCAGATGGTGACGCCATACTCATCCCAGGCATTATGGAGCATATCGAGCGTGCAGGTGTTCACTCAGGGGATAGTATGACCGTTTACCCTCCTCAAAACCTCACGCCTCAGATGATCCAGTCGATTGTGGACATCTCAGAAAAAATCGCCACAGGACTTAAGGTAAAAGGGATGATCAATATTCAGTTTATCGAATCGGCAGGGAAAATTTATGTCATCGAAGTGAATCCTAGAGCCTCAAGAACGGTACCTTATATCTCAAAAATGTCAGGGCTTCCAGTCATCGAAATCGCCACACGCTTGTCGATGGGTGAGCGTTTGAAGGACCTCCCTTATGGCACGGGTTTATACCCTGAGCCAGCTCGCGTAGCGGTTAAGGTTCCTGTATTCTCCACGCATAAATTACCGGATGTGGAAATCTCACTTGGACCAGAGATGCGGTCCACAGGAGAGGTGTTAGGGGTTGGCAGGGATTATGCAGAAGCGCTCTATAAAGGACTGATCGCGGCCAAATGGGCACCTCAAAAATCGACGCTTAGAATCGCCATGCTTCTAAACGATGCCGATAAACAAACGCTGACGGGTGTTGATTACATGCCAAGGCATCAATATCTCGGCAGCGAGGGGACTGCTAAGCTCATGACAGAAACAGGTTTTGAAGTGGAACGTGTCATCCGCACGCACGAAGAGATGATCACCCTCATAAAAAATGGCGAAGTCGATTTAATCCTAAACACGCCAACAGTCGGAGATGATACGAGCAGATCGGGGTTCACCATTCGAAGAGTGGCCAGCGAGCGGAATATACCAGTGTACACCTCACTTGACACCTATCGCGCATGGTGTCATGCGACGAAAAACATCGCTAATGTAGAGGATACGATGGTCTATTCCTTATAATCTATTGATTAAACAAGCTTCTGAGGGGTATAATTGAATATCATACTTATAGCGAGGTAAATACTATGCTGAAAGATTTTAAAAAATTCATCATCAGAGGCAATGTGGTTGACTTGGCAGTTGCAGTCATTATTGGAGGCGCTTTTGGTAAAATTGTCACATCGTTGGTAAATGATCTGATAATGCCTTTAATAGGCGTCTTACTAGGTAAAGTCAATTTCAAAGAGCTCAAATGGGTCATCGAGGAAGCTGTGGGCGATGCTCCGGAGGTAGCCGTTTACTATGGCCAGTTTATTCAAAATGTCGTCGACTTCGTCATTATCGCGTTCGTCATTTTCATCATGATCCGCCTCATCGAAAAAATGAAAGCCAAACCAGCACCCGCGCCTGAAGCGGCGCCAGCACCCATTCCAGAGGATATTCAACTCCTTACGGAAATTCGCGACCTCTTAAAGCAAAAATAATTATAGAATTGAACAACTAGCCACATGTGTCCCATGTGGCTTTTGAATGCCTTCCATTGACCGGGGAAAAAGCGTATAATGAATCTATACGACTAACTTTTGGGGGATGTCATGATCACCATCGACTTATCGGAAAACCAAAGACCACTGTTTCATCTTCAGACAAACGAAACCAGTTATGTGATGACGGTCAGTAGCACCGGTCATTTGATTCAACTACATTATGGTGCACGGATACAACACACGCCCTATTTAAGACAGCTTGAAAGAAACTATACCGTGGGCTTAGGTTCTTCCACGGCCTATTCTGAGAAATCGGCACTCACTCTAGATGCGATGCGTCTTGAAGCGCCTGGCTATGGTAAAGGTGATTACCGGGTGCCAATGGTCATGCTACACATGGACCGTGGTGAACGAATTTCCGATTTCGTTTACGAAGGCTATTATCATCATCAGAATAAATGCTCACCAGAAGGGATGCCACATGTTCGGGGAACCCACGAAGGTGGGACTGCTGCAGACACACTGGAAATCATACTCCGTGAGGTGGGTGAACCGGTGTCCTTGCATCTGTTTTATACCGTAGTTGATACCTCAAACGCCATCATCCGATTTAATCGTATCGTTAATCACGGCAAAACGGCAGTTGAGGTGCGTTCCCTCATGAGCGGTAGCACTGATTTTGAACACGCGTCGTTTGAGTGTACCTCACTTGATGGCATGTGGATTCGAGAACGGCAAGTCAGTACACGTCCGCTACGTCCGGGACTATTCACCATAGATTCTAAAAAGGGCGTCAGTGGTGCGAATCACAATCCATTTTTAGCGTTAAAAAGTCCTCATGCGAACGAGCATCAGGGCGAAGTATATGGGTTCGCACTTATGTATAGCGGTAATCATGTCTGCCGCGTCGAGGTAAGCCCCTATAGCATGACACGGGTTCAGATGGGCATCTCCGATTTCGACTTCACCTGGCACTTAGCACCAACCGAGTCATTCGATACGCCAGAAATGGTGATGGTGTTCTCTGAAAATGGGTTTAATGGCATGAGTCAAGCCTTTCACCATTTGATCGAAACCCAAGTCGTCGGCAGCAAGTGGCGCAAAAAGGAGAGACCAATTTTAATCAATAACTGGGAAGCCACGTATTTTGATTTTAATGAGCGCAAGTTACTTAGACTGGCAAAAGAAGCCAAACAGCTGGGAATCGAGCTCTTTGTACTCGATGACGGATGGTTTAAAGGGCGAAACGATGATAAAACAAGTCTTGGTGATTGGGTCTGCGATGAAAAAAAGCTTCCTGGCGGTCTAAAACAATTGAGTCAAAAAATCAGACAGATGGGACTGGCGTTTGGCATATGGGTTGAACCTGAGATGGTGTCACCGATAAGTGATCTCTATAAAGCGCATCCTGAATGGGCGATTTGCTTGCCGGATCGTGAACCTTCTTTGGGTAGGAATCAGTTGATACTGGATTTATCAAACCGTGAGGTCGTCGAGTACTTGTATGAGGCGATTAGCCGAATCTTGATTGAGACCGAAGCGACGTATGTAAAATGGGATATGAACCGAAATTTTTCAGATTTATATAGTCAGACATTAGCTACGCATCAGCAAACTGCGATTGCGCATTTATATGTCTTAGGACTCTATGGATTACTTGAGAAATTGACCTTGAGGTTTCCGGAGATTCTCTTTGAATCCTGTAGCAGCGGCGGTAACCGCTTTGATATGGGGATGCTGTATTATATGCCACAAACGTGGACCAGCGATAATACCGATGCGGTAGAACGGTTAGAGATTCAATATGGGACTTCCTATGTTTTTCCACTTTCCACCATGGGAGCCCATGTAAGTGGCAGACCCTCCCATCAAGTGCTTAGGTCGACGCCACTTGAGACGCGATTCAATGTCGCTGCCTTCGGATTATTAGGGTATGAACTGGATTTGACGCGATTGTCTTATTATGAGAAAAAGGTCATCGCCAAACAAATCAGTTATTATAAAAAGCATCGCGCATTACTTCAATTCGGCAGATTTTACAGGCAAAGCTCGCCATTCGAAGGCAACCACTGTGTCTGGTCTGTGGTTTCAGACACCTCTTTTATAATGGGGTACTATCAAAAGCTGCAAAGACCTTCACCACCACTTGAAACCGTACGGCTTGTGGGAATAGCACCTAATAAGGTCTATGAGATTGAAAGTCGAAAGCAATTTCATCAGATTACGTTATTTGGTGAACTTATTAATGCGTATTTGCCGATCAAAATCAAGGATGGTGGAATTCTTCAAAGCATCGTTTCGAATCGAACACTTTATCCTGCTGAACAACAAAGGTTCACTCAATCCGGGGATGCACTGACGAAGGTCGGCATGAAGTTATATGCCCCATTTGCCGGTACAGGAATCGATGACCAAACGATGATTCTGGGCGATTTTGGTTCGAGAATCTATCACGGAATAATCCAAGGAGACCAAATATGAATAATCAAAGCAATGACCGGAGAGACCGTAGAATCGCAGTGCTCATCGATGCGGACAATGTATCTGACAAGTACATAAAGGCCATCATCGATGAGGTTTCCAACCATGGAACACCAACTTATAAACGTATTTACGGCGATTGGACGAAGCCGCAGCTAGGGCCGTGGAAAAGTGTCCTATTAAACCATTCCATAACACCTATCCAGCAATACAGCTATACAAGTGGGAAAAATGCCACTGATGCGGCATTGATTATCGATGCCATGGACATTTTATATTCAGGAAACGTAGATGGCTTTTGCATCGTCTCCAGTGACAGCGATTTTACTAAACTGGCTGCACGACTTAGAGAAGCTGGAATGTTTGTTCTAGGTATGGGCGAGAAGAAAACGCCGACGCCGTTTATCGCTGCCTGTGAGCTTTTTAAATACCTTGAAATTTTAATGGCACCGATCAGCCATGAAACGAAAACGGAGCAAGCCACCAGCCAAGAGTTCAAGGCAGGTATGGTGAGTAAGGAAGCGTTAATCGATGCAATTCGTTCCATCATAAGTGAAATATCGGATGAAGACGGTTGGGCATTTCTCGGCGAACTGGGAAGCACGCTGAACCGACGCTATCCTGATTTTGATACACGGAACTACGGTTTTTCAAAGCTGACGCCACTGGTTTCATCCTTTAAGCAATTTGAAATTCAGTCCAGAAAAACCAGCAACTCCAATGTCAACTTAAAATATATTCGAAATAGGGAACAACTTCAAGTGGAGCAAGCAACTAAAAGCACACCGCCAAATAAGCGTTCAGGTAGCAAGCAACGTAATAAAGCGAAAAAAAATTAGTCGATATCAACTAAATTTGACAAGAGAAGGTCTCGCATGAAAAGATCAAAACTCAATCTCCCACCGGGTTCTGTGGTTTATACGGGAACTTGGCAAAATACCATCACATCAATCGAGGTTTTTACCTATTCGGAAACGGAGGTCAGTCATAATCTATTTACCGACAGCGATTATGAGCCTGAGCTGTTAAAAATGACGGAAATGGATGGCATTACATGGGTCAATATCGTCGGTCTCAATGTGGTGGACACCATCATCGGTATTGGTGAGTCCTTTGGATTGTCCCCTATGGTACTTGAAGATATCGTCCATGTCTCTCAGAGAAGCAAAATCGAAATCGGAGATCAAATGATTTTTTCGATTTTCAAGATGCTTTATGGACTGCCTATCGTTCATGAGCATTTATCGATTATTTTGATGGACCGTTTGGTCATCACCTTTCAAGAAAATGAGGGAGATGTTTTTGGTAGCATCCGCCAGCAAATCAAAACGGGCGATGGCAAGCTTCGAAAAATGGGGGCGGATTACCTTTATTATTGTATGCTCGATGCACTGGTAGACCATCAGCTGGAGATTGTTAATTGGATTGGTGATGAAATCGACCGCTCAGAGCGAAAAGCCATTGATTCTGCATCACTTAATCTGGATCAACTTTTCAAAACGCGTAAGGAACTCTTATTGGTCCGTTCTTCAGTGCTCCCCTTTAAAGACATCATGATTGAACTGTCTAGTGCACAAAATCACTGGATAGGCGAGGAGGTTAAAATATTCCTCAGGGATGTTAATGACCATGTGAGTCATGTGACAGACACCGTCAACTTATACCGAGAAATGGTGAACAACTTATATGAACTCAATATGTTGTCCACAAGTGATCGCATGAATCATATCATGACGATTCTGACCGTGTTTTCAGCGATATTCATCCCACTCAATTTTCTGACAGGTTTTTTCGGCATGAATTTTAAATATTTTCCTGGAATGGACAACCAAATGGCCATTCCGATTTTTGTCGTGGGCTGCATAGGCATTGCCACAACCCTATACCTTTTATTTAAGAAGAAAAAATGGTTTTAAGGAGGTCGTATGGTTCACTATACTAAAGTTCAAAGTAACGGCAATAATTTTTTAGTATGCGATAACCGTGAGGGAATTTACGACCAAGAAACCCTGACGCGTTTGACCATCAGAGACTGTAACGTCAAGACCGGCATCGGTGCAGATGGAATTTTAGTCATCGAGCAATCCGATCGGGCTGATTTTAAAATGCGGATCATCAACTCAAATGGATTTGAAAGCGAGATGTGCGGAAATGGGGCGCGCTGTATTGCACGTTATGCACATGAGTATGGCTTGGCAAACACCAGCATGACCTTTGAAACGTTAGCGGGCATTATTTCCGCTGAGGTTGATGGTGTAAAAGTTAAAATCGGTATGGGCGATTATGATGCAAGCCATATTAGTGAGGTACATTCGCTAACAGTGAATCAAATGGCCGTATCGTATCACTTCATGGTAGTTGGCGTGCCGCATGTGGTCATTTTTTATGAAGAGGGGTCCATGACGCGCGAGGACATGCTGAGAATTGGTCGATCTTTTGATGAGAACCATACAGTGTTTCCGAGGGGAACAAATGTAAACTTCGTCACGAAGCTGGATGAAGGCACGATTAAATCGACCACCTATGAACGAGGGGTTGAAGACATCACCGATTCATGCGGGACTGGTTCCTGTGCGAGTGCAGTACTGGCCGACCTGCGATTTGGTATTAAATCCCCTGTAAAAGTCATCAATCCTGGTGGTACCAACACGGTTTATTTCCAAAAGAACGCAGCGTCATCGGTTCAGATTGCACTTGAAGGCGATGTCTATTACTCTGGAGAAATCACATGTGCACTTTAGCTTTTGCCTATAAGCAACACGACAGGTATCCGCTTATATTTCTAGGAAATCGTGATGAGTTTTTCAAACGTCCCACGCTGGATGCTCACGTCCATGATGGCATCATTAGCGGCATCGATATGGAAAAAGGGGGGACATGGACGGGCATTTCTCAAAGTGGACGGATCGCTTTTCTAACCAATCATCGAAATTTTTCTTTACATGTGGAGAATCCGAAATCCAGGGGGCATCTGACGAAGGATTTTCTGGAAGGCGATGAAACGCCGCTCGATTATTTAAAACGCATCAAAGCTTCACGCAGTGATTTTGATCCCTTCAACCTCGTAGTGGGCGATCTGCAGGGCTTATATTACTATTCTAATGTTCAAGACAAGATCGAGGCTTTAACGCCGGGAATCTATGGTCTTAGTAACGCGCATTTAGATACGCCATGGCTTAAAACCAGCGCACTGAAGGATGGATTGGCTAGACTGATCACAGAAAACCTCATTCGACCAGATGATCTTTTCGCACTTCTAGAGTCGAACACGATTGCGCCAGATGAAGCGTTACCTGCCACTGGATTATCCCTTGAACTGGAACGGCAGCTATCCTCTGTGTTTATCGATCTTCCGGAATACGGAACACGGTACGAAACGGTGATTTTGGTCACTGATGAAGGGAAAATCGAGTTTTACGAAAAAGCTAGGCAGGCAGATCATACCTGGCGTTATCAAAATTTGGAAATCAAACTGACTAAATAATGACACAGAATGGAGATTGCTAAATGAACCCACCAGTGGTGTCGGGTAAATGGGGCGTTTTAATCGCGGCCTTATTTACCTTAAGTGTGCTTGCCTGTTTAAAAATAGGGGTTTCACTCGTCTACGGATTATTTTTAACCATGGTCATCGCCATGAGTATTTTATCCTCTCGAGGCATCCCAGTTAAGCAAAGTGGTAAATGGATGCTCGAAGGCATCTGGAGTATCAGGGACATCTATTTCGTCGTACTATTAATCGGAATCAACGTCTCCATGTGGATTTCATCCGGAATTGTACCGGGCATGATCTATTATGGTTTTGAGATCGTCGATAAAGTTAATTTTTTACTATTTGCCTATCTTATGGCTGGATTTGTGGCCTTTTTCTTGGGTACGGGATTAGGAACATTGAGTACCATCGGCGTTGCGCTATTTTCCTTAGGATCGAGTATCGGACTACCGCCAGGTGTTTTAGTGGGGGCCTTGATTTCTGGGGCTTATGTGGCAGACCGACTTTCCCCGATATCTGCTCTGGTCAACTTTACACTTGAAACTACAGCGATTTCTTTTAAGACCTATTTTAAAAAGACGGCATGGGTGATGTTACCTGCAGCAGTACTTACAGCGATTATCTACTATTTCATTAGCTTCAAGTTTAAGACGAGTATTTCGAACCAAGAGATTCAATTCTATAAGGAAATTTTGCAGGGTGCTTTTGGGATTTCACCCTTGCTGTTTTTAATTCCAGTTGTGGTGTTATGGGCTAGCTTTAGAGGGATATCCTCCAAAGTGGTGCTCATCGGGGGAATTCTCGTTTCTGCAGCCGTGACGGTGTTTTATCAAGGTCAAACACTCTCGAAAGTCATTTCTTTTATGTTATTTGGTTTCAACGGGGACGTTACGAATCCACTCATCGAGTCCCTGGAAATCGGCGGGGCAGTGGGGATGATCGAAGTCGTATTCATTATTATGGCAGGGATATCCATGAGTACCCTATTCGAAAAATGTGGCTGGATTCAGCCCATCATCGAAAAGGTGCAGCAAATCAGCAAGTCGAAAACACAAACAGTGGCCAATACAGGCCTGTTATCAACGGTACTTAACGCACTGACCTGTGATCAAACGGTGGGAATACTCGTACCCGGCAAGTATTTTAAATCGCTTTTCAAGTCAAAGGGGCTGGATGATGGCGATTTGGCACAGGTGATTGCGAACTCCGGTACGGCACTTGCACCTCTTATGCCTTGGAATGTCAATGCCATTATCATCCTCACCATTACGGGGGTCAGCGCCATTACGTATGCACCATTCACCGTCTTTAACTGGATTACGTTTCCTGTCGCAATTTTGCTGACAGGCTGGATGAAAAGAGGGGATTAACTTGACATTTCAAGTAATCCCCTCTATACTTTAACCATATACTTTGATGTTCAAAGTAATCGGGAGAGTCTATGATTAATAAAAAAGAAGTGCTCAATCATTTTTTAGTGGTCTTGTTTAATCAAATATTAAACATTGAAGAAAAGGCATTAAAAAAAGGCCCTTTTAAAGTGTTAACCCTCAGTGAGTTACACGTTATCGAAGCCATAGGAGAGGAGAATCCACTTCCGATGTCAGCTGTCGCATCAAGACTGGATGTGACAGTGGGAACGCTGACCATCGCCATTAATAGCTTAGTGAAAAAAGGCTATGTAAACCGCGAGCGCAGTATCGAGGACAAACGTGTGGTCCTCATCAGCTTAACGCCGCTAGGTGTGGAGGCAAACCATCATCATGCGCGGTTTCATGAAGAGATGATTGCCTATACGGTCAATATTCTTGAAGAAGGCGAGATGGATGTGCTCATCAAATCATTATCTAAGATTACAACTTATTTTGAAACAAAATATGATAAATAATGGGGAGATAAAAGATGAAAATTACACTAATTACGGATAGTACATGTGATCTTAAACCGGAGTTTCTAGCGAATGAAGGCATCCCTTTTGCGCCACTGAAGGTTCTGTTTGGCGAGAAGGAGTTTGTCGATAAAATCGATTTGACCAATGCTGAATTCTACGAAAAAATGCGGTCTTCAAAGGAGCTTCCTACAACCTCACAAGTAAATCCTGGTGAGTTTTACGAGCTCTTTTCGAAAGAGCTCGAGGCGGGGAATCAAGTCATCGGTGTTTTCTTGTCATCTGAGCTCAGCGGCACTTATAACTCGGCAGTCGTTGCGAAGGAAATGCTTGGAAACGATAATATCTTTTTAATCGATAGCCGGACAGTGAGCTTTGCACTGGGACTACTGGTCATCAGACTTAAAGCAAAAATCGATTCCGGTGCCACAGCGGAAGAGGTGATCGACTATTCTAAAAAATTGGTGGAATCCTCTCAGCTATACGGTATGCTAGATACGCTCGAAAACTTAAAAAAAGGTGGCAGACTGTCTTCAGGAACGGCCATGATCGGAAAAATGCTCAACTTAAAACCTATTATCGAGGTGAAAGAAGGCGTGGTCAACGTCGCTGAAAAAGCGCGCGGTTCAAGAAAGGGTCTCACATGGATGATTGAGCAATTGGCTAAGTCATATCCAAGTGGAAAAATCGAAGAAATGGCGGTTGCCCATGCCAACAGTCCTGAAAAAGTAAGCGACCTCAAACAATTACTACTGGAGAGATTTGAAATCGGTACGATTCATGAAATTGAGATTGGATCAGTTGTCGGCACCCATGCGGGAGAAGGTGCAGTGGGGATCACCTATTACAAATAATCGATCCATAAAAGGATGATGAAGAAAAAGCTCACGAGGACGATATTGGTTTCATTAAAGGTGAGGTCAAATTTCCTGATCAATTTTATAAGCTTGTTATCTTTAAAGAAAGTTTTATAGAGGACGAAGGCAATCACAAAGGTAAAAAGATAGGACGGCCATTTGATAAGCCGATCAATAAAGGTGTACTCGAAGCTATAATTAACCAATATAGGGCTTATGGTACGACTAAATAAACCGAGAGTGGCAGAAGCGAGAGCGAGAAGCTTGAGCGACAGCCACTCTTCTTTTTTGATTGGTCGTGAAACGAATCCGCTTTTACTGAGTTCGGCACGATTTTTAGAAAATATCATTTCTAAAAATTTTATAAAAGACATCATCGTGCCCATATTGATCAACAAGAATAGAGAACGGATGAAGAGGTTGTCCTGTCCTTCATAGATGGCTGTCTTAATGCTGAAGAATGGTGCTCCTGTAATACAAAGTATGGCGATGATCAATGCGATAGAGAGCCCTCTTGAACGCTGCCATAGTCCTTGCATGTCTTTTATATTCCGAGTGCCATACCATTCGATTAGTATTCCAGAAGAGACAAAGAATAGTGGTTTGAACAATCCGTGACTCACGAGATGATACAAACCACCGGCTTGGTTGATCATCAGTGAACCACCAACACCTGCGAGGATTAAGCCGACCTGAGAAATCGTATGATAGGATAATAAAAGCTTAATATCCGTTTGTGCTACTGCAAAGGTGACGCCCATAAGCGCTGAAATCAACCCTAAAACCATGATTATTCCGTGTAAAGGAATTACATCCATGAATAGCATATTTAATCGAATAAGCAAGTAGACGCCGATTTTCACGAAAATTCCTGATAGAACGGCTGAGACGATGGAAGGCGCGCTTGGGATACCGTGTGCCTTCGGAAGCCAATTATAAAGGGGGAACACGGCCGCTTTCAATGCTGCCGAAGTAAATAGAAAGGAAAGTGGCAAGATTAGAGATTTATTTCGTGACGCTTCGCCAAGGGCTTCCTTGAGATGAAATAAATCGAGTACACCAAACCGCTTATACAACATGACGACGCCGAATAAGAAAAATGCCATGGCTACCATATTGATGGCAAAATAGAACATCCCATCATAAAGTGAGGGCTTGTCTTTTTTGTACATGATCAGAATGGAGATGGCGATGGTGGAAACCTCAATTAATAAATAGATATTGAACAAATCGGTTGAAAGAAAGATGCCATTGATCAATCCTTGCAGGACTAAGAATAAAAAACTGAATACGGACTCAGAATACTTTCCTTTCGAAGCAAATAGAGTAAGGATCAAGAATAGGAAGTTGTTTAAAATCAAGAATGTCGCTGAAAGGGTGTCGACTGAAAGCATCATACCATACGGCAGGGGTGCAGGCGTCAATTGCAGGGAAAGTGTTTGGGTTTGTACTTTAAATAGGCAACCTAAAGAAAGTGCGAATAGAATGAGTTTGAAAACCCATCCTAAAGACTCCATCCATTTTGCTTTAATGAGATATTGGGTTAACCCCCAGATAATCGGACCAAACACGAGTCCATATAATATTAAGGTCAATCCGCGTCCCTCCTCTTAGAAAGTGCCTTGTTCCAATTGGTTGTGCCATAATGATGATACATGCTCACGAATAGCGTTAAAGCCACAGCGGTGATGGAGATGCCGATAACGATGGCAGTAATCATCAAAGCTTGTGGAATGGGATCTGCCATTTGGATTGGGTGAGCCGAAGTGCTTATAATTGGCGGTACTTGCGAGCTATAGGCGTCATCGGAAATGATGTAAAGGATGATGGCGGCTTGTAAAATGCTTAGGCTGATAATCGTCTTTATGATGTTCCTTCGGGCACAGAGTCCATAAACACCGATAAAGAATAAAATGATTCCTGCAACTTCTCCGTTAAACCAATCCATGTTCACCTCGTTTCATAATACACAAAGCGGTTGATAATAATTGACATGCCACAGGCAACCTTTAATCCGATGAGCGTGTTTGACAGGATCAGAAAAATAGTAAAATGCCCAACAACGATTTGTAAGGTGGTTACGATACAAAATAGGGCCGCTAAAACATAGAGTATCAACAGTGTCGCTTTTTCAACAGACTGAGTCCATTCCAGACTTAAAAACGGGATTGGGTCAGCCAAATATTTGGCAATCATGATCGCGCCGATGATAGCGCCTCCTTGAAAACCACCACCGGGTGTAACATGGCCATTAAAGATGACATAGAGACCAAAAATGAGAATAATGGGATAGATGATGCCGATGCTTCGTGATAATAGCTGGGAATGATCACTCATGCGACGATCCTCCTCCGTGATATGAGATATAGATAACCGCAACAATTGAAACCATCAACGTCAATGCTTCAAACAGCGTATCGTAATACCGGTAATACAGATAGACCACGGTAACGATGTTTTGTGCTCCAGTGTCCTTCTCGGCATTAGCCATGGCATAACTGGCCATCATTTTTTCTGTTGTGGGACTGGGAGTATAATAGGTTAAAAGAATAACTCCCGCTATTAGGATGAGCACGAAGGCGATCACTTTACGCCGCATTTAGTCCTCCAGAATTTTGACGTTGATCGAAGGCAACTCCTGAGAAAGGTAGGTTTTCAAAGCGTCAATTTTATAGTTGTTTTCATGGATAAAAACATCGTACTGCATGTTTTGCTTATTCATAATAATGGAAAATTGATGATTTTCAACGATATCCGCAATTGGTTCTGTGGTGTAAATGATTTGGGCTTCAAGCTCTTGCTTGGTACAGAATTTTTCTAACGACTTGATAACCGATTGTGAGGCTGCGTCTTGTCCTGCATCTTCGCCTGACACGCGATAATAAATGGTGAAAATTTTATACTTTTGTAATGCGACGATAAAGAGTACAGTGGACAATGTGCTCCCAATAATGGCTTCGGCCAGTGCGACATCAGGTGCATTATAGAGTAGATAGACAAAAGCGATGCCTAGTGAAAATAAGCCTAAATAGATGACGCCATGTCTCAAATAGCGTGTTTGTACAGCTGCTAAGGCAGCTAAGATAACGAGAACTAAAGCGACTTGAATCATGGTTGCTCCTTTCGTGGTTTATACCCACTGATATAAGCTGAGCGCACGACGGAATGGGTTACTAATGGATTGATTAACAAAGTGATTATCAGTATGGCAGCAACTTTGAAAGTAAAGGAAGATAAACCTTCCTTAAAGCAAAAGCCGATTAAAGTGGTTATATAACCGACGGTATCGACCTTAGATGCTGCAAGTGCGCGTGAATAGAAGTGATCAAACCTATAAATGCCCAAAACGCCAAGTGTGGCGAAAAATAAGCCCAATAAAATTAAGCAGTTACCGATCAAAGTAGTAAAAGCCATCATAGGCGCCCCTTTCTCTGAACGTATACGGATATGAAAAGTGTCCCTGTAAAACTCAACAGTACATAGACTAATGCAATATCGAGGAGGTAGGGGAGTTTTTTTATCGAGGCAAAGAGAATGATGAGGATTACTAGCTTTGTGGTGACGAGATTCAAACTTAATAATCGATCCCAAATCGATGGTCCCATAAGGATACGAAGTGCACTTAATAAGGTAAGTACACCAAACCCGAGGATGTAATAGGTCATATTCCCTCCGTTATTTTTCTTTCGATAGCGCCTTTTATGATTTCAGCAGCTTCAGTGGGATGATTTGTGGTTGGATTCATCCATAAGACGAGCAACCTTTGGCCTTCTATATCGACGGTGATGGTACCTGGGGTCAACGTAATGGCATTTGATAACATGACCAGTGACAGGTTGTCCTCGAGATCCGTGGTGATTTCCATAAAAGTAGGGGATGCTTGCCCTTTTATCAAAAGTGGAATCATGGATAGCCCAGATTTATATATTTCTTTTAATAGAAAGAAAGAGAAATTTAGTATCCGAAATAAATTGAAAGGGTATAGCTCATAAAAGGTTCCATGCAACATATAGCGCTCAATTAGGGTGATGGATAATGAAGCGATCAGCAGACCTGTGACTATGGTGAAAATATGGCTATTTTCCATGAAGATGACCCAAAGAAGGGTATAGATCAATATCAGTTGTAGATAGTAGGCTATTCTTTTCATCCCATTACCTCCTGAGTCTTCTGAAATCATAAATTTTAATTATCATACCCGGTTGGTTAATAGGGTAATCAAAAAAACCCTTTTGTTGTACAAACAAAAGGGGTTTTCTTCAATATTGGAGGGGTGATTATTTAGAGATCAAATAATGATAAAGCAGTTTCATGGTGTTTTCAAGCGCACTAAAATGAGTCCGTTCCATACCGTGAGACGCATGCACACCTGGACCAATCAATGCCCCCTTGATGTTATGGCCAGCTTTAAGTGCTGCACTTACATCGGAACCATAGAAAGGGTAGATGTCGACGGCATAATTGAGTTCATTCGCTTTTGCCAATGTCATGAGCTTGGAAGTGAATTCATAATCGTAAGGGCCACTGGAATCTTTCGCACAGATGGAAACATCATATTCTGTACAACTCAAATCTTCACCGATGCAGCCCATATCGACGGCGAGCATTTCGTCGATTCCTTCAGGAAGATGCGAAGCACCATGTCCAACTTCTTCGTAGGTGGAAATAATAACCTTCGTCGTATAAGCCGGTTTGATTTCATTTTGGGTCATGTAATCTAAAACCCCAAAAATACAAGCGACTGAAGCTTTATCATCTAAGAATCTGGATTTGATGAATCCATTTACAATCGTCGTTTTCGGATCGATGCAAATAAAGTCGCCTGGCTGGATTCCCAATGCCAGCACGTCGTCTTTACAGCGAACTTCCATATCTAACCTGACTTCCATGTTATCAGGTGTCCTGCTTTGTGTACTGTTGTCTTTATGAACATGCATAGAAGCAGCCGTGCTTAAGAATGTTCCTGGATAAACTTTGCCATCTCGTGTATGCACGGTACAATATTCACTGTCTAAAGTGGGAACGATGGGACCGCCCACTAATGAGAAGCGAAGTGTGCCAGAAGATGATATGCTGCGTACCATGGCACCTAACGTGTCCACGTGGGCTGAAAGTGCGATGGTTTTATCACGATTTTGCCCTTCTAGCGTCAGAATCCCGTTACCCTTTTTAGTGGTTTCAAATGGAATGCCCAGCGGTAATGCGTGTGTCTCAATGACCTTCATAACATCCTTGCTATAACCGCTTGGACTCGGTGTTTCTAAAATTTGTTTAAGAAAATTCCAAAAATAATCCTTATTGACTTCCATGATGATGTCCTCTCTCTTTACTTTCATTTTTTCTTATCACATTCTAGTTTTTATTTTCGAGCTTCCAAAATTTCATCGATTGCTGTAAAGATATTATCTAGGCTTTCCTGAGTCAACATACCAGGAAATGAATAGAAGTATTCCATATCTGTGCCGATAAACATGGAAGTTGGAAAACCAGTTACGCCAAACATGCTTGCCAATGTGCCTTCTTCATCTAAAAAAACATCAAAGGTATAACCGTTTTCATCGATGTAATCCTGAACCGTCTTCGCATCCTCTCCGACGCTAACAGCGATGACGACCACATCATCACGCTTGCTTAATTCCTCTAATAGAGGCATCTCCTGTTTACAATACGTACACCAAGTCGCCCAAAAATTCAAAACGATCATTTTGCCCTCGAATGCATGTAAACTGGTGACAGAACCATCAAGAGACTTCAACTCAAAGTCCTCAATATAATAAGGCTCGTAGGCTTCTGTGGTTTCTGTATTTGCAGCAGTGGTGGCTTCTGTGCTTTGGACTGCTTCTGTGGTCGTTGCGGGTTCGGTGCTCACTTCATTAGTTGAGACTGCTGTGTTACATGCTGTGGTTATGATTAATAATGATAGCAGAAAGACCATAAGACCGACGCGTTTAGTAAATGATTTCATATTTTAATTACTCCTTAATTCGTTAATTGTAAGAGCCAGTTTGCAATAAGTGTCATTTTATCAAAATAGATCAGGCAGCCCACCAGTACTAGGAACACACCAGCAATGCGATTAAGCTGCTTAGAATACTTGGCAAGCTTTGTCACTTTTTCGTCGAAAAACCCTAAAAAGACAGAGGTTAGCAGGAAGGGGACAGCCATGCCCATGGAGTAAACAAATAACATTCTCACCCCTTCGGCCACATTGCGACTAAGTGCTGCGGTGGATGCCAGGATAGCACCCAGAATTGGTCCGAAGCAGGGCGTCCATCCGAACGCGAAGGCCATGCCTATGGTAATGGCAGTTATAAAAGTCATCTTAGTCTGACCTTTGGCTTTTCGGTAGTCCTTTGTTAAAAATGAAAATTTAATGATTCCTGCCATGTATAATCCGAAGAAAATAATGACCACGCCACTGATTTTTGATAATAAAGCTTTATTTTGAGCAAATAACTTTCCGATGAAACTTGCGGAAACGCCGAGAATCATGAATACGAGCGTAAAACCGATGATAAACCCTAAGGTCTGTACAACGGCTTTCTTTCGCTTCTTTGAAACGTCATCTGTGTCAAAGCTTCCCGTCAAATACATGATATAAGCGGGTACCAGCGGGAGCAGGCATGGCGAAAAGAATGAAAGAACGCCAGCAGTAAAAGCGGTCCAATAATTTACTTGTAGCAACATAGCACACCTCTATTATAAAATAATTGTCTTTTTAATTATACCCCATAGGGAGGGGGTTGTAAAACACGAAAACTAAAGTAAAGTATGGAAATTTCGAGACAAATCAAGTAAAATAGTACTAGTCAATGTTTATGGGAATAAGGGGGATTACAGGTGGGCGATTATAAACTTACGAGAAAAGGAATCATTTGGATCGCAATCGGCGCGATACTGGCGATGACGTCGTTAATAAAAGGTTCAATTTACTTGGCTGTATTTAGTTTTGTTTTTTTCTCGTTACTTTTAGCCATTACCCTTTATGAGGTTTTCTTAAACCGTTAAAAAAGAGGATCGTAAGCGCATCGTTAGCGCTTTTTTTAGTTAAAAAAAAAATACTAGAGATGGCACTCTAGTATAAGGAATGACAGGAACAACTAATTAATGGACATGTATCATAGGGATTTTCAGAGGGAGGTACACGCCTTTAAATAATTGCCTTCCATTAATTACAATTTTATCATAACCCGCTCGACTATTTCAACAGGTTTCCATATTTTTGTGAATATTAAAGACCACGGGGTATAAACCTCATACTATGATTTTACTGAAAGGGACTCGATTCCATGAATAAAGCCATTATCATCTCAAAAGATAGTGAATATATCCGAAAAGTTGAACAGCGCATTTCTGCGCATCGGTTCAAGATATTAGGTGCACCCGATTTTGAGAGTGCTCAGGGAGTGCTCGACCGAGAAAACTTTGACATCGCCATCGTCGATGCGGAGACGGATGAACTCGAAAAATCTATCCTTTTACTATTGAAAACCAATTATCCGAACACGATTCGATTGAGCGTGACAGAAGTTCAATCGAATATTGAACACTACTTGCCCAAAAAACTGAATCACACACAAATTCAATGCAGCAAGAGCATCTCCATCGATGAGCTCTTTGTGTTGATTGAAAAAGTGTTAGAAATTGAGGCAAAAGTGAAGGATAAGAATTTGGTCAACCTCATGTCCACGTTGCGACACCTACCGACAGTTCCTCAAGTTTATTTTGAAATGACCAACATGATTATGGGAGATGCGTCTGTGGACGACATCGCAAGGAAACTTGAAGACGATCCTGCCATTACCTCCAATATCTTAAAACTCGCCAATACGGCATTTTATAATGCAAAGACGGGCTCCATTCGTCAGGCAATTATGTACATCGGACTCATTAATGTAAAAAATATCATACTGACCAGCGCGGTTTTCGGCAATGACGGTTTAGACCCTAGAGCGCGTGAAATCCATTGGGAACACGTGAAAATTACGAATAAGATCCTCGGCATGTTTTATCAGGAGATTCTCGGCAAGAAGCTCAACAACAATATTTCTTCAGTTGGCTTACTGCACGATATCGGTAGCATCGTTCTCATGAGCAACTATCCTACCGAGTTCGACCAAATCATCAAGCGAGTTAGAGCGGATAAGACCTTAAAATTCCATGACCTCGAGGCCGAAATGATTGGCTTTAGTCACGAGCAGTTGGGGGGATATCTACTGGATTTGTGGGGCTTACCTTTCCCGATTATAGAAGCCGCACTGTGCCACCATGATCCGATGAACCCGCAAATCGTGAATCAAGAATTGGTTAAAGCGGTTCATATCGCAAATCATTATGCATGGAAAGCCATGAATTATGTGAAGTACGATAATTATCTCAACCGCGACGTGTTCGAATCGCTGGGTATAACTGAAATTCAATTCAACCACTTTTTTGAAACGAAGGTTAAAAAGTTCGTTTAATGGTGGTGTTCTTACCATAAATTTGATAAACTAAATTTTAGGTGACCTTTACACAGGGCACCTTTATGATGAAGGGAGTATTCATATGTCTATTAAAGTGTTGGCGAAAGTCAATAACCGTGAAATCACAGATCAGGATTTAAACCAATTTTTTCAAACTTTAGGTCAACAGGTACAGGGCCAATTCCAAGGCGAGCAAGGCATGGCGAGATTACTCGATGAGTTGATTTACCAAGAATTGTTCTATGCAGAGGCAGTAGACACAAAGCTTGAAGAAACGGAATCCTTTAAATTAGAGCTTGAGAAGATGAAGGAAAGCTTACTGAAGCAATACAACATCAAAAACCTCGTAGAAAGTGTCACTGTAGAAAATGATGAAATCAAGCATTTCTATGAACAAAATGGCCATTATTTCGAGGGACAAGCTGAAGTCCAGGCGTCACACATCCTTGTGGACACCGAAGAGCAAGCAACTGATATTTTAGCAGAGATCAATGGCGGCTTATCTTTTGCGGATGCTGCGATGAAACACAGTAAATGTCCATCAAACCAACAAGGTGGCGATTTGGGTTCGTTTAGCAGAGGTCAGATGGTGCCTGAATTTGAGGAAGCAGTATTTGCCATGGCAGTGAATGAGATTTCTTCTCCCGTTAAAACACAGTTCGGTTATCACCTGATCCTCAAAACGGATGAGAAGGCGGCTGAGAAGCAACCACTTGAAGCGGTAAGCGCACAAATCGGACACCAATTGTTGATCCAAAAGCAAAATGCAGCTTATATCAGCAAAGTGGATGCCCTTAAGCAACAATACAAAATCGAGAAATTCTAGTTTGAGACGCATCGGCTCAGCCTTTTGCAATATTGCGAATCGGCTGAGCTTTTTTATACCTATGGAGGACCACATGAATCGCAAATTGAAATGGGCGATAATCGCTTTTGTAGCATTCTTCGCTATTGGAGGTGTCACCTTTTTACTCGATCATAAGGATGACGCTTCTAGCGAATTGGAAAGTCAAATCGCGTCAGAGGCGTTAAGCACTACCGCCCTCGAATCGACTCAAGCTGTTGAGAATCTCCCTTCAGCCACGGTGCTTTCATTACGAGAAAGAATGGAGCAACTGACCTCGGTAGCCTTCGATGGCCGTTATCCTGGTACGGAAGGTGGGCGACTGACTGAAGCATATCTCGTATCTGAAATGCGTCAAATTGGCCTAGAGTCCCCTTCATTTGCAGAAAACTATTTGATGGATTTTGAGCTTATTCTTCCGGTTCATAAGCACCTTTCCACACTCGTCCTTGAAACCGGAGAAGCAAAGCTTGTATTTGAGTATGGGGAAGACTTCGTTCCGTTTGTGACACGGGATTTTGCGGTGGCAGAGGGGGCTTTTTCAGGGAAGGTTTCTGTTATCGATGACCCTTTCAAGCTGGTAGATTTCGACTATTACGGGCACCCTGAGATCGTCCTTTATAAGGAATCCGCATTTTCCGGTATCGGCTATGAATCCCTTTTTGCACAGATATTAGAAGCGCCAAATCGGCCTAAAGTTATCCTATATGAGTCAGCTCAGCAGAATTCAGGTCATTTCGTGCTTTCGCCTTACTCACGTCGTTCGGGTGTCAATGATAATGAGGGAGGCCTTTTCATCTATAAGGTTTCACCAGAAGCATTTGCCATGATCGCTGCAAATCCAAAGGCTCAACTATCCGGAACTGTAGATGCCGTCATGGAGACCATAATCGCAAATAATGTCGTGGGCATGATCGATGGCAGTGGCGATGAAGGCGTGATCATTACAGCACATTTCGACCATCTAGGAAACAATCTCGATGGAACCTATAACCCCGGTGCTCTGGACAATGCCTCTGGCGTTGCTACGATGCTAGCTGTCGCGGAGCAGCTGGTGACGAACCCGAATCCAGAATTCGATTATTACTTCATCGCCTTTAATGGTGAGGAAGAGGGACTTTTTGGATCAGGAGCGTTTGCCGCCGAAGGCGTATTATCGCCTGCGCAGTTCCATATGATCAATCTTGATATGGTGGGAGCGTCAGGAGATGTCAAATTGGAAATCGCATCCACATCAGAGCAGTCGTTACCCTATCAAGACTTAGTTATCGCTGAAGCCTTAGAAGCTGGTCTCGACGTAATAAAAACCGACAAGGGAAGCAGTGATCATGTGCCGATGGAGGCTACAGGCTTTAAAGCGGTGAGTTTAACAGAGCTGGATAAGCGCTACTATCACACGCCGAAAGATGTTACGGATGACGCAGTCAACCTAGAAAAGATGGAGAAAGTCGTGACATTTGTACTCGGTTTTCTTCTAGAAAGGCTGAGCACATTGCCATAGAGGTGTTTGTCGCCTATAATGAAGTTAGGACAAATTCAAAGGAGTAACCATACGTGTTAATAAAGACGTTTAAAGTTGGAGAAGAAATCACGGGTTATTATCTCGTGAAAGCAAAGAATATAAAAACCTCAAGTGCGAATAAACCCTACATCGATTTCACCCTTCAAGACATTTCTGGTGAAGTAAACGCTAAGCTTTGGGATGCTAAAGGAGATGTTGAAACACAATACAATCCTGGTGAAATCGTCAAGGTCATGGGAAGCGTCACTCAATGGCAGCAGTCGGTTCAGCTAAAGATCATAAAAATCAGGACCCTCAACGAAGAGGATGAGGTGGACTATAGCCAGTTTATTCCCACTGCCCCTATCGAAGCGCAAAACATGTTCGATGAGATCATGGGATTTGTGGCTGAGATTCAAAATGATGATATTCGAAAGCTGGTAGAGGCTCTAATCGAGATTTATGAACGTCAACTAATGTACTATCCTGCAGCAAAATCCAATCACCATGCCATTAAATCAGGCTTGCTGTACCATATCCTTCGTATGCTACGATCAGCCAAGGCATTGGGGAGTGTTTATAAAAACCTCAACATGGATTTGGTGTATGCGGGTGTCATCCTGCACGATATCGAAAAAATCAACGAAATGGATGCCTCTGAAGTAGGCGTCGTGGAGGGCTATACAAAAGAAGGACAGCTACTCGGCCATATTATCATGGGCATCAAACGCATTGATCAAGTGTCGGAGAGATTGGGAATCGATCCAGAAATTTCACTGTTGGTGCAGCACATGATATTGACACATCATTATGAGCCTGATTTTGGAAGTCCTAAAAAACCACTGATTCCAGAAGGCGAGTTACTTCATTATTTGGACATGATCGATGCGAGAATGTACGACATGAATAAAGCATTAAAGGAAGTTGAAACTGAGCAATTTACTGAACCCGTCTTTGTACTGGACAGGCGTAAGCTCTACAAATCAAAGTTTGGGGTTTCTGAGGAATAAAGCACGATTGAAAACATAAAAAAATGAGGCATTGCCGATCTAATTTCTTAGATATGCGATGCCTCTTTTTTGTGTGATGGTGATTCTTGGTTATGGTGCTTCTTTGTCGATGCAGCATTTTTTGTATTTCTTACCGCTGCCACAAGGACATGGATCATTTCTACCGATGCGATTTTCAATTCTCACGGTAACGGAATCCACATAGTTCTTTTTAATTTCTTTCATTTGCTCTTTCGTAAGAATTTCGTTCCAAGCTGGGATGTTGTAAAGCCATTCCGCTTTTGCTTTATGCATGTTAAGATAAAGCTTTTCGAAATCGATGGTTACATCGAGCGTGGATTCTTCTGTCATTTCATCAAGTGAGATTTCTTCTAATAAGCTGGTATGAATACCGTCGATAAAGCCCACAGAGAGTACGGGATCGAGTTCATATTTTTCGCCAAACTGCTTAAGAGTTCCAGTAATTTTGTCATTACCACTTTCAATTTTTTGTGAAAGCAGGTCTTCGTAAATCCCTTTTTCGTGTGCAAGATAAGCATCCCAAAACTCTTGTTGCTGTTCTTGTGTTAATCCTTTGCCTTCAAGAATTCCGTTCCATTGTTCAAATAACGTCATGATGGCCTCCTATCAAAATTCAAAAATAAGTCTATCATACTCACATTAAGGTTTCAACTCTAATATTTTTTTGTTATAATCGTAGAGTATTGGATATAGAGTAGTGTAATGGATTACCATGGCAGGCAATTTTGAAAGGAGACTTCCGGTAATGACTCAAATGGAAACAGCATTATCACGATTCAAAGAAGCACTACACAAAATCAAAGCGCTCAATTACTCGTCCTCTATGCTTTTTTGGGACGCCTCCACAGGTGCACCGAAAAGCGGCGCAGATGCAAGAAGCCAAGCAATAGGCGTTTTATCGGGATATCAATATCAACTCATGGTCAATCCTCAAATGGATGAAGATCTGAACGTGTTGATGGCTAATCTTACTGCGTTAAATGAACAAGATCGTGTGATGGTCATGGACACGAAAAAGGAATATGATAAAATGACCAAGATTCCTATGGATGAATTCCAAAAGTTCAACATGCTCATATCTAAATCATCAATGGTTTGGGAGAAGGCAAAGGAACAGTCTGATTTTCAGCTGTTTAAACCTTACTTGACCGAAGTCATCGACTATTTGCTGAAATTTGCAGCGTACAGAGGATACGAAGGACATCCGTATAACCTGTATATCGGTGATTTTGAAGATGGCATGACAGTGGACGCATTGAATACGTTCTTTGATGAACTACGTGAACGAATCGTTCCTTTATTAAAGCGCATTGCAGATAAAAATAAAGTGATCGATACGACATTCTTAAATCGCAATTTTCCAGTAGACCTTCAAGAGAAGGTATCGAAGGAACTCCTCGCAATGATGGGATTCGATCTTGAAAGAGGGCTACTTGAGGAAAGTGTCCATCCGTTTACCATGGGTGCGGACATCGACGATGTGCGTTTAACCACGCACTACTATGAGGATGATTTAGCCTCTGCACTCTTCAGTACCGCACATGAAGGTGGTCATGCCATTTATGAGCAAAACTTTGATCGCAAGTATCAAGGAACACCTCTTGCAAGTGGGACTTCAAATGGTTTTCACGAATCGCAATCCAGAATCTACGAAAATAACTTCTGCAAAAGCCGTTCATTCTTAAATTTCTGGTTCCCTGTACTTCAGGAAACGTTTCCAGAACAACTTGGCGATGTTTCAGCTGATGCATTTTATGAAGCCATCAACCGGGTAGAACCCTCATTGATTCGAATCGAAGCCGATGAGCTCACCTATTCGCTTCATATTATGATGCGCTACGAAATTGAACTCGGATTGATTGACGGTAGCATCAAAGTGGAAGATTTGCCACAGGTTTGGAACCAAAAGGTCAAGGACTACTTGGGAATCGAACCCCCAAATGATGCAAAAGGTGTATTACAAGATGTCCACTGGTCAGAAGCGCTGTTTGGATATTTTCCGACTTATGCACTCGGAAGTGCCTATGCAGCACAATTGGCACATTATATGTCAAAAGAAATCGATCTAGACGGCTGCTTAAGTCGAGGCGATTTCGAACCACTTACCAAATGGCTTAATGAGAAGGTTCATCAGTACGGTGCGCTCATTAAACCGAATGCATTAATTCAGCAAATAACCGGTGAATCACTTAACTCAAAATACTACTGTGACTATTTAGAAGCGAAGTATTCAGCGCTCTATGGTCTAAATTAGGAGGGTAACATGAACGTTTTAAAAGGTAACCTATTGGTCGCTCAAGGCGGTGGACCAACTGCAGTCATCAACCAATCCATGGTAGGGGTTGTATTAGAAGCAAAAAAATACCCACAAGTAGAAAGAATCTACGGTGCGGTTCACGGCGTTGAAGGAATCGTCAACGAAGAATTCATGGATCTTACGAGAGAGACCGTTGCTAACCTTGAAGCGGTTGCAGCAACACCTTCATCTGCGCTTTTATCAACACGTGTTAAACCGACACCTGAATTCTGCGCAAAGATGTTTGAATCCATGAAAGCGCACAACATCAGATTTTTCTTCTATATCGGTGGAAATGACTCTTCAGATACCGTGAGAATCGTAAACGAAGAAGCTAAAAAACAAAACTATGACTTTAGAGCGGTTCATATTCCTAAAACAGTTGACAACGACTTGGTGATCAACGACCATACACCAGGCTTTGGGTCAGCGGCACGTTACGTGGCATCTGCGTTTGCAGGAATCAACTACGATAACCGTGCACTCGCGGGTGTTTATATCGGCGTTATCATGGGTAGACACGCAGGCTTCTTAACAGGTGCGGCAGCACTTGGTAAAGTATATGAAGATGATGGTCCACACCTCATCTACTTCCCAGAAAGACCATTTATCGTGGATCAGTTCCTTGCAGACGTTAAAGCTGCTTATGAGAAGTATGGTAGATGTATCGTAGCCGTATCAGAGGGTATTCAAGATGAGAACGGCGTCGCTATCATCACGAAATTACAAGAAAATGTTGAGAAAGATGCTCATGGTAATGTTCAGCTTTCAGGTACTGGTGCTTTAGGTGACTTGCTCGTGGCTGAAGTAAAAGCAAAATTAGGCATTGGTCGCGTACGTGCCGATACTTTAGGCTACATGCAACGTTCTTTCTTAGGCTGTGTATCTGATACTGACCAAAAAGAAGCCAGAGAAGTGGCAGAAAAAGCCGTTCAATTTGCTTTGATCGATAATATGGATGGTTCAGTGGTCATGGAACGTACAGGTGATTATGCTGTAGATTTCAGATTGGTTGAACTTAAAGAAATCGCTGCTAAAACAAAGCATATGCCAGATGACTTTATTAATGCTGAAGGCAATAATGTCACTGAAGCCTTTATCAAATATGCGAAACCATTGATCGGTTCTGGTTTCAATCCAGGCGCAAGACTGAGATCGCCTATGATTGCACCCATCTTAAAGAAATAATGACACATAACATTAAAGCTGCCGAAAAGGCAGCTTTTTTTATACATTGCCAAGCCAAATATGGCTCAGATACTTTTCTGCAATCCGCTTTGATTCAATCATGGTTTCCAGTCGCGTTGGTGGACGGGACATTTTGTAGTTTGGAAAATATCGCGATAGGTGAAGCGGGATATTGGCATCAACAGAAGCTAGCCAAGCCGCCATGGCCTCTATTTCATCCGGATTTGTATTAAGCCCGTCGATCAACAGGGTCGTTACCTCCACATGTGTGTGCGCGGCAGCTGTTTTTATGGTGTTTAGTACAGGAGGGAGCGCACCGCCACAGATCGTTTGATAGAAACCGTCCGTGTAGCTTTTTAGATCGATGTTCATGGCATCAATATAAGGTAGTAGGGCTTCCAGTGGTGCTTGATTAATAAAACCATTTGTGACGAGCACATTTTTTAGACCCAGGGCTTTGATTTGCTTTGCCATGTGGCGTACAAATTCGAACCATATGGTCGGTTCATTATAGGTATAAGCGATGCCGATGGATTGACGTTCACCTGCAAGTCTTAATAGAACTTCCTCATTTATCGTGTCACATGGACCATCAAAGTTGACGAGTGTATGGTTTTGGCAGAACTCGCATGCGAGGTTGCATCCGAAGGTACCGATGGAAAATATCGTCGATCCGGGTTCGTAAAATCTTAAAGGCTTCTTTTCGATAGGGTCATAGGCATAAGAGATTACCTTGCCATAATTGAGGGTCGTCAGTGTTCCTTCGACGTTTTTTCTGACGCGACATTTTCCAGTCAAGCCAGGTTCGATGACACAATAATGTGGGCACAACTCACATCTAACAACACCACCTGAAAGCGATTTCCAGTATTGTGCAGTCCTTTCCATAATGAAACTCCTCTCGTTTGTTCACATCTTTATAAATCGTCAAATTTGCCGATTTGACTTGCTTTTGCAAGGCTTCTATGACAAGATATAGGTATTGATTAATAGTGGATAGCTATGCGCGGAGGACGGCGATGGATTTATTAAATTGCTTAAATGGACTTGAATATCGTTCGATTAGCGGCGACTTAAAACAACAAATTACTGGGATTGCTTTTGATTCCAGAAAGGTGAATCAAGGTAAACTTTTCGTCGCGATCAAGGGTTTTTCCACAGATGGTCACCGTTATATCGAGCAGGCCATCAAACAAGGGGCTGCAGCTATCGTCTATGAAAACGATATCGATGCAGGTTTGCTTAAGAATAATAACGTTAGCTTCGTACGTGTGGATGATGCCAGAAAAGCACTGGCAGGCATATCGGCAAACTTTTTTGACCAGCCTACATCAAAGCTGAATCTGGTGGGGATCACGGGAACAAACGGGAAGACATCCATCAGTTACTTTCTAAAGGCATTGCTCGAACATGCCGGTTATAAAACGGGTATTATGGGCACGATCGGGACGCTCATTGGAGATAAAAAAATTGAAACGCCCAACACGACGCCAGAATCTTTAACGGTTCAAACCATTTGCGATGAAATGGTGAATGCTGCGGTTGATTATGCAGTGATGGAGGTTTCGTCACATGCGCTAGACTTAAACCGTGTGGCATATTGCCAGTTTAAGTCGGGAATTTATACGAATCTTACCCCCGATCATTTGGAGCTTCATAAAGACATGGCACATTATTTTGAAGCCAAAGCCAAGCTTTTTAATATGACATCAAAGGCAAATATCATTAATCGGGATGATGCTTATGGCCAGCTGCTCATAGAAAGACTGAAAGCACATAGTGCCGTAAGTGTGATAACCTATGGCTTAACAGATGAAGCAGATGTCTATGCCACGGATATTCGATATGCCATCGATCATACCCTCTATATGGCCAATACCCCTTCGGGCACATTCTCAATCAGGGTCAATATTCCTGGCGAGATTTATGTTTATAATTCATTAGCGGTGGTTGCTTGGGCTTATGCTGAAGGATTTACCCCCGAAATGATTTCAGCGGGAATTGAAGCCTTGGCAGGTGTTAAAGGGCGGTTTGAAACGGTTTATGACCGGGACGATAAAAAAGTGGTCATCGATTTCGCACACACTGAAGACGGTCTCGATAAAGCGCTCTCAACGCTTAGACCATTCGTTAAGAATAGAATGCTTTTAGTTTTTGGCGTTTACGCAGCGCCTGGTGCCTTAGGTGAAGATAAGCGGAGGGCGATGGGCGCGGTTGCAGCGACCAAATCTGACTTTTGCTTCGTTACCTCTGATAATCCGAAGGAACAGGATCCGGTGGCGATTATCGATGAAGTAGTGGCGTCGGTTGTAATGAATGGTGGCCGCTATGAGGCCATCGTCGACAGAAAGCAGGCCATAGAGCGTGCGCTGGAAGTCATGCAGCCTGGAGACATCTTATTGATCAGCGGAAAGGGCCATGAGACAGCACAGGTCATCGGGAAAGTGGAGATTCCATTTAATGAAACAGAGATTGTTCAAAATAAAATGCGCGAACTTGAAGCGCAAAGTGCGATATAAGGTGGTAGAACTATGTGTGGTTTTGTAGGATACACGCGTTTTGAAACGGACGGTAGTACCGAAATTATAAAAAAAATGACAGATGCCATTAGTCATCGTGGGCCAGATAGCGATGGCGTTTATGTGGATGAACATGTGGCGCTGGGGTTTCGTAGACTAAGCATCATCGATTTAAGTGATGAAGGCAAGCAGCCGATGTTTAACGAAAATGAGGACATCGTGCTGGTATTCAATGGCGAGGTCTATAATTATCAGGCATTAAGGGAGGAGCTTATCTCGAAGGGCCATCAGTTTCATAGCCATACGGATAGCGAAGTCATCCTTCACGGTTATGAAGAATATGGAACAGACCTTTTAAACAAGCTTCGTGGGATGTTTGCGTTTACGCTTTGGGATACGAAAAAGAAAAAGCTTTTGATCGCGAGAGATTATTTCGGCATCAAGCCTCTATATTACACTCAAAATACAAAGGATGGGTCTCTCCTCTTTGGTTCTGAAATCAAATCCTTTTTAGAACATCCCGCCTTCAATAAACAGCTCAATAAAGCGGCACTTCGCCCTTATTTGACCTTCCAATACTCTTCCATGGAGGAGACCTTCTTTAAAGGGGTTTATAAACTTAAGCCAGCTCACTATTTGGTGGTTGAAAATGGCAAGTTAGAAACAGTCCAGTACTGGCACAATACCTTTAAACCCATCAATCGAGATTTGCGTGAGAATGTCGAGCAAATTAAGGAAATTTTAAAAGAATCCGTAGCCTATCATAAAATCAGCGACGTAAAAGTAGGATCGTTCCTTTCAGGCGGTATCGATTCCAGCTACATCACTGCTTTATTGAAACCGGATAAAACCTTCTCCGTGGGCTTTACAGAATATGAAGCGATGTTCAATGAGACTAAACTAGCAGCCGAGCTCTCAGAAATGCTTGGCATCGAAAATCATCGTAAAATCTTAACGGCAGATGAGTGCTTTGAAGCGTTGCCTAAGATTCAGTACCACATGGATGAGCCACAATCCAATCCTTCGTCAGTACCGTTGTATTTCCTTGCGGAGCTGGCCAGAGAACACGTCACAGTGGTGCTTTCAGGAGAGGGTGCCGATGAGATTTTTGGTGGTTACCCATGGTATCAAAATTCACCTGCCATCGATGCGTATGAAAAGGTCCCATTCGGCATAAGAAAAGGACTCGCTGGTATCGCGAAAAACTTGCCATCTCATAAAATAACCAACTTCATCATCAAGGGTGGGCAACCGGTAGAGGAGAAGTTTATCGGGGAAGCCAAAGTGTTTGATGAGCAAGATGCCTTAAAGGTGCTTAAACCCGATTATCAGAACGGTCCTTCGGTGAGACAAATCACAGGTCCTATTTATGAGCAGGTAAAAGATGAGGACGATTTGACTAAAATGCAGTACCTCGATTTGCACCTGTGGTTGCCAGGCGATATCTTACTCAAGGCGGATAAGATGAGTATGGCGCATTCATTGGAACTAAGGGTCCCTTTCCTAGACAAGGAAGTGATGCGATTCGCAGCGACCTTGCCGAGTGACCAGCGCGTTAATCGCGAAAACACGAAGTACGCGTTACGTGTTGCGGCACACGAGCTTTTACCAGAAGCCTGGGCGAAGCGCCCGAAGCTAGGTTTTCCAGTGCCTATCAAGTATTGGATGAAAGAAGAGAAGTATTATTTAATGATTAAAAAAGCCTTTGAAAAGTCCCAGACAGCTGAGTTTTTTGATCAGTCCATTCTCTTGGGCTATTTAGAGGATCACTATAAAGGTGTAAAAAACTATGCGCGTTATATTTGGACGGTCTATGTGTTCCTCGTATGGTATGATCAATTCTTCGGGGATGGAGGTCTAAATGCGTAAAGAATTTCTTCCGGTAATACTGGGCACAGACAGCAATGCTTACGGAATGGCTAAAGCGTTTCACTTGGCATATGGCATCAAGAGTTTAGTCGTGGGTCAAGGAGAGCTATTTACCACCAAAGGATCAAAGATACTCGATTTGAAGATCATCCCTGATTTGGGGGATGACCGCGTGTTTGCCGAGCGATTGATGACCCTGTCTCAGTCGCTATCAACTGAATACGAGAAACTGATTCTCGTGGCAAGTAGCGATGGTTACGTGGAAAAAATCATCAACAATAAAGCCCTATTATCAGAGGCATACGTCGTTCCGTTTATCGATGCTGACCTGATGAAGACCTTGAACTCAAAAAAAGGGTTTTACGAGACCTGCAATCAACATGGATTAAGCTATCCAGATACGCGTGTGGTGACGCCTACCGATCTGGAAGGGCTGGATGACATCGTTTCTGATCTCCCATTTTCATATCCGATGGTTTTAAAGCCTTCTGATAGCATGCGATATTTTGAGGCGAATTTTGAGGGTAAGAAAAAAGCCTATATCATCGCAGATGCAGAAGCGCTTAAGAATACCATCCGGGCGATTTTCAAATCGACCTATGATCAGCCACTCATTCTCCAAGAATACATCGCTGGTGATGATACTGCCATGCGTGTTCTCAATTGTGTTTCTGGACCGGATGGAAAGGTTAGACTCATGGTTTTGGGTCAGCCGCTACTTGAGGACCCAACGCCGACGCTTATCGGCAATTATACGGCGATAATCGATGCCTATGATGATGCTATTTTCGAGGAATATAAACGGTTTTTAGAGGGGATCGGCTATGTTGGATTCTCTAACTTCGACATGAAGTACGACGCAAAAACGGGAAAATACAAGGTATTTGAAATTAATCTGCGCCAGGGGAGAAGTAGCTTTTTCGTCACGGGAAGTGGTTTCAACATGGCGGCATACCTGGTAGAAGCCTTTATTTATGGCGAGCACATCGAAACGGTCTATGGAACGGCGCCACATTTATGGTTGGGAATTCCCACGGATATGCTGATGAAGTATCTCGAACATCCAGGCCTTAAAAAACGGGCAGCAAAGTTAATCAATGACGGTCATACCAGTACGACGCTTTATTATAAAAAAGACCATAGCCTAATCCGGACGATAAAGGTGTTTAGATATTACCAGAGATATGTCGGGACCTTTAAGCGCTATTTCGTTAAAAAGAACTAAGGAGAATATCCATGCCTATACTCAACTTAGCAGATGCATCGGCTGTGACGCGTTACGAAACCTTCGTAAAAAATGCGCCTTACACATCTGCAACCCAGGACATCCACTGGGCGGAAATTAAAAAAGGATGGGAGAGCGCACAAGTTTATGTTGAAGAGAAGGGTGAAATCGTCGCCGCCATGTCATTGGTTATCAAACGCGTAATGGGATATGCTTTACTGTATGCGCCGAGAGGCCCTGTGGGTGACCCGACAAACTTTCAAATGATGCGTGCACTCTTAGAAGAAGTGCGCGCCTTTGCTAAGAAAAATAAAGCTTTTGTATTACGTTTTGATCCGGAAATAGCCTATGAGGAAAATCTGGTTGGGCAGTATATGCAAATGGGTTTTAAAGTACGTGGCAAGGGCGTCGATAAAAATGCCCTAATCCAACCGATTTACAACATGATTCTAAATCTGGACCAGGAGAATGAAGAATCCTTATTAGCGCGGTTTAGTCAAAAAACGCGTTATAATATCAACCTTTCTCGCCGAAAGGGCGTCGAGGTGTCTTGGCATACCTCTGATGAGGCGCTGGATCAATTCTATGCGCTTTATGAAATCATGTCGGCACGCAATCGCTTGGTCGTGCGTAGTAAGGCCTATTTTAAAGACATGATGAATGCCTTTAAAGGGTGCATCCGCATCTATCTAACCACACATGAGGGCGATTATTTGTCAGGCGCCATCGCGTTAATGTACGGCGATAAACTATGGTATATCTACGGTGCAAGCTCTAATGAAAAGCGAAATTTGATGCCCAATTATCTCATGCAATGGGAAATGATCAGATGGGGCCTTGAATGTGGCATGAAGAAATACGACTTTGGAGGCGTTTTCGAACTCGATAAAGAGGATGGACTCTATAAGTTTAAGGAAGGCTTTTGTAGAGAAGAAGGGGTCACCGAGCTTATCGGTGAGATAGATTATATCTATAAGCCCTTAATCTATAAGCTGTTTACCGAGGGATATCCCTTGTTACAGCGTATCAAAATAAAACTGTTGCGAAGGGGATAACGGAACCCTTAGCAAATGAACAGGCAATAGGAGAATGACATGAGAAGAAAAAGAAGAAGTGTTCCCATCTTACCAATCCTTTTCGTTTTCTTGATGGTAATGATCGGAATCATTATCTATAACAGTGGTTTACTGGTGACGATCGGTTTACTCGAAGGGAATATACCAGATGATTTAGACATCGATCCAAACGATCCGCGTGTCATCGCAAAGGTGGATGAAACCATCGATCGAAATGCCGTGAAGGACACTGTTCATAAATTCGTAAACTTGATAACCGGCAGAGTCGATCAAGGTGTGGCCAAGGTCATCGCAGTGGATGGTGTGAAAGGCTTTAAGTTAGCGGGTTTTAAATACGAGCTACGCGATGCTATTACAGGTGAAGTGCTGGATGTACTGGAAACAGATGCGTCTGGAGAGGCGACTTCAATACCGGTGGATTACAAACAAGCTTATCGTCTGGTTCAAATGAATGCGGCGCATCCTTATGATCCCAATGCCACAGAAATCGTCTTCGAGATGAAGGCGGATATCATGGAGCTTAGCAGCGTGCAGAAGATAAATGAACGCGTTAAAGCTTACGACTCAGATGGTTCGGGTCAAGTCGTCATTACGGAGCTGCTTATGGAGGTGCCGCTAATCCTTCAGAAGCCTGAGTTACCAAATGGCTGTGAAATCACCGCACTCACCGCATTACTCAATTATAATGGTTATCCCATCGATAAAGTCACGTTATCGGATCAATTCTTAGATAAAGCGCCATTTTATAAAAAAGATAATAAGGTTTATGGTGCTGACCCGAACATCGCATTCTCAGGTGATCCAAAAGATCCAGGTGGGTGGTTCGTGTATGCGCCACCGACGGTAAAAGCGGGTCAAGCCTATATCGATTCTGTATCAGGCAAGCACCAAGTGGTTGATTTAACTGGCCTTACTGAGGATGAAATCATGAAAAAGGTATCCGAGGGATATCCTGTGGGAATTTGGGCTACCAGAGACCTCAGTCTAGCGAATTTTGGATACGGATGGTATCTCGAAGCAGATGACACCTATTTCGCAGCCGCGACGAATCTTCATTGTATGGTAATTTATGGCTTTAAGGGAGACCAGCTTTATGTGATGGATCCGCTGGAAGGCAATCAGCTGTATGACCGCGAAACCTTCTTTAGAAGCTTCGAGAGCTTAGGGAGCCGTGCCATGATCGTGGAGGAACCTATAGATGGAAAATAAAAAACTCGGGATCATCGGCGGTATGGGTCCGATGGCGACGTCGATGTTTTTTGAACGGATAGTGAGTAGAACCGTGGCCGCGAAGGATCAAGATCATATCGATCTCGTCATCTTCAATCATGCCAGCATGCCTGACCGGACATCCGCCATTTTATCGGGGGACTACACGGATTTTCTAAGAGAAATCGGCAGTGATATCAAAGCGATGGAGACCTTAGGGATGGCCAACATCGCCATTCCCTGTAATACTTCCCATTATTTTATGCATCAAATGCAGGCGATGACGTCAGTGCCCATCATTAATATGGTTAAGGAAACGGTAAAATCCATTCGTCAGCGTTATGGTGAAGGCATTAACGTCGGCATTTTAGCGACGAATGGTACCATTTTCACTGGAACCTACGAAAAGGCTTGCGCAGAAGAGGGGCTACACTTTATAAAGCCAGACGAAGCGACACAAAATGATGTGATGAAAATCATCTATGATATCAAAGCCGACTTGCCCATCGATGTGGCACGCTTCGAAGCCGTGGTGAACACCTTAATTGAAGCGCAGGGCTGCCAGTGCGTCATCTTAGCATGCACGGAGTTATCGCTCATTCAGCTGAACCAAGAGATTAAAAAGTACTGCATCGACGCCATGGATGTATTGGTGGAGAAAGCCATCGTTTATTCCGGGCGCCAATGTAAACCCTTATGACCACCACACGCCCTAGCGAACGCTGGGGCTTCTTTGCAGGCAAATCACACTGTCAAACTTACGGAGGTAATTATGAAGATCGTTGTTTTAGATGGATTTACATTGAATCCTGGAGATTTGTCATGGGAGGGCATGGCTTCGCTGGGAACCTTTGAATGCTACGACCGAACGTCAAAGGAAGAACTGATTGATCGGGCTAAGGATGCAGAAATTCTCATCACGAATAAAACGCCCATAAACCGAACGACCCTATCACAGCTACCTAAACTCCGTTATATCGGCGTATTGGCCACAGGTTATAACATCGTCGATAGTGTGGCCGCAAAAGAGTTTGGGGTAATCGTGACCAATGTGCCAACCTACGGTACAAAATCAGTGGCACAATTCGTATTTGCCCATTTATTAGAAATCTGTCACCATGTAGCGGAGCATTCCCAATCAGTAAAAGCAGGTAAATGGAATCGAACAGAAGATTTTTGTTACTGGGATCGTCCACTGATTGAGTTAGATGGTAAAGTTATGGGTATCATAGGCACAGGCAGGATAGGTGTTGAGACGGCAAAAATCGCCAGTGCGTTTGGAATGAAGGTCATCGCCTATGCGCCACGTCCTAAGCTTACCCCAAATGAAGGACTATTCGGATATGTAACGCTAGAGACGCTTTTAATGACCTCGGATGTGATTAGCTTACACTGTCCGCTCACAGAGGAAACCAGAGGACTTTTAAATGATGCCGCCTTCGAAATAATGAAGACAGGCGTAATCGTCATCAATACCTCACGTGGACCACTTATCGACGAAGACGCCTTAGCGCGTGCCCTGAAATCGGGAAAGGTCTACGCAGCAGGGTTGGATGTCATGACATATGAACCGCCGAAAGGTCCTAGTCCTTTATTTGAAATCGAGAATTGTCAAATTACGCCTCACATCGCTTGGGCGCCTAAAGAGGCGAGGCAACGCCTTTTAAACACGGCAATCCAAAATGTGCGCGCGTTTATCGAAGGTGATCCAATTAATGTCGTATCGGGAAACTAGAGAGGTATATTATGGTCAAAGCCCTATTAGAACAACAACGGTCCTATTTTTATACAGGTGCCACGCGACCTGTGGCGTTTAGGAAAGCGCAGCTTGAAAAGTTGAAGGCCATGATCGTCAAGCATGAAGCTGAAATCATCGACGCGCTGAAGAAGGACCTTAACAAACCAGCATTTGAAGCGTATACGACAGAAGTCGGGTTTGTTTATGAAAGCATCAATTACACGCTGAAAAACCTGGATAAATGGACGAAGGATGTCGTCGTCAAATCGCCAATTCATCAGCCCTTTGCTAAAAGCCTGATCAAATATGAGCCTTATGGCGTTACGTTGATCATCGCGCCCTTCAATTATCCGTTCCAGCTCTTAATCGAACCGCTCATCGGGGCCATCGCCGCTGGAAATACCGCCATTTTAAAGCCCTCTGAATATACGACACATACAGAAAAGCTAATACAAAAAATGTTCGTAGAGACCTTCGATGAAAACTACCTTAAGGTCATGACCGGCGGCAGAGAAATCACCTCAGAGTTGATACACGCGCCCTTTGATTATATCTTTTTTACAGGAAGTGTTCCCGTGGGAAAATTGGTCATGCAGGCGGCGGCAGAGAACTTGGTCCACGTCACACTGGAGCTTGGCGGGAAAAGTCCTACCATCGTCCATTATGATGCTGACATCAAAATGGCGGCGAAACGCATTGCATGGGGTAAATTCATGAATGCTGGGCAAATTTGCATCGCGCCTGATTATGTCTATGTCCATGAGTCTGTGGAGAAGGAGTTCATAGATGCCGTAACTGAAGTGGTTCTTAAGTTTTATGGACCATTGCCACAAAAGAGCCCCGATTACTGCAGAATCGTTAACGAAAAACACTTCGATCGACTTGTGGGGCTCATCAATCACGAGAAAGTCGTCATAGGTGGCCAGTATGACCGAGCGGACCGCTATATTGCGCCTACTGTACTTAAAGGTGTCACGTGGGAGGACCATGTCATGTCAGATGAGATTTTTGGACCGATAATGCCCATTATGACCTATAGACATGTAGAGGATGTGATCGGTGCCATCAGAAACCGTCCAAAACCACTTGCCCTTTATGTCTTTTCTGAATCGCTTAAGTTTCAAGACCATGTGTTTGATGAGCTTTCTTTTGGTGGTGGTTGCATCAACGACACAATTTTACATGTGGCCTCTCCACATTTACCATTTGGTGGCGTGGGGGCCTCAGGAATGGGCGCTTATCACAGCGAGGAGAGCTTTAAAGCCTTTTCTCATAGAAAGAGCGTATTAAAGAAAACCACAGGATTCGATATGAAGTTTCTCTATCCGCCCTATAAAAATAATCTAAAACTGGTCAAGAAAATTTTAAAGCAGTAATAAAGCCAAAAAAAGAATTAAAAAAATAATGACTATTTCTATCCAAATGATGGGGAGAAATAGTCATTTATTTTTGTTTATTCTTCATGGGATGTGTGACAAATGCCGGTATCCAGTAGCTTGTTAAGTAAAATATAGAGCGTCTCGGCATCTTTTGGGTCCACATTTAAGCACCGGATCAACTGCTCAGGTACCTTTACAGCTTCGTCTCGAAGGTTCCAGCCTTTATCGGTGAGGTGGATAAAGACATTGCGTTCATTATCCTTACTGCGGTTTCGGGTGATTAAACCCTGAGCTTCCAGTTTTTTAAGGAGTGGCGTCAATGTTCCTGAATCGAGTAGAAGCTTTTCGCCGAGTGCTTTGACGTTAAGACCATCCGTTTCCCACAGGACCATCATGGTAATGTATTGGGTATAGGTTAGGTTTAATGGATCCAGAAATGGCTTATAGAGCCTAGTCACTTCTTTTGAAACGGCATATAACGGAAAACACAATTGGTTTTTGAGTTTAAGGGCATCATAGTTCATAAGCGCTTCCTTTCTGTGGAAAAAACAAATCCACTATTTAATTGTACACAATTAAATAGTGGAAGTCAATGCTAGATGATTTTATATCCCACACCCCACACGGTTTCAATCAAAGGTGTATTAGGGGACATGGATTCGATTTTTTCACGAATACGCTTCACATGGACGGTTACGGTGAACGCATCTCCAAGCGAGTCAAATTTCCATACGCGTTCATAGATTTCTTCTTTTGAAAAAACCCGCCCCCTGTTTTTAGCCAGGAGAAGGATGATTTCAAATTCTTTTGGTGTAAGTTCTAAAACCTCGCCACTTACTGTGAAAGTCTTGGTCATCTCGTTGATCATGAAATCGCGGATGATGATATTGGCATCATCAAAGGTGGTAGCCGGTGCATTTTTCATTTTGCTGTAACGGCGTAATTGCGCTTTAACGCGTGCGATGAGTTCATTGGTACTGAAGGGCTTCGTCATGTAATCATCTGCACCCACACCAAGTCCAAGTACGATGTCCATGTCTTGATTCTTAGCAGAAACGATGATGATGGGCATATCTCTTAAGGATTGAATGCGTTTGCAGATATCGATGCCGTTTCCACTGGGAAGCATGAGGTCGAGAATCACCAGCGAAACCCCTTCCAGTAGCGGAATGATTTTCGTGATGTCTCCTGTTGGCTCGATGATGACTTCGTACCCGTTGATTTCTAGGTAATCCTTTTGTAGCCTGGCGATGCTTTTATCATCTTCAATGATGAGTATTTTTTCCATATGGGTCTCCCGTTTTATGAAGCTGTATTTAAGTCCATAATTTTTATTGGTTGGAACGTTTTTCGAAAGCTTGGAGTCTAATGGATATGGTGAGTCCATTAGAGTCGTTGCTGGACGCTGATATCTTTCCGCCATGGGAGGCGATGATTTCTTTACAAATACTGAGACCGATGCCGCTGCCCATCACATCGAGGTTTCTCGATTTATCTGAGCGATAGAACCGTTCAAAGATGCGTTTTAGGTCCTCTTCATTTACACCGATGCCATTATCCGAGATGTTGATAAACACCCCATCGTCGTCTTGATTCGCCAAAATGACGATTTCAAGTGGGCGACTGCTACGGTACTTGATGGAGTTTTCGATGACATTGATGAACACGCGCATGAATTTTTCGGGATCGATTTGGATGTTTGTTTCCTTGATGATGTAGTGTAGTGAGAGCTTCCCACCGACTTTCGTTACATCGGACTCCAGTTCATCCACACAATCTGTGAGGAAATCGCGAAGGTTGATGACCTGCTTGTTCAGCTTAATGCTGCCATGATCAAAACGCGTGATTTCGAAAAGATCGTTCAATAGGCTTTCAATCATGTAGGTTTTCGATTCGATGGTTTCTAAATACTCGCGTTGGGTTTCTTCCGTACGGGCTACGCCATCTTTAAGTCCTTGAACGTACCCGCGGATGGATGTGATGGGCGTTCTGAGGTCGTGAGAAATGTTGGCGATTAGCTCTTTTTTCTCGATCTCAAGAACCTGCTGTTTTTCCACAGAGTTTTCAAGTGAATAACGCATGCTCTCTATACTATCTGCCAGTTCTTGAAAATCGTCTTGTTCATCGTAGGTGAGCTTGGCGCGAAGGTTGCCTTTTCGAATTTCATTTGTGGTGAAGGTCAACCGTTTAATGGCTCGCTTGATGGGATTTGAAATCCATGAGAGCAGAACGGATAATAAGATAAGGTTAAAGGCGCCATAAAGGAAAAAGAACACGGTTTCAAACACTTGATAGGCGAGGTCTAGGCGTGTGCTGTCGATTTTAAGCCTGACATCTATGGCATTTCCGCTGGCAAGCTGAAAGTGATGATGCTTTAGGGAATATTGTATTTTAGGGGACTGCTCTGAGAGGCTTCTAAATAGCCATCGCTCAATCAAACTAAGGTTAGAAATCTCTTCGCTGAAAGTGGTGTAACGAATGATTTGATTCTCACTGACCTCGACGATAAGAAAGGCATTACTGAACTGCTCTTTTGCGTCATTTTGAAACGTATCTGTCAGAAAATACTCAGGAGAGCTGGTATAAGGGGAGACATAGTCCTCGAACTCCCTTGAGACATTTGAAAAATTATCAAAAATATCATAATACGTATCGAAAAAATGAACTGAGCTTAAGGTGTTGCTGAGGAAGTTGTTGGTGATGAATACCGTGAAAAGCGCAGGCAAAAGAACGAGTAGCATTAACGATATGATGAATTTGGTTCTAATTTTCATAGGAGACCTCTTTATATTAAGAAGGGAAATGATGCGATTTCCTTATCTTTTATTATAACGTAAAAATCCCTTAAAGGGGAAATAACGTTTTTATTAAGAAGCCCTTTGGAAAATGAACGACTATGACAGAATTGTCATGGGATTTTAATGGGATTTTCATTCGCCTGAAATAGTAATGCGATATAATGGAAAAGACAATACTTGACTAACCGATTGACAGAAGGAGTGAATGCATGAAACTAAAACGTTTAAAACTAGCGGCGATAGGGGTACTGGCATTATGTCTATCTGCACAGTCGATGGTGGCTTCAGCGTATACTAAAATTTATGAAACCGCATCGCCCATCGAGTATTACGCCGATGGTGTAACCCATCAAAACATTAAGACGTTCACAAACGAAGGCTGGATCAACCTCAATGTCCTTAGGGTTGACCTCACAAAGAATGTGGAAATGACGGTTCTTACAGACACCTTTTTCTCGAGTAGAGATACCATAACCAGTCTAGTGAATAAAAATAACGCGGACGGCACCATCGTGGCAGCCATTAATAGTGACTTTTTTGATGCAGGGAACAGCTCAACCATGGGAACGCTCGTCAAGGATGGACGCGTTTTAAGCACCAGCATCGGCCAACCAGGCTTTGCATCCTTTAACATCGGAACCAATGGTGTACCTTTTGTTTCCTATATCAATACACCTAAAAATACATTTACCAATGGTGTCACCACGCGCGATATTAACTTTATCAATAAGCCGTATTTAATCGGCAATCGCGTCATTTACTATGATAAAACGTTTATTAGCAAATCTTATGGAAAGAATTTAGGCACAGAAGTGCTTGAAATGCTCGTCGTGAATAATGTGATTACTGACATTAGGCTCACGGGAGAACCATTCGTTATTCCTGAAAATGGATATGTCATCGCAGCAGTTGGAACCTCCATCGGCGATTTGGTGACGAAGTTCAAAGTGGGCGATATCATCACCATCAAATATGACGTCAACTTTAGATACATGGACATGAGCATCGGTGGGGGGGCACAGCTCATCAAAGATGGGAAAATCATTCCATTTACCCACAACATAGCGGGCTCCCATCCGAGAACGGGTCTGGGGATTACAGAAGATCGAAAGCAATTAATACTGGTCACGGTTGACGGAAGAACCAATTTCTATCGCGGCGTCAACCAAACAGAGCTAGCGAATCTTTTATTACAGCTGGGTGCTTATGAAGGCATCAACCTCGACGGAGGTGGTTCAACGCAGATGGTGGCTAAGTCACCATGGACCAATCGTCTCTCCATTATGAATTTTCCATCAGATAAAGCAGAGCGGAAGATGTTCACAGCACTGGCTGTTAAGAAGGTCGTTTCAGCCAATCCGGTGTTAAAGCATGTAAAGATTGCCATGGGCAGCACAACCTTACTATTAGGCTCAGAAATGTCATTGACGCTGTCAGGGATCGATTCCAACTATAACGTGATGGCGATACCCCAGGGTGAGGTGACGTGGTCCGTTAATGGGGTTACTGGCACATTTAAAAACGGGAAATTTATGCCCACATCTGAAGGCAAAGGGGTCATCACGGCGAGCTATAAAGGCGTGACGGCGACGCAAAACATCGTCGTTAAAAAAGGGGCAGTTAAGCTTTCTGTCTCACCAGCCATCATAAAAGCAGACATTAATGGCGAGCGTCAGTTGACGTTTAATGTCCTCACTGATGAGGGCGCGACGATTACACTGGCACCTACCGCTGTGAAGGTGACGACACCTGCCGGCCTTGGAACCTATAATGCTGATAAAGGGGCATTTATAGGCGGTAGCCAAGTGGCACAGGGTTATATCACTGTTGAATTTGATGGTCTGGTCACCTATGTACCAGTAGGGGTAGGCACGGATAAACAGCTCTACTATGATTTTGAACGTCCAACCGCGACCTTCCAAGGTTATCCAGCAACGGTTGGCGGTAGCTATATCGAAACCACACTAAATGCAAAGGCAGGCGCTTCTGGACAACTGATATATGACTTCACTAAGCCAGGTGAAACACGTGCTGCTTATATGATCTTGAACAACCAGGTGACGTTCCCATCAGATACGCAATCCATCGGGATGTGGGTGTTTGGTGATCAAGGAAACAGTCACTGGCTTAGAGCAAAGGTTGTGGATTCAAAGGGGACTGCGACGAATCTGACACTCTCACAAAACGTGAATTGGACGGGATGGCGTTATGTCACCGTGGATTTACCCACAAACCAAGTGGCGCCCTTTAAGCTTGAAAGGGTTTATCTCGTAGAGACAGATCCTAATAAACTCGATCGCGGCTATATCCTTATCGACCAAATCGAAGCCATCAAGGGACAGACCTTATCGGTCACCACGCCTACTGATGTGACGCGCATAAAAAATCTCGTTGATTATAAATTACCAGCGGCGATGAAAGCCACTTCCAAGTTTATGAGCTTCATGTATCCGAAGAGCCAGACAGACGCAGTGAAGGCGTTTGTCGCAGGTACGAAGAGTACTGTCGTAATGCCAGAGAACCGTTATGTGAAAATCGAAAACACGGATTCAGTAATCGTCAAACTCAACAACGCAGGCGGAACAATTCGTAAAAACGATTATAAGCAATGGTTGAGCCTGTTGTATTTCGCTCAGAATTATACGCAGAAAAAGCCGGTCATCATCATGATGAGTGATGTGTATACGTTTAACGATGCACTGGAAAAGGATTTGTTTATCGAGCAGGTTGCCACATTGACCCAAAGAGGTGTCGACGTGACGGTGGTTTTCACCACAGCGAACGATTTCTTTACTCAGGAACGTGTAGCAGGTGCAAACTTTATTAAAGTGCCGAGGTCAAACGGTGTCGTGAAGCCACTCAGTATCGGAATCAGCGAAAACAAGATCCATTTTGAGGTGACACCATAAAAAAATCTACGACGTAAAAAAAGTCTCCAGAGGCAATCTCTGGAGACTTTTTCCATAGGCGAACCTAGTTGGATGAGACGTTGATGCTGAGTGTTTTGGTGACGCCGAGCTCTTCAGCATGAATGGTGACAGCGGCTTGACCACTTTGACCAGTGGTCTTTAACCAAAAGGCACGCTGTCCGCCGATAAGGGCAAACGTTTTAGGTCCGATGATTTCAAGTGGGCCCTCAACATGCACGGTGATCACGTGATTAGCGTAATGGAGGGGCTGACCATTATCATCCATCAACTGAAGACTTACGCGCGTCACATCATAGGTGGTACCCTCACGAAGGGTGTCATCATCAGCGACGACCGTGAGCTGAGGAGGGCGACTAGAATCTTTTAAAACCGAGCATACCACCGAATTTGCGATATAACCATCAAACCGGAATACTGTGGATTTTTCACCCCAACTGGCGATGTATTTACCGTAAAGACGCGCGCCCTCTGCCATGTCCATTTTATATTTCATGAAGAGCAAGCCCATTTTTAATTGATCCAACAAAGGCAGTTTATTGCCCTTTTCAACAAACTTCAGTAATAAGCGCTTGATGGTTTCGGCGTCCTTCGGCGAAAACCGTTCCTGGTCCTTTATGAGTGAGCCGATAAGATCATCCACGATGATGGGAGGATGTGGCAGGTGACCGAAATTGACACGGTCAGGTGTGAACGTGGACAGATACACGTCGTTTTTATAGACCTTCACTTCCTCGCAATTGGTAAAAATCGTAATTTTTCCTAATTCAGAGGCATCAAAATCTCCGACATAGAGGTTACTGGCAACCGTCATCAAAGGCTTGGTATCGGATTGTGACGCGTAAACGGCTGCAGCGTATTTTGGCAACCTGAATGCATCAAGTACACCATGATAACAGATTCGATCACCAGAACCGAAATCCTTATGGGTATTGTAGTCGTTCATACACCATCCGATAGCGCCACTTATCTCATTAGAAGCGTAAGCGGCTTCAAGTACACGGGCATGTCTATAGGCATGCTCGATTCTTTTTGATTCAGAGTCGAAGGTTTTCGTAGGGAACATGTGCCCGTTATGTTCGGTGACCAAATAAGGAACCCTTTTTTTTGCGATGTCTTTAACGGTATCCAGTGCATGGTTATATCCGCGATGAACGAAGTCGTTATACGTATAGACGTCTTCTAAAAGATGACTACCGGCGAAGTTACGCACACCGCCAGTTGGTCGTGTGGTATCTAGGGATTTCGCCATGGCATTGGTTTTTTCATAAAAGGCATCCGAATCGGGGGATTCGTTGATGCGAACACCCCATATGATGACAGAAGGGTGGTTCCAATCCCTTCGAATCATCTCCTCGACATTTTTGATGGCGATGCTTTGCCACGCTTCATCACCGATGTGTTGCCAGCCAGGAATTTCATTGAAAACGAGTAGCCCGATTTCATCACAGCGATCAAGAAAATGCTTCGATGGAGGATAATGGGAGGATCTGACGATGTTGACACCTAACGTATTTTTTAAAAGATCCGCATCGGCGTACTGTGCACGCCAAGGCATGGCATAGCCCACATAGGGGTAGGACTGATGACGGTTAAGGCCTCTAAGCTTGAGCGGTTGACCGTTAAGGGTGAATCCTGTTTCAGTAAAGGACACTGTCCTAAAGCCGATCATCGCTTCCCAGTAGTCGATAACCGCATCGGCCGTTTCGAGCTGAAGAATCATCCGATAGCGCTTCGGAGCATCGATATGCCATGGGACAAGTGATGTTTGCGAATGAAGTTCAAGTGTCATCTGTAGATCAGTGATTCCTGAGATTGCCTGATGGGCGATGAGTGTTTCGCCATCATAAAGTGAGCAAATTAAGCCCTTTGCGCCTGCTGTGAGCGTCAGTAGAACCTTCGCATAAAAGTGGCCCTCTTCATCCGTCGGGGTTTCAACCTTTACAGATTTAAAATGCGTATGATTTCGTGTTATCAGCTGAACCTCACGGTAGATACCGCCATAGGTCAGATAGTCGATGACGAACCCAAATGGCGGAATGTTTTGCGCCTCGGCGCTGTTTACTCTAACCATCAGCCAGTTGTTCTGAGGGGCTAAAACATCTGTTATGTCCACTTCGAATGGCGTATAACCCCCTTGATGGGAACCGACCTCGATTCCGTTTAGATACACCACAGCACTGGCCATGACGCCTTCGAAATGGACGAGAACCAATTGATCAGAATCCTTTTCAATTTCAGGAAGCTTCGTTTTATATAGACTTTCGAACTGATAGATGGATTCGTCAAAGTAGTGGTGAGGCATAACGACATTTGTATGAGGTATGCGAACCGGTTCGAAGTCTACGACCTGATCATAGGTGGCTAGGTCGCCATCATGGAATCCCTTGCGAAAGAACCAGTTGTTATTAATGGGCAACGAGGTGCCAACTTTTTTTTTCATAAAACCCCCTACTTAGTACCAAGGCCGAGCTCGGACACTAATTTTTCGTAAAATGCAGCATCGATTTTATAAAGCCTTCTGTAAATCAGTAAACTTCCTATGAGTCCGAAGATGGGCACCACGAACATGAGGAAACGCATGCCAGCTAAAGTCGCCGTCGACTGGACAGTATCTGGGATGAATCCCACCACGTCGAGTCCTAATCCCACGACGAAGGCACTGAGAGCAGAAGCGAGCTTAACCACGAAGGTCTGTACACTAAAGACGATGCTTTCACTACGTACCCCAAGCTTCCACTCGCCGTATTCAACCGTGTCTGCCAGCATGGCGGTGGTGAGAATATTCATTAGCCCTAAGCCCACGAAGATGAAGAACCCGCTGACGAAGAGGAAAGGCACGGAAAAGAACCCGAACTGACCAGCAGAGAATAAGCCGACATAACCGAAAATCGATACGGAAACCCCGGTGGTGAATATCTGCTTACGCGTTAATTTTTTGCTGAAGAGCGGGAATCCCACCATGGCTAATATTTGTGCGATGCCGGCCACAGCAGCGAAAACGCTATAAAGCACTTCGTTCTTTACATCGTATTTGAAGAAATAAATGCCGAGTGTGGTGGTGATGTAGGTAGAAACGTTGAATAACACCACTGTCGCCATGACAACCATCAGTTGGTCATTCGCCAGTAACAAGTTAAATAAACTTTTCACAGATACTTTATCCTGTACCACACTTACGTGTTCACTAACATTTTTAACCGTTGATGTTATCAATAAAACGAACAACACTGCAATTCCCATGGCAACCATGCGATAACCTGCTAGGTCATCACCAGCACCAAGCGCTTTAACCAGTGGGACTGTGGCCACGGTCACTACTGTAAAACCGATTCCTGCACAGACCCTCGCAACCACTGCGATATTCTCCCGTTCCTTTTGCTGAGTTGAGAGGGCGGGAATCATGGACCAAAATGGGATGTCCATAAGCGTGTAGGTCACGCCCCACAAGACATATAAAATTGCTGCAGACCATTTCATAACCGACATGGAGGTTTCAGGTATGGAGAATAGAAGCACGATGATGATCGCATTTAGTAGGGTGCCAATGAAAATCCATGGACGAAATTTACCGTGACGGGATCTGGTATTTTCAACAATCATCCCCATAATCGGATCGTTTAACGCATCAAAAGCTCTGGCAAACAAGAACAATGTCCCTAAAAATAAGGCGCTGATGCCTAATAAATCGTTTAAGAAAAAGAGAATGTAACCGGACACAAAGCCATATACCAAATCCTTACCGAGTGCACCTGCACCATAATACATTTTTTCCTTACTCTTCATATAAAGTCCCCCTAAAAATTAATGATTTTGGATCATGCCATAAATGATGGTTTCGATACACGTCCGCATAAGCTTCTCAGGTTCATGGCTTTCTTCGAGAAGCAGTTGTTTGTATAGCCCTAAAAAAAGTATTTTAAAGATGTGAGGCTCAATGGGTTTAATTTCCCCTGAAGCGATGCAGATGCTTAGCAGTGAAAACGTTTCATCCCAATTGCTTTCAAGGTGCTGATCAACCCTTTCATATAAATCGGGATAGACCTTTTTTAGCGCAGGAATTTGATGATAGTTGAACACTTCAAAATCAGGATAAACAGCCAGTAAAGAAATCAACCGTTCTACGTTTGATAAGGAGTGGTCCTCATAAACTTCATGCTCTTTTCGTTTGATTTCTGCAAATAATGAGTCGATAATGGCTGATAGCAAAGCCTCCTTGCTTTCGTAGTACTTGTATAATGTTTTCTTGCTCATTTTAAGTGCGCTTGCGATATCATCCAGTTTAAAGTTAACCCCCTGTGAGTTGAACTGGATGATGGCTTCATGAAGAATTTTTTTTTGGTTCGAGTTCAAATAATCGACCTCCTTTTTGAGTGAAGGAAACTCAAAAACTATTTTCAGTTTCCATGCTATCATATTTCATTTTTTCTTTCAATCACAAAGTAAGGATTTGATTAAAAAGTCGTTAGAAAAGTCTAAGCCAATGCTAAACTCGCATGGGTTTCTAAAAAAACGCGTGAAACGTATAGTATAGCTAGAGGGATAAACGAGGTGAAAGCATGTTAAATCTTAAGCTGAAAAAACTTTCTGAAGAAGAGTTGGTCAGTCGAATAAAAAAGTGTCTGGATGCCTGTGATGCAGACGAATTAAAAATGATGAAATTTAGTGGTTTGCTTAACGACATGATTTCAGATGAGCATGGCCTTAAGCTTAGGCTCGTGACGTTGGCGAAGAATGGTTATGTGTCACAGCTTGAGAAGCTTAAGTCCAGTGATCAAGCCGCCAAAAAAGTGGAAAAGCTGGCCTCGCAGTTTGCAAAATCCACAGGATTTAGCTATGAAGCCTCCTATGAAACGCTGAGACTTATGGCGAAAGCGATGCAGGTTAAGTCTGAAAAGTTGGCACCTATAGGTGAAACGCCTGCCCTTCGAATTGTTCCACCGATGGGTGGGAACTTTTCTCAGAAGCATTTTGGTGAGGGGACACAGCAATTAAATACGCCTATACAGTCACAGCAATCAGCAAATAGAGCCATCGCACCTGAGGTAAACGGAAAGCTTAAAAAGCGTCGCGTTCGAAACAAGCTCAATTTATGGGCATATTTGATTTGGCTGGTTGGAATGCCATTAGCAGCCAGTGTACTTTATTTCGAGTATGGACAATGGGATGCTTTTATAGCGTTCGGTATGAAAACCATAAACGACCTTAACCTCTCCAACCCGTGGATTGCGGCCATCGGACTAGGCATCACGCTCGCGACGTTACTCCCCATCAGTGTCAATTGGATTTCTAAAAAGAACTTGATCAGTTTTTACCCGATGTTGCTTTTAGGCTGGGAAATGGTGCTTTTTACCATGGGACAAAATGGCGATGTGAATTACATGGCCATGCAGCTAGCAACTGGACTCGTATTATTTGGTTCTTTCGCTCTTTTAGGTTCGACAGCCTATCGTCTCCCTAAAGGTGCCTATGAATATACGGCTTATCGCGCACTAGTGCCTTATTACCTTTCAGCATTGGTATGGTTAGGTGGCCAGTTTATCTTTTACGCAAGATTGATATAAAGGAGGATGACATGTCGGATAGTTTATCAAAAGGAACCTGGGTCGCTTCCAACGAGCGGCGCTATAAGGTGCTTGAAGAAATCGGAAGCGGCGGACAAGGCAACGTCTATCTGGTCGAAAGCGAAGGCATGAAGTACGCTTTAAAATGGTATAACAAAACGTCTTCCACAGTGGAGCAGTACAGGGGAATCGAGCTTTTGGTCGATAAAGGTGCACCTAGTGAAAAATTCATCTGGCCCCTGGTCATCGTCGAAGGGGAATCAAAGGATAATTTTGGGTATGTGATGCCACTTATCGATACGAAGCGCTATACTAAGCTGACCCATTACTTTGGTGGCGAAATCAAAGTGAAGCGATATGAATATTTGATAGATGCCTGCATTAAAATAGCGCATGGCTATAATGAGCTTCATTTAAGTGGCTTATGCTATCGTGATATTTCGTTCGGAAACCTGTTTGTGGATTTCAGTACAGGAGATATCTTGATTTGTGATAATGATAACGTCACCATCGATAACCTTATCGGAACCGATCAAATTTGGGGAACACAAGGTTTCATGGCACCAGAAGTCGTTAGGGGTGAGAAAGCGCCAAGCACTCAGACGGATCTCTTTTCGCTTTCAGTGGTACTGTTTAGGATGCTTCATCTTCAGCACCCGCTTCAAGGGAAGCGAGAGTACGAAATCGAGATTGTGGATTATGATGCGTTAGTGGATTTATATGGAAAAAACCCCGTGTTTATCTATGACCCCATCGATGAAACCAATCGACCGGTGAAGGGCAAGAAGGACATTGCTGACGGGTACTGGCAAATCATGCCCTCCTTTATCAAGGAACGCTTTACAGAAGCCTTTACTGTAGGGTTAAACGATCCAAATCACCGCGTGAGAGAGAGCATCTGGATCAGGGATTTGCTCATGCTGAAGGCATCCTTGATGTACTGTTATCAGTGTGGTGCGCAATTGTTCTACGACCGTCATCGTTTGAACCGACAAGATAATTGTCCACACTGTAATACTAAGGTGAGCGTTTTACCACCACGATTACGGATTAACGATAGAATCGTCATGCTGAACCATGACACTGTCCTCAGTGCAGCAGAAGTGGATGACACACGCTTAATGGACTATGAAGCGCCTTATATGAAGGTGGAGATTCATCCGAGACATCCTGAAATCTGGGGTATTAAAAACCTTTCAGATGATGTATGGCGATATACGACGAAAGACGGGACTGAAAAAGAAGTGGTCAAAGATGGTGTTATTCCCATGAGAGAAGGTCAGGAAATCGTTTTTGGACGATTTGAGGGGCAGATTCGAATGGGCGTTAAGTTAAAATAAATGGAGGATAAACCAATGATGGATAGAGAAAGTAGAATGGGCAACAGAGATTTACATTTGTTTTTTTTAATCGATGCATCTGATTCCATGAGCTATGGTGGAAAGATCGAAACGCTGAATAACGCCATTAGAGAATCGATTCCGCATATCCGTGAAATCGCTCGCGATGCCGAGGGAAGCATCAAGGTTCATGCATTGACTTTTTCAACGGGTGCTAGGTGGGTTCAAAAAAATGTGGACATCAGAGATTTCACCTGGGAAAACATGACGACAAAGGGTGTTACCGATATGGGGAGAGGCTTTGAACTCCTCGCTGAAAAATTGGAAAATGATTTTCAAGGTGAAAGAGGCTACCAACCGGTTATGATTCTCTTATCGGATGGACTACCGACCGATGACTATGAAGCAGGCCTTAAGAAGCTTAAAAATACCAAATGGGGTGCTAAAGCCATTAGGATTTCCATTGCTATAGGCTCTGAAACGGATTTAGATGTGCTTCAGGCATTTATCGGCGATAGCTTTAGAGGAGAACTCAAACCGCTAAAGGCGAAGAATGCATCAGAACTGAAAAACTATATTCGCTGGGCTTCCACAGCTGCATCCACAGCGTCCATCAATCCACTTAAAGGGATGTTACCGCCACCGCCAGCTGTGACACCTGAATCGGATGTGGACGAGATCGATTGGTAGGATTCCCATGAACTGGGCGGTTAAGGCGCGTTCAATCCGTGGCGTTTCCCATGAAAAAAAAGGCACCCCCAATCAAGATGCTTGGGGGTGTGCCCGTTTTGGGTCATATGCTGAGGGAATCGCGTTAAGCGATGGTCACGGTGGTGAAGATTATCAACACAGCGATTTTGGGGCAAAGGCAGCGGTAGACAGTTTTCTGGAAATCGTCTCTGAGTTGAGTGAGCGTCATGAAGATTGCGACACCATCGGACGCACATTGGAAGGTGAGGGTGCCATCTTACTAAAACAACGCTGGCTTGAAAAAATAAGTAGGCATGAAGGGTTTGTGACAGAACGTTCTTATGGTTGCACATTGCTCGGTGCGCTCAGAACAGAAGAGGGGTTCGTCCTCCTTCAGCTAGGTGATGGTAAAGTTGCCTGTGTACTTGAGGATCAAACGGTCTATTACCCATTTGTGAGAGATTCGCGGTTTTCATTTAACGAGACAGCCTCTTTAGCTTCTCCTGATGCCCCGTTTGAGATGTCAGTTCGGGTGCTGACTGGCGATTTAAAACCCATAGCGGTGGTACTGGCGTCAGATGGCGTAGAAAATGCGTTTCCCTACGATCCGTATGATGATGCAGGGTTTTATCTCGAACTAATGCGTCAAAGTGATGCGTCCGGCATTCAAACCCTATTGGAGGATGCAGCGAAGTATTCAAAGGATGACACCACGGCAGTGCTCTTAAGGGTTGAGCCTTGGCCTTTCGATGACAGGGCTCCCATTCCAGCCCGCGTTTGGGCTGAATCGATTCCTGAGCATTGGTTGTCACTTAAACAGCTTGGGAGTCAGCGATTAAGCATGCGACTTTTCATGGGTGAAAGGTTCATTAATGCCGTCTCGAAACGCGGTGGATTAATGCCACTGAATTTCAGTGAGAAACAGCTTTATTACGATTCTGAAAGTGATAGCCTCCCTTTAGAGGTGATGTCCCCTGATATGAACACACTCGATTTAATAAGTCTTAGAAGGATACTGGATAAGCTGTTGGGGATTCCTGTTACTTCTTTTGACAGCTTGGATGAAATAAAAGCTCAGCTTATGCAAATGAGGCGAAATCTGCGATTCGACTATGATACAGGACAGGAGTGGCTTGATAACTCGGGGCATACGATTCCGAATGTGGCTTTAAGGTCGCCAGCAGGCGTGTTCGAGGTCTATTTCGATGCTTGTCTGCGTTTATCTGAAGTTATACCGCTAACGGGCTGGAAAAATCCTATTTGGGGTAAGGTCGTTCAGCATCCAAATAAACCTCAGATTTGGGGGATCAAAAATTTGAGTAGTCACTCATGGCCATGTTATAACTCAGATGGAGCAGCGCTTAAGGAAATCCCCCCTGGTAATACGGTGACGTTGCGTCACGGAACGTGTTGCTTTATTTATGGAATTCCTGTAAAATTTGAGATAAATTTCTAAAAAACTTGATGAATGGATTCTTTCATCAAGTTTTTTTGTGTTTTTCGAAAAATTTTTGATTATTATTATTGAATAAAGGATATCTTGGTATATATATAACAAGAGTGAGTAAACAGATTAAAATATTTTAAAATTGGACAGAAAGGAGTGATTAAGTTGAGGGAAGAAGTGCTTGAGCGACTACTTGCTGATTTTTTAGTGCTGGTACCGTTGATCAACAAAAAAGTATTGAGAGAAAACGACTTATACAAGTTGGATGACCTTTATCCTTCACATGTACAAATCCTTCTGCTGTTGGCCAAAAACAAGCAATTGACCATGTCTGAAATCAGTAAAGAAATTCACGTCATCAATTCAAACTTGACACCTCTCGTTGATAAACTGATCAAGCTGGGTTACCTGAAACGACAGCCTTCAAAAAAAGATAGACGCGTCGTTCATATTTCACTAACGGCCAGTGGTAAAAAGCAGGTGGAGAAGCATAGGCTCTATGCGATTGAATACCTTAAGATGCAGTTTGAGTCCATTGAAGACGAACAGTTAAATGAACTTGAAGCACATCTCGTCGGCATCAATACAATTTTGAATGGATTTCTTTAATCGAGAATTAATTTGAATGGGCTTACCGCATATGGTACGATAAATTAGGATAGAACTATCCTAATTTTTTTTTATGGGGGTACACCGTGTACGAAAGCAAGTTATATAAATACGCTGAATTATTAGTAAAAACGGGTATCAATTTGAAAAAGGATCAAATCCTGGTAGTAAGATCGCCGATTGATTGCGCAGAGTTTGCACGAGCAGTGGTGGAAGTGGGATTTGATGCAGGTGCTAAAGATGTCGTCGTTTTTTGGAGTGATGAAATCTACTCTAAAATTCGTTATTTGAAAGGACCAGATGCCTTATTCGATGAAATGCCCTCTTGGCAAAAAGAATTTTATCTGTCATATGTAAGGCAAGATGCCGCATTTTTATCTATCTCTGCCTCTGATCCAGATAATTTTAAAGACGTAGACCCACTTAGAATTCAAAGATTTGCACGCGCTTTTAATGCAGAGGTTTCTGAATACAGAGAACGCTTAATGAACAATGAGAACGTTTGGTGCGTCGCTTCTGTTCCGACGCCAGCTTGGGCTAAGAAAGTTTATCCTGAGATAGCGGTTGAAGACGCCATGTCGAAGCTTTGGGAAGCGATTTATGAAGCCGTTCGCGTGAATACACCTGATCCGGTAGCAGCATGGGAAACCCATAAAAATGCGCTGAAGTCTCAAATGGCCAAACTAAACGCACTTAATTTAAAATCGCTTCACTATACGAATACATTGGGTACGGATCTAAGGATTGAATTGCCTGAAGGTCATCTCTGGCTGGGCGGTTCCGATTTGACGCCAGATGGTCACGAGTTCATCGCAAACATGCCGACTGAAGAAGTATTTACAGCGCCGAAGCGCGATGGCGTCGAAGGTCGTGTCGTGAGCTCCATGCCACTGAACTTCAACGGCAGTCTCATCGATGGCTTTGAGCTGACTTTTAAAGAAGGCAAGGTTGTGGATTTTAAAGCTGAAGTCGGCTACGTGCAATTGAAACGTCTTTTGGAAACCGATGAAGGATCGGCTTATTTGGGTGAGGTTGCCCTCGTTCAATATGATAGTCCGATATCAAACATGGGACTTCTTTTCTATAACACACTATTTGACGAAAACGCGTCGTGCCATTTGGCTCTAGGTAAAGCTTACCCTGTTTGTATCAAGGGCGGGGAACACATGGACCACGATACCCTCATTAAAAATGGTATCAATCACTCGATCACACATGAGGACTTTATGATCGGTACCAAGGATTTGAAAATTGTAGGGTTGACGGCAACCGGTGAGACAGTTGAAATCTTTAGGGATGGTAATTTTGTTTTATAGGTGACCTTATGCGTTTATTAAAGGCGAAACCCAAATACTATCAAGAAGCTTATCGATTTGATGAAAAAGAAAAGGCTTATCGCATTGAGGTGTCCTTAGATGCTTACGAGGATGTCTATGATGAATGGGATCCATCGCCTTTTAAAAAACGCGATATCGAGGATGAGTTCGACGATTTTATCATGGATTCCTCATCGGACATTCCGCCTCGGTTTAATCTGATGATCGACCTTTACATTCCTAGCGAGGTGAAAAATGCGGTTAAAGAAAAGCTCCTAATAGAAGCGTACGATAATTTTTATCGGTTCAAATACAGACGGGCACTAAAGGAACGCCAATCGCTTAGTAAGAAGGTCATCGCCAACTTTGTGTTGGCCATAATCTTCTTGTTTATCGGTTATTTCTATGAACCCGGGATTGATAGCATTTTCTTGATGATTATTAAAGAAGGATTATTTATCGGCGGTTGGGTTTTCTTATGGGAGGTTTTTACGTTGATCTTCATTACTTTGGTGGAGGAAAATCGTGCTTTAAAGGCGATCCATCGTCTGGTGAACGCGAAAATCAGGTTTCATTATGAATAGTGACGCTGTTCAGATGCTTTGATGAAAGTCGATGGTCGGTAAAACTGACCATCGACTTTTAATATGAAATTTTTGACATAGATGTGATTTTTAATTGAGAATAGGTATACATTAACTAAGCAATCAATAAATAAATAAAATGAAAAAGGACTGATTGTCTTCAGACAGTCAGAAGGTGAAAGTATGAAACAAACCATTGTCATCGCAGGTGCAGCTGGTGAGGGCATCAACACCGTTGAACTGTTTATTGAAAGGATTCTTAAGCAAAATGGCTACGAATTGTTTTCATATAAGAATTACATGTCTCGCGTTAGAGGCGGTTATAACTTTTCCACCATCGTGGTCAGCGAGTCACCAGTATTTGCGACGGTTGATAAGGCCGATATTTTTATCGCGTTGAATCGAGAAGCTCATGATAATGCTGAGGCTCAGATGGTTTCTAATGGACTTTTAATTACGGAAGAAAGAATGCCTGATTTAAAAGAGGTCTCAAGGTCAAAAAACGCCTTTGCCATGGCTGCTGTTGGGGCTGTACTAAAGATTTTCGGTATCCATGAAGATGAGCTTCATAAAATCAAGAGCAAGAAATGGGCCGATGATGTCAATCTCGAAAATTATAAATCGGCAAAATACGGTTATGATCAATTTGCCTTAAAGCATCTACCGCCACGAGGTGGAGAGGGCAGAATCCTGATCAACGGTAACCAAGCGGTGGCTTTCGGCGCTTTAAGTGCTGGGCTCAGCTTTTATTGCGCTTATCCCATGGCACCCTCAACCGGGATTATGACCACACTAGCGACTTATGAGAAAGAACAGAAAATCATCGTAGAACAGGCGGAAGATGAAATCGCAGCTGTAATGGCTGCTGTAGGGGCCTCTTCAAATGGCGTTAGAGCGATGACGGGAACATCAGGCGGCGGGTTTGCGCTGATGGTGGAAACATTAGGATTTGCCGCTGTCAGTGAAACGCCAGTCGTCATCTGTAATGTTCAACGCCCTGGTCCAGCGACCGGGCTACCGACGCGAACAGAACAAGCAGACCTCGCATTTACAGTGACTGCTTCACAGGGAGAATTCAGTCGAATCGTATTAGCACCACTTACTGTTGAAGATGCCTTTTATGATACGCATCGCGCGTTTAATCTCGCTGATGAGTTCCAGGTGCCTGTCATCATATTGACCGACCAGCTTTTAGCAGATACCACGCAGACCGTGGAGCGCTTTGATACGGCATCGCTTAAAAATGAACGTCATTTACTTGAGGCGGTTGTGGAAGATTATAAACGGTACGATTTCACACGCGTATCGGGTGGTAGAAAATATCCGGGGCTTGACCCACAGACGCTCATCATGACAGATTCGCATGTCCACGATGAATACGGTCATGTGACGGAAGCCATCGAACCGACGATTCAACTGAAGCAGAAATTTCTAAACCGAACAGGAGCCATTAAAAGTGCATTAAAAAAACCCGAACTATACGGGTCAACGGATTATGAGACACTTTTTATCACGTGGGGATCCACATACGGTGCCCTTCGTGAAGCGGTAGACCAGTTAAATGATGATGGGAAATCGGTAGCCATGCTGGCATTTTCTGATGTATTTCCGATTCATCCGGATGTAATGAAGCCCTATTTGAAAGAGGGCGTAAAAGTCATTAATGTCGAGGGCAATGCCATGAACCAGTTTGGCATGATCTTGAGGATGGAAACGGGAACCTTATTCGACCATGCCATCAATAAGTACGATGGTCGTCCGTTTACCAGCCAGTATATCATAGAGAAATTCGAGGTGATACAGCATGATTAATATCAACATGAGTGAAAACCCATTTGTGAGGAATACAAAGACCAGCTGGTGCCCAGGATGCGGGAATTTTAGCATACTTGACAGTATTAACGACGCCCTTTTCGCAGAAGGCTTGACCCCTCAAAATGTCTTGATGGTATCTGGAATTGGACAGGCAGCAAAGCTTCCGCACTACATTAACGCACATGGATTAAATACGCTTCATGGGCGCGCCATTCCGGCGGCTATGGGCGCTCAAGCGGCAAATAACGACATTAAAATCATCCTGACCTCTGGCGATGGCGACACCTATGGCGAAGGTGGGAATCACTTTCTGCATAACGTGAGACGAAACTTGGATATCGTCCACATCGTTCATGATAATCAGGTTTATGGCTTGACGAAGGGGCAAGGGTCACCGACGACTGCACTGGGGCAAAAGACGCGACTTCAGTTTGATGGGATGCGGCACGATGCCCTTAATCCTGTGGCGCTGGCAATATCACTTGGGTGTGGCTTCGTCGCCAGAAGTTTTTCTGGTGATCCGGTGCATCTGAAGCAAATGATTAGGGCTGCCATGAATCATAAGGGGTATGCGCTGATCGATGTCATGCAGCCGTGTATCTCGTTTAATCACGTGAATACTTTTAAATGGTATAAAGAACGTGCTTTCTATATACCAGAAACCCACGATGTTACCGATCGCGTAAAAGCATTTGAGCTAGCGCTCCAGTTTGGCGATGAAGGCATCCCAATGGGGATCCTTTACAAGGAAGAGAAGCCGACATTCCTCGAACGCATAAAACACATCGATCGACCACTCGTCAAATACGAAAGAAAGCCAACCGATATCGATTGGCTTTTGGATCAACTAGTAGAATAACTGATATAATGGGGGCACCAGTAGAATGGTAATCAGGCCAGCAAGGCCGATTGCGGCACTACTGAGTGCCCCTTCTGTTTCGCCCAGCTCAATCGCCTTTGAGGTGCCGACGCCGTGTGCGCTCGTGCCAATTCCAGTGCCGATCGCGATGGCGTTAAACTCAGGAAACCATTTGACAAATAGTGGCGCGAGAAGTGCGCCAAATATGCCAGTTACGATAACCATGGCGATGGTAATGACGGCATTTCCACCATTGATTTCTACGAGTGATAATGCCATCGGTGTGGTTATCGACTTAGGAACGAGGGATTTGACCATCTCTGCATCGAGCTTCAGCCACTTCGATAAGGCGATAATCGTGAAGAAGGATGTAAGCACACCGGCTGTAATTCCCACCACCAAGCTGACCATATGTGCTTTAATGACCGCACGCTGACGGAACAGCATAAGTCCAAGTGCCACTGTAAGTGGACCTAAGAAGTAATGGATACCGTCGCCACCGATTTTATAGTGTTCATAGGGAATCCCAAAGGCCTTTAAAAAGGCGATAATAATGATGACTGCGATTAAAAGGGGATTTGCGAGCACATTGTTGGTTTTTTCTTTGATTCTAAGCCCGATGGCATAGGCGATAATGCTGATTAGGATTCCAAATGCTGGGGAGGTCGTCATTCTGTACGTCCTCCTTTTTCGAAGCGTTTCATCAGCTTGGTCGTAACCCACATGGTGACCCACATGGTGGTGATGGTTGATATGAGTGTAATCAAAATGATTTTTGCGATGACAGGCAAGGTTATGCCTGTGAGTGCAAGTACGCCTATGCTGGCTGGAACGAAGAAAAACGAAATGTTGTTTAATAGTAAATCTGAGGCGTCTTTTATGGACGCCTCTTTCAACAAGCCCATAGAAAGGGCAATGGCCAGTAGAACCATGCCCATAATCGCGCCGGGAATTTTAATGATGGGATTTAAAAGCCCTCCGATTGCTTCACCGGCAAGCCAAAAGGCGAGAATTACGCCAAATTGATTGATTATTTTCATATGGGCTCCATTTCTATTAGATCAACTTAAGCATTAAATCATGACTACGCTTTATGAACTTCGTCATGGCGTCTGCTGAAAGAGGGGCGTGACTGATCATGGCGAGGTCATAGAGATGTTCGCAAATCAGTGCGCGCGTGTAATGGTCGATTGCTGTATTCTCGATGAGGTGCTTAACTAACGAATTGTTGCTGTTGAGTATCAAGGTAGTTTCAGTTTTGAACATGTCCGGGTTCATGCCTGGCATGCCATACATGCGCATCATGTCCTGCATGCGTCTGGATTCTTCGGAGAGAACCACCATGCCGGAAAGGGATGAATCTTTCATGGATTCAAGCTTGAGGTTCAGTTTTTCCATGTGAAGCGCGTCCTTGAACATGCTTTCCAGCTGATCCATAGCTTGCTTTTTCTCCTCCTCGCTGAAGGATTCTTCTCCCTTCATGTGCTCGTTTAAGTCCGCATCGATTCTTACGAAGGAGACATTCTCTTTCTTCGATTCGAGTAAAGAGATGAATGGGGCATCTATGGAATGATTGAGGTGGATCGCATCAAGGTCATGGTCTTTGAACATTTTGATATACTGTGCCTGTTGCAGGGCATCCGTTACATAGAAGACTTTATTTTCATGCTTTTCCTTAGCCGCCTCGAGATATTCCTCAAGTGTGACAAACTGATCGGAAAGGGTTTTATATAGATAGATGGTCTCAACACTTTCGTAGAACTTCTCATCTTTAAGTGCACCAAACTTGATGAAAGGGCTGATGTCGTTCCAGAAACCTTGGAATTCTTCACGTTCTGTTTTGAACATTCCCGTCAGCTTATCGGCGACTTTTTTGCTGATATAGTTGCTGATTTTCTTCACGAAGCCATCGTTTTGTAAAAAGCTTCTCGAGACATTAAGCGGTAGGTCTGGACAATCGATAACGCCCTTTAAAAGTAGTAAGAACTCAGGAATGACTTCTTTGATGTTATCGGCCACGAAAACCTGTGAGTTGTAGAGCTTGATTTGCCCCTCAATGGTATCGAACTCTGTGCCCAGTTTTGGGAAGTACAGAATTCCTTTGAGATTGAAAGGATAGTCCATATTGAGGTGAATCCAGAACAAAGGCTCTTTAAAGTCGTGGAAGGTGTCTCTATAGAAGGCTTTATAATCCTCATCACTGCATTCGGATGGTGATTTTACGTAAAGTGGCTTCGTCGTGTTAAGTGGCTTAGGTGCTTCGATAATGACATTGCCCTCTGCATCCTTTGAGGGTTCCTTACCGATGACCGTGAGATAGATTTCATAAGGCATAAATGAGCAATATTTCTTAATGGTGCTCTTCAAGGTGTACTCGTTTAAGAAACTTTCACCTTCCTCAGAGATATAAAGAACAATCTCCGTACCACGTGTTTGACGGGTTCCCGCTTCAAGTTCAAACTCAGTACCGCCATCGCATCGCCAAAGTGCCGGTTTAGCGTCTTTTTGATAGGAAAGGGTGTGAATTTCAACCTTCTCGGCTACCATGAATGCTGAATAAAAACCTAGTCCGAAATGACCGATGATTTGATCCTTATCAGATTTGTCTTTATACTTGTTTAAGAAATCCTCAGCGCCAGAAAAGGCGATTTGGTTGATGTATTTTTTGATTTCTTCGTCGGTCATCCCGATGCCGTTATCAGAGAAGGTTAACGTTTTGGCTTTTTCATCTAGCAGGATTTCGATTTTAAACGTAGGGTTATCCTCGATTTGCGCTTCGTTCATGCTGCTGAGCTGTTTGAGCTTGGTAATGGCGTCGCTGGCATTGGAAACGAGCTCGCGCACAAAAATGTCGTGATCGGAATATAACCACTTTTTGATGATGGGAAAAATGTTCTCACTATGGATGGAGAGACTTCCTTTTTCAACAGACATAATTTCACTCCTTTAGGATTGTTATTAAATGTGTTTTATACACTCTTAATTTTAAGCAGAGGGATTCAAAAAGTCAAGTATTCTTAGCACTCAAATGAATAGAGTGCTAATAAGGAGGGTAGATTTTTTTCGGTTCCAATGTTATAATTGTTATGTCATAAATAAAATGGATATAAATAAAGTGAAGTCGATGCATACGACTAATTAGGGAAAACTGAATGATGCGATTTCCTTAACAAATTTTACATGTGAAAGGGGTAACACCATGAGAGTAAGAGCCATTATGACACCGGCTAAAGAGTTAACTGTACTAAATCCAACGGACACGGCAAAGCATGCCATCGAACTGATCGAGGCCAATGGATTCTTATCGTTGCCAGTTGCTGAAGGGACTAATTTTGTCGGATTCCTATCAAAACAGTTCATCTATGACGTCTATTTTAAAGAAAGAAATCAAGACATCGATGCTTTTTTAAGTAAACCTGTAAAGGATTTCATTTTCGATATCGTGCCACCTGTATCGCCTGATCTTCAAATTGAAGAAGCGGCCGATATTTTCTTTAAAAACAAAATGCGCTTCATCCCTGTGGTAGGCGCCCAAAACGAGTTTTTAGGCATCATTACCCAAAATGCTTTGTTCGGCATTTTAACGAAAATTTATGGGTTACACGATCCTAAAATTTCCATTTTAACAGACGATTTTAAAGGGGTTTTGACTAAAATCGCTGAAACAATTTCAAAAAATGACGGCAATATCACCAATATCGCCTTATTAGATACTGAAGTTATGGGCATCCAAGAAATCTCCATTCGCCTCGAAGGCAAGGACATCGATAAAATCGTGAAAAAACTCGAGGAGAAGGGCTTCAAAGTAAGAGAATTCATCCGATGAGCCGCCCAGAGCGCCCCAAAATCCTTTGTAGTGCGTGTTTAACCTTTTGCAATTGCCGGTATGATGGCAGCCGTTTAAATAACGAATTTGTTGAAATGTTAAAACCTTATGTGGATTTTGTAACGGTTTGTCCAGAAATGGGCATTGGTGAGCCATCGCCTAGAGAAGCCATACGCATCGTAACCAAAAGTGGCGTAAGCAGGCTAATGGGTTCTTACTCAGGCATCGACCATACGGATAAAATGAATCAATATATCGCCAATTTTTTTGCTACCACAGAGGTTGCTGAAATTGATGGGATTATCCTCAAAGGGAAATCCCCAACCTGTGGCTTCAAAGATGTGAAGCATTATGGAAATTTTGGTAAGGTTCCCGCGTTGATGACGAAGACCTCCGGATTTTTCGGTGGGGCCGTAAAAAATCGATTTAAGGAACTGATCATCGAGGATGAAGGAAGACTCCTGAACCGGGAAATTCGCGACCATTTCCTCACATCCGTATTTTTGAGATTTGGTTTTCGACAGGTTAAAGCATCATCACAACCCCTTAAAGCTTTAAACACTTACCACACAAATAATAAATACTTGCTGATGGCCTATAACCAAGCCGCACTAAAGCGACTGGGAACTATCGTAGCGAATCACGCGCATTTGGAGAGTGCTGAGGTGATTTCAGCCTATGATCAAGAGCTGAATGTTATTTATGCCTCGCAGCTTAAACCTGGGAAAAATGTCAATATGCTACTCCACTTATTCGGCTACTTTAAAAACGACTTGTCAGCGGATGAGAAAAAATTTTTCCTGGAACAAGTGGCACTTTATCAAAAGGATTTAGTGACATTTAGTGCCTTACTTCTTATCTTAAAAGCTTGGGTTGTTCGTTTTGATGAAACGTATTTAAAAGAGCAAACCATTTTTTCGCATTACCCCATCGACCTAGGGCGATAAATGCAAAGGGTGCCCCTATGAATAAAAATAAGAGTTTAAATCGCGAGAGATGTTTGATCATCTTCTGGTGGATTTAAACTCTTTTTTTATGAAGTCTTTTTTTATAATGCCCTTTTTCTATTTTTGAGAACGGGTAGTACAAACCCTAATAAGATGAACACTAAGTTAATGAATCCCACACGTAGTAGCCAATCAGCAGTGAAACCAGTGAAAAACTCAAAGGGCATGAGCTGGATCAATCGGTCTGTGCGTGGGTCAAGCAGCCAAAGGTCGTTAGTGAAGAATATTTCATGGAATCTTCTAAACGCCCAATCAAAATCGACGAAGTATAAGGCGCCAAGTGCCACTAGCACGAACAATGTGGTGAACACCGCTGACTTGAATACCTTAGTCATTTCTTTCACGAACGCAAGCTTCTCTTTCTTCGAATACAGATAGAGCAGGATCAGCAAAAGGATCATCAGGATATCGATGATGACTAAAAAGGTTCGTCCACCCTTAACGAGAAAATAAATATCGTGTAAATGGTGTTGCTCCTTTTCGTTATAGAAAACAACATTCTCGCCTTTAACCTTTTCCACGAGAGCGATATCGCCAGAGCCATCATCAATATGCTGTATCAATGCACGGGTGACACGCGTTAAAGCGGCTTCGTCGATGCCGATGACTTCATGGACCTTTAGCGCAGTAAAAGCGTTAATATAATATTCTTCATTAAATGCAAGTGATTGAAACGGTAATAGAAGGGCATTCAACATCAGTATGATGCCAAGTAGTCCTATAATCAGAGGTTTTATGAATTTCAAGCAGGGTCTCCTTTAGCCATGTGATGCTTTCTATTATACCGTCTAATCTACATTTTTCATAGAGGGCACTTGCCTTGTTAGTGTTTTAAAATGATGATAGAATAAAGTATTGACACGTTTTGGAGGTCATATGCTAAGGATTATTTACGGTAGCGCGAAAAGCGGAAAAACAACAAAGCTTTTTAATGAAATCATGGAACTGATGCCGACTAATGGGCATCCGTTAATTTTGATTGTCCCTGAGCAGTTTACATTGGAGGCGGAAAAACAGTTTATTAACCACAGCGCCTCTGAAGGGATCATCGGCCTGGATGTGCTGAGTTTTAAGCGGCTTGCTCATAAGGTAATCAACGCGCATAGGGTTGTTCAAGGCGTAGAAATCGATGATGTGGGGCAGCTGATGATGCTCACACGTTTATCTTTAGAAATAGAACAAGACCTGATGTTATATAGAACCCAAAAGGCGAAAAAGGGATTCCTACTTAAAAGTCAAGAGCTTATCAAAGAATTCAAGCAAAATCGCATTACGCCTGAAGCGCTCAAAGCCTTTAGCGCGCAATTTGAGGATCAACCTGTGATCAGCAACAAGCTTCATGATTTTGGTTTGCTTTTTGAAGCCTATGAGAAGATGAAATCGGGATTATATTTTGACGAAGAGGACCGCTATAACGCATTATTAGAAGCAATCGCCACGTCAGAGATGATAAAGGGTGCACACATTTGGCTCGATAATTTTGACAGCTTTACCGTTCAAGAGCTTGAGATTATCTATGCGCTTGCCTCACACGCGGATAATGTCACCTTGACCCTATGCTTTGATCAGTTGCCAGTTTTTGAACATACCGGGAGATTTTATAGCCGGTTGGTAAGTGAAGCAAAAGATCGTCATATTAAGGTCGAAACGATAAAGTGCGAAGCGATTCCTTCCAATCCCATGATGCATCAAATCGCATTAAACCTACAAACCTATCCTTATCGCACCATGATCAATCAGTCCCTACCGATTCAGCTCATTTCTGCTGATCATCGTTATAACGAAGTCAAATACTGCGCCTCTGAGCTTATACGCTTGGTTCGAGAAGAAGGAATGGCATGGCATGATTTCGCAGTCATCACTGCAGATCTCGACATTTATGGCCCCATCGTCAAAAGAGTTTTCGAAGAAATCGGGTTGCCTTTTTTTATCGATCAAAAGGTGAAGATAACTGGGAATCCACTCGTTCAGTTTATTTTCAGAACGTTAGAATTATACCGTTCCCGATTTGCTTCACAGGCAATCGTCGACTGGGTAAAATCGGATTTTATAGCCGCAACCCCACTTGAACTAAGTGCCTTCGAATGGGAGGTTCTCTCTAAAGGTGTTCGAGAGCGTAAGCTTTTAAACCCAAGTGAGCCATGGGAACGGTTCGGAGTTCCTTTAGAAACGATTAGACAAACCGTGGTGGATATCATCGATGAGCGGTTGAAAGCCAGTAAGATGACCGTTAAAACGGCCATAGAAGCACTCGTTCAAATCATGTCGAAACTGGATGTGAAAGGCAAAATCGACCAAAGGGTCAATGCCTTTAAATCGAGTGGCGATTTCGATGAAGCGCAAAAATTTGCTCAGGTTTGGAACTTAATGATTTCTCTTTTCGATCAGTTGAACACCCTTATGGGGAATCAACTTCTCAGTCTAGACGAGATTTATGAGGTACTGGAAGCGGGCTTTGATGTGATGGAGGTCGGTTTACTTCCGCTGTCTGAAGACCAAGTGCTAATCGGTACGATTGACCGGTCGAGGTCGCATCCTATCAAACACCTCTTCTTTCTGGGTTTCAATGACGGTATCGTACCGGAAATTGGAAAGGATCAGCAGCTATTTCTAGAAGCAGAGAAATCGGCACTAAAGGAGAAGGGGATCGCACTTGTTTCGAACGCGGAAATGTTTGCCAGCAAAGAGCGCTTTAACCTGTATTTCGCCCTTACGCGCCCCAGCGTTCGAACCTTCATCAGCTATTCAAGGGCTGATTCTGAAGGCGCAGTTCTACGACCATCGTATCTGGTTAGTAAGCTTTTAAAGATTTGCCCGAACCTGAAAACCATAGAAACCAATGAAATACCAGCTTTTGCCATCTCAACGAGAGAAGGGACAGCCTCTGAGTTGGCGATACAAATGCGCAAGGCGTTGGATGGCTATGCGATTCACCCGATCTGGCACGCGACACACCAATGGTATCAGAAAAATTCTCCTGATGTCATCGCGTATCTAAACCGTGGTGCTCAGCATACGAATATCGCGGAAGCCTTAGACGCTCAAACGGTACTTGACCTTTATCAATTGCCTATCCACACCAGTGTGTCCGGGTTAGAACAGTACGTCCAATGCCCCTTCAAGTATTTTACATCTGCGGGGCTTAGGCCTTTAGTGTTTAAACCGTTCGAACTGGCTGCCCCAGATATCGGCACTTTATTCCATAGCGTGTTGGAGCACTTTGGTAAGGAAGTCTATCAAAAGGGTTATCATTGGAACAGCCTCGACAAAAATACTTGTGATGTCATGGTCACGGATATCGTCAGCCATTTAACCGACGGGGACATCTTCCATTCGCGGTTTCAATACCAATACCTGGCCCAAAAGCTGCTACGTGTCTCGAAAAAAGCTGTTTGGACTTTAACTACCCAGCTCAAGCAAGGCCGTTTTGAGCCGGCCGCTTTTGAGGTTGCTTTCGGTATGAACAAGGACAGTGCGCCACCGCTCATGATCCCGCTGGTAGGGGACCGAAAGTTGGCGATTCGTGGGGTAATCGACCGTGTGGATCAGCTGACGCTGGACGACTGTGCCTATGTGCGCATTATCGATTATAAATCGGGGATGAAGTCCCTATCATTAAACGAAATCTACCATGGTTTACAAATGCAGCTAATGGTTTATTTAACCGCTTGTGTGGAGAATCCTGAGCATTTCCATAAAGAGGCTGTGTCAGCTGCTGGAGCGTTTTACTTTAAAATCGACGATCCGATGATCGATTCCACTGAGCGAGATCCCGAGAAGGTGAAATCGGTCATCGAGGGCGAGCTTAAACTCGATGGACTCTCAGTTGAGAATCGAGAGGTACTGGAAGGACTGGATCAGGAGCTGTTTGAGCTCGGTTCTTCCAAGGTGGTGCAGGTGCGTCTTAAGAATGACGGCGCTTTCACGAAGGATTCGAAGGTACTTCCTGAGGAGGCTTTGAGGGGCTTAATGCAGCATGTGAAAAAAACCATTACTCAAGTGGGTAACGAAATCGTATCTGGAAAGATTGATATTTTGCCGATTAAGAACGGCCAATCCACCAGCTGTACTTTTTGCGATTATCGCGCCATTTGCCAGTTTGATAGCCAGCTACCTGGAAACCGTTATAAGCAACTCGAACCGTTAGACACAGAGACCATAATAGAACGCGTCGTAAGAGGGATAAATCATGACAAAATGGACTGATGAACAACAGGGCGCTATCGCCTTTAGAAATGGTAATTTGCTCGTTTCAGCAGCTGCTGGCTCGGGAAAAACTGCCGTCCTCGTGGAACGGATCATCCAGCTTATTTTAAACCGAGAAACGCGTATCGATCAAATGCTCATCGTAACCTATACCAATGCGGCCGCAAGTGAAATGCGCGCTAGAATCGAAAGCGCACTTTCAAAGGCAATCGAACTGGATGATGCGCAGGCTGAATTCCTAGACCAGCAGATCAAGGCCCTGAGTCGTGCCAGCATCAAGACGTTTCACGCCTTCTGCCTCGATGTGATTCGTAGCCATTTTCAAGCCATTGATTGTGATCCTGGTTTTAAGATGTTAAGCGAACCCGAGAGGGCGATATTGATGAAGCAGGCCATGGATGAGACGCTGGAATCGGCCTTTGAAGCAAAGGATCCTGTTTTCCTCGGATTTATCGAGGCTTATTCTGGAAATCGAAATGATGATAAGGTCGTCGATCTGATCTCACAGCTCCATAGCTTCATACTCAGTCAACCAGAGCCTGACGTATGGCTAAACACCGCACTTGCCGCCTATGAAACAGAAGGGCACCCCATCCGGGGGAGTTGGTGGGCTGTAATGAAGCAAAGCTTCATCATGCGACTGGAAAGTGCCATCGACTTGATAGATTATGCCAAATCATTATGTATTTTGCCGGGAGGGCCAGAGGCGTATCTAAAAAACCTCGAGAGCGATCAGCAGGGACTTGCGCGGCTCTTAGAGGATGTCGACCAGTTAGCAGTGTTCGCAAATCGCGTGTTGGGATTCAACTTCGATAGGATCGCGAGCATTAAAAAGGATGAAAAGGCTTCTTTAGATGAAGCATTGATCGAAGAAGTGAAGGATATTATTCGAGACAAACTCGTAAAAAAGATGGCGTTTGAGCCCATCAAAAAATTCTTTGAGTATAAAGACATGACGCGGTTCGAAGAGGAGCTCCCCGCCATCGGAACGGCGCTAGAGGCCCTAATAAGGCTGACACAGCAGTTCGTAAGCCGTTTTCAGGCCATCAAACGCAAACAGAATGTCATGGACTTCAGCGATTTGGAGCATTATGCCATCGCCATTTTAAAGGATGACACCATCGCAGCCCACTATCAAAAACAGTTTGATTTCCTGTTTGTAGATGAATACCAAGACGCCAGTGGGTTACAGGAGTTCATCATCAATCGCATCAAACGGGACCATAACGTCTTCATGGTGGGCGACGTGAAACAGAGCATCTATAAATTTAGGCTGGCTGACCCCGAGCTGTTTATCGAAAAATACAAGCGGTTTAAGAAATGGCCGAACCACGGGACTTCAACCGATGTGAGAATCGACCTTAAGCGCAATTTCAGGACGCGAGACTCAATTCTGGAAGTGGTGAATGAAATCTTTCTGACCATCATGTCGGAGGCGCTCGGTGAAATCGACTATGATGAGGATGCTCAGCTGTATCCAGGCGCAGTATTTTCAAAAGGTGATAAACCACCTGTGGCCATTAGAATCATCGAAAAAAGCGACGATGATGCCGATGACGATGCGGATGACGATGACGATACCGAAGATGATGAAGCAGCAGATGCCTTTATGCTTAAGATGAAGTCAGATGAGCTGGAAGCACTCGCCATGACTGATGAAATCAAGCGAATGATCGGGTCGCCCATCTTTCACCCTAAGACAGGCGAATTTGCACCCTGCCGTTATCGCGACATCGTGGTGCTGCTTAGAAGCACGAAATCGTGGACGCCTACCTTTGAACAGGTTTTCCTAGAGTCTGGGATTCCACTATTTGCCGATAGCAATGCTGGCTATCTGGAAGCGCTGGAAATTAAATGGGTGTTATCCTATTTGAAAGTCATCGATAATCCGATGATGGATATCGCACTGATCACGGTGATGCGTTCGCCGTTTGCAGGGTTTTCCATAGAGGAAATTGCGGCGATCAAAATTTTGTCTCCAGATGAGAAAACCTATTATCAAAAATGCCTCGCCATTATGAACTCAGAGGTTCAAACCCCTCTTATCACCAAGGTTAAAGCATTGGTCGATGCCATCCATCGCTATAAGGATTGGTCGCATTACCTGCCAGTTGACGATTTGCTCTGGAAAATGTTTTCAGAAACGGGCTTTATGGCGTATGTAGCCGTGATGCCAGGGGGTTCTATTCGAAGCGCGAACGTCTCTCTTTTAATCGACCGGGCTTCGGCGCTAAGAGGTTCGAACATCAACCATGTGGGTCAGTTTATTCAATACATTGAAAAAATGACAGCCACCAGTGGCGATTATGGCATGGCTAAAACATTAGGCGAAGCGGATGATGTGGTTAGGCTTATGAGTATTCACAAATCAAAGGGGCTTGAATTCCCGGTGGTTATGATCGGCGGCTTGGGACGTAAGTTTAATTTTATGGATGCGCAAGGGGATCTCCTACTCCATAAGTCTCTCGGTATCGGTTTATCCATCGTCGATCTTTCACTTCGAACGAAATCAAAATCCCTTGGTCAGATGGCGATTCGTGAGCAACTAAAGCGCGAAACCCTCTCGGAAGAAATGCGTGTGCTCTATGTGGGACTTACGCGTCCGGTGGATCAGCTCATGCTGTTCGCCACGGTTTCTGATGCGAATAAAAAATGGCGCCAATGGCAACGCGGTACAGATTTTTTAACGCTTTCCAGCGCCACTGGATTCATCGACTGGATCATGCCACCCATTCTCGGCCATCCACAGGTGGATGTACAGGTCGTTCGCGCTTCTAGATTGGCACAACAACGCCTCCTTCATGATCATCATGCGACCCAGACGATTTTTTCCGCAGATCAGGTGGATGAAGCGTACTATCAGTCTGTTGCAGGTCGTCTGGCATTTAGACCGAAAATGGTCATGGATCAAGGGTTTAAACCGCTTAAAATATCCGTATCCGACCGTGTTCATGCCCATCAAGAATCAGCGTTTGGAACGATCAAGGTACCGGCCCTCGTGCCACTCCCTGATTTTATGCAGACGGAAAAAACACTGACGCCTGCAGAGCTGGGAACGGCGATTCATAAGGTGTTTGAACGCATGGATTTTAGGCTGGAACCGCGGTTGTTTAATGTTGCAGCCTATTTGAGTGACCTAAAAGATCGAGGAATTCTATCTACGCTTGAAGCCTCTAAAATCAATCTGAAATACATTGAGGAATTTGTTTCCTCGACGTTTTATGAACGTATAAGAGCGAGTCTAAGGGCGTCGAAGGAAACACCATTTGTGCTCATGGATGAGGGGCAAATGGTACAGGGGGTAATCGACCTCTATTTTGAAGAGGCGGATGGCATTGTACTCGTTGACTATAAGTCAGATAACGTATATGCTGGGAATATGGAAGAAATTGCAGCCTATTATCGTCCACAAGTGGAACTGTATGAGAAAGCATTGGTTAAACTGACGGCTAAGCAGGTAAAAGAAAAATATATCTATTTTATTCAGGAAAACCACGCCTACCGGTTGGTTTAATCAAATCATGGGTTAGTAAGGAGGGTTCCATGAACTTACAAAAGGAGCTCGACACGGCCATTGGCGCAGCGCTTTTGGCAGGTGAAAAAATAATGGAAGTCTATCGTAAGGATTTCACCATATGCTATAAGGATGATCAATCGCCAGTCACAGATGCTGATTTGCAGGCGAACAACATTATTCTGGAAGTGTTAACCAAGGCGTTTCCAGAGGATGGCATGTTGTCTGAGGAAGTGGCAGATGATTCAAGCCGTTTCGTGAGAAAGCGCTGCTGGGTGGTGGACCCCCTTGATGGCACGAAAGAATTCATCAAAAAAAATGGAGAATTTTCTGTAAGCATAGGCCTCGTAGATGAAGGGGTAGTCGTTCTCGGTGTGATTTATATTCCCGTGAGAAAACGCCTTTACTATGCCGTTCAAGGAGAAGGGGCTTTTAGACGCGAATCCAATGGTGAGTGCGTTTCATTATCTGTTTCGGACCGTACTCGCCCATTTAACTTGTTGATTAGCCGTTCGCACCCATCAAAGCGGACCGTGAACCTGCTTACGGCCATGGCGGAGGACATCCTAAGTGTTACTGAGATGGGAAGTGCCATTAAAGGGTGCTTGATTGCTGAAGGACTATACGATGTGTATTACAATTTTGGTCATTCCATGAAGTGGGATACATGTGCCATGGAATGCATCGTCCATGAAGCCGGTGGCATGATGCGTCGCTTAGATGATGCGCCCATTGATTATCAGGAGAAAGAAACGAAAAACTACGGATTTTACATCGTCAACCGATTGAGTAATCGTATCGACTTAACTAAGATATAAGAAGGAATGACATGAAAAAAAAATATCAAATCCTCTTGTTTGATTTGGATAACACCTTATTTGATTTCGAGGCATCAGAGAAACGCGCGCTTGAAGAGACGAAGCATCATTTTGAAATTTCCATGGCACTGGAGGAATTTATCCAGAATTATCATGAGGTGAACAAGCCTTTATGGGAGGCTTTGGAACGTGGTGAGATCACCAGTGAAGCGATTAGGACGCTTAGGTTTGAACATTTGATCAAAAGAATCGGTCTGCCCATCAATGCCCTGGAGATGAGCCACTTTTATGTGTCTAAGATCTCTCGAGGAATAGACACCTTTCCACACGCTAGAGAGGTCCTGGAGACTTTAGCGGCTAAATATAGGCTAGTGGCGCTGACCAATGGTATCGTGGATATTCAAACTGGCCGTCTCATGCATTCTGGATTGGGTTCGTATTTTTCTGCAGTCGTCATCTCAGAAGAAATCGGTGTTAGCAAACCCCATGTGGAAATTTTTGAAGCTGCACTGAATCGTATAGGTCATAAGGATAAGGATTCCGTGTTGATGATCGGCGATTCCATCAAAGCTGATATACTAGGTGCGCTAAGTGCAGGCCTCGATGCTTGCTGGGTCAACCTAAAGGGTCAAAGTAAACCTGAGCTACCAGCGCATGTATTTGAAATCAATACCCTGGATCAATTGTTGGAAGTCTTATAATGGCCACTGGAGGCATAAATGGTTTTAGAAATCATCAAATCGACGGAGTATCATAAATCACAGTGGGCGCACGGGGAAACCACGGAGCTGTATCTCTTTCCCAGAGACAGTAGTTATGCCGCACGAACGTTCAAATGGCGTGTTAGTGCGGCGACAGTGGACGCGGATACCTCAACCTTCACAGTCCTATTCGGCGTTAGACGCTGGATCATGCCGTTTGATGCGGAGCTCCATTTGACGCATGCCCATAATGACAAGCCGCTCTACAGCATCACCCTTAAACCCTATGAATCTCACTGCTTCAAAGGGGATTGGGAAACACAGAGCATCGGGAAGGCTGGCGACTTCAACCTAATGTTAAAGGATGACGCCTATGGCATCTTAAAACCAGTCAAAATAAATGAAGGGTCAGAAATCATGCTAGGCACTTTGTTTCACGAAGCGTTTGATGAACGCTTACCACTGGCAGACCATCAGTTGACACTGGGACTTTACTCGAGAGATTTTGACATGACCCTTAATACTGGAGACGGAACCGAAAAGCTACAGCGCGGTGATTTGATGCTGATTCACTATACGCTAGAAGAAGTGGACCACATCAAACAATTCACCATGGACCATCGTGGTGAAAAATCGGGACATGCCGTATTGTTTGCCGTTACCACGATGTAACCTGAAAAAGAAAACACTCGAAGCGAGCGGATATCCAGTCGAATCGAGTGTTATTTTTATGCCGTTTCATGTGCGGGTAAAAACAAGGTAAAGGTAGTGCATTCATTTAGCGCACTGTCCACGTGGATCTGGCCGAGGTGCTGTTCGATGATGATCTTCGCGATGGAAAGCCCAAGTCCAGTGCCGCCGTGCTGATTTTCCTTAAGCTTGGTTCTGGATTTATCTGCGCGATAAAATCGGTCGAAGATGTGAGGGAGATCCTCCTTTGAAATACCGATGCCATTATCGGAGATGACGATGATGATGCTCTGCTGTGATTTGCGAAGGGAAAGCGAAATTTTGCCTTCGTCAGGGGTGTACTTGATGCTGTTATCGATAAAGATCCGCAGCGCTTGTTTTAGTTTGTCGGCAGAGCCATTAATGATGATGTCGGCGTCGATGGTTTCTTGTATCTCGTGAGAAACATCGATTAGTCGCGTTTCTTTAACGATTTCAGTGAACAACTCGGATAGGTTGAATGGGGTCACGTCCATTTTTAGGGAACCTTTATCATTTCTCGCGATAAAGAGCAAGCTTTCAACCAAGCTGTGCATATTTTCAGTTTCACCTAATATGGCCTGAATACTTTCCTCAAGTATGGCTGGGTCGTCCTTCCCCCAGCGGTTCAGCATGCCGGCATATCCCTTTATGACGGCGATAGGGGTCCTTAATTCATGTGATGCGTCAGATACGAATTGTTTTTCTCTTTCATAGCTCTTTTGAATGTCGTTGAGCATTTGGTTAAAGGTAAGCGCCAAATCCTTAAGCTCATCCTTCGTACCACTGACATTAAGGCGCGTGCTCAGGTTGTTTGCCGATAGCTCCTTTACCTGCTCGGTCATGACCAGTATGGGCTTTAGATGCTTTTTCGACATCTTAGAGGCCGATCGGATGGAGGTTAGGATCAACGCGATACAAAGGACAAATCCAATAGGAAAGGTCGCTTCCAGGGTGCTGGTTTGACTGATCATGTCAGTGCTTACAGCCAGATAAATCATCGAGTTGTCCTTCAGTAAAACCGAATGGACCTCGTGAATTTGAGGAAACGACGGAAACTGGGTGAAATCATACTCCACGATGCTTGAAAGGGATTCATAGCTGGCTGGAATTTCTGCAGTGGCGTACAAAAGTGTTTGTTGCCCATCGAAAACATGAAACGTCAAATTTCTATGCGTTAAGAAATCGGCAATTTCGACGCTGTCGTAGGCGACATCATCCAAAAGACGTTTTTCGATATACCCTAGATCGCCAGAAAGCTGCTTTTGCGCATCATAGAATAAATAATAGGAAAAGGCACCGTAGATGACGAAGAATAGGAAAGCGGTTAGTAATACGAGCCGTAATGCATATCCCAGCGCCAGTTTAAAGGTGATGTTGAATCGGATCAGAGAGATGAAACGGTCATAGGAACTGGCAAAGTAGTTTTCACCAGGCTGATGTCGATCGGCGCTCTCTGCTTTCGGTGGGGATGCCTTTTTTTTCACATCAGAATTAGACGTCGGTCTTTTCTTCTTAGGGGGATCGATGGCCACCTTCACCTGGACGTCTTTTTTTATAACCGGTTGATTCTCGGGCTTGTTCTCAGGTTTATTTTCAGATTTATTCTCAGGCCTACTCGCGGACTTACTCTCAGGCTTACTCTCAGGTGCCGCCTTAGGGACGGTGGCCTTTTTAGTTTGCGCTGCGGGAGGCGGTGTTTGCTTAATTGTCTTACTGTCGGTTTCTTTACTAATGATTTTCATCTTTGAACAGGTAACCTACCCCTCTTACGGTATGGATGAATTTAGCGCCAAAGTGGTCATCAATTTTACTTCTCAAATAACGGATATAGACATCGACGATTTTCGTTTCGCCGAAATAATCATACCCCCACACTTTGTCGAGAATTTGCTCTCGAGTCAGGGCGATGTTGCGATTTTCTGCGAGATAATGAAGCAAATCAAACTCGGTTTTAGTGAGCTCGATGGGGTTTTGGTCATAATAGGCGGTGTACTGGTTATAGTCGATTTTAAGCTTGCCGGACACGAACGTATTCCCCACGCTTGTGGTTTGTGTCGCAATTTTTCTAAAGATTCTTCGGATCCGTGCCAATAACTCCTCTATGGCAAAGGGTTTGGTCATGTAATCGTCTGCACCGAAGTCCAGTCCCATAACCTTGTCCATGGTGTCATCTTTGGCAGTGAGCATGATAATGGGAATTTCAGAGTTGAGACGAATTCGTCGACAGACCTCCATGCCATTTAAACCAGGAAGCATGATGTCGAGAACGATCATATCAAAATCACCCTCAAGTGCCTTCTCAAGTCCTGTACGGCCATCGTTGGCAGTTTCTACAGAAAAGCCTTCATGTTTCAATTCCAGTTCGATAAATCGTGCGATTTTCACATCATCCTCAACGACGAGTATCTTTTGCATCTTCAACCTCCATTTTTAAACCACTGTCTTGATTCTACTATAACATTTGGTGCGTTTGAAGGGAAGAGAAGAAACGGCGCTAAGCTTTGCCTAGCACCGTTACCTGTGATTACTCCATGCGATCTTCGTCGTCTTTTTTCTTAGGTGACTCAAATACTTTTTCGATATCGATGTTTTTTCCATCATTATCTAAAATCGAAATCTTATATCCGAAAACATAAGGTAAGATTAAGATGAAAAGTGAAACTGGCATCGTAAACAGAATCAATAATGCGGCGATGGTAAGTGGAATATCGATGAGACGTTTTGTAGAGTTGCCGATAACGAAGCTAGTCTTATGCATTTTATCGAAGAATCTTTTCAAATCATCGAAAAAGTCATTTTGTGGTCTAGGGCGACTGTGTCCTTGATGGTGTGCATGAGGACGATTAGGACGAGGTCCTGTTTTTGATGAAGCGGTTTTGTTAGATGCCTCGAGTGAGATAAGTGCTTCCACCATATCACCGTTATGTGCTTCTAACGCTTCCTTTGCTTCCTTATAGCTAATGTTTGCACGCTCCATGAGCATATCGATTTTTTCTAAACTTACTGACATATGATTTCCTCCTTTTATTTTGAGTGGTTCTTCACTTCTATGACATGATTATAGCGCAGGTTTCTTAACCACCCACCAAAGAACGGTTAGAATTTGGATAGAAATCGAGAAATGTTTCAAATGTTAAGAAAGCGTAAGGGTCATTAATGAATGTTAATCCTTTATCTATTGAAAAATGAATGCGTTGATGGTATCATCAATATCGTTGACAGGTAATACGATTGAATTGCACAGCGTTTACATTTATCCCCCCCTTTTAGCATAAATGTAGATAGTCAATTCAGACGCACAGAGGTGCGTCTTTTTTTTACCCATCAAATGGCAAAAAATGGAATCTTGACAGGATGAAAAAAACACCCTAAACTGAATAAAATAGGGTGCTCAAGGTGACTGAAAGACTTTTTTCAAGAATTGTTCCAATAAAACACAGAGCGGGTGGACACTGATGGGCGTAAGCACCTCAAGAATCGCCGTATAGTACCATTTCTGCTCATCGTATCCTGCATTAAATGCCTTCCAAACATCTGGGCCACTAGCCGCCATATGACGTTCAACACTGGCTAGATTTACCAGCTTGTCCACACATACGATATAGAGGACATCCAGTGGTGCACTTTCAAGTCCGAGAAGATAATCGATTTTCCGCTTCTTCCAAGGGTCTTTTTTATTTTTTTCTGTACAATAGGCGACATACATGGCCACTCTCGATCCAAACGTACTCTGGATTTCTTCATAGGTTAATGAAGTATCCTCCAGGGTATCATGTAGAATACCAGCGATGATGACTTCATCTGGCAGACCATGCTTTGCCAGAATCATGCCCACCTCTATGGGATGCGCCACATATAAATCGTTATCCAGTTTTCGTCTTTGATCGCCATGAGCGGCGATGGCGGTATGTATAGCGGTATAAATCATCTTGACCTCGAAATTTTGAAGTGGTTGCTAACTCTATTTTAACATAATTGATGGATTTAAGGAGGATAATTTGACCATAATAGGCACCGGCGTGGATATTTTAGAGATAGAAAGAATCGAGAAGATTATAAAGGAGAAACCGCGATTTGTGGAACGATTTTTCACAGTTGAGGAACAAAAGTTCTTTGCTTTACGTCTAATGTCTGTTGAAACCATCGCTGCGGGCTTTGCGTCCAAGGAAGCGGTGGTAAAAGCCATGGGTACCGGTTTTAGAGGCTTTGAAATGAAGGATGTGGAGATATTAAGGGATTCTTTAGGGAAACCCATCGTGAACCTCTATGGAAAAGCGAAGGACATTGCACTTGGCCTGGAGATTGATTCATTTCAGATTTCCATATCACATTCTGACCATTATGCCGTCTCATTTGTCATCGCCCTTAGAAATCTGTAAACATGTCAAAAAAGTATGGATTATTCTTATAAAAAGGCGTAAAATTAAATGCGGATTATCTAATAAAAGAGAAATGATGTTGAGGTGGTTATGAACGTATTAACACGTCCTGTTTGGGCAGAGATTAACCTGGATCATTTAGCACGTAATATAAGAGAAGTACGTCGAGTGACACGCGAGGGCACACTGGTCACAGCGGTTATAAAAGCGGATGGTTATGGTCATGGTGCAGTTCAAATCGGACAGACCTTACTTGATAATGGCGCGGATCGATTTGCAGTGGCCACCTTATCAGAGGCCATTTCACTTAAATCAGCCTTTCCTAATACAGAAGTCATGGTGCTTGGCTACACGCCAAACGAAATGATTGATGGTGCCATCGAAAAAGGTTTGATCGTCACCTTATATTCTTTAGAGCAGGCAGAGTGGTTTAATCATCGGGCATCAACATATGGAAAGAAACTAAAAATACATGTGAAACTTGATACGGGCATGCGCCGTATCGGTATGGAAATTAATGAACAAACGGTGTCCGATATCACCCAAATCAGTAAACTGAAACATTTGGAGCTTGAAGGGATTTTTACACATTTTGCTGTGGCTGACGAGGTGGATAAGTCGTTTACACATGCGCAAGTCCAAAAATTCCTAAGTGTCTGCGATGCACTGGAAGCACAAGGGATCAAAATTCCCATCAAACACGTTTCAAATAGCGCCGCTATCATCGATCTTCCTGAATACAACTTTGATATGGTCAGAGCGGGAATCATGCTCTATGGTTTATGGCCTTCTCCCGATGTTCTTAAGGACCGAGTGACGCTGAGAGAGGTCATGTCGCTTAAAGCCAACATCGCCCATGTAAAAACCATACAAACAGGAGAAGGCGTCAGCTATGGTTTAAAGTTTAAAGCTGACAAGCCTACTAGAATCGCCACACTCCCCATCGGCTATGCAGATGGTTTTTCACGCAGTTTTACCTTTAAAGCTAAGGGATTCGTCAATGGAACCTTAAAACCCATCGTCGGTCGAATTTGCATGGACCAGTGTATGCTCGAAGTCGATGGCCTCGATGTAAAAGTAGGGGATACGGTCACGTTATTTGGTGAAGAGGGTCTATGCATAGATGATTACGCTTCAATGATTAGCACTATCAACTATGAGATCGTCTGCATGATCGGAAAACGCGTTCCGAGACGATATGTGACAGGCGGCAAAACCGTCCTCGTTAACGATATGGTTTTAGGCCAGAAATAGTGTCTAAATTGTGGTGCACGACTTAAAAATGTGGTATCATTACCTTAGGGTTTGATTGGAGAGGAAACTTAACGTGAATATAAAAAGAGGCGATGTCTATTTTGCCGACTTGTCACCAGTACGTGGCTCAGAGCAGGGTGGTCAAAGACCAGTATTAATTATACAAAATAATATAGGTAACAAGTATAGTCCGACGGTTATCGTCGCAGCCATCACTGCAAAAATCGCTAAAGCGAAATTGCCAACACATGTCGAGGTCGGTGCATCGCAAGTAGGTCTTTTGAAGGATTCTGTGGTTTTAATGGAACAGGTGCGTACCATTGATAAGACGCGCCTTATTCAAAAGCTCGGTCAATTGGAAGACGATGTCATGATTAAGGTCGATAGAGCCTTGATGATCAGTTTAGGGTTATACGAAGATGCGACTTGAACCTGTATAGTTATATGCAGGTTTTTTCACGTTATTGGAGGGTGCCATGCGTAGAAAAATATACTTAAGCTTATTACTAGTAAACCTATTATTAACCCTAGCACTTTTTGCATTTGAACTGGGCTTTTGGTCGCGGGATGCTTTACCACCACTGGGAATCGCAGCGTATAAAATTCTCAGTCAGTATGGTTTGCTAGCCTTTATCATGATTGTTTTCAACTGGATTTTCGATATAGAGGAGCGGTTCGAGTGGGGATTATTTGCGACTGGGTTGTTGATTATTCCCGTTAGCGTGTTCGTTTTTCCACAGCTAAATACCACACTGAGTATTTTGACGGGGCTTTGGATTATCCCTTTAGTGGCACTGATTTTTTTCATGGAGTATGGAAAGGAACTGATGCTTAGCAGTACGATTTACACGATTCGCGGCTTGGTGGGTAAAGGCCTCGTCGCACTTTGGGTCGTATTCTTGTTTGCCCTCTATGCAGGTGTGAGTGCAGGGCTACAGATGTTCCTATCGGAGGTGGCGCCGGTTGCCATCACAGCGTCACAGCTTTGGTTTTTCACCATCGCTGCCATCGTGTTTATCGTCATCAGCTATGTCGTCAAGTTTGGATATGCTAGAGGCATACGCGAAATGGAAAACAGCTCTTACCTAGCTGAGGATATGAAGCGCTTATTAGATAGCAGTGTAAAAGTGGGACATCTGGTGGTGCTCGTCCCTATGTGCTGGATTGCATGGCAGTTGTTGACTGCGTTTATGCGCATGAACAGCACGGAATCATTGGCACCCATCGTCACCCTCTTTTATGCATTACTGGTTTCAGTGATCTTTATGAATGGTCGCGGGGGCTCGAAGCTTCAGTTCTTCACGTTGCTGCTCGCTTCGCTAGGACCTTATATCACCGCAGTGAGTTTTATTCGGACAGAGGAGATTCTTGATAGAATTTTGGATAGTTTTATGATTTTAGGAATTGCCAGTTTAATCGCCATCGTTTTGGTGCCGATTCATGAGCTGGTCTATCGATTGTTCAGTGCAAAAGCGAGCAATCAAGCATAATCAAACATTTGGCATTTTGGAGGGTTTATGGAGGCAGTAAGAATATTTGGCGTACGTTTTGATAATGTCACGGCAAGCGAAGCGATGCGCCGTTTTATCGCGATGATGGAAAGTGGAGGACTTAAGACGATTTATACGCCTAACACTGAAATCATCATGAAAGCGCAGGAAGATCCGACATTCAAGCAAGTGTTAAATGAAGGCGATTTGGTGATTCCCGATGGGATTGGCGTCGTTTTGGCTTCGAAGATTCATCATTTAGGTCTTAGTGAACGCGTACCAGGTATCGAGCTCATGGGACTAATGCTTGAGTTTTGCAATCGTGCAGGTAAATCCATCTATTTATTCGGTGGCGCCCCTGGAATTGCTGAAAAGGCTTCAGAGAAAATTTTGTCCACCTATCCGAACCTTAAAATTGTCGGAATCAGAGATGGCTATTTTAAAGAAGAAGATGTGTGGTCCATCCTGGATGACATCAATGAAAAGAAGCCGGATATCTTATTCGTGGCTTTGGGGGCACCTAAACAGGAAAAATGGATCCATCAACATAAAAAGACCTTAAATGCAAAGGTGGCCATGGGCGTCGGTGGTGCATTGGACGTGTGGTCAGGTACCGTTAAACGCGCGCCAGTCATCTATCAGAAGCTAGGATTGGAATGGTTTTATCGATTGTTGAAGCAGCCTTCTAGAATAGGTCGCATGATGTCCCTTCCAAAATTCATGATCAAGGTCATTTTAACGAAGCATATCGAAGAATAACGATTAGGAGGCATATTATGGAAAAAATGAGTATGGGTGATTTGCTCGATCAATATGGCACTACCGAAAAACTATACACAGGTGATGTGATTGAAGGGTTCGTCATCTCATCTAATGCAGATGAGGTTATGGTGAATATCAATTATATGGCAGATGGTATTTTGCCTAAAACAGAATTACCTGACGGTAACCCGCTGGATTTTTCTCCCGGACAAGCCATCAAGGTCTACGTGTTAAAGAGTGATGACGGTGAAGGCAATGTTCTTCTATCGCTTAAGAAAGCCTATGAAATCATTATTTGGGACGAGTTCCAAACCTTATTTGATAAGCATCAATCATTTAATGTGAAAATTAAGGAAGCGGTCAAAGGGGGAGTTGTCGGTGTCTATCAAGGCGCATCGGTGTTTATACCCGCATCACAGTTGTCGATGGGATATGTAGAAGACCTGGGGCCGTTTGTGGGCATGACGCTGCCAGTGATGATTACTGAATACGATGCGGCTAAAAAGAAAGTCGTAGCGTCACATAAAACGATATTAAAAGATCAGCTAGCCGTTAAAAAAGCGGATCAGTTATCGCGTATAGGCGCAGGCGACGAACTCACAGGAACCGTGGTGCGTCTAGCTGACTACGGCGCATTCGTGGATTTGGGTGGAATTGATGGTTTGATTCACGTTTCGCAAATGTCATGGAAACGCGTAAAACATCCTTCAGAGGTCCTTAAGGAAGGCGATGTGGTAAAAGTAGTGGTGCTTTCAGTCGATCGCGATAAAGAAAAAATTTCCCTTAAGTTGGCCGAAGTAAAAGAAAATCCATGGGATACCATTACCGACCGCTATGCAGTCGATGATATCGTCACAGGACGCGTGACCAGGCTTATGAATTTTGGTGCATTTGTGGAGATCGAAGAGGGCGTTGAAGGCCTCATCCATATTTCTGAACTATCTGAGGGACATATCAACAAGCCTTCTGAAGCCGTTTCCATCGGCGATGAAGTCAATGTTATGATTCTAGACATCGATTCAGCGGCAAATCGCCTTTCACTTAGCTTAAAAGCAGCGAAAGAGGTGGAAGATTCTGCCGTCTATGATTTCGAGGAAGAAGCGCCAGTCCAGAACACCACTTTATCTGATCTGTTTGGGGATAAACTTAAAAATTTAAAATTCTAAAACGTAGAAAAATCCATCGTTTGACTGTGGCATAATTGGGTAAAAAAGTACCATATAGAACTATTATGATGAAATAGATAGTTTTCTGGAGGTTCCCATGGATCATTTGAAACTTACCGCAGAGCAATTGACGAATCGCTGTGATGCCAGCCAGTTTGAGTTTAAGACCACTGATGAGCTCGTTCCCATAAGGGGCATTATCGGTCAAGAGCGCGCTAAAAAAGCGTTGTCATTTGGTTTAGGTGTCACGAAAAAAGGTTATAACATCTACGTTTCGGGTCAGTGGGGAACAGGTCGAAATAGCTTCGTAAACATGCTTGCAGAAGAGCAGGCGATTAAGCGCCCTGCACCAAACGATTGGCTCTATGTCAACAATTTTAAAGACCCTTACCATCCCATCGCCATCAAGGTGAACAATGGTCAAGGAAAAAACATCATCAAGCAAGTGGACCGCGCCATCCGTTTTTTAAGACGCGGCATTATCGAAATCTTTTCCAGCCGTGATTATGAGAATGCTAAACAAAAATTGATTGAGGAATACAACCTTCAATCAAACAATATCGTGGATAAGCTGAATGAGCTGGGAAAAAAATATGGTTTTCTCTTTTCGCTGACGGAAAAGGGCATCGTTAGTATCCCATTAAAGGATGGCAAGCCCATGAGCGAGGAATCGTATCATAATATTTCCCAAAAGGATTATGAAACCCTGATGGGAAATTCACAAAAGCTCAGCTTAGAGACCATCGATCTGTTTAACAAATTACGGATGGAGGAAGAGAGTCTTCGTAACCGCCTAAAGAGTTTAGACGAGCAGATGGGACGTCACCTCGTGAAGTTCCATCTCGAAAGCATAAAGGAAAAGAATAAAGACAATGAGGAAATCAAGCGCTACATCGATTTGCTCGAAGACGATATCGTCGAAAATCTAGAGTATTTTAAAGAAGAAGAAGAGGACGATGAGGAAGCGAATCCACTGGCGATGCTGGTTGGTGCTCAAAAAAACCCTGAAGCGTTCTTTGAAAGATATCGAATCAACCTGTTTGTGGATAATGGTGAGATGAAAAGTGCCCCAGTTGTTTTTGAATCAAATCCAACCTACTATAATTTAGCAGGAAGCATCGAGTATCAAAATGAGATGGGCGTCATGAAGACCGACTTTACCATGATCAAGCCAGGCGCGCTTCACCGTGCAAATGGCGGATACCTCATCCTTCTAGCAAAAGATATCCTCAGTAATCCATACTCGTGGAGAAGTTTAAAACGTAGCCTGCTTGACGAAGCGGTGACCATCGATAGTCGAGCAGCCTCTGCTGGTGCGCTTGTATCTCAAACCATCAAACCCGAGCCGATTCCCATCGATGTAAAGGTCATCATCATCGGTGACTATTACACCTATGCGATCCTAAGCGCTTACGATGAAGAATTCCAGAAGCTCTTTAAGGTCATGGCGGATTTTGATGAGGATATGGAGCGTTCAAAAGAGAACATCGACAAGTTCGCCAGGTTCGTGTCCACCAAATGTCAAATGGAAGGCTTAAGCCATTTCACGCCTGATGCCGTCGCCGCTTTAGTGGAGTATGCAACCAGACTGGCAGATGACCAATCGAAGCTTACCGCCCATCTGAAAACACTAGGCGATGTCATTATCGAAGCAGACGCTTGGGCCAGCTATTATAAAGAAAATCTGGTTACCAGCGAGCATGTGAAACGCGCGTTGGATGAGCGACGAAATCGGGCAAACAAGTATGAAGAAAATACCATGGATCTTTTTAGGGAAGGTGTCTACCTCATCGACTGTTCTGGATTCAAGGTTGGTGAAATCAATGGCCTCGCCGTTATCGGCACGGGTCTACACACGTTTGGTAAACCATCTAAAATCACCGTGTCGACGTATCAAGGCCGTCAAGGCATTATCAATATCGAGCGAGAAGCGCGAACCAGTGGGAAAATTCACGATAAAGGTGTGATGATTCTTACAGGATTTTTGGGGAGAATGTTTGCACAAGACAAGCCATTGGCACTGACGGCGAGTATCGTGTTTGAACAGCTATACTCAGGTGTTGACGGTGACAGTGCATCGAGCACGGAGTTGTACGCCTTGATCAGCGACTTATCGGGGGTCCCCATCAATCAGTCGATAGCCGTTACGGGCTCGGTAAACCAAAGAGGTGCGATTCAACCCATCGGTGGCGTAAACGAAAAAATCGAAGGCTACTTTAAGGTATGTAAAATCAAAGGATTCAATGGTGAGCAAGGCGTCATAATTCCACATCAAAATGTGAAAAATCTGATGCTTGATCAAGAAATCATCGATGCGGTTAGAGAAAATCAGTTTCATATCTGGGCGATTAGCCACGTGGATGAAGGCTTAGAGATCCTCACTAGTCGTAAAACAGGTAAAAGGACCAAAGATGGCTCGTTTGAAAAGGGGACGATTTACGCACTCGTGGATCAGCGGTTACAGCATTTAGCGCGTGAACCACGTGCTTCAAAAAATGAAGAGAAGCCGGTTAAACCAGCTTCTAAAAAGACGAGTAAAGGATCGGATGACGTTAAATGAAAAGGCGTACTCTAATTATCAAAACGTTCTGGTTTTAAACTCCGTCATCAAATGCGTTAACGGTTGATCGTAGTCATCCTTGGGCACGTTAGTGACCACTTGTAATTCATAAGCGATTCCTATTCTGGGAATCGCTTTATTTAGTATTGAGAAGAATCGATCATAGAAGCCCGCGCCATAACCGACGCGATAGCCAGACTCATCAAAAGCGACGCCAGGTGTCAAAACGAGATCAACCGCATGTATATCAAACAAAGGATGGATGAGCGGGTCAGGCTCAAGGATGCCATAGTGGTTTCTTTTAAGGGCACTTAAATCCTTAACGAGATGAAAAACCATGGTCTTTTCAGGTGTGATATAAGGTAATAGTAAGGTTTTTCCTTGATCGAGGATGTCTTGATTGATCGGTTGCATTTCTATTTCATCCCTAAAACTAACGAAGGAACAGATGGTTTGTGCGTTCTGGAAATGCTCAGAAGCGAATAGCCTTTGATAAATGGCTTTCTCTGCTTGCTTTCGGATAGTGGAATCCATTTCACTTCTAAGGGATATGATTTGCTTTCTTAAAGACTTTTTGTCAGTCATCATTCACCTCTGCGTAATATTTATTTAATAATTATAATCAATTATACTATTAATTTAGTGGCAGTGTACAGGTATAATGGATATAGGGTTTACGGCATGGCTTCAAAAGTTTATAATGATAAGAGGCGAGCGCATACTGTAAACGTTAACAAGACTAATCCATAGACGCCAAATGTGTTGGGAGAACCTATATGATCGAGTTTCATAATGTGAGTAAAAAATATGAAAATGGCGTAACGGCATTGAATAATGTCAGCGTTAAAATAGAAAAAGGCGAGTTTGTATTCATCGTCGGCCCCAGCGGTGCTGGAAAATCGACATTTATCAAAGCATTGCTAAAAGAAGTGGATATCACGTCGGGTCACGTTTATGTGGACGAGCTTGAAATCACTAAGCTACACAGGAGACGCGTACCTTATTTGAGAAGAAAGGTAGGCGTTGTCTTTCAGGATTTCAGACTATTACCTAACAAAACGGTGTATGAAAACATCGCGTTTGCCATGGAAATCCTAGGGACACCGCACAGAAACATTAGAAAGCAAGTGCCCATGATTCTGGCGTTGGTCGGCTTGACGGGTAAGGGGAATTTCTACCCCAACCAGCTATCGGGTGGCGAGCAGCAAAGGGTTTCCATAGCCCGCTCCATGATCAACAACCCACCGATTCTCATCGCGGATGAACCGACGGGTAACCTCGATCCAGACACTTCATGGGAAATTATGAAGGTCCTACGAACCATTAATCGACGTGGCACTACGATTCTCATGGCCACTCACGACAGAGAAATCGTCGACATCATGAAGAAGCGCGTTATTGCACTTGAAAACGGTCAAATTGCGCGTGATGACAAAATAGGGGTGTACGGCTATGACGATTAAACCAATATTTATTTTTAAGGAATCCATGAAAAATCTGTGGCGTAATCGCCTCATGAGCGTCGCTTCCATTTCCTCAGTGGCAGCGACTTTGATGATTTTAGGTATCATTTTCGCTTTGATCATCAACATCAATGCCATGGCACAGTCTGCGAAGGATCAATTTGATTCGATCCAGGCGTATCTGTTGGATACACTTACTGCTGATGAAATCAGTGCCTTGCTTGAATCTGTAGAGGCGATTGATGGCGTGCAATCGGTCACCTATGAGAGCAAAAATGATGCGCTTGAACGAATGAAGGAATCCTGGAAGGATAACGCGTATTTATTAGAGGGACTTGAGGCCAATCCACTGCCGAGCTCTTTAATCATTTACCTGGAGGATATTTACTACAGCAGTTCTGTGCTGGAGCAAATCGAAGCGCTTTCCGGTATTGAGGAAGTCAAATCCTACCAAGATATCGTCGAGCAATTGCTGTCCATCACTGAAGCCATTCGTAAGACGGGCATCGTCGTCATCTTCGTTTTAATCGCGATTTCGACCTTTATCATTCATAATACGATCAAGCTCACCGTAAACTCGAGATATAGAGAAATCAACATCATGAAGTATGTGGGCGCTACCAACTGGTTTATCCGGTGGCCATTCTTAACGGAGGGGACGCTTCTAGGATTGATCGGCGCAGGTATTTCAGCGGCATTTATGAAGTTCGCCTATGATTATGTCTTTAATCTGATGCATTCTGATTTCTATGTTTTGGTATCCGCTTATGTGGTGCCACCTGAAACACTGATGAAGGATGTCATTTTCCTATTCGTGGTAATCGGTGCGGGTATAGGGGCACTTGGTAGTATTTGGTCGATGCGCAAATACCTGAATGTATAGGAGGCCGTTATGTTGAGGAACTTAAAGAGGCTAACTGCCGTATTCCTGATTTTTACACTGGTTGTAACAGGTTTATCGTTTGCGAATGATGAACTGAAGAAAAAAGAACGCGAGTTAAATGAACTTAACGAAAAAATAAAAGCATTAGATGCTTCCATCGAGCAAAATAAAAACCTTCAGTCCACCACAAACGTAAAAATCAAGAATGTCCAAACGAGTATTCGCGCACTTGAAGCGGAAGTGGATCGATTGACGGGAGAGATTGCGGATACGGAACAAGCCATCGTGGAGAAGACGGAAGAGCTGAAACAGGCTGAACTTAAAATAGCTGAAAAAAACGATTTGTTGAATGATCGCCTCCGCGTCATGTACAAGACAGGTTCCATCGGATATTTAGAAGTGCTTTTCGGCGCTGAGGATTTCACCGATTTACTTTCTCGGATTGATATGATTCAAATGATCGTCGTTCACGATCAAAATTTGATTCAATTTTTAAAAGAACAAAGGGATTTGATCGAAGCAAAGAAGCTGGAGCTTGAAGCCATTCGCGTCGAGCTATCCACACTAATGGATTCGAAACTCTCCAAACAGGATGAGCTTAGTGTTGCACTGAACAACCTCATTTCCTATAAAACGGACTTGCGTAATGACGAGGCGGCCATGAACGAAATGGAAGACGAGTTATTGGAACAAGCGGATCAACTCACAGAGTATATTCGCAACCTTGAACTGGCAGCTACCTATGTCGGTGGCGAGATGATGTGGCCTGTTCCAGGGCATTACTCCATTAGCTCCCTATTCGGAAATCGGCTTCATCCGATCTCAAAAGAATATAAAATGCATACGGGGATAGATGTTGAAGCACCTAGAAAAACCCCTATCGTCGCCGCTCAGACGGGAACGGTAGTCTTTGCCAACTGGTTCGCTGGGTATGGTAAAGCGATCATCATGGACCATGGTGGTGGATATACCACACTTTATGCCCATCTGGATGTCATCGACGTCGAAGTTGGCAAGGTCTATAAAAAGGGCGAAACGATAGCCTTATCAGGAAATACGGGATATTCCACCGGACCGCATCTTCACTTTGAAGTGAGGATGAACGGCGATTATGTGGATCCATTAACTTATGTCAAAGGAAAATGAGGTGCTGAGTGAAAAAATTACACGTCCTACTATTATGCGTTTTTTTAGTGATCATTACTGCCATGACGACCTTCTTCGTCACCACGATCTTTCAAGTGGAAACAGGTGACAAAGTCGTCGTCAGTCAGACGACCATAGATGATTATCAAACGACGATGGATCAATACCGCGAAATAGAAGAGCTGAAAAATTACATTAAAACCAACTATTATTTAGAAGTTAGCGATGAAGAGCTGATTGAAGGGATGAAAAAGGGGATATTCGATGTATTGGAAGACCCTTATTCAGTCTTTATGAATGAGGAAGAATTCCAAGATTATATGGAGTCATCTTCAGGTGAGTATCCTGGAATCGGCATTTACTTAGCGCCGAACGAGGATAATGAAATTGAAATCGTGTCTCCTATCGAAGATACACCTGCTGACCGTGCAGGTTTGATTGCTAAGGATTTAATTATCGGCGTCAATGGTGATACCGTCAATGCGGATGTGATGGATGAAGCCATTGCCACCATCAAAGGTGAACCGGGTACGCCAGTGACCCTCACCATTTATCGACCATCTAAAAAAGAGAAATTCGATGTGGAAATCGTTCGCGAATGGATCGATATCAAAGTCGTCAAAACGAGAATGCTAGAAGATCAGATTGGCTATTTGAGATTGACCATGTTTGACGAATCATCGGCAGCAGAGTTTGAAAAAGGGTTAAAAGCACTTATCGCAGAGGGTGCGAAAGGCGTTATCGTCGATCTGAGACAGAATCCAGGTGGCTATTTAAGCCAGTGTGTTGAAATCGCAGATATGCTACTGGGCGATGCGTTGATCGTCTATACTGAAAGCAGAAATGGCGATGATGAAGAATATTTCTCTGACCCTGAAAAATACGATACCCAATTGGTCATTCTCGTGGACGGTGGCTCGGCCAGCGCTTCCGAAATTCTCACTGGCGCACTTAAGGACCACGAAGCCGCTACGATCGTCGGCACAACCACTTTTGGAAAAGGCGTGGTTCAAATCGTTAAACCCTATAATGAAAACACTGGATTCAAATTGACAACCTCTCAATATTTCACACCCGATGGCATGAACATCCATGGAATTGGAATTGAGCCAGATGTGGTAATAGAGATGGACGAGGCGTATTACGAACTTGAGTCGCCTACAGATGCTGATGATAATCAGCTTCAAAAGGCATTAGAAATCATGAAAACCAAACTCCAATAAGGAGGCATGCGATGAATAAGAAACGATATGTCGAGGAAGCGACGGCGGTTAAAAAGTTGACGGACCAATTAACCTTTAAGAAATCCGAAACGCAAAACCCACCTCAAATGCAATCTAAAAGCAACAATCAAGACGCGTTGGCCGTTCTAGCATCGATTCTGGGGCTTATACTCATCGTAGTGGGGGTACTCACCACATGGCTTATCAAATGAAACCTAATAGGCAGACTCTATGAGTCTGTCTCTTTATTTTTAACTATCATTTGACGTGTGGTGGCAAAAATAATATAATAAAAGCGAACAAGTGTTTGGAGGTGACTATGGATCGATTCGTGGTAAAATCGGATTTTAAACCGACTGGTGATCAACCGGCTGCCATAAATGAAATCGTTAATCGTATACAACATGGTGAGAAGCATAATATTCTGTTAGGCGTTACAGGTTCAGGAAAAACATTTACAGTGGCCAATATCATCGAGCGGCTTCAAAAGCCGACGTTAATCATCGCCCATAATAAAACGTTAGCGGCGCAGCTGGCATCGGAGTTCAAAGAATTTTTTCCTGATAACGCTGTGGAGTTTTTCGTATCCTATTATGACTATTATCAACCGGAAGCTTATGTGGCCCACTCCGATACGTATATCGAGAAAGATGCCTCCATCAACGAAGAAATCGACAAACTAAGACACAGTGCGACATCGGCGTTATTTGAGCGTAAAGATGTCATCATCGTTGCTTCCGTTTCCTGTATATACGGATTGGGTGACCCGATTGATTATGCCTCCATGACACTGTCTATCAGACCTGGCATCATCAAATCCAGGGATGAGATTTTAAGGCGACTCATCGATATCCAATACATGCGAAATGACCTTAACTTCACCCGTAATACTTTCAGGGTAAGGGGGGACATTATCGAAGTCATGCCGGCATATGAGTTTGAACGTGCTTATCGTATTGAACTCTTTGGCGATGAGATCGAACGAATCGCAGAAGTTAATGCGCTCACCGGTGAAATACTGGGTTATCGAACGCATTTGACCATTTATCCTGCTTCTCATTACGTTACGCCTAAAGACAAGCTTGAGTTGGCCATTGAACGGATTGAGGCAGAACTGGAAGATCAAATCAAGTTTTTTAAGGACCATAACAAGCTGATTGAAGCACAGCGCATCGAACAACGCACGCGTTATGACATCGAAATGCTTCGTGAGGTGGGATTTTGTCAAGGCATTGAAAACTACTCTGGGGCATTGTCAGGTAGGTCGAGAGGAAGCAGGCCTTATACGCTTATCGATTATTTCCCGGATGATTTTTTATTGGTAATCGATGAATCACATGTTAGTATCCCTCAGATTCGTGCCATGTATGGTGGGGATAAGACGCGTAAGCAGTCCTTAGTTGATTATGGTTTTAGACTCCCATCCGCCATGGATAACCGACCACTGAATTTTGAAGAGTTTGAATCGCTGATTCCAACCGCATTATATGTCAGTGCAACGCCAGGACCATACGAGTATGAAAACTGCCAAAAGGCTGCCGAGCAAATTATTAGACCTACAGGGCTTCTGGATCCTGAAATCGATGTAAGGCCCATTAAAGGCCAGATCGATGATTTATATGGTGAAATTGCGAAACGCATCGAAAAAAATGAACGGGTTCTCGTCACCACATTGACGAAGAAAATGGCAGAGGATTTAACGGACTACTTTAAAAAGCTCGATTTAAAAGTCAGATACATGCACTCGGACATAAAAACACTTGAACGCATGGTCATTATCAGAGATTTCCGAAAGGGTGTTTTCGACGTGCTGGTGGGGATCAACTTGTTACGTGAGGGCTTGGATTTGCCGGAGGTTTCTTTAGTCGCCATTTTAGATGCCGACAAAGAAGGCTTCTTACGCTCTGAAACATCCTTGGTTCAAACGATTGGCCGTGCTGCGAGAAATATCAATGGAACGGTTATCATGTATGCCGATAAAATGACGCCATCCATGAAATATGCCATCGACGAAACGAACAGAAGAAGATCGATACAAAGTGACTATAATAAAGTAAACAACATTACACCAAAAGGCATTACGAAGGGCATCAGAGAGGTGATTGAAGCGACCATCGCAGCTGAGTCCGTGGATGCATATGAGGTCGATCGTATCAAGTCCATGAACCGCGATGAACTGAATGTGTACATCAAAGGTTTGGAAGAGGAAATGTACGCAGCTTCTAGAACGCTGCAATTTGAACGTGCTGCAGAACTGCGTGACATGATCGTCGAGCTTAAGACCATGCACGTTAAAGGAAATAGATGAGATAAAGAGGCGAAACATGAGTAAAAATCAAATTGTGGTTAAAGGTGCTAAAGAGCACAATTTAAAAAATATAGATGTGTCCATACCGAGAGATCAGTTGGTGGTAATCACTGGACTAAGCGGTTCAGGCAAGTCTTCTCTAGCTTTTGATACAATCTATGCTGAGGGGCAAAGGCGTTATGTGGAAAGTTTATCTTCCTATGCCAGACAATTTTTAGGACAGATGGAAAAGCCCGATGTGGAATACATTGAAGGACTATCGCCTGCGATATCCATCGATCAAAAGACGACGAGCAAGAATCCGAGATCGACAGTTGGAACGGTTACCGAGATATATGACTACCTTAGACTTTTATATGCGCGTGTGGGGATTCCCCATTGCCCTGAATGCGGCATTGAAATTGCCCCACAGACAGTGGATCAAATCGTTGATCAGGTGCTCAGTCTGCCTGAGGCCAGTAGAATCCAAGTGCTAGCGCCGATGATTACAGGTAAAAAAGGGCAGCATCAAAAGCTGCTCGAGGCATTAAAGAAAGAAGGCTATGTACGCGCAAGAATCAACGGTGAGCTTCGAGACCTTGGCGAAGAGATACAACTGGATAAAAATAAAAAAAATACCATCGAAGTGGTCATCGACCGATTGATTATTAAAGAAGGCATCCAGCAACGTTTGACAGATTCCATCGAAACGGCATTAAAACTATCGGAAGGGATTATTATCGTCAATATCATCGACCAAAATGATTTAACATTTAACACCAAGTTTGCTTGTCCCGAACATGGTCATGGCATCGCCGAGATGGAGCCGCGAATGTTCTCGTTTAACGCGCCATATGGTTCCTGTCCAGAATGTAACGGTATTGGTTACCTGAAAAAAGTCGACCCTGAGCTTTTGGTGCCAGATGTTAAGCTTTCTGTGGCGGAAGGGGCTTTGCTTCCTATCGCCGATAGTGCAGAAGGATCGTTTTATGTAAACATGATCAATGCATTGATCGAAGCTTATGGATCATCCCTTGAGACTCCCTTTAAGGATCTTCCAGAAGAGCTGAAACACGAAATCTTTTATGGCACAGGCGACCGTAAGGTCAAATTCAAGTACGATAGCAAATATGTCGGATTTACCGAATTTAACCGCTCGTTTGAAGGTTTAGTGAACAATTATGAAAGACGTTATGCGGCTACGAATTCTGAGTACATTCGGACTAAGATTGAAGAGTTCATGAGTCTGATCGAATGTGGTACATGTCATGGGAAAAGATTAAAAGATGAGGTTTTAGCAGTTACAGTAGGTGGAAAAAATATTTGGGAAGTCACCAACTTATCTGTTAAGGAAGCGGTAATCTTTTTTGAAACACTTGACTTAGGTAAAACTAACCAACAGATTTCAGAGCAAATTCTGAAAGAAATTCTAGCACGGTTAAGCTTTTTAAAAAATGTCGGACTCGAGTATCTGAATTTATCAAGGGCGGCTGGGACACTATCTGGTGGCGAATCACAACGTATTCGTTTAGCGACACAAATTGGATCAGGCCTGGTGGGCGTGCTCTATATTTTAGACGAACCGAGTATTGGCCTTCATCAAAAGGATAACGAAAAACTCCTTAAAGCACTACGAAATTTGACGAACCTTGGCAACACATTGATCGTCGTTGAGCACGATGAAGACACCATAAGAGAAGCGGATTATATTCTTGACCTTGGTCCTGGAGCAGGAGAGCATGGTGGTATGATCATCGCTGAAGGCAATTTGGAAGCAATCCTTAAAAACGAGCATTCGATTACAGGGCAATACCTATCAGGTAAGCGACAAATCGAGATTCCCAAGCAGAGAAGACCGAAAACCGATAAGTCAATTCGAATTGTAGATGCTTATGAAAACAACCTCAATCATGTGGATGTAGAGATACCACTGGGGGTATTTTGTGCCATAACAGGGGTTTCAGGATCAGGTAAATCCACACTGATAAATGAGATTCTTTATAAATCATGTGCTATAAAAATCAATAAAAGCAGAATAAAAGCTGGTAAGCATGGCGACATCTATGGACTGGAGCACATCGATAAGGTTATCGAAATTGATCAGTCGCCTATCGGTAGGACGCCACGGTCAAACCCGGCAACCTATACCGGTGTATTTGATAATATCAGGGATTTATTTGCCTCAGTTCCCGAAGCAAAAATGCGCGGCTACCAAAAGGGGCGCTTCAGTTTTAACGTTAGCGGTGGCAGATGTGAACACTGTAAGGGCGATGGGATTATCAAAATTGAAATGCACTTTTTACCCGATGTTTATGTCCAGTGTGATGTTTGTAAAGGAAAACGCTACAATCGTGAAACGCTGGAAGTTAAATATAAAGGGAAGAACATCGATGAAGTATTGAAGATGACAGTTGAGGAAGGGGTCGAGTTTTTCGCTAACATTCCTAAAATCAAAAGAAAACTCAAAACCCTTCATGATGTGGGACTTGATTATATTCGTCTGGGTCAACCATCCACTCAGCTTTCAGGGGGTGAGGCACAGCGGATCAAGCTGGCCACTGAGCTCAGTAAAGTAAGTACAGGCAAGACCCTCTACATTCTTGATGAGCCGACGACTGGGCTCCATACAGCCGATGTTCATAATTTGATTCTCGTGCTTCAAAAACTAGTGGATGCTGGGAATACCATAGTGGTGATCGAGCACAATCTCGATGTCATCAAGTCGGCAGATCATATTATCGATTTAGGTCCTGACGGTGGAGACAATGGCGGTAGCATTATCGCCACAGGAACGCCTGAGGAAGTGGCTTTGGTAAAAGGCTCGTACACAGGTGAGTTCCTCGACCGACTATTAAATAGAAAATAATAGGTTGAGATGAGCGATCAAAATTTTATAGTAAAGGAACACATCAAAGAGCAGTTGAAGCAGTTGCCTCAACTGCCCGGAATTTATATCATGAAGGATCGAAATGGAGAGATCATCTATGTCGGAAAGTCTAAGAACTTGAAGAATAGGGTGAGCTCTTATTTTCGTGGATTTAACTCACATTTGCCTAAAGTTCAGACCATGGTCATCAATATTCAGGATTTTGACTACATTATCACTGACAGTGAGATGGAGGCGTTGATTCTTGAAGCGAATTTGATAAAGAAGCATCTGCCGCGTTTCAACATCCTTTTAAAGGATGATAAGATGTATCCCTATATCGTCATCACATTAAATGAACGCTTTCCAAGGGTCTTCATGACGCGGCAGGTGCCTAAGGGAAACATAAAAGTTTTTGGTCCGTACACGAGTGTTGAGCAAGTAAAAATCACCCTAGAAGTCATCCAAACACTTTTTCCGATTCGTGAATGTAGCAAGAAAATAACGGACAAGGTCGAGAGGCCTTGCCTCAATTATCATATCGGTCGATGTGCAGGTGCGTGCAATCACATGATCACCGATGAAGCTTATGGCGAGTATATAACGAAAATTATCCGGTTCCTTAGCGGGGATAAAGAGTGGCTGATTAAAGAGTTGACCGACAAGATGATGCGTTCAGCAGAGGATATGGCATTTGAAGAAGCTGCTGGTTATCGGGATAAAATCGCCGCCTTACGCGCGTTAAATGAAAGACAAAAGGCCATTCAAAATAATGGTAAGGATCAGGACTATATAGCATGCTTTGGATTTGAAGAGCGGACATGCGTCATGCTATTCCAAGTTCGTAACGGTAAAATAGAAGGAAGAGAGTCGTTCAACATCGAAAATGCGGAAGGCTTTACGCATTCTGAAATATTATCCTCTTTTGTCACGCAGTATTATTCAGGCGCAGAGCAAATACCGTCCGAGATTTATTTATCAAGAGAAGTTGAGGGAATGTCGCTTATCGGCGAATGGCTGACGAAGCTGACGGGTTCTAAGGTCATGGTTCAATGTCCGATTAAAGGCGATAAAAAGAAAACCGTTGAGCTGGTGGAGAAAAACGCTAAAGAATATGTAATGAAGTTTCAAGATCGTATCGATAAAGAAGTTAGTTTTAGAAACACTGCTGAGTCTGAACTGCGTATTATCCTAGGAATTCCCGATAACCTACCGTTAAACCGAATCGAAGCCTTCGATATTTCCAACACCTTTGGTGTCTATTCTGTTGGCAGTATGGTGGTTTTTGAAGGGGCAAAGAAGAAAAGAAATGACTACCGTCGGTATCGTGTAAAAACCATTGAAGGACCCAACGATTATGGATCGATGCAAGAGATCCTTTATAGACGCTATAAACGGGGTATAGAGGAAGAAAAAATCGCTAAGGAAACCGGCATACGATCAGACAAATTTAATGCATTACCAGATTTAATTCTCGTCGATGGTGAAAAAGGTCACGTGAATGCGGCACTGGATATCTTAAACGCGCTTAATCTCTATATTCCAGTTGCAGGTATGGTCAAAGACGATTTCCATAAGACTGAAGATCTATATTTCGAGGGCGAAAGACGAAACTTGAAATCCATGAGAAACGCTTTCAAACTGGTTTATGAAATTCAGGAAGAAGTACACCGGTTTGCAATCGAATACCATAAATCGCTGCGAAGCAAGGAGATGACGCAATCTATTCTAGATGAAATAGAGGGGATAGGAGAAAAACGCCGTATTGAGCTCCTTAAGCACTTTAAAACGATTGAAAATATCCAAAAGGCTTCTTTGGAAGAGCTTTCTGGTGTGCAAGGAATCAATCGGCGTGTCGCTGAAACCATCTACCAGTTTTTCAGAACACCAACCGCAAAAGAGGAGTAAAAATTTACAGACTTTACCAAAAGTCTGTATTTTTTTTATCAAAAAGTATTAATAAAAAAACACAAATAATAAAAAATGAAACCACTATACTTTGTGAAAAATTTGTGTTATAATTCAACTTGATGTGGGTTAAGGAATTAACAATCGGGCCTAAACCAAGTAAATTACTAGGAATTAGACCTTTTGAACAGCAGCTTTTGCTGATCAATCAAGCAATCGATAAGGAGGAACTTTTTAATGGCAAAGAACTTTTTAACTGAAGAAAATTTTGAAAAGCTTCACAAAGTCATCGATGAGCACAAAGATATGCAAGGACCTTTGATGCCTATCCTTCACGAAGCTCAACATATTTTCGGTGCGATTCCAATTGAAGTGCAAAAAGTCATTTCTGACAAACTCAATGTGCCACTCGCAGAAATCTACGGTGTCGTGACGTTCTACTCTCAATTTACGTTAGAGCCAAAAGGCGACTACTTAATTTCAGTTTGTTTAGGTACTGCATGCTATGTTAGAGGTGCACAACAATTGATTGATAAGATTGCTGAAATGACAGGCGTCTCAGTCGGTAAAACATCATCAGACGGAAAGTTCTCTTTAGAGGCGACTCGTTGCATCGGTGCATGTGGTTTAGCACCTGTTCTCACAGTAAATGAAGACGTATATGGTCGTTTAACACTTGAAGATATTCCTGGTATTATCAAAAAATATCAAGCTACTAACTAAGGAGGCAAATCATGAAGACTTTAGCTGAGCTTACACAACTGCGTGATGAAGCGCTTAAAAAGGTTGACTTAAGAAAAGACAGAAAAGGCACTAGAATTGTAGTCGGAATGGCGACTTGTGGTATCGCTGCAGGCGCAAGACCTATCTTAGCAGCTTTGATGGATGAAGTACAAAAAAGAGGTTTGAAAGACGTTGAAATTACGCAAACAGGATGCATCGGCGTATGCAGACTTGAGCCATTGGTAGAAGTATATAAAGAAGGCGAAGATAAAGTCACTTATGTTGAACTGACAGAAGAGAAAGCAAGAAGAATCATCGCTGAGCATATTGTCAATGGTAACATCGTAACGCAATTCACCATCGGCGCTGCTGAATAGTGACGATCAGACCAATTTAGGAGGTATATCAATGGATTTTTATAGATCACATGTCCTCGTGTGTGGCGGTACAGGATGCGTTTCTTCAGGATCATTAACGATTGAAGAAATGTTTAATGCGGCTCTTAAGGAAAGAGGATTAGAAAAAGAAGTTAAAGTAGTTAGAACGGGTTGCTTTGGACTTTGTGAAGCAGGTCCAATCTGTATCGTTTATCCAGAAGGTTCATTCTACTCACGTGTTGAGCAAAAAGACGTGGAAAGAATTTGTGATGAGCATTTATTAAAAGGTCGTATCGTGACAGATTTACTCTACATTGATAAGTTGGCAAATGTCACTGACATCCAAACATCAATTAATGATGTCACTTTCTATAAAAAACAAAAGCGTGTTGCGCTTAAAAACTGTGGTGTTATCAACCCAGAAATCATCGAAGAGTATATCGCTTTCGATGGTTACCAAGCACTTGGTAAAGCACTCACTCAAATGACACCACAACAGGTTATCGACGAAATGAAAAAGTCGGGACTTCGTGGCCGTGGGGGCGGTGGATTCCCAACAGGTCTTAAATGGGAGTTTGCAGCTAAATCACATGGCGACGTGAAATACGTAGCATGTAATGCGGACGAGGGAGATCCAGGCGCATTCATGGACCGTTCGGTTCTCGAAGGTGACCCACATGCGATTATCGAAGCGATGGCGTTAGCCGCTTATGCAATCGGTGCTGAAAAAGGTTATGTCTACATCCGTGCAGAGTACCCAATCGCTGTTAAGCGTTTAGGTATTGCGATTGCTCAAGCAAATGCTATGGGATTACTTGGTAAGAATATTTTCGGAACTGATTTCAATTTCGAAATGGAAATCCGTTTAGGTGCAGGCGCATTCGTTTGCGGTGAAGAAACAGCGTTAATCGCTTCTATCGAAGGCGAGCGTGGTATGCCTAGACCTAAGCCACCATTCCCAGCACAAAAAGGTATCTTCGGAAAACCAACCATCATCAATAACGTTGAAACGTATGCAGTAGTGCCACAAATCATCCTTAAGGGTGCAGACTGGTTTACTTCATTTGGTACTGAAAAATCACCAGGAACGAAAGTTTTTGCTCTAGGTGGAAAAATTAACAACACAGGTCTCGTGGAAATTCCTATGGGAACTTCATTAAGAGAAGTAATTTTCGATATCGGTGGCGGTATTCCTAACGGTAGAAAGTTTAAAGCTGTTCAAACAGGTGGACCATCAGGTGGTTGCTTAACATCAGATCATCTTGATACGCCAATCGATTTCGATACCCTTACAGCACTTGGCTCTATGATGGGTTCAGGTGGTATGATCGTCGTAGACGATACAAACTGTATGGTTGACTTCGCACGTTTCTTCTTAGACTTTACAGTTGATGAATCATGCGGAAAATGTGTGCCATGCCGTGAAGGTACGAAGAGAATGCTTGAAATTCTCGAAAAGATCACTTCAGGTAACGGTTCTTTAGAAGACTTAGACAAATTAGAAGATTTAGCATATTCGATTAAAGACTCATCTCTTTGTGGTCTCGGTCAAACAGCTCCAAACCCAGTTCTTTCGACATTAAAGTACTTTAGAGACGAATATATTGCACACGTTACGGATAAAAAATGTCCTGCTGGTCAATGTCAAGACCTGTTGTCAATCGTCATCGTTGACGGTTGTATCGGTTGTACGGCTTGTGCACGTGTATGTCCGGTTAATGCAATCACAGGCGCTGTAAAGCAAAATCACGTGATTGATCAAACAAAATGTATCAAATGTGGCGCTTGTATTCCAAAATGTCCTAAGAAGGTTATTGTTAAGCAATAATCCAGTGACCTAGATTAAAAGAAAGAGGTGTACTAATCGTGAGTAATGTAAATTTAACGATAAATGGCATTCAATATGAAGTACCAGGCAATTTAACGGTATTAGAAGCGGCTAGAACAGTGGGTATCGATATTCCTACACTCTGCTTCTTAAAAGACATCAATGAAGTGGGCGCTTGCCGTGTTTGCGTCGTAGAAGTTGAAGGCGCTAGAGCGCTTCAGGCATCATGTGTTCTTCCAGTTCGTGAAGGCATGGTCGTCAATACGAATAACATTCGCGTTCGTAAAGCTAGAAAAAATACAGTAGAGTTATTATTAGCAAATCACAATAGAGAGTGTACAACTTGCGTAAGAAGCAATAATTGTGAGCTTCAAACGGTATCACAAGAGCTTGGTATCCGCACTATTGGATACGAAGGCGAAAAAAGAGAAGCGTCATACGATGATCTTTCTCCATCAATCGTGAGAGATTCAAGCAAGTGTATTTTATGTGGTCGTTGCATTAGCGCATGTAAAAATGTTCAAGGTATCGGCATCTTAGACTTCCAAAACAGAGGCTTTAACACGACTGTAGGTCCTGCTTTTGATATGAGTATGAAAGATGTGCCATGTATTTACTGTGGACAGTGTATGGTCGTTTGTCCGGTAGGTGCTTTAACTGAGAAATCTTCAATCAATAAGGTATGGAATTTCTTAGAAGATAAATCAAAGCACGTTATCGTACAATCAGCGCCAGCTGTTAGAGCGGCACTTGGTGAAGAGTTTGGATACCCAATCGGAACAAATGTAACCGGTAAATTAGCGACCGCATTAAGAAGATTAGGTTTTGATAAGATTTTCGATACAAACTGGGCAGCCGACGTTACAATTATGGAAGAAGGCACTGAGCTTCTCCATAGAATCCAAAACGGTGGCGTGTTACCGATGATTACTTCTTGCTCACCTGGTTGGGTAAGATACATCGAATTCCAGTACCCAGAGCTTTTACCACACCTTTCATCATGTAAATCACCACAAAACATGTTTGGTGCTTTAGCGAAGAGCTACTATGCTGAAAAGCATGGAATCGATCCAAAAGACATCGTGGTCGTTTCGGTAATGCCATGTACTTCTAAGAAGTCTGAGATCGTAAGACCTGAGCTTGAAGTAAATGGTCACAGAGACGTGGATGTATCCATCACGACGAGAGAGCTTGCGCTTATGATTAAAGAAGCGAGACTCGAGTTTGATAAGCTTGAAGAGGGTACATTTGATGCATTCATGGGCGATTATTCTGGTGCAGGTGTTATCTTCGGTGCAACCGGTGGTGTAATGGAAGCAGCGATCAGAACGGTTGCTGACGTATTATCTGGTCAAGACCTCGAAAATGTTGACTACACAGCAGTACGCGGTATTGAAGGCATTAAAGAAGCTACAGTTAATATTGGAGGTTTAGATGTTAAAGTAGCAATCGCACACAATACAACTAACGCTGGCATCTTACTAGAGAAAATCAAGAAGGGTGAAGCGGATTATCACTTCATCGAAGTGATGGCTTGCCCAGGCGGTTGTGTAAATGGTGGTGGTCAACCAATCGTTCCTTCAAATATTCGCAATGTCGTCGATATTCGCGTTGAAAGAGCAAAAGCGCTTTACAATGAAGACGCAGCACTTTCAGTGAGAAAATCACATAAAAACCCTGAAATCAAGAGACTTTACGATGAGTACCTCGGAAAGCCAAATAGCCATAAAGCGCATGAATTACTCCATACACACTATGTGAAAAGAGATAAGTTCCCTTTATAAGCTAAATTCAATCACACAAAGTTGCCTATAGACTCAAATCTGTAGGCAACTTTTTATTTTACTCAAGCGGTCTGATGTCGGAAAATAAACCAATGTTTGGTTTCAAAAACATGAATTATGGTTTACAATAGAAATGGACCGTCAATATTTTTAACCAAGGAGAATGGTGTGAAAGAGAATCAACGACCTTTAATCATTTCCATAGAAGGTGGCGAAGGCGCTGGCAAATCCAGTGTCATAGACACGATCAGCCGCTTTCTATCTGAAAAACAAATCAGTCATATCGTGACACGCGAGCCTGGTGGTGTGCGGATATCAGAGAAGATTCGCGACATTATTCTCAATAAGGAGCATCTGGAAATGGATGCTAAAACTGAAGCCCTATTGTTTGCTGCTGCCAGAAGACAACATCTGATCGAAAAGGTCCTACCAGCTGTTCAAACAGGAAAATGTGTGGTTTTTGACCGGTTTGTCGATTCGTCACTGGTGTATCAGGGCTACGTGAGAGGGCTTGGTATTGAGGCGGTGCGTGGCATCAATGAGTTTGCGATTGAAGGTTTCTATCCTGATCTGACATTGTTTTTAGACGTTACGCCTGAAATCGGCTTAGACCGAATTAACCAAAATCCTGATAGAGAGGTCAACAAGCTTGATTTGGAGGGGTTACATTTTCACAAAAAAGTAAGAGAAGGGTACTATGAAATCATGAAGCAATATCCTGAAAGAATCGTCAGGATCGATGCGGATAAAGCCCTTGAAGACGTTCTTTTGGCTGTTGTAAAAGAAATTGAACAACGCGTGTAAAGATGTTATAATGTAAGTGTTAATTGTTAAATAATTAACTTTTTCGAGTTTTTTATAGGAGGCAATAATGCACTTAAGAGCCATCAAAGAAAGTGTTAAAGCAACTGTACTTGCTTATGAAAAAGGGATAGATTTAGACATTCACACAGCCTTTGGGTCTGACTTGATGAGTGATGTACTGGCTTATGTTGAGGAAGATACGCTTCTCATAACGGGACTCACCAACCATCAGGTCATCAGGACTGCGGAAATGCTTGATCTAAAAGCCATACTGTTCGTTAGAGGAAAAATGCCTTGCCAAGAAGTCATTGAGTTGGCTGAAGAAAAGAAAATCCTGTTGATGATGACAAAAGAATCGTTATTTACAGTGGCTGGAATCCTATATGGTGAAGGTCTAAGAGGCATTTCAATTTAAACTTGCAAACTGTTGACAATATACCAGAGACAAGGGGAATCGAATGGTATGAAAAAATACTCGAGAAGTGATGAAAATGTCGCGATGAAGCTTCATTATGATGTGCTACGCGATGATTTTTCACGTGCAGGAGAAGCTTCCAGCAAAATTAAAAATATGTTGAGACAATTGGCCATTGACGCCAATATCCTAAGACGCATAGCCATTGCAACCTATGAAGCTGAAATCAATTTAGTGATCCATTCATATGGTGGCAGCATCGATGTTTATATTAAATCAGATTGTATTGAAATCTATGTGGAAGACTCTGGGCCAGGAATCGAAAATGTTGAGTTGGCCATGACGAAGGGCTTTTCGACGGCCACCAACATCGCTAGAGAAATGGGATTTGGTGCTGGCATGGGATTGCCCAACATGGAAAAAGTCAGCGACGAGTTCATTATTGAGTCTGAACGCGATAAAGGCACTAATATAAAAATGGTCGTTAACTACTAAAACCATTCTTAATCGTAAATCATTGGTTGCGATGGAGGTTGATATGAAAAATTATTGGCATTCAGTGATCTTGGAAAAAGATTACTGCAATGGCTGTACGCATTGTTTAGACCGGTGTCCGACACAAGCCATCCGGATAATAGAGGGCAAAGCTCAAATCATCGCAGAAAGATGCATCGACTGCGGTGAATGCCTCAGGGTTTGTCCATATCACGCAAAAGGCGCATTGGTAAGCTCTCTGGATGTGCTTAAAAACTATAAATATAAAGTGGCATTACCAGCCATATCACTATATGGGCAATTCCCCGAAGAATATGAGATGAACCGCGTTTATAATGCGCTACTTGAGCTGGGCTTCGATGAAGTCTATGACACGGCGCATGTGGCGGATATTTTGTCAGTATACGAAAATCGTGTATTGGATAAGGAGAATGTCAACCGACCTTTAATTTCGACGTATTGCCCTGTTATTACACGGCTGATACAGGTGAAATATCCAGCGCTCATCGATAACATCATCAAGCTGGAAGCACCGATGGAAATTGCGGCGCGACATGTCAGAAAAAGATTAATTGCTGAGGGATTTAAGGACGAAGAGGTCGGTATTATTTATATTAGCCCATGTCCTGCAAAAGTCACGAGTATCAAGGATCCCATCGGAATCGAAAAGTCTGCCATTAGCGAAGCGGTTTCCACTGAAGAAATTTACTATAAAGTGATGAAAATTATCGACAAGGTAGAAGGCACGAAGCAAATTCAACGGGCCACAGGAAAAGGCATCGGTTGGGCAAGGGTTGGTGGACAAAGCTATGCCATGGGCATCGATGATTATATCGCCGTCGATGGGATAGAGGAAGTCATTAAAGTTCTTGAATCCATGGAACTCGGCAAATTAAGCTCTTTGGCGTTTTTTGAAGGCTATGCTTGTATCAATGGATGCGTCGGTGGACCACTCAATGTTGAGAATACGTTTATCTGCAAAAACCGAATTAGAAAGCTGACGAAGCATTACGGTATGGAGAAACCGATTGTCATCGATATCGAGATGATACCTGAAAATATGGAGTGGAACACGCCGATTTTACCAACGCCAATCTTTAAGCTTGATTCAGACTTTAAGAAGGCTCTGGAAAAAATGGCGAAAATCGAAGAGTTTACGCAAATGCTTCCAGGCATTAACTGTGGTGCCTGTGGTGCACCAAACTGCCGCGTATTGGCGGAAGATATCGTAAACGGTTATGCAAAAATTGAGGATTGTCTATTGTTGAATAAAAAATAAGAGGTGACCATATGTTAGTGAGCGAATTAGTTGAAAAACATGGATTTAAGCAATTGTCCGGTACTGATTTAAACCGAAAAATCTCAAATGTCTATTCATGCGACCTTTTAAGCTGGGTAATGGCAAAGGGTAAGCACGATACCGCTTGGATCACTGTCCAGACACATAATAATATACTTGCTGTGGCTTCACTGTTGGAGTTTGCTTGCATCATCATTCCCGAGGGAATCAAAGTCGATCAAGAGATTATCGACAAAGCGAATGAACAGGAAGTTGTTATGCTTTCATCAGATAAAGAATCATTTGAGATTTTTAAAATCTTATACGAAGCGGGCATAAAGTAGTGAACATCACGTATGACTTGCACATTCATTCGTGTCTGTCGCCATGCGGTCATGAGGACATGACGCCGAACAATATCGTCAATATGGCGTATATAAAGGGGTTGGATGCTATCGCAGTTACTGACCATAATGCCTGTGCCCATGTTAGAGTTGTTTCAGAACTCGCCACGCCGCTGGGACTTATCGTAGTGCCTGGCATGGAAGTCCAGACGCGAGAGGAAGTCCATGTGCTATGCTATTTTCCAACCGTTGAGGCCATTGAGGCGTTTGATCTGGCGTTGTCCAAATGGAAAACAACCATAAAAAACAACGTCAAGGCATTCGGACATCAAACCCTCATGAACCATGAGGATAAAGTGATAGGTGAAGTGGAGATCGCTTTGATTTTGTCGGTAGACATCACCATCAATGACCTGATTGATTTGGTAAATCAGTATAAAGGTGTGGTTGTTCCTGCACACGTGAATAAATCCGCAAATAGCATCTTAATGAACTTAGGCTTTATTCCTCAGGATCTTAACATCTCGACCGTCGAAATCTATGAGAAAAGTGATTTGAATGATCGGCTCCTAAAAGGATTTAGGAGAATAATGAATTCAGATGCGCATTACCTAGAGATGATCCATGAACCGGAGTATACGATGACCACTGAAAGCAAGAGTATTCAAAGCATCATTGATTATTTGTCTGGAAAGGGGCAATTATGAGAGAATTGTCATTACACATACTTGATATCGCGCAAAACTCAATCAAAGCAGAGGCGGAATGCCTTCGAATAGCGATTATCGAGGATTTGATAAACGATAAATTGACGATAAAGATAAAGGATGACGGCGTCGGTATGGACGCGGATACGCTAGAAAAGGTTGTCGATCCTTTCTATACCACGAGAACCACCAGAAAAGTCGGATTGGGTATTCCTCTGTTTAAGATTTCCGCGGAACAGTGTGATGGTTATTTTGATATCAAATCCCAGCTTGGTACAGGCACAGAGATTACGGCCGTGTTTAAGCATAGCCACATTGACCGCGTACCCCTAGGAAACATGCCAGAAACCATCGTCACCATAATTAACGGCTGCGATCAGATGGATTTGATTTATACACATACGGTTAATCATGAAACGTTTAGTTTAAATACCAAAGACATTAAAAAGCTGTTGGATGGTGTGCCTATCAGTAATCTAGATGTAATCACTTGGCTGAGGGAGTATATCACTGAGGGGCTTGCCGAAATCACGAGTACGAGAAAAGAAGGTTAATGAATTGAACTTTAAAAAAATGGGTATAAGGGTAATACTGGTAACCATTTTATTGAGCGTTGCCATGAATTATTTAGCGGTTGATCCTTATGTACGCACAGCGCTGAGTGTTTTTGGAATAGGCTCAGGGGTTGCGCTACTGTTTATGGAATCTATTAACCATTTTCGTTGAAAGAGGTTCATATGACAAAAAAGAGAAAGTGGCTTTCTACCCTATTGATCGTCCTTGGGATTGGAATCGCTTCATTTCCTATAGCGGATAAGCTTTACGCCCAGTATTGGCAGAATCGGTTGTTGGAAGCTTATGAAGCCTCATTGGAGCTCGAAATTGTAGCGCCTGAGTTGGTTGAGTCCGATTATTTAGCCCTGCAAGCCATCTACGAGCAAGACGGCGATATCGTTCCTTCCGATTTAGAAGAAGGTGATCCACTTGTGGAAAGCACGGATTCCACTGAAGGCATAACGAATACCAGTACCGAGGCCACAACTGAGAAACCCAAAACAGTGGATAAAAGTGTGATCGGGAAGATTAAAATTTCTAAAATCGATTTAACCATGCCCTTATTAATGGGCGCAACAGAGAGAAACTTAAATCGAGGGGCTGCTGTAATCAGTGGGACTTCTCCTATAGGAGAGATTGGAAATGTAGGTATTGCAGGCCACAGAGGACGTTCATATGGCGTTTTTTTCAACAGGCTTAACGAGATTGAAGTGGGCGATATCATAGAGGTCACTGCAAATAAAAAAATATATAAATATACGGTTTATGAAACGTTAATCGTAGAACCCACAGACATATCCGTTCTTTACAGAAACGATGAAGATAAGATCTTGACGCTGGTTACCTGTGAACCCGTTAAAAATCCTACACATCGTTTGATTGTACACGCGTTACAAAATCCTTAAAATGGTTGTAATCGTTTCTTAATTTTAATTGGATTTTTTTGTGCTATAATGGATTTATAACAGAACATAACACTGTGAGGAGACACTCTTTTCACGATAAAGGCAAACCATTGGAAACGATGGGACGCAAAGCCATAGGGCCTTTCGAAAGAATGGCAGCCGAGCCGCCGAACGAGAAGTTTTTTCTTTTTTTGAAAACTTAATCAACGTGATGAGAAGTTCTCACCGATACTAGCAAACCATTGGAAACGATGGGACGCAAAGCCATAGGGCCTTTCGAAAGAATGGCAGCCGCGCTACCGAAGGGAGAAACTCATGAAAAAAATGATCAGTTTATGGGCATTGACACTGTTCATAGTGACCACTATTGGAACCTCATTTGCAGGAACCAGCTTAATCACTGCAGCGCCAGAAGATGGTCTGGTTAAAGTACAGCTAGCAGAGAAATCTACCGCTAAAATGTTGTTGCTTGTCGAAAAAGAGGGCGTTAAATACACCTATCCACTCGTCGATATGGATGTTAACCAATTTCCACTTCAAATGGGAAATGGCAGCTACTCTGTACGCGTGATGCAAAACACCGAAGGAAACAAATACAAAGAGATTTCGAAACTAAATGTCGAATTGAATTTAACTGATTCAAAAGAAGTTTATCTCAACTCGATCCAAGATATTGAGTGGAATGCTACACAAGCGACCATCCTCAAAGCCAAAGAGTTGACGAAGGGTTTAACGACGGATTCACAAAAGGTGACCGCGATTTATAACTACATCACTAAAAACTTCAAATACGATTATACAAAGGCTAAAACGGTTGCCAGCGGTTATTTTCCGAATGTGGAGACCATATTCGCACTGAAAAAGGGAATCTGCTATGATTATGCATCCGTATTTGCTGCAATGCTGCGTAGTGTCGATATTCCTACAAAGCTCATCAAAGGTTATGCAACACCAACTGGTACGACTTATCATGCATGGAATGAAGTCTATTTAGATGGCGTATGGAAGACGATCGACACAACCGTTGATGCTGGATTTATCCAAGCAGGCAAAAAAGTGGCGATGTTTAAAAGTACATCTGATTATAAGGTTGAAAAACAATACTAATAGATTTAACATTTGAACTTTATGAAATCTCCCTGGAATAGGGAGATTTTTTTACGCAATTAAGTTTTTGAAATGTTTACATTTTTTTCTATTAATCTACACCGAAATAGGATACAATGATAAGGTTGTATTTCACGTAATTACCCTAGGAGAGAATTAATGTCAAATGTTAAAGGCATCATCAATATCGCAGTAATTGCCCATGTCGATGCGGGCAAGTCGACTTTGGTCGATGCGTTCTTAAATCAGTCAAATGTATTTAGAGCCAATGAAGTTGTACCAGATTGTGTTATGGATAGTAATGATCTTGAGCGTGAAAGAGGAATTACCATTTACTCTAAGAACTGCTCAATTATGTATAATGATTATAAAATCAATATAGTGGATACACCAGGCCATGCCGACTTTTCTTCCGAAGTGGAAAGAATTATGAAAACGGTGGATGCCGTTATTTTGTTAGTCGATTCAAGCGAAGGCCCGATGCCACAAACGCGTTTTGTTTTGAAAAAATCACTTGAGCGAGGTCTGCGTCCGATTTTATTCATCAACAAAATTGATAAAAAAGATCAGCGTGCTGAGGAAGTTGTGGATTTGACGTTTGATTTGTTCGTCGAACTCAATGCAACTGATGAACAGCTAGAGTTCCCTATCGTTTACGGCATCGCTAAAGAAGGCGTTGCGAAGCGTGATATGAATGAGGAAAGCACGAGTTTAGCCCCTCTTTTTGAAACGATTCTTGAACACGTTTCGCCGTATTCTGAATCAGTAGAAGCACCACTTAAGCTTCAGATTTCTTCACTGGACTATGATGACTATGTGGGAAGATTGGGAATTGGCCGAATCGTAAGAGGTACCATACGTCAAGGGGAGCAGATTTCTGTTTGCAAACGCGAAGGCACTGTTGAGCGCGCAAAAATTTCTAAACTTTATGTTTATGAAGGATTGGTTAAAACAGAGGTACAAGAAGCGGTTGCAGGTGACATGGTCGTTATCGCAGGAATCGACGAGATTTCCATCGGTGAAACACTCTGTCATCCAGATGCAGTGGAGCCGATGCCGATGATCGAAATTGAAGAGCCAACTCTTTCTATGAACTTCTTAATCAACGATTCGCCATTCTGTGGTCGCAGCGGTAAGTTTGTTACCAATCGTCATCTTAAGTCTCGCCTCGAAAAAGAGCTGGAAGTCAATGTAGGACTTCGCGTAGACCCACTTGATTCTGTTCAAGACGGATTTAGGGTTTCAGGTCGTGGTGAATTGCACCTCTCCATCTTACTCGAAAACATGAGACGTGAAGGGTATGAGGTAGCCGTTTCTAAACCACAGGTGTTAATGAAAACCATCGATGGCGTTCGCTATGAGCCTGTTGAGCGTGTTATTGCCATCGTCCCAGATGAGTATTCAGGAGCCGTCATTTCAGAGCTAAGCATCCGAAAAGGCCTAATGGAGCTGATGCAAGCTGAGGAAGGACATACGCGCGTTGAGTTTGTCGTGCCGACGAGAGGATTGCTCGGTTATAGAAGTGAGTTTATCAACGTCACACGCGGCGAAGGCGTTTTAATTCGTTCATTCTACGAGTTTCAACCCTATAAGGGCGAGATTCCGAAGCGTACCAATGGCGTTCTCGTTTCACAACAAGGTGGCGTGGCGATGGCCTATTCATTATTTAACCTTTCTGAGCGTGCAACGATGATGATTGAAGCAGGTACTGAAGTTTATGAGGGCATGATTATCGGTATCAACTCCAGAAGAGAAGATATGGTTGTTAACCCTACTAAGAATAAAAAACTGACGAACACACGTGCATCGGGATCAGATGATGCCATCAAGCTTTTACCGCCAAAGATTTTCAATATGGAAGAGGCGTTAACCTTTATCGAAGACGATGAGCTTCTGGAGATCACACCAGATTCACTGCGCATGAGAAAAAGGGTGTTAAACGAAACTGACCGTGTGAGATTGAGAAATAAAATGAATAAAGAACTAGAAATGAAGGATGCCATGTAAAAACATGGCATTTTTTTTATTCTTTAATTTACAAATAATAACAAATGGAATATAATGGTAAAAACAGTTAATGGGAGGCTGTATGATTAGCATAGAGCTCGTTTTAATAATTCCGATAATACTTGTCTTGATGATGGCGTGTTTAGTGCTTATCCAGTTTGTTACAGAGTGGGCCAGCTTCGAACTGGATTCCAGTGAAGTGTTCCTAAACGCGTTGCTCTCGCCACCCATAAAAGAGACGGCGATTCAGATGGATGATTTCGGCATCTGGCAGACCTATCAATACAGTAGGCAGTATGAATGGCAAAGCCGTTTGAGAAATGTCATCGACCAACAGGTCATCTTAGTGAGCGCGCTAGAGCGTAAATCCTATAGCCGAGTCTGGGGTAGCTTTGTTAAGCATACGTCAGATGAAATCCTTAATGAGGATGTTAATTAGGAGGTGATGATGGAGAATCATGAAGGAGGCGCTAAAGCCCATACTTTCAGAAAAGTGAAAGCGTGTTTAAACACAGACTCAAATGCGAGAAAAAAAGGAGCGGTTTCAATTTTAATGGTCATTGTCATTCCCATTTTCATCATGGGCTGTTTACTGGTTTATCAGATCCTCTATCAAAGACAAGTCAACATGCGAACGGAAAAAATAGTGCTCGCCTGTAGTGATGCCTATTTATCGATGTACAATGGCTATTTGTTTGATGAACTGGCACTGTTGGCGAATAACAAATCTCCAGGCGTTGAAGTTATGGTACGCGAGTATCTAATCAAAAATAAAATCATTGATACAAGTGTCGAAATCTCGTTTGATGCTTCATACATGGGGTTAGATCAGCCTGACTATTTTAGAGAGGCCATATACTACGCGTCAACCGCACAAATTGGGCGTTCCATAGTGCGTATGGGGGATGAATGGATTAATCAGCTTTCTGCCATCCAAACGCTACGTAAGGTTTTAAAGTCGTATAATACACTACTGGATAATATTGCAGACGTTTCAAAAATGACGGGAATTGAAACGACACTGGAAATGCTAACCACTATTGAAAAGAACCAGTTTCTAGAAGGCATCGATAAATTAAGTGCGCGTTGTGAAGAAGAGGAGGGTAAGCTTGCGGCCATCACCAATCAATTGCGGTTGATAGAATCGCAAATAAAGGGTGAAGCAGCGGGTGCAAAGGCGTTTGTCGATTCTCAACACGCACTAGTCATGGAAGCCTTAGATCAAGCAAGATTGGGCATCCAGGGAATCAAAGCGTTAGTTGAGCAAGTTAAGGATCAGCCAACGCTTGAGCATGAAGTGTTATGGCGAGAAATGGTGGACGAGCAGCTAAAGGACTTGAGGTCACGTTACCAGAATGAGGAGACGGACTTGTTAGATGCTCTAAAAAAAGCGATTATCGAAGCGGAGAAAGTCGTTTTTAGTGGTGAAGAAACGAAACGAAAACTCACCCTACCAAAGCCTTCAGCGTCATATGAAATTACAGAGGCGTTACCTAAGCTCTCAAGTGCTGATAGATGGCTGATAAATGAATACCTTCTGATGGTTTTTAGTAGTTATGATGAAAACTGTCCGCGAAACTTGAACGCAGAGAAACGGAAAAATATTAATCGTCCTTTAAAGGCTGAGGTCGAATATTTGCTGACGGGTGAGGTCGCTGAAGCAAACAGCTTGTCACTTGTTAGACTTAAAATGTTTGCCTTAAGAGAGGGTGCAAATCTTATCGGGATTATAACCAGTCAGGAAAAGATGGCGACTTTAACGAGAAGCACATTAGCAATTCCACCTCCCTGGAGGCAGGTTGCTTTAGCGACTATGCTTGGCGGATGGGCGACGATTGAAAGCTACTATGATGTTCGTAAACTGGTTGCGGGGGAAGGGCTTCATCTGATCAAAACCCCTGACGAGTGGACGTTGTCATTGGAACAACTGCTGGAGGGGCATTTGCCACAATATACGAAACAACAGCATACTGGGGTAAAATCAATTACGGATCCAAGGCTTTATTATCAAGATTACTTAAGGCTTTTGCTCTACTTTCAAACGGATGAAATAACCCTTTCTAGAACCATGGCATTAATGGATAGTGAGTTGTGGTGGGCATCTGATCAAAAGGCGACACTTGAGCATTATGCCATCGGCTTCGATCTTCATTTTCAAGTGGAGCATCCTTGGGGAGACGTATTCGATTATCGAATGAAACAATCCATTTACCCAGGGGTTCCTGGAGAAAGTGTACATCCGTGAAGCAGATGAGAAAGCGGGGCAGTGTCGTAATCGAAGCGGTCATCACGTTCAGTTTGTTTCTCATGACATTAATCATTCTGATAGGAACATTGATGACCATCGTCGTCGACGAGAAGCTTGACTGGGCTGCGATGAGAACCAAAGATGAGCTAGCCTTCAGTCTGATGCCCTTTAAAGGCCATTCATCCCACTTGATCAATTCAATCGAGAATCACCTTTTGACGCAGATGGCGCAGATCATCACCGATGATAAGGTTTCTGAATTGGGCATGACTTCGATGGTAAAGGGACTGGAGCAATCGCGTCTAAGGGCAAATGCACATGGCATAGGGGAGTTGACGCTCCACTATGAATACGCGTTTCTTTCACTGAAGAAAGAAAGTTTTTTGATTCTTCCGGTAGCCCCTCTCGTGATTTCTGATGGCATCACGTTTGATGATGACCTCGTCTATATCACGAATTATGGTGAAAAATACCATCTCTCAAAATGCTATCATTTGAGGAAGAGCAAGTACGGCATAAAAATCGATGAAGCAAAAGCGAAGGGCTATGAACCTTGTAAAAACTGTCATGGAGGAGCGAATGAATCAAATTGGTGAAGGATATGTACAAGTTGGACGGCTGAACCCGAGTATCTCATTTTATATAAATGAAAAAACAGAGCATAAAGTCGTCATTAAACGCATACTGATTACTCAGGGATTTAAGGAGCTCGCAGTATACAAAAGGATCAACCAGCTATGTTTGAATGGTGTTCCTAAGCTCTTGGATTATTGGATGGATGAACGATATTTGTATTTAAAGATTTCACATATGGCGGGCATTTCTTTGAATCGTATTCACGAGCCATCCCATGCGGCACTTAAGCGCCACTTTATCGATCGTTTTGATCAGGTAATCTTTTTCGCTGAGCAAATGCTTAAGAACTTCCATCGAACGGGTTATTTACACCTCGATATAAAGCCTGAGAATCTTATGCTCGATGAAACGTTAAACCTAACCTTAATCGATTTTGGCGTTTCGGCGGCATCGACAGAGCAACAAACGAATGGTGGTACATTAGCTTTTATGGCGCCTGAAGCGGTCCATATGACAGCGCCAGTCGATGAACTTTCAGATGCGTTTAGTTTAGGGATGTCACTTAAATATGTGGTAGAGGGGGAAATCAGCAGGTTATCACGGTCTGGACTTGAGCGGTTATCTGAGTTGTGTCATCAAGATAAAAAATTACGCCGTTATTAATGAAATTTTAACAAAAAAGCCTTGCATTCCTTTAATGAATTCGGTATTATTACATTAAAGGATAATTGTATACAAAAATGCAATGATGGAGGGCGGATCATGAGAGATGTTGTGAAGGGCAATCAGTTTGAAGTGAAATTTTGCAAAAGATGTGGAGATGAAAAGAAGCTCAACAAGTTTAATCTCTGCAAAACATGTGAGTCTGAAGTCGATTATGAATATGCCATGATGTACGAAACAAAAACAAAGGAACAATAAAGAAAAAGGGTTTACGGAAAAGTCACATATTTTTCTTATTGTGTTTTCCCAGTATATGTTATAATGAGGGTGGTAGTACCGAAAGGACTATACACTCTTTTTTATTTTTTTTGACAATAATGGCAGCTCTGAGCATTTGCCCGAGACTGATTGAAGATGGTTTACAGTAATGTAGCTCTTTTTGTCTTGTGCAAAAAGAGCTTTGTTTATTTTTGAACCTCAACGGGAGGTCTTGTATGAGAATTGGGTTTATAGGTGCAGGTAAAGTTGGAACATCATTTGGTGCCTTATTGAAGTTAAAGGGTCAAGAAATTTCAGGATATTATAGCCGGTCACAGAAATCCATAGAGCACGCTTGTGAGATTACTGGTTCGACCCCCTACTCGACACTTGAGGCTGTCATAAAGGACAGTGATTGGATTGGAATTACGGTACAAGATGATCAAATAGAGCAGGTTGTGGCCGAAATTACAAGTTTGCCACAGTATAGACAGCTTTGCCAGTCGAAGACATTCTTCCATATGAGCGGGGCTACAACAGTGGATGTTTTGAAGCCTTTAAAAACCGACATTTTTAGCTTGCATCCATTAATGGCGTTTCCATCATATAAAACACAGCTTGAGGATTGGTCGAATACTTTTATCACCGTGGAAAATCCAAATACGTCTGTACGCAGTTGGTTGCCTAAGCTGGGCTTAAACACGTTAGAAATCGAATCTAGTCAAAAAGTGAAATATCACACAGCAGCGGTTGTCGCCTCAAATTACCTCGTGACGTTGATGGATTTTGCCATCAATGAATTAGAATTCATCGGAATTGATCGCGAAAGTGGATTTAAGGCATTGCTGCCTTTAGTGGAAGGCACTTTAAATAATATTCAAGCATTGGGAACTAAAAAAGCAATCACGGGTCCGATTGTCAGAGGCGATGTTAAAACGGTAAAAAGCCATTTGGAGGCCTTGGAACCGGAACCGAAAGAACTGTACCGATTATTAGGGCGACATACACTTCAGCTAATTAGTGAGGCGAACCCAATGATGGTACACTTGCTAGAGGAGGATGACGCATGTCAAAAGTAACTGCCATGACTTTTATTGAAAGAAAGAAGAACCATGAAAAAATTACTGTTTTGACGGCCTATGATTATAGCATGGCCAAGCTCCTAGATGAAAATGGTGTCGATTGTTTATTGGTGGGTGATTCATTAGGGATGACCATGCTGGGTTATGAGGATACCTTGGCTGTGACCATGGACGATATGATCCATCACACGAAAGCGGTCAAACGAGGGGTTAAAAACGCACTGGTGGTGGCGGACATGCCGTTTTTATCTTATCACATCAGTGACGAGGGGGCGGTCATCAATGCAGGCCGTTTTATAAAAGAGGCAGGAGCCCATGCGGTGAAGCTCGAGGGTGGCTATCAGGTAAAATCAAAAATAGAAGCCATCATCGCAGCTCAAATACCTGTGATGGGTCATCTAGGTTTAACCCCACAATCCGTCAACATGTTTGGTGGTTTTAAGGTTCAGGGAAAGACTGAACAGCAAGCCAGAAAACTTATTGATGAGGCGAAGATGCTGGAAGAAATCGGCTGCTTCGCCATCGTTCTCGAATGTGTCCCTGAGAAGCTGGCTCGTTTGGTCAGTGAACAACTGAGTATTCCGACGATTGGCATCGGTGCAGGTGCAGGCTGCGATGGGCAGGTCCTCGTCATACAAGACCTATTAGGAATGAACAAGGATTTTGTACCGAAATTTGTTAAAACCTACGCCGATTTAAGCAGCGTGATCGGTTCAGCGGTGAAAGCGTATTGTGAAGAGGTCAAAACAGGTGCTTTCCCAGAGGAAAAACATACCTTCAAAATCGATGATGAGATCATAAATAAACTATATTGAGGTGAAGCCATGACAGTAGTAAAAACCATAAATGAAGTAAGACAGTTTGTAAAAGAAGCACGATTAAAAGGAATGACCATCGGTTTTGTACCCACCATGGGATTTTTACATGAAGGGCATCTTTCGCTTATGCGAGAAGCTAAAGCGCAAACCGATTACGTCGTGGTCAGTATCTTCGTCAATCCGACACAGTTTGGTCCAACGGAGGATTTAGCCACTTATCCGAGAGATTTACCACGTGATCAGATGCTATGTGAGTCGGTTGGGGTGGATTTGATATTTGCACCTGAAGTTGATGAAATGTACCCTGCGGGCCATTCTACCATCGTCGATTGCGAAGGTCCGATTACGAAGCAGCTATGCGGCGCTTCAAGACCTACCCATTTTAAAGGGGTCACTTCCGTAGTTGCCAAGCTATTCAATATCACCTTACCGGACAAGGCGTTTTTCGGACAAAAGGATGCTCAGCAAGTTGCGGTTATCGAAAAGATGGTAAAAGAACTCAACTTTGATGTGGAGATTGTCCCGTGTCCCATCGTAAGAGAAGAGGATGGACTCGCCATGAGTTCGAGAAATAGCTACCTCGATGCAGAAGCGCGCAGACAGGCACTCGTGCTCAGCCAATCACTCAATGCCGCTAAAGCGAGTATTGATGCAGGGGAGACACGTGTTTCAGAGCTCATCGCGCTTATTCGTGAAACGATTCAGCAAGCACCTATGGCAGAAATAGACTATGTTCAAATCGTAGATGCGACGACCCTTCTGGCGATTGATGAACTAAATGATGACACGCTCATCGCCCTGGCCGTAAAATTTGGAAAAACAAGACTAATTGACAACCTGAGAATTCGCAGACGTTAATATTGGAGGATAAAATGTTATTAACCATGTTCAAAAGTAAGATACACAGGGCGACAGTGACTGAAGCCAATCTTAATTATGTAGGAAGTATTACCATCGATGAAGACTTGCTCGATGCAGCGGGCATTCTCCCTGGGGAAAAAGTTCAAATCGTGAACAATAACAACGGTGAAAGACTTGAAACCTATACGATTCCAGGTGAACGAGGGAGTGGTGTGATCTGCTTAAACGGTGCCGCTGCAAGACGCGTACAACCAGGAGATATCGTCATCATTATCGCCTATTGCATGATCGATGCCACAGAAGCGAGAGATTTCAAACCTAACGTAGTGATTCTCGATGCGCAGAATCATATCGTGGAAATAGACTACGCTGAAAAACATGGAGAAGTGAAATAGCTATTTGTCAACCCATATGAATTGTGTTAGAATGTTAAAGGTTAAATCTAAGAAATTGTGGAGAACACATGGCTAATAATCAACCAAAATGGTTAAACTGCGTTCAGCAGAGTCAGATATTAATAAATGAACCCATGGCGAATCATACTTCTTTTAAGATAGGTGGACCGGCTAAAGCGATTATCAACCCTCAGTCAGTGGAAGAAATCCGCTCGCTGGTCAATGCCTTGAGAGCTGAGAATATCCCGTTTTTAGTCATGGGCAATGGGTCAAATATACTCGTTGATGATGATGGACTTGATGCCGTGGTCATTAAAATTTCAGATCAACTTAGTTCTGTCGTCATCGAAGACGAAATGGTGATAGCCGAAGCTGGGGTGTTACTGTCGAAGCTATCTAAGGTGGTCATGCGTGCCTCACTGAAAGGGTTTGAATTCGCTTCTGGAATTCCGGGTACGCTGGGCGGCGCCATTTTCATGAATGCAGGAGCCTATGGTGGTGAAATGAAGGATGTCGTCGAATGGGTCGAAGTCCTCACGCATGAGGGGGAAATTGTTCGTATCGCGCATGCCGATTTAGCCTTCGGTTATCGTACCAGCATCGTCAGAGAAAAGCACTGGATCGTTCTCAGAGTTGCTTTGCGGTTTGAAAAAGGTGATTACACAGAGATTGTCGAGATTACCAACGACCTTACCAAAAAGCGTGTCAGCAAACAGCCCTTAGAGCTTCCAAGCGCTGGTAGTACCTTTAAACGTCCTGAGGGACATTATGCAGGACAACTGATAGAGGAAGCGGGCCTTAGGGGCCTAAGATATGGGGATGCGATGGTTTCCGAGAAGCACTGCGGCTTCGTGGTCAATATCGGAAACGCCACTTGTCAAGAAGTGATGGCGTTAATCGGTGTCATCCAAAAAGTGGTTTTTGATAAATTTGGTGTTACCCTTGAACGTGAAGTGAGAATTTTTGGTAAAGAGTAAATAGTGAGCGCTATCTGAGGATAGGGCTCTTTTTATGCGTGTTTTAAAGAGATTTCACGTGGTATAATAATTTTATACAGTAGCAAGGAGGCGATGAAATGATTGTTATCGGCGATTATCACATGCACACTAAATTAAGTGGTGACAGTAAGAACGAGTTGGAAGCAATCGTGAAGAAGGCAATAGAGATTGGATTGACTGAAATAGCCATTACCGATCATGGACCAGCGCATAACGGTTATGGCATCAAAAAGGAACAGTATCCTGTTTTACGGGCAGAAATAGATCGATTAAATGAAAAATATCCTCAAATCAATATCCTACTTGGACTAGAAGCTAATCTGCTTGGAACGGATGGTGAAATAGATATTGACGAGAACATGTGGAAAATCATCGACTGGGTGAATGCCGGTTACCACTTTGGAAGTAATCTCAGAAAGGATTATAAACTCCATCTCTATAATGCGCTCAGTAAAGTCTCAAAGCGATATCACGAAAAAGTGAAGAAGCTCAATACCATTTCCATGGTGAATGCTTTACGTAAAAATAAAATCAACATGTTGACCCATCCTGGTGCGAAGGGACCTATCGATATCGACCAGGTGGCCAAGGCTGCAGCTGAATCAGGCACTGTTCTAGAAATCAACAATTCACACGGACACCTCACAGTTGAGGAAATCAAGATCGCCATGAAATACCCTGTCAAATTTGCAGTATGCAGTGACGCGCATGAGATTGAAAATATCGGCAATGTTTCCAACGCCATCGACCGTGCGTTTATAGCTGGTCTAGCACCTGATAGAATCATCAACGTTAGAGCGTAGGAGGAAAAAGTGAATTTTATAATCATTTCAGGTCAATCCGGAGCTGGTAAAAGTCAAGCGAAGAAGGTGTTTGAGGATTTAGGCTACTATTGTGTGGATAATTTGCCACCTTCTCTAATTCCTAGCTTCACGGACTTGCTTGAGCAGAATTCAGAGAACATCAATAATGTCGCGCTCGTTATCGATATACGTGGAGGTAAGTTTTTTAAAGACCTTGAAAATCATCTGGCGCTGCTAAAGCAAAAGGGATATCCTTACCGTGTGTTTTATTTCGAAGCCGATGACGATGTGCTTTTAAAGCGCTATAAAGAAAATCGCAGAACGCATCCGCTGGATCCAAGCGGTAGAATTGACGACGCCATTCAAGCGGAAAAGCAGATGTTATCATCCTTACGCCTTCAAGCGGATTTCGTGATCAACACCAACACCACCACACAGGCACAGCTTAAAAAAGCAATCTCGGAAGCGCTTGACCTCACGGACACTCAGACGCAGATGCAAGTAGCGTTTGTCTCATTCGGGTATAAGAAGGGGTTACCACTCGATGCAGATTTTATTTTCGATGTTAGGTTTCTTCCTAATCCGTATTATATCGAGGAACTTAGACCAATGACGGGAAATGACGCTGCAGTGAGCGATTATGTCATGAGCCATGATGAAAGCAAAAACACATACGATCACCTTAAGCGGTTTCTCGATTTTATGATTCCACAGATGATCAAGGATGGTCGCGCACAGCTGGTGGTTGGGATCGGATGTACAGGTGGTCAACACCGATCGGTGACTTTTGCCAATCTCCTCGCAAGTGATTACCAATCCCGTGGATACCATGCCATCGCTTTACACCGCGATGTTCGAAAAGAGGCTTAAACATGGTGAACATAGTCGCCATGGGCGGTGGGACCGGATTATCCATTTTATTAAGAGGACTGAAAGAAATTTCAAATCAGATTACGGCAGTTGTCACTGTGGCAGATGATGGCGGTGGTTCGGGTGTTTTGAGAGAGGACCTTGGCATGCTTCCGCCGGGTGACGTGAGAAACTGCATATTGGCACTTGCAAACAAGGAACCGATTTTACAGGACCTCTTTCATTACCGTTTTCAAGAGGGCCGTCTAAAGGGGCAGAATTTTGGCAATTTGATGATTGCCGCCATGGTGGGTATTTCTGATAGCTTTGAAGCGGCGATTAAGAAAATCTCAGATATATTTGCCATCACCGGAGAAGTTTTTCCGGTTTCGGAAGAGGACATGATTCTTTATGCAAGATTGTCGGATGGTACGATTGTCGCTGGAGAATCCAATATACCGCTCGAAGTGGTTAAAAGAGGCACTGCGATTGATTCCATTTGGGTGGAGCCTAAGGATGCAAAGACTTATGAAGTGGTGCTAGATCGAATCAAGCAAGCGGATATGATCGTTTTAGGCCCTGGGAGTTTGTTTACCAGTATCATCCCTAATCTATTGTTACATGACGTGGTGGAAGCCATAAACGCCTCATCTGCACCTGTTTTTTATGTGACCAATATCATGACACAGCCAGGTGAAACGGGTGGATTTACTGCGGCAGACCATCTTGATGCATTATTAAAGCATACAGCGCTTAAAAAAATAGACTATCTGGTCGCAAACAATGGCAGCATTAGTCTCGAAACAGCATCCCGCTACTTTCGTGAATCAGCAGAACCCGTATTTTTATCGGAAGAAGACCGTAAGCGATTAAACGCATTAGGGGTAGCGGTGATTGAAGGGGATTTTGTCGAAGAGAAGGTGGGGTACGTTAGGCACAATGCCCACGCCATAAGTCACGAATTGATTAAATATATCGAGAAGGTCTATAAGGACTGAATCGCCATTTAAAGTGATTTTGTGGTATACTTAAAAGAGCAATTTCGCGCGGAAAAGGTGATTTTATGAAGAGAGTATATAGCTCTGGAGGCGTTGTTTTTCTAGGCAATGGGATTCTCATGCTTCAGAAGATAAACGGTGACTGGGTTTTACCTAAAGGGAAAATTGAAGCAGAAGAGATAAGTGAAGAGACTGCTATCCGCGAAGTTCGCGAGGAAGCAGGTATCAAAGCGAAAATATTAACCCCTATCGGTGAAACCTCATATCGATTCAAAAATTACTGGTCAAATAATCACGTCATTGAGAAGAAGGTTTTTTGGTATTTGATGAAAGCCATTACCACGAACACCCATCCTCAGCGTGAAGAGGGCTTCATCAGTGCTAAGTTCATCCACTGGGATAACGTGGTGCAGCTCGCTAAATATGATGACGAACGCGATATTTTGGCGAAAGCATTAGAAATTATTAAATCATTTGAAGGTGTGTAATGTCGTTTTCTTCAAAATCAAAAAATGAACTTGTGAGAATAAAAACTGAAGGGCGATGCTGCAACCGAGCGGAGTTATCCGGGATTATCAGGGTCAGTGGTGCCTTGGAGTTCGGAGGGAGAAACATGATGAATCTTAGGATCGTCACAGAAAATCCCGCTGTTGCCAGGTTGACCTTTATTCTCTTAAAAAAGCGTTATGGACTCCAAACTGAACTGATCATGAAAGAGACTAAGGTTTTAAATAAGCATCATTCATATGAAATATTTATCGATCAAGCGAACGAAGTTCTGCTCGATTTGGGGATCCTAGCAAAGGATGGGGAAGCCATCACGCTTAATGATGATTTGCCTGAAGAGGTTATCAAGAAAAACTGCTGTAAAAAGGCTTATTTGAGAGGTATCTATTTGGGGGGTGGATCATTAAGTGCACCTGAAAAAAGCTACCATCTAGAACTTATAACGCATAATGAATACTTTGCGAACCAGCTCGTGGATTTTATAAATGATACCTATGACCTCGCCTCAAAAATGACGGCAAGAAAGAAGAATTATATCGTTTATATTAAGGAAAGTGAAAAAATCGTCGACTTTCTGAACGTCATAGGCGCGCATCAAACCTTATTGGAATATGAGAATATCCGAATCATCAAACAGATGCGCAATAATGTCAACCGTGTCGTGAACTGCGAAACGGCAAACATCACAAAGACGGCGGATGCCGCCTTCGAACACATTCATGCCATAGAGACCATCATTCAAGGCGTTGGACTTGATTACCTAGATGATAGACTTCGTGAGATTGCCGAATGTCGTTTGGAGAATCCAGAGGCAACACTAAAGGAACTTGGTGAAATGTTAATTCCTCCGATTGGAAAATCGGGTGTGAATCATCGACTTAAAAAAATAATGGAAATCGCAGAACAAATAAACAAGAGGATGGCATAACCCTATGAAGAAATTACTCCCATTGATGTTGATCTTCACCTTATTATTGACCGCATGTGGGCTCGATCCAAAAAGCAATGATCCCGAAGTTAAAAACTGGGAGCTCATAAAGCAAAGTGCTGAAAACACAGAGGTGATCATGGCTGTGGATCATTCAAATGGGGAAGCCATCGAATGGTTACGGGGGACTTTTTCAGAGTATTTGAAGTCGGAGTACCAAGTGACGCTGAAGCTGGTCGAGCAGAGCCTGACCAAAACAGTGGCTGAACTTACCGATGAAAAAAGGCGAGAAGTGACAAATGGTCAAGTGGACATTATCTTAATAGAAAATTACGGCTTTAAAGAAGCTTATGAAAATGGCATATTGTATGGTCCTTTTGCTGATAAACTGCCAAACATAAAATCGACCATCGGATTAAATGCATTAAGCTATGTTGCAAAAGAGGGGATTGATACTGGTCATTATTGGGTACCTTATGGCCGTAAACAATTGACCTTCATCTATAATCAGGATGTATTTTATGAAACCCCTGAAAATATTGAAGGCCTAAAATTGATAATGGAAGAAAACAAGGGGACGATCACATACCCAGACCCAAGAAAGTCGGAAGAAGGTCTCGCATTTGTCTTAAGTATTATCGGCGAGTCACTGGATTTTGAACCCTACCTTTCAGGAAACTTCAATCAAGCGGCGTTTTTAACCGCCATTCAACCTGGTATGGACCAGCTTATGGCCATGAAACCCATGCTTAAGGATTCCGGCATGGTTTATCCCGCTTCGTTACAGGCATTAGATGATCTGTTCATCAATGGTGGCTTATCGGTATCCTACACCATGGATATGAACTATGTAACGGATAAATTAAGAGAGTACGAGTACCCAGAAGGGGCTTCAACCTTCGTGATCCCGAGTGGGGTGGCGACATTTTATGAAGGTGCGGTCATCGCCTATAATTCAGTAAACAAATCAGGTGCAATGGTGGTGTTAAATGCCCTGTTATCGCCAGAAATGCAAGCGTCTAAATGCGACCCGAAGGGATGGGGCAGTCTTCCCGTATACGAGATGGACATTGTCACAGAAGAGGCTTTAACGCCATTTAAATCGATTAAATTAAAAGGAACCACTGTAAAAGCGCTGGAATACATCGAAGCAGCTAAGCCTGAGTTTTCTCCGCAAATGATAGCGGTGATTTTAGCAGAGTGGGAAAGGCGCATTAGCGCAGGAGAGTAAACATGGATTTTGTGCATTTGCATTTGCATACAGAGTACAGCCTGTTGGACGGATTTGCCCGTATTGACAGGCTGTTTGACAAAGTGAAAGCGCTTGGCATGCATGCCGTTGCCATTACGGATCATGGTGTCATGTTTGGTGTCGTTGACTTCTATAAAGCAGCACAGAAGGCTGGCGTCAAGGCGATTATCGGATCTGAGGTCTATGTGGCACCGAGAACGCGTTTTGATAAGGACCCTGGGTTTGATAAAAACGCTGGGCATTTGGTGCTACTCGTTAAGAATGAAGTTGGCTACAGAAATCTGATTCGTTTGGTGTCTGTGGGGTTTACTGAGGGGTTTTATTATCGGCCGAGAATTGATTATCCTCTACTGGCAGCGCATTCGGAAGGCCTTATCGGCTTAAGTGCTTGTATTGGTGGAGACATCCAGAGGCTATTGTTGGATGGTGACTTAGCGGGTGCTGAAGAAAAGGCATTGGCGCTTAAAGCCATGTTTGCACCAGGTGATTTTTATTTGGAACTTCAAGACCACCACATGCAAGAGCAAAAGGTGATCAATCGGAGATTGATCGAGCTGTCTGCAAAGACGGGGATTCCATTGGTGGCTACCAATGACGTCCATTACCTCGATAAAGAGGATGAACCTGTCCATGATATATTGCTATGTATTCAAACGGGAAAGACCTTGAGTGATAAAGACCGTATGCGTTTTCCCACCAAGGAGTTTTATCTAAAATCACCTGAGGAGATGGCCGCCTTATTTGCTTCGCAGGAAGAAGCACTGGCCAATACCGTGAGGATTGCTGAAAAGTGCAATTTTGACTTTGATTTTACGAAGTTGCATTTACCTGAGTACGACCAAGACAGTGCCAATGTAAAACTGAAGCTAAAAGAACTATGCTACGAGGGGCTAAATAAGAAGTATAAAGATCCCGAGCAGCATATGGACCGGTTACTTTACGAGCTCGATGTCATCGATAAAATGGGGTACAATGATTATTTCTTGATCGTTTGGGACTTTATTCGATTTGCTAAGCAAAATGGCATCGCCGTCGGGCCAGGCCGGGGAAGCTGTGGCGGAAGTATCGTGGCCTACGTCCTGGATATTACTGAAGTGGATCCGATCAAGTACGACTTGATTTTCGAACGATTTCTTAACCCCGAGCGCGTGACCATGCCAGATATCGATATCGATTTCGAGGATGACAGACGTAGCGAAGTCATCGACTACGTGGTAGAAAAGTACGGTAAAGACCGTGTGGCGCAAATCATCACTTTTGGGACCATGGCAGCTCGAGCAGCCATTAGAGATGTGGGACGCGTTATGGACATGCCCTACCAGGAAGTGGACAAGATTGCTAAGGAGATTCCCATGGAGCTTGGGATGACACTGGAAAGAGCATTGAAAGTGAATCCTAAGCTTCAGGAGATTATAGAGGGGTCACCGGAAGCACGTTCCCTAATGAATGCCGCTCAAAAATTGCAGGGCGTTCCGAGACATGCGTCAACCCATGCAGCCGGTGTGGTAATCGCAAAAAACCCAGTAGATACCTACGTTCCTTTATATGTGCAGGATGGAGGTGTTTCTACTCAATTTAACATGCTACTGTTAGAAGATTTAGGCTTATTAAAAATGGATTTTTTGGGCTTAAGGACATTGACAGTTGTCAAAAATGCATTACAATTAATTGAAGAGGGACAAAATATTAAATTGGATTTAGAAACTATCCCGCAAGACGACCCTAAGGTTTATGATATGATTGGTCGTGGGGATACGTTAGGTCTTTTTCAACTGGAATCCACTGGGTTTAGAAAGTTCATGAGAGAACTAAAACCGAGTGGGTTTGAGGATATCATAGCCGGGATATCTTTGTACCGGCCGGGACCTATGGATTCGATTCCAATGTATATCCAAAATAAATATGATGCCTCAAAAGTCGTCTACAAGCATGAGAAATTAAAACCGATTCTAGAAGTGACCTATGGCTGCCTTGTGTATCAAGAGCAAGTCATGCGCATCGTTAGAGAACTTGCTGGGTATAGCTATGGACGAAGCGATCTTGTAAGGCGTGCCATGAGTAAGAAAAAGATGGACGTCATGCAAAAGGAACGAGAATACTTCATATACGGTAAGAAAGATGATCAAGGGATAATTGAGCTTCCAGGATGCGTGGCTAACGGTGTCCCCGCTGAAATTGCTAGTGAAATTTTCGATGACATGGTGGATTTTGCTAAGTACGCCTTTAATAAGTCACATGCGGCAGGTTATGCCATTATCGCCTATCAGACCGCCTATCTCAAGTGTCACTACCCTGTGGCTTTCATGGCGGCACTAATGACCAGTGTAATGGGAAGTCAGTCAAAGCTTGCTTTATATATGCAGGATTGTAAAGAACATGGCATCCAATTGTTACCACCCAGTGTCAATGATAGCTATTATGGTTTCTCTGTGGAAAAGGGTGCCATCCGTTATGGAATGGGCGCTATCAAAAACGTCGGAAGAGGAATTGTCGAGGCGATGGTTTATGCCAGAGCGGATCGTCCATTTAAAGGGTTCTATGACTTCTGCGAAAGGGTCTCGTCGAATGAGCTAAACAAAAAAGCCGTGGAGAGCCTGATTAAGGCAGGTGCCTTTGATGTGCTGGGTCATTACAGGTCACAGCTATTAGCGATTTATGAAAAAACGTTGGATGGTACACATGCCATAAAACGTAAAAGTGTTGAAGGGCAGTTCTCCATGTTTTCCATGTCCTATAATGATGTTACTTCAGAAGAACTTGGCAATAAATTGCCGGAAATCCCTGAACTAAGGCCACAAACCATGCTCCAATTTGAAAAGGAAATGCTGGGGATCTATTTATCGGGGCACCCACTCGATCAATATAAATCAACCTTGGAATCGTTCACCACGATTAACCTCGCCGAGTTAAAAGAGGCGGCTGAAGCCATGGATGTCTCTATTAAAGAAAATATGCAGATTACCATCGGCGGTCTCATCGTTTCGAAAATAGATAAGATCACCAGAAGTAATAGTAAAATGGTTTTCCTCACCATCGAGGACCTATACGACCAGCTTGAGGTCATCGTTTTCCCTAAAGTTTTTGAGCGGGTGCAGCAGCTTCTGCAAAAAGATCAGGCGATTTTAATATTAGGAAGGCTTCAGCTAAAAGAAGATGAGGCACCTAAGGTCATCGCAGAGCGCATCACTTCTCTGGAAGAAGTGGCATTAACAAAACCCAAGCGCTTATTTGTTCGATTTGAAAACGATTCCAAAGAATTACTGGATGCCGTTCAGCAAACGATTAAAAAAATCGCGTCGAATACGGAAATTAGGGGAAACAAATCTGAAGTCATATTTTATATGTCGAACACGCAGCAAAAATATAAATCCAATGTTTCAGTGGTTGTAACGCGAGAGGCAATTGAGCAGCTCGAGAAGATCATCGGTAAAGGGAATGTTAAGCTTCATTAATCGAAAAGAGGTCTCTTATGAAAAAAATTGGAATACTGACAAGTGGCGGGGACGCGCCAGGGATGAATGCAGCCATCCGTGCAGTGGTCAGAACGGCCATCTATCACGGATTCGAAGTTGCTGGCATTTATAGGGGTTATCAAGGACTAATCGATGGCGATATTGAAACGTTGAATGTCACCTCTGTGGGCGATATAATCCATAGAGGGGGAACGATGCTACGAACAGCGCGCTGCCTAGAGTTTAAGACAGATGAAGGATTTAATAAAGGCCTTCAAATGCTCAAAATGTTTAAAGTAGATGCACTGGTGGTCATCGGTGGAGATGGCTCCTTCAATGGCGCTAAACGATTAGCGGCTGCTGGTTTTCCTACTATTGGGATACCAGGCACTATCGACAACGATTTGGCTTACACCGATTACACCTTAGGATTCGATACAGCACTAAACACCGTGGTGGGAGCAATCGGAAATATCAGGGATACGTCTTCGTCACATGGTACGGTGAATATCATCGAGGTCATGGGGAGAGATTGCGGCGATATTGCACTTTATGGCGGACTCGCTGGCGGCGCAGAGGCGGTGATCATTCCCGAACTTGAAACAGATATCGATGAACTTTGCAGAACGATTATTAGGGGCAAAAAACGCGGCAAGCTCCATAGCATAATCTTACTTGCTGAAGGGGTTGGAAAGCCCTACGAGTTGGCTGAACAAATCAAGACGAAAACCAATTCAGACGTGAAGGTCAGCGTTATCGGCTACTTGCAACGCGGTGGAACACCTACACCAAATGACCGGATCTTAGGATCGAGGATGGGTGCTTACGCAGTTGAACTGCTCATGGCTGGAAAATATGGCCGTGCAGTGGGCATTAAAGGCAACCAAATGATTGATTTGGATTTTGAAGAAGTCTTATCCATGAAAAAGGATTATGATAAAGAGATTTACGAACTGGCCAGAATACTGGCAATTTAATGTGATTGATGAGAATCAGGAGGAAGATATGTTAAGAAAAACGAAAATTGTATGTACGATTGGGCCAGCGAGTGAGCCTAAAGAAATCTTTAAGGAGCTTGTACGTAGCGGCTTAAATGTAGCGAGATTGAACTTTTCTCATGGAAGCCACGAGGAGCATCTTGCTAGAATCAACATGATTAAAGAAGTCAGAGAAGAGCTTGGTATGCCTGTAGCGATTCTTCTAGATACTAAAGGACCAGAAATCAGAACGGGTAAATTTAAAGAGCCTGTATATACGCTCGTTGAAGGACAAGAGTTCACACTTACCGTTGAGGACTATCTTGGCGATCAAAATAAATGCCAAATTTCATATGTCGGCCTTCCAAATGACGTCGTTCAAGGCGATCGCATTTTGATCGATGATGGTCTCATCGAGCTTGAGGTACTTTCAACCACTGATAAAGAAATCAAAACAAAGGTTTTAAACGGTGGCGATGTTAAAAACAATAAAGGCATCAACGTTCCTGGCGTTAAAATTAACCTGCCAGCAATCACTCAAAAGGACATCGACGATATCGTATTCGGTATCCGCAACGGCATCGATTTTATCGCAGCGTCATTTATCCGTAAAGCAAGTGACGTCTTAGAAATCAGAAAAGTTTTAGAAGACAACTTCTCACATGAGATTCACATCATTTCAAAAATCGAAAATCAAGAGGGTGTCGATAACCTAGAAGAAATTTTAGAGGTATCTGACGGCTTAATGGTTGCCAGGGGTGACCTCGGCGTCGAAATCGCTACTGAGTTGGTGCCAATCGTTCAAAAGCGCATGATCGAAATGTGTAATCGCGAAGGCAAGCCTGTCATCACAGCGACTCAAATGCTCGACTCGATGATGAGAAATCCAAGACCTACACGCGCAGAAGCCACTGACGTAGCCAATGCCATCTACGATGGTACTGATGCCGTCATGTTGTCTGGTGAAACGGCAGCAGGTAAGTATCCTTTAGAATCCATTCGTACCATGGCGAAAATCGCACATGCCGCTGAAATGGCGTTAAATTATAAAGAACTGCTTCAAAAGCGCATTCAGCTTGCTGATGAAAAAGGCGTAACCTCAGCAGTAAGCCATGCAACTGCAAATACAGCTTTAGAGCTTGATGCGACTGCGATTATCACTGCGACTTCATCAGGTTTTACAGCGAAACGCGTTTCAAAATTAAGACCAAAGGCACCTGTAATCGCTTGTACAGTAAGTGATGCATCGTGCAGAAGATTATCATTGGTTTGGGGCGTATTCCCATTAGTAATCGGCGAAGCCTCTTCTACAGATAGAATTTTTGAGATTTCTGTTGATAAGGCTAAAGAGCATGGCTATATTAAAGACGGCGACTTGGTTGTTATTACAGCAGGCGTCCCAGTAGGCGTATCTGGCGCAACCAACATCATGAAGGTTCATTTGGTCGGCGAAGTTCTCATTAAAGGTACTGGTCTCGTGAAGGACCTCGTTAGAGGAAAAGCATGCGTTGGCAGTACACCAGAAGAACTTGAAGGCAAGTTTAAAGCTGGCGATATCCTCGTATCCACATCGACAGATAAGGACTTAATGCCATTCATCCAACAAGCTTCAGGTTTAATCGTTGAAGAAGGCGGCTATACTTCACATGGCGCTATCGTGGCACTTAGCCTTAAAAAGCCTTGCGTGGTTGGCGCACAAAACGCCACTGAGTTGATTAAAGACGGTACGGACATTACGCTTGATTCAGCTAAGGGAATCGTTTATGCTGGTAAGGTAAGAGTACTTTAATCAGCTAGGAGGTCACATGCAAAAAAGAGCGTTAGGTCTTACTGGATTAAATGTTGTTCCCATAGGCTTCGGGGGCATTCCCATCCAAAGGTTAGAGCAGTCACAAGTGACAGCGATCGTTAAGCAACTCGCAAAAGAAGGTCTGAATTTTATCGACACAGCACGTGGTTACACCACAAGCGAGGAAATGATCGGGGAAGCTTTAAAGGAATGCAGGCGTGAGGATTTTATACTTGCGACGAAGTCCATGTCACGCGATTATGTCGGAATGAAAAACGACATAGAAACCAGTTTGAGGAACTTGAACACCGATGCGATTGATTTGTATCAGTGTCATCTCGTGAAAGATCTATCGCAATACACCCAAATCATGTCAGAGGAGGGGGCTTATAAGGCATTACTTGAAGCGAAAGCTGCGGGTAAAATTCGCCATATCGGCATTACGGCACATAGTGCAGACTTTATTCGTGAAATCATTAGAGAGATGCCTTTTGAAACGCTTCAGTTTCCCTATAACCTAGTGGAGAAGCAAGGTGAACCTCTGTTTGAGATCGCAAGTGCACGTGGAATCGGCGTTATCGTCATGAAGCCTATCGCTGGTGGTGCTATCCCCAATGGTCGTTTGAGCTTAAAGCATGTACTGAATAATTCGCATGTAACGGTGGCCATCCCAGGGATGGATTCCACCGATCAAGTGGTAGCAAACGCAAGTGTATTACGAGATTCATTGATTTTCTCACCTGATGAGCTTCGTGAGATGTCTGAAATCGTGAGCACATTAGGCGAACGCTTTTGTAGACGATGTGGTTACTGCCTACCTTGTCCTCAAAACATCGACATTCCGACACAGTTTTTACTGGAAGGCTATTTAACCCGCTATAACTTGTCTGAATGGGCGAAAATCCGTTATGAAGGGTTATCCGTCAAAGCGGAAGCTTGTGTCGCCTGTGGCGCCTGTGAGCCGAAATGTCCCTATAATTTACCGATCATCGATATGCTAAAAAATGTCGTTACACAGTTTGAAAAGCATCTTTAGCACCCGATGAAGCACATCAAAAAATAACAAAGGAGTTGTCATTTGACAACTCCTTTTATAATGCCTTAAGGTTCAATATTAAAATAACGATCTGGCTGAAGGGGCTTAGAAAAATCAAACCCTTCTATGATCACGAGCTTTCCTGCTTCGTACATTAGGATTGTTTCAATCTCAGGAAAACTGGTGAAGGTATAAAGCAGACTTTTCATCATCAGGTTTCGGTACTCGGGTTGGCTGCTAAAGAGTGTCGTGAAGCCTTCTTTCACATCTAAGTTTAATGTTTTACCTTCAACAGAGTGACCAATTAACTCGACCTCTTCAGGTAGTGGCTGGATGCCTTTCGCATTTGGCGCTTTCAACAGGTTCCAAGCCTCGGTAACCCGTTCATCTAATGTGGTCGCTTTTAAGGCTTCAGGTGTGAGGAGCAATGTGCCGTTCGCAGCTAATTGGTTGAGGAATACTGAGTTAACAGCGTTTTCCGTATAAATCGATTTTAAATCGACGCCATCCACTAAACGGTTCTGGCTATCATCCACATAAAACGAGACGCCATTTAACGGATCATAGCTCATAAAGGTTTTAGTGATGGCTTCCCTTATAATCGGGAATTTGCCTTCAAATCCTTTAAGGTTGCTACTATACATATAGATGTTAGCACGGTTGCTTCCGAGCTTAATGTTTGGGGCATACGGGATTACCGGTGCTGTTTCATACAGACCATATCCTGTTTTTGGCCCGTTTTGCAACGCGGTGTAAAGCGCGCGCCACCTGTTGGTAGGCAGCGGTGTGAAGCGCGTCATTGGCACGACATCATCATAGGCCGCGTTAGGAAAATAAAGGGTCATGGCAACCGAACCTGCGGGAACGGTGGATGTGGTCGCCAGCAGTTTAACATCATTAGGGAGCAGTGCTGCATACCAAACGTAATCCATTTGGCCATCTTCGCTTATGATCTTAAAACGATAATACCCAGTGGTGAGATCAGCAGTGAGCGCTGACTTTTCTATGGTGATGCGTTTAGACTTTGTCCCTTCATCGGTAACAGTGAGGTCAAGCGCGTCGATAGAAAGTGAATCAATTAACTGGTCGCCATTATATCGCTCAACCAGAATGCCTTCTGTATAGCTGTCATCAAAAAGACCTGTGTCACTTTCCATGACGAATGAAAGTGCGGTTTTAGAGATGGAATCCACTTCTTCGGGTGCGATAAGAAGGTAGCTAGAAGTGAGCGGAAGCACCTCTGTAGGTTTGTCCACAATCTTCTGGGACAGATTGAGAGAGAGAATCTCAGTGCTAAGGGGAAAAGCCGTAGCCAGTATGAACAAGATGACGATAAAGATTATATTTGGAAGTGAACGATGCACCTTTTACCTCCTGAACGCTATATAAAGTATATTTAGTTTCCATAATCGGTATATTCGATATTATTATATGCTATTTTAGGGATGTTGCCAATGTTTCTTAGCCTTTTCCTTCTTATGACATAAAAAAAATGAAACTCTAAGGGTAATCTGGTACAATATGAATAGAGTTGGAGGTAGACAATGAAGGTTTTCAGTAAAGGGAGTTGGATCATCCTACTAACACTTTTCGTTCTAGGCAGTGCAATAGGGTTTGGCGCACCTGTGGATGAAACGGCGAAGGATAAGCTCACGGAAATTACAGAGGAAGAAAAAGGCATCGTGGAAGCTCTATTTGTCTTATCTTCTGAGATCGAACTTTTAAACACGGAGTTAAGCCAATTATCGGTTCAGATGACAGATATAAAAGACCAAATTGCAGCGAGCGAGGCATCCATCATAAAGCTTGAAGCACAGTATAAGCAGTATAAAGAAAGTCTGGCGGAAGTCCTTCGACTTCAGCAACGGTCAGGTGTCGCGTCACGGGTGGAAGCGCTTTTAAATGCGAAAAATTTAAAGGATTTTATTAAACGGATCAATATTCTAAGAGACTTATCGCGAAATGTCGATGCGCTTATGGCGACGGTAGAAGGGGCTCGGATTGACGTTGAAAGAGAGAAGGAAGCGCTAGAGGAACTTTTAGTGGCACTGCTCGATAAGGAGGCTTTGGTTAAACAGGCCACAGAAGAAAAGACTAAAGCCAAAAATGAACTGGAAGCCTATTTGGAAAGCCTTGCGTCAGAACGGGAACATTATGAGTCTTATCTAGAATCCATCACACAGGTGTGGAGCAGTCTGAAGCCCATGTTTTCTAAGACGATTGCAGCCTTTACCGATATCATAGAAACGGGAAACTTACCAGAGGATACTGTGGAAGTCAATGTTTCACTATTTAATACGAGAGGGACTATTTGGGAGGATAAGTTTAATCAAATTCTTTCTCAGAAAAAAGAGCTTCCTGAGCTGACCTTTGACTTTATTAAAGACGGGGCTAAATTGAACTTTCCAGATTACGAGATTACTTTAATCGGTCAGTTTGAACTTCTGGATGAGCAAACGATCAAATACGTCGTTACAGGTGGCGAGTTTTATGGGCTCCCCATGACACAGGATTCCATAAAGGATCTATTTAGCGAGGGCGATTTAATTTTTAGCTTACAATCCCTTTTAGGGAAAAATACGCTTCGACGAATTGATCACTTTGATGATCGGTTGGAACTGGCAGTTATAATAAAACTATTTTGAGGTGGACGATGATTACCGCAAATGCTTGTAGCTTACAATACAAAGACGGAACACTGGCGCTTAAGCCTTTTGATTTGGCCATCAATAAAGGGGAAGTCGTCTTTATCACAGGACCGAGTGGTTCGGGAAAAACCAGTCTCCTTAAGCTCATCTTAGGAATGGAGTTCCCTACATCGGGGTCGTTCACCGTTTTGAATCAGCCGATTAAGGCTGGCTGTGACCGTGAAATCAGGCAGATGAGAACACAAATAGGTCCGATTTTTCAGGAATTCAGATTGCTTGATGGGCGAAGCGTCCTCGACAATGTCATGCTGAGCATGCGATTTTTAGGGTATTCGCAGACGCAAATGCGCGAGTTAGCGACGCATTACATCGATCGTGTAGGCCTTTCCCATAAGCTTGAGCACACCGTGGATAGACTTTCATGGGGAGAGTGTCAGCGAGTGGCCATCGCCAGAGCCGTGGTAAGGAAGCCTAAACTCATCGTAGCAGACGAGCCCACAGGGAATCTCGATCAAGAAAATGCAAAAAATGTACTCGCATTGCTCATGTCCTTTTGCGATGATGAAACCAGTGTCATCATCACCACCCACGCCACGCATCTCGTTGATCATATGGATGCCCATGTGAGACTTAAGATGCAAAATGGGACGTTTGTGCTGGAAAGGGGGCTTTCTCATGGCGAAAGGTAGCAGCAACATCGGCTATTATTTTTCAGAGGTGAAAACCATCTTTAAATTGGGGAAGCTTTCGGTGCTGCTTTCATTTATCAGCTTGGCCATGATTTTCTTTATCGCTTTACTGACCATCTCTGGATGGTGGTATAGCCAGAATCTTTCTGAAGCGTTAAAGGACGAGGCTGAGATAAGTGCATACATGCGTCCGGACCTTAATACCTACTCAACGGAAGCATTGATGGAGGCCATTCACGAAATTGATGGTGTGGTCTCAGTCGTCGAAGTCAGTGCTGAAACTGCCTATGATCAAATGTCAGAGGTGCTTGGCCCTGAAGCGTCCATACTAGCCCAGTTTGATGAAAATCCTTTCGAAGCGTACCTTGCCATCGGCATCGAGCTGGACCAGCGCGTCGGAATACTGGAAAAATTATCTGAGCTAGAGCAAATCGACTATATAAGAGATAACCAAAGTGTGCTCGAAAAGATAGATCGGATTACGAAAGTGGTGGGGATCATCGGACTGATGGCGACGCTCGCAGTGGTGGTGGCAACCTTCATCGTGACGTCACACATCATAAGAGAAGGCGTGCATATGCATAAGGATCAGATCAATACGTTGAAGCTCCTTGGTGCGCCTGACCGTTTCATTCAAACGCCTTTTATTATGGAAGGCATCCTCTTAACAGTACTGGCATCCTGCCTTTCACTATTGGCCTTTGTTCTATTCAGTACTCAGCTAGGGAGAGGAACCAGTGATTTGTTAAACTTTTTACCCCAGCTCGATCACCCGCGTATGATAATGACCATCAGCTCAGGGACCATAATCATCGCCACTGTGCTGGGACTGGGTGCAAGTCTTTTTGGATTAAAGATGGTCAAGGAGCGTTAATCCTGTATTCGCCAAATATAAAAGGTCCTCTCGTTTTTCATCGAGGGGACCTTAAATTTTACTGTTGTCTTAAAGAGATCTCAGCGAGCTTAATATTTTTGTTGCGTTCTTCGATTTGTCGAATAGACCATTCATTCTGGAAGATGAGTACTGGCATGTCGTCCTCATCCTGTACGAGCATGGTGTCCATGGTCATCGAGAAGTTGCTGCGGTCGAAGCTGTCTGACTTGATCCATCTGACATAACGATAAGGCAATGATTCGATGATGACATCGACGCCATATTCATTCTTCAAGCGGTATTCTAAAACTTCAAACTGGAGGACGCCGACGACGCCGATGATCAGTTCTTCAACGCCGATGTTCGGACGTCTGAACACCTGAATGCTACCTTCCTCGGAGAGCTGTTCGATGCCTTTGACGAACTGCTTACGCTTAAGTGAGTTTTTCGTATAGACCTTCGCGAAGTGTTCAGGCGCAAAGACGGGGATGCCGTCATATTTGAGATTTGAATTATCCTCACATAAGGTGTCACCGATTTTAAAGATACCTGGATCATGTATACCGATAATATCCCCAGGATAAGCGGTTTCTACGACGACGCGGTCTTGTGCCATAAATTGCTGAGGTTGTGCCAGACGGACTTTCTTATTTTCTTGTACGTGGTTGACCTGCATGCCTTTGGTAAATTTACCTGAGCAAATACGTAAAAAGGCGATACGGTCGCGGTGTGTGGGATTCATATTTGCTTGGATTTTAAAAATAAAACCGGAGAAATTTTCTGAAGCGGGTTCCACAGGTCCGAGGTTGCTGTTACGAGGTGCTGGTGGAGGCGTCAATTCCAGGAAGGAACGCAAGAACGGCTCAACGCCGAAGTTCGTCAGCGCACTACCGAAAAATACCGGCGTCAGCTCGCCCGCGATAATTTTTTCGAGGTCATATGGATCACCTGCATGGTCTAGGAGCTCTAAATCATCCACAAGTTTTTGGTGCAAATCAGCCCCTAGGAGCTCGATGAATTTTGGATCGCTTAGGTCACCAGAAACGGTTTTAGCGATATTTTGGCCGTGGTTACTGTCGTTAAACAGTTCGATTTGCCCCTTTGCGCGATTGTACACGCCTTTAAAGTGCTTATCTGAGCCGATAGGCCAGTTCATGGGGTATGAACGGATGCCGAGACTGCTCTCGAGATCTTCCATGAGTTCAAATGGATCTCGTCCTTGTCTATCGAGTTTATTAATAAAGGTGAAGATGGGAATGCCTCTCATCTTACATACTTTGAATAGCTTCTTCGTCTGACTTTCTACCCCTTTAGAGGAGTCGACCACCATGACCGCACTATCGGCTGCCATCAGGGTGCGATAGGTGTCCTCGCTAAAGTCCTGGTGACCTGGTGTATCAAGGATGTTCACACAGTGACCATCATAATTGAACTGCAAAACGGAAGAGGTGACAGAGATACCCCTCTGCTTTTCGATTTCCATCCAGTCTGAGACGGCGTGTTTTTGAGATTTTCTTGATTTTACTGTTCCCGCTTCTCGGATCGCGCCCCCGTAAAGCAGCAATTTTTCAGTCAACGTCGTTTTTCCTGCATCGGGATGTGAGATAATTGCAAAGGTGCGACGCATTTTAACCTCTGCTAAAAGCTCTTGAATTTGAATAGACATGTCACTCTTCCTTCTTTATAAAATAAATGCCATAAGTTTAACCATAACCAATCAATTTTACCGCATCTAAGGGACGCTGTCAATAAACGCAGGTGTCCGGTTATGTTAACTTGTACTGGAAATATTTGTAGAAGTCTTTATAATAAAATTAGGAATGCTAGTACGGGAGGATAGGATAAATGCAGCAACAGAATAAAGCCGCTTGGGAAAGGTCGCCAGAGTCAGCCTGGCACGAGCGATTTGGCTCACCAGAAAGCTACGCTGAACGCATCAAAAAAGATCCTAGCGCATTATTAAAACCCATCGACCCTTTTTTTAATGAAGTAAAGGGTAAAAAAATACTCAACCTGATGGGTTCCAATGGCAATAAAGCAGTCGCCTTATCACTACTCGGTGCATCGGTGACAGTGGTAGACTTTTCAGAGTCCAATCGCAATTATGCGATACCGTTAGCTGAAGCCGCTGGTGTGAACATCGAGTATATTGTTTCTGATGTCCTTAGCGCAAAACTATCGTGCGATTACGACTTGGTGTTTGCCGAAATGGGAATCCTTCATTACTTCGAAGACCTGATTCCTTTTTTTACGGTGATGAAGGATGCACTCAGACCAGGAGGCCGGGCACTGATTAGAGATTTTCACCCAGTTTCCACGAAACTGATTTCATCGAGGGGCTCTACAGCAAAAGTGCGAAAACACAAAGTGGATGGCGATTATTTTGATAAACGCCTAATAGAAAAAAACGTCGCCTATGGGAAGTTTCTCGAAGAAGGCGAAGGTGAAAAGGTGTATCTCAGATTATGGACGCTGGGCGAGATTATCACAGCCGCTGCAGATACTGGTTTGAGAGTCGTTTCTTTAGAAGAGGCACCTAATTTGTCCAGTGACGTATTTGATCGAGGGATTCCGAAGACCTTCGTTTTAATCCTTGAGCGATAGGAGAAAACCATATCTCACGTCACTCACTGACAGAGCCGAGTAGTTGTTCTTTTTCCTGTAGCAGTTCGAGTTGTTCCATTTTTTCTAAAAGGGACATTTCGAGCTGTTCTTTTTTTAAGGTGAGATCGGTTAGCATAACAAAATCGGTGGCATGTCGTTTGATTTCATCTTCGATTTTTGAAAGCTGCTCGCTGAAAGCGTCGATTTCCTCAGGGAGGGTCTCAAGTAGCTTCAGTTCTTTAAAGGAAAGCTTTTCCTTCTTGACACGTAAGCGCTCTGGGCCTGTAGGCGGAGCAGAATTAGGCGCGCTCTTCGCATTTGATGTAAGTGAAATCGGGTTGTCGCGGACACGTGATGCTTCAGCGAGGCTGATATCAGGGAGCTGCTCTAAATAGTCACTATAGGAGAGAATCGACTGAACGATTTTTCCGCCCTCGTAGGCAAAAAGCTTATCAGTGATGCGGTCTAGGAAGTAGCGGTCATGGGAAACGCAGAGGATGACACCTTGGAACTGATCAAGGTAGCTTTCAAAAACTTTAAGGGTATCGAGATCGAGGTTATTGGTCGGTTCGTCGAGTAACAAGACATTGGGTGACGAGATGAGAATTCCCATGAGCTGAAGTCTTCGCCGTTCTCCTCCTGAGAGCTTACTTATAGGCGTCCACTGGAGATCAGTGCTAAATAAAAAGGTTTCCATAAACTCAGAGGCACTGATGCGATAGCCACTCGGGGTAACCACCATTTCAGCGATATCACGGATGTACTCGATGGCCCTTTGGTTTTCATCGGTAAAGCCTTCGAATTCCTGGGAAAAGTAGCCGAATTTTACCGTGGTCCCCACAGAAATCGTGCCTGAGGTAGGCGTTAGGTGCCCACAGAGCAGGTTCATCAACGTGGATTTTCCCACGCCGTTGTCTCCGACGATACCGATGCGGTCATTCGGTGCAAAATGGTATTCGAAATCGGAAAAAAGAGGTCGGTCGCCGTACTGCATGGCAAGCCCAGTGACATCGATTATTTTACCGCCTAGGCGGGTATAGCCTGCTTCGATGACCATCTCTTGTTCAGCATCATTGTTCATGAGTGCCTTTAAATCCATGAAACGCTGGATCCGTGATTTGGATTTTGTACTTCGGGCTTGAACCCCTGCACGCATCCACGCGAGCTCCTTTTTAAACAGGTTGGCGCGCTTTTGCTGAGTACTGCTTTCTGACTGCAACCGTTCGTTTTTCTTTTCGAGATAATACTCGTAATTACCTGTGTATTCATAGAGCTTGCCACGGTGAAGCTCGACGGTTTTATTCACGATACGGTCGAGAAAATAGCGGTCATGCGTAATCATTAGCAGTGCGCCCTGTCGAGACTTTAAGAATCGCTCTAACCAGATGATGGAACGGCTGTCCAGATGATTCGTCGGCTCGTCGAGAATTAGGAGGTCACAAGGATTGACCAGTGCTTCCGCCAGTGCCACACGCTTTTTCTGCCCACCGGAAAGGGTGCTGATTTTATCGTCGTAATGAGTGATTCCGAGTGCATAGAGTATGCCTTTTATTTGATATTCCAAATCATAGAGCTGGCGCGCCGTCATCTCCGTGGAAAGTGAGTTGAAGGTCGAAAGTAGGGTAGTGTCTTCAGGGTTTTCATCCAGTGCATGTGATGCGCGCTCATAATCTCTGATGATGCGCATGTTTTCTGAAGGACTTGAAAAAATCTGTTCCAGGATGGTGAGGTTGCCGTCGAAATCCTGTTCTTGAGCCAAATAGGCGATTTTGAGGTTTTTTATGGGGATGATGGTTCCGGCATCAGGTGTTTCGTATCCAGCGATGATTTTTAACAGGGTGGATTTACCCGTGCCATTTACACCGATCAGGCCAATTTTATCGGATGAATCGATGGAAAGCTGCACGCCATCGAGAATTTTTATTAAACTATAGCTTTTGCTGATTTGTTCACAGGTCAATAAATGCATGTTAACTTCCTTGAATTTTAGATTATTTTGATTCACTCTATTTTATCATAATATGGTAAACTGTATAGTAGCGACATAAATTATTATCTTTCTGGAGGAACGGACATGAATGCACTTTTTGTAGCCCATAGAGATCAGCTTTCAGGATTTTTGGAAGTGGGGGATCTCGCCATTTTGTTTTCTGGAAAAGCGCCTAAAAGCACTGCAGATGCGCATTATTCATTTTTACCGAACAAGAACTTTTATTATTTCACCGGGTGCACTGCTGAGCAATACATGGTAGCCATGCTCAAAACGGAAAAAGGGCTTGAAACCACGCTGTTTATCGAAAAACCTGATTACGATGTGGAAAAATGGGTTGGACGCAAGCTTACTAAAGAGGCGGCGAAAGAAATTTCAGGCATTTCGGATGTTCAATACCTTGAAAGCTTCATTTCTTGGGTAGGCAAGAACGTTTATAATGGTAAGGTCGATCGTCTGTTCCTCGATTTGGAAAAATTATCATGGGACGAATCTGATAGTCCAGCGGCTGTATTTGCAAACGATTTCAGCAAACGCTATCCATTCGTTACCATCAAGTCATTACACTTTATCCTAAATGAAATGCGTGTCATTAAATCGGATGAAGAGATAAGCCGTGTACAGCAAGCGATTGACATCACACAAAAAGGCATCGAAGGGATCTTATCGATCATCAATCCAGGTCTATATGAGTATCAACTCGAGGCGACCTTTGCTTATCATATTCGCATGAATGGTGCAGAGCGCTGCTCGTTTGAAACCATCGCAGCATCTGGCGGCGACGGGGTAATCCTTCATTACGTGGAGAATAGCAAGCAACTGACAGACGGTGATCTGGTCCTCCTCGATTTAGGCGCACAATACAAGCAATACGCGGCGGATATTTCTAGAACGTTTCCAGTTAACGGTAAGTTTTCGCATAGACAAAAGCAGATCTATGAAATCGTCTTAAAGGCACAAGAAGCGGTAATCGACGCCATGAAGCCCGGTATCCCTTTCGAAGAGCTCAATAAGGTGTGTCAAAAAACATTAGCCGCCGAACTGAAAGCCATCGGACTTATCGCTGACGATAGTGAACTCGGCAAATACTACTATCACGGCGTTAGCCATTATTTAGGCCTCGACGTGCACGATTTAGGTAGCCGTAATGGACTCCTTAAGCCTGGGATGATCCTCACGGTTGAGCCGGGGCTCTACATCGCTGAGGAAAACATCGGCATCCGCATCGAGGACGATATCCTCATCACTGAAGAAGGGAATATCAACCTGTCTAAGGCGATTCCTAAAACAGTGGATGAGATTGAAGCGTTCTTCGCAAATCGTGCCTAATGGAATGCCGACCGAACTGTGGTGCGTGCTGCATCATCCCGTCCATAACCACCAGGACGAAAGCGCTTCCCATGGGAAAGCCTGCCATGGTGGCCTGCCCACATTTGGATGAGCAGATGCTTTGCCTGATATTTAAAAGCCCAGACCGGCCGAAGGTTTGCGCCAGTCTTAAGCCATCAACTGAAATGTGTGGGCAAAACCGCGAGGAAGCCGTGGCCTATTTGACGTGGCTTGAGGAAAGCACGAAGCCATAATGCCTACACTAAGCCATAAAGCATCAACCATAAAAGAAAATCTTTATCGGAAAAAGGGTTGACAACCCTTTTTCTTGCGTCTATAATCAACGTTAATACAAACAAAGACGATGACGAGAAGAGTAGTTGAAGGCAGACGTTCAAGCGAGCTGATGGTGGTGTGAGATCAGTAACTGAGTTTTCAATGAAGAACAGCTCCGAGTTGCCAACCGAAAGCGAGCGCAAGTAGGATTGGACGTGCCCGAAACGTTACATTCGGTAGATATCGACGTTAGTGTCCGTATCGATGAGGAGGATCGTAAGATCAATTTGGGTGGTACCGCGGAAGTAAGCTTTCGTCCCTGTTTATTAAGAACAGGGATGAGGGCTTTTTTTATTTTCTAAAAGCCAATAGAGGCTGGTCTCACGGAAACCATCACGCTTCGTGGAGACCAAGAGTTGAATGGGAGGTTCATATGAAAAAGAGAACACATTTATGTGGCACAATTCGAAAAGCGCATATCGGTATGGAAGCGACAATTAAGGGCTGGGTTCAGAGACGCCGTGACTTAGGTGGCGTCATCTTTATCGATTTGAGAGACAAATCAGGCATATGCCAAGTGGTATTTGACCTTGCCAATATGAGCAAAGAGGATTTCGAGGTGGCTGAGCACCTACGAAACGAGTACGTCATCGAAATTTCAGGTCTGATAGAGGAACGGTCGGAGGACACCATCAACGCTGCCATCCCCACTGGAGAAGTGGATGTTCGTGCAAAGCGCCTCACCATCTACTCCGAGGCGAAAAACACGCCGTTTAGGGTGGGGGAATCATCGCACATCAAAGAAGAGCTCCGGTTAAAATACCGCTATTTGGATCTGAGAGCCCCTGAGATGCTGCAGCATCTGATGCTTAGGCAGACGATCACCACCAGTGTGAGGTCGTATTTGCAGTCTATCGGTTGTCTCGAGGTGGAAACGCCGATTCTTACGAAAAGCACACCGGAGGGCGCACGTGATTTTCTCGTTCCGAGCCGCCTTTCAAAAGGGCAGTTCTATGCACTCCCCCAGTCGCCACAGATTTATAAGCAGCTACTGATGGTCAGTGGCGTCGACCGATACTTCCAGGTAGCCAAATGCTTCAGGGACGAAGACCTTCGCGCGGACCGACAACTGGAGTTCACTCAGGTGGACATGGAATTCTCCTTCGTGGATGCCGAGGACATCATCGAAATCTTAGAGGAGCTGTTCCAGAAGATCATGCAGGAAACGAAGGGCATCAAAATCGATCTCCCTATGCGCCGCATGACCTACCGAGAAGCCATGGACTGCTATGGATTTGATAAGCCCGATTTAAGGTTTGGTATGCCAATGGTTGATTTGACGGATTTCATGGCAGAGGTGAATTTTTCGGTCTTTTCTAAGGTGCTTCACAGTGGTGGCATCATCAAAGCCTTAAATGTACCCGGTGGTCAAAGCTTCACGAGATCACAGATTGAATACCTCACAGAGCGCGCCGTCTTTCACGGCGGTAACGGCATGGCATGGATCGCTTTAGATGAAACAGGCGCGCCGCAGTCGATACTCACCAAATACTTTACCGAAGAACAGATGAGAGACCTCATCTCCATGATGGAGGCAAAACCGGGTGATTTGATTTTGTTTAGCGCAGATTCACCTGAAAAAGCCCGCTATGTATTAGGGAGCTTGAGACTCGATATCGGCGATTTGATGGGGCTTAGAAAAAAGGATCATTTCGCGTTTGTGGTGGTCACCGAATTCCCACTATTCGAATACGATCAAGCGGCTCGACGTTATGTCGCCATGCATCATCCGTTCACTAGCCCAGTGGATGAGGATAAACCGCTTTTCGAGACCAGTCCAGACCAGATGCGTGCAAAGGCGTATGATATCGTGCTTAACGGCATCGAGCTAGGCAGTGGTAGTATCCGTATCCATGATAGAGACCTTCAAGCAAAGATGTTCGAAACGCTGGGGTTCAGTGAACGTCAAATCGAATCGCGTTTCGGTTTTATGTTAAATGCCTTTGAATACGGCGTTCCACCACACGGTGGCTTCGCATTCGGTCTGGACCGACTGGTGATGATGCTAGCTGGGGTGGATTCCATAAGGGAAGTAATCGCATTTCCGAAAATGCGTGACGGCTCATGTGCCATGATGGATGCCCCTTCGGAAGTGGATCCAGACCAACTGGAGGAGTTGTCCATCTACCTCCACAGCGCTTATGAAAGCGAGAAGAAAAAACAGGCCATGGACCTCAGTGTGATTGAATACGTGTCCGATTTGGCAAAAATAGCGTTAACCATAGCAGAGAAGATTAGTTTCACCAGTGATCTTGAGTCCATCATCGCGTTTGCAGATCAAATGGCTACCATGGATCTAATGGCCGTGACGGCGGGTGACATCGTTGAAACGGGTAGTAATCGTTTTAGAGCGGATGTTCCAGTAAAAGCCATAACCCTTAGCGATGCGTTAAAAAATGCACCAGAGGTGCAGGCGGACTGCTTCTTCGTACCGAAGACAGTGGAATAGATTACATGATTATTGGCGAATAGGAGACGAATATGAAATCACTCATTTATGAATCGGTTAAACAACAGAGCGAAATGCTGATAAGTCGTTCAGTTTCAAGCTTAGAGCTAACAGAGTCTTACCTTTCACATATCGAAGCGACAGATGAAGCCATCGGCGCATACCTCCATGTGGCAGGTGAAAGTGCGCGACAAGCCGCAAAATCAGTGGACCTAAAACGCGCTAGAGGCGAGCAGCTAAGCCCACTGGCTGGAATTCCTTCTGCGATCAAGGACAATATATGTACGAAGGACATGCCCACCACCTGCGCCTCAAAAATGCTTGAGGGTTTTATGTCCCCAGTGGATGCCTTCGCCGTAATGCAAATGAAAGCGCACGACAGCGTCATCCTCGGGAAGCTCAATATGGATGAATTCGCCATGGGCGCTTCTACAGAAAACTCATATTATAAAAAGACCCGTAATCCCGTCAACACCGACCGCGTACCAGGCGGAAGCTCGGGCGGCTCTGCCGCTGCAGTAGCAGGCCATCTCGCCGCTTACACGCTCGGATCCGATACCGGTGGGTCCGTGAGACAGCCAGCAAGCTTTTGTGGTGTCGTGGGCCTGAAACCGAGCTATGGCAGAATTTCCAGGAGAGGGCTCGTGGCATTCGCCTCTTCGCTGGATCAAATCGGTCCGATCACTCGAACGGTTGAGGACGCCGCCATGGTCTATCAAATGTTGGCGAAACAAGACGAACTGGACAGCACGAGCTGCAGCAGTGAAACGTTAACCGCTTCAGAGCTACTTCAAAAAGACGTTTCTAAAATGCGCATCGCTTTACCGAGATCGTTTTTTGAAGAGGGCATACAGCCAGAAGTAAAAGAAGCTGTTCTGAAGGCGGCAATGACTTATGAGTCCATGGGAGCCATCATCGAAGAAGTGGATATGAAGCGGCTAGATGCAGCACTTCCCGCTTATTACATGCTCTCATCTGCAGAAGCATCCTCAAACCTCGCCAGGTTCGACGGTGTAAAATACGGTTATCGTACAGAATCCTTTGATTCCATCGAAGAGCTCTATAAGAAAACCAGGGGAGAGGGCTTTGGCAGAGAGGTTAAAAGAAGAATCCTACTGGGTACCTACGCCCTGAGCTCAGGCTATTATGATGCCTATTATAAGAAGGCATTAAGCGTAAAAGCGCTGGTGAAATCCATCTATGAAGAGATCTTTAAAACCTATGATTTCGTGTTGACACCAGTGGCGCCTACCACAGCGTATCCTTTTGGTAAGGTGGAAAATAATCCTGTGGAGATGTATCTGGGCGATATTTACACTGTGCCCATCAACATCGCTGGCGTACCTGCTCTGACGTTAAACTGTGGCTATGATGCCCAGCACCTTCCCATCGGCATGCAGCTGATCGGAAAGCTCTATGATGAACAGACCCTATTATCTGCGGGGCATGCATTTGAGCAGGCGAAACAAGTATGGAGGGCAAAGTGATGAAAAAAAGTGGAATAGAAGCGGGTTATGAAGTGGTGATGGGTTTAGAAGTCCACGTAGAGCTCGCCACACAAACGAAGATTTTCTGTGGCTGTGAGGTAGCCTTCGGTGCCCCTCCGAACACTCAGGTGTGTCCAGTATGCCTCGGGATGCCCGGAAGCTTGCCGGTGCTAAACGAAAAAGTGGTTGAGCTGGCACTAAAAGCAGCGCTTGCTTTAGGCTGTGAAATCTCAGAAATCAGCCACCAGGATCGCAAAAATTATTTTTATCCTGACCTTCCAAAAGCGTATCAAATCTCACAGAATGATGCGCCTATCGGGAAAAATGGCAGACTGGCCATCGAAACCGCAGATGGTGAACGGATGATCGGCATCACACGTCTCCATATTGAAGAGGATGCAGGAAAGCTGATACACGACAGCTCGAAGGGCACCTTAATTGATTATAACCGCGGCGGTGTCCCGCTAATCGAAATCGTATCAGAGCCTGATTTCAGAACGGCTGAGGAAGTGAAGGCCTATTTGCTTAAACTAAAATCCACACTTCAATACCTAGGCGTTTCCTCCTGTAAGATGAATGAAGGGGCATTTAGGTGCGATGTGAACCTTTCAGTGAGAAAGGTTGGCGATCCACAAATGGGTACGCGCACTGAGATGAAAAACCTCAACTCCATCGCTTTTATCGTAAAAGCCATCGAAAGTGAAGCGTTAAGACAGATTAAGCTTCTGGAATCCGGCGATCAAGTCGTGCAGGAAACCAGAAGATGGGATCCGGTGAAGGGCATCTCCACTGCCATGCGGTCAAAGGAAAATGCACATGATTATCGCTATTTTCCTGATCCAGACCTCGCCACCATCCTCTTAAGCCATGAGATGGTGAATGCTGCGAAGGCGACATTACCACTTTTACCAGATGATTATAAACGCCTTTTCGTGTTAAACGATGGGATTAGGCCAGATGTGGCAGAGGTTTTGGTTTCGGATAAAGGGCTCGCCGATTATTACCGTGCATGTGCAGAACAGACGGCGTATAAGACAGTCTTAGCCAACCTCTTGGTCACGGAGGTCCTTCGTATGGCTGATAAAGCAGGGGACGATGAAACGGTAATCGCCATAAGACCAGAGGCCATGGTATCACTGGTGGCGCTCATCGGAGAGGAGCGGATCAACTTGGGGATTGCGAAAAGGGTTCTATCAGCCCTCTGGGAATCTGATAAACGACCCGTTCAAATCATCGATGAAAACGACTGGTGGCCGCTGAAGGACTTAGCCTCTTTAGAAGCGCTTGCCGAAATGATTCTAAAAGAAACGCCCCAAATTCTGGTGGATTACCATAATGGCAAAACACAAGCCTTTGGAGCGTTTATGGGACAAATGATGAAACGCAGTCAAGGAAAAGCAGATCCTGCCCTTTCAGAGTCCTTATTCCATGAAATAGCCAAGCGTCGTTTATAAACCAATATGCTTTAAGGAGGCTAAGGAGTTAATCGCTGAAAAGACGAAAGTCGCTGCGAGATTCGAGGTGACATTATCGTTATCAAACCTTGGGGAGACCTCAGCGATGTCGAACAGCATCACTTTACCCGATCTGAAAATCGTTTTAAAAAACTTTAAAATACGCTCAGGATGAAGGCCGAGTGGTTGAGTCGCACTGACACCTGGTGCAAACGCTGATGAGAACACGTCGGTGCAAATGGTGACATAAAGCTGGTTTTGCCGAGTTATAAAGGCATCCAGCTTTTTTAATGCCTCGGTGAGTTCGCCTTCGCCGATGTCCTTCGCCATAAGGTACTCGGCACCGATGCGGTCGGCTGTTTTAAAAAGATCCACGGTGTTGCCACGCTTTTGAATCCCGATGGCGAAATAGTTGAAAGGGTAGCCTCGACGGTTCAGGTCATCATAGATTTGTCTGAACATGGTACCTGAAGACCCCTTATCCTGATAGGGACGAATGTCGAAGTGGGCATCGAAATTGATGATCCCAGGCTCGAAGCCTGCGCGCATAAGTCCCTGATAGCTGCCATATGCCACCTCGTGACCTCCACCCAGTATGATGGGAAAGATTTCTAATGATAAGAGCTTATTAATGGCAACCCCAAGCGCCTTTTGTGCGGATTCTAAATCTCCATCATCACATAGGATATTTCCCGCGTCGTATAACTTTAACTCCTGCGTGAAGCTACAAGGAAGATTGCATAGTTCCTTTCTGATGCTCATGGGCCCCTTTGCAGCGCCAGTTCGCCCTAAATTTCTCCGTACGCCCTCATCACTTTTAAATCCCAAGAAAGCGATGCTGATGACAGCAGGCGGAAGGTGAAGGGGGGCATCATTCAAATCAAGCGGCTTTATCCATTGATGCCATCTGAAGGCGTCGTAATTTTCGTGTGAGTCTGTTCTGCCTGTCCAAAGCGCCATATCAGGCTTTTCGTAAATTGCCATAGGTTTTCCTCATTCATCTATTATTTTGATCCTTAATTTAGGATGTGATTTTCATAATACAGTATAACGCTTTTGAGACGATTTTTCGTCCTAATCTAGTAAAAAAAATTATTTTTACGTCATTGTTAGGGTTTCTTAGTTTGTGCTAAAATAGAAAATAGATGCGGAAATACATAACAAAGGAGGCAATATGAAAGTTACGGCAGTTGATCAGCTTCATCTAGAAGCGCTGGACGGCGTGTTGATTTGTGCGGGTACCGAGGATATGGGTTCAGAGGTATTGGCACCCATTATGCGCCATGCGAAATCTAAGGAGCTTTTTTCAGGCAAAATCGGTGAAACCTATATGACCACCATTTTTCACGAGGGACATTGTCTCGAAGTTGGGCTGGTAGGGATCGGCACACCTGATACCTTCAACATCACCAAGCTTCGCAAGGGGCTTTCCGAGGGATTTAAAGCACTTAAAAATAAAAAGGTGGCAACCATCGGCGTAGACCTTAAGGCGATTGAAGGGGGTTTCCCAGTGGACAAGCGTTTGGTGAGATTGCTCTCAAGCTTATGGGATATGGCGAATTACGAGTTTAACGCCTATAAAACAGACGCAAAGCCTAGCACGGTTGAGTCTGTGGCGCTTTTCGGTCTCGAGATGGATGAAGTGGCATTTAATGAAGGCATTTTGATGGGGGACGCCAATGTTTTTTCCCGTACACTGACTAACATGCCGGCCAATATCATGACGCCTGCGAAACTGGCAGAACTGGCAGAAGCACGCTGTTTGGATGCCGGTGTTGAGGTGGAAATTTTAGATGAACAGGCGATTGAAGCCTTGGGGATGCACGCCTACATGGCAGTGGCAAAAGCATCTGCGAATCCACCTAGACTCATCGTCATGAGATACCGTGGCAACACGGATTCAGAAGAGGTACTCGCTTATGTGGGAAAAGGCTTGACCTATGATTCCGGAGGTCTTTCCATTAAACCCACTGCTTCCATGATTAACATGAAGGATGACATGGGCGGCGCAAGTGCCGTTATCTCGGCTATAAGCACGATTGCGAAGCTAGGCCTTAAAATCAACGTAACGGCGATAGTAGCAGCCTGCGAGAACATGATTTCAGGAACCAGCTATAAACCCGGCGACATTATTTCATCAATGGGCGGAAAATCCATCTATATCGGCAACACCGATGCTGAAGGCCGACTGACGCTGGTGGATGCGGTAACCTATGCGATCGAGCATGAAAAGGCGACGAAGGTAATCGACATCGCCACACTCACGGGTGCAGCGCTCCATTGTCTCGGAAACGATGCAGCACCTGTTATCTCAAATAATGATGACTTATACAACCTGGTAGAAAAAGCGTTTACTAAAGTTGATGAAAAAGTGTGGCGTATGCCGATTTTTGATGAGTATAAGGCGCTTGTAAAGCATGATCAAGCGGATCTGACCAACTCAGCTGGATCGCCAGGAACGATTACCGCAGGAATTTTCATCGGAGAGTTTGTAAAGGATGTACCTTGGGTACATATCGATATAGCGGGCACTGCTTACAGAGAAAAAGCGGAGGGTGTTTACTCAAAAGGGGGCACAGGATCAGGAGCGTTACCACTGGTCATGCTCGCTAAAAAAATGGCCAAATAGGAGTGAGCGATATGTTGAAAAGGGATATTGAAGTCTTTAAACAAGCGATTTTAAACGAAGTAGAAGGCTATGAGTTTTATAAGATGGCGGCTTATAATGCAGGGGATGATGAAGTCAAGAAAGCATTTCTTGATCTCGCAAATGAAGAGCTTAAGCATGTGGAATGGTTAAAGGATGCCTTTAAGAAGCTTAGCGGAAATCCTGAGGACCATGTAAAATTGGCTGATATTGAAAATCCACCAAGCCCTGGGATCTTCAAATGGGAAAACCTTCAGACGAAAAATGCGAGCCTCGCTGTTTCCGTGTTCGGTATCGGCATGGAGATGGAGCGCGCTTCTGTGAAGTTTTATGGGGAAGCGGCGAAAGAAACCCCTTATGAAGCGGCGAAGCAGCTTTTCGAAGTGCTTGCCAAATGGGAGCAAAATCACCTTGAACAGTTCTCACGTGCTTACGATGCGCTCATCAAGGACTGGTGGTCGGATCAAGGCTTCGATGCATTTTAAGTAATGAAGATTTTAATTAAAGGATGATAAAACGCCTTTGCTACGGTTGACGTGGACAGAGGCGTTTTTTTTGTTTAAAATAAAGTGATGAAGGTGGTGGTGACACATGGCAACTCGTGAAACAGATTTACATGATCCTATAAAGGGATGGCTTGAAGCACAGGGCTGTGCTGTCAGGTCCGAAGTTAAAGGCATTGATATGGTGGGACTTTATGAAAATGAGCTTTTAGTCGCCATAGAGATGAAGCTGAAACTCAACCTGGAGGTCATTAATCAAGCCGTGGAAAGACAAGGGATTGCAGATCTCGTCTACATCGCTGTGGCGCACGATTTTAAAGCGGTGGAGACCAAACGTTTTAAAATGACGCTCTTAACCCTTAAGCGTCTCAATTTAGGCCTTTTGCTCGTCAACTTACGCGCTGAGCCGCCGATCGTTTCGCTCCTGGTCAAACCGGAAGCCTTTGATTTTGAGAAGAGCCGAAAGCTGAAAAAAAATAGAAAAGAATTGGTAATACAAGAGTTTAAGAAACGTAGTGGCGACTTTAATAAGGCGGGCTCCACGAAGGCAAAGCTCATGACGGCTTACCGGGAGCAATGTCTATTAGTGGCCTATCTTATGCATGCCCGAGGCTTTGCTAAATCAAAGGAATTTGAACCCTATGGAGTTCCATCAAAAGTCGTAGGCAATATACTAGGCCGGGATTTTAACGGATGGTTTCAGCGCCTATCCAAGGGTGAATACTGCATTTCGGAGACGGGGATAAAAGCTTTAGAGGAAAATGCCGCTGTATTGGCTTTTTTATTGAAGGAAAGGGGCATAAACGATGGGCGTGGTCTCGCTGAATAACCAATACAACCAGGATCAAATTAAAAAAATGATGCTCATCGCTGTAGTCGATGCCATCATATCAGGATTTTACCTTAAAATTTTCCCCTTTGACTATACCATCAACCTGGCTGTGGCGATATTGCCCATCTACTATTATATCGATAAGCGTCTTACACCGGCCGTAACCGCTGTGTTTATCGCGACATTCGGCCTCTTTTTTAGAACGGTGACGGGCTACTATTATTATGGAAGCTTTGCAAACGCATTCTGGGCAGATTTTAATTTTCTTTATTTCGACCTGACCTATGGCTTGATTTTCACAGTATTGTTTACGAGGGCTGAAAAAAAGACCTTATTTATGTTTTTTATCGCCGCATTATGTGGTGACTTTTTCGGAAATGCTGCGGAGTTCATCTCCCGATTCGGAATCACAGAGTACCTGCAACAATCCGTGTTGACCACTTTGTTGCTCGTCGCATCTATTCGTGCATTAATCGCAGTCCTATTAGTAAGCGCTTATAAATACTATAATTTTTTTCTCAGGAAAGAAGAACACGATGAACGCTATCGCATGCAGATGAACCTCATCTCCAACCTACGTGGTGAAATCTTTCTTCTAAAGAATAATGCAGACCATGTGGAATCGGTCATGGATGAATCCTTTGCGTTATACCGGGAGTATGAAACGCTATCCGGTGATGAGCGAAAGGCGAAAGCGCTTAACATCGCAAAAAATGTCCATGAGATTAAAAAGAATCTATTTCGGGTTATAGAGGGCATCGATGAAATCATATTAAAGGAAGCCCTTTTCGACCAGTTGACGTTAAACGATTTATCGAAGCTACTTTACCTAAGCACGCTAAGGCAGCTTGAAAAGGAAGAACGCAGCATCGCGCTACATTTTGATGTTAAAAGCCATACGCCTATACACGAGCACAGCATGCTCATGTCAGTGCTTAGAAATCTGATTAACAATGCGGTGGAAGCCATCGAAGAAAGTGGTGAAATCATGGTCCGTCATCATGAGGACGAGGAGCTTCATTATTTTATCGTGAGTGATACGGGAACCGGTATGAATGAAGAAACACTGCCTTATGTTTTCAAGCCAGGTTTTTCCACGAAATACGATGAACAAACCGGTAACTCCAACAGGGGAATCGGTTTAACATTGGTCAAAGACATTGTCGAGCATTATTTTGACGGTTCGATCTCGGTAAACACGGAACTTGGAAAGGGAACGACGTTTGAGGTGCATATACCAAAAATAAATTGTTAGCGGAGGACGAATGAAAATCTACATCGTCGATGATGACGTCAGTATCGTAAAGATGATTGAGGAAATAGTACTGGATGGCAATCTAGGAGAAATCGTAGGGACCTGTGATAACAGTTTGACGGCACTAGATGAGGTCTGCCTCTTAAAGCCGGATATTCTTATCGTAGACCTTCTTATGCCAGAACTTGATGGCATCACGTTTGTCGAGCGCTTTAAACGAACATCCCCAGCCAGCAAGTGCATCATGGTCTCGCAGGTGTCCTCTAAAAAAATCGTGGGAGATGCCTACGAAAAAGGCATCACGTTTTTTATCAGCAAACCCGTTAATAAAAAAGAAATCCGTCAGGTCATTAAAAACTTGACCGATCAGATTCACCTTGAAAACAACCTAAAAAAAATCAAGCAGGTACTCGCACTGGAAGAGGCGATCCCTCAAAATAATGAAACTAGCCCCGAAGCCATCGATTTGGACATAGAAAAGAAGTTCCGAATGATATTTTCAAGGTTGGGCATACTCGGCGAAGTGGGCTGTGATGAAATTATCAGGCTATGTCTCCATGTTATCCATTCGAGAACCAGCAGTTCCAATGTAAAGCTCAAGGACCTTTCCAGTGGCTTATCCGATAATCCAAAAGCGATGGAGCAGCGCATCAGGCGTACCATCAACAAAGGACTGAGCAATATCGCCAATTTAGGAATTGAGGACTATCTCAACGAAACCTATGTCAAATATTCAAATACATTATTCGATTTCGATCAAGTCAGACAGGAAATGGAGTTCATTAGGGGAAAGAAAAGCACGGGTGGGAAGATCAATATAAAAAAATTTATGGATAATTTAATCTTGATTGTAGAAGAAATGTAATATTTCTAGCTATTTTCAGAAAACCAAATGTATTTTTTTGAATTATTTTAAATTTTTAAGTAGTGGTTACCTATAATTAACATAATAATGAACAGTGTGAACTGTTTGTTAAATTTTAAGGGGGATATACAAATGGAAAACAAAAGAGTTTCACCATGGATTGCACTTATTCCAGTCATTTTCCTAATTGGCTCGCTGTATTATGCGATTCAAATCGTTGAAGCTTCTCCGCACATTCCATTGTTCACATCAGCTATCGTCGCTGCTTTAGTGGGCATGTTTGTGCTTAAGGTGAAGTGGTCTGAAATTGAAGAGGGTATCGTGGACACGATCAAAATGTCCATGGGGGCGATCATTATCTTAATGATCATCGGTATGGTTATCGGTACATGGATTCTTTCAGGCGTTGTTCCAACGATGATTTTCTACGGACTTAAAATTTTATCACCAAAAATCTTCTTACTTGCAACTTTATTAATGTGTTCCATCGTTTCTCTTGCAACGGGTTCTTCATGGACCACTGCAGGTACAGTCGGTATCGCCCTAATGGGTATCGGTATGAGCTTAAATATCCCAGCACCAGTAATCGGTGGTGCGATTATCTCAGGCGCATATTTCGGCGACAAAATGTCTCCACTTTCAGATACGACGAATCTTTCACCAGCCATGGCAGGTGCTAAATTATTCGATCACATCAGACATATGATTTATACGACAGGTCCATCTTATGTTATCGCTGCGATCTTATTTATCGTAGTGGGCATGGGATATTCAAGCGACTCGCTTGACTTGACACTTATCAACCAAATCAACGATGGTCTTGCATTAGACTTTAACTTAAGCATCTGGTTATTACTCGTTCCAGTAATCACGATCGGTATCGTCGTTATGAAAGTACCTGCTATCCCAGGACTTTTCGGTGGTGCGATTATCGGTGGTATTGCTGCGATGATGTTCCAAGGCGCTTCTTTAGGCGACGTGGTAAATGCAATGCATTACGGCTACGAATCAGCAACTGGCATCGAATTTGTTGATTCACTCCTTTCTCGTGGTGGTCTTGATTCCATGATGTGGACCGTATCTCTGATCCTTTGTGCCATGGCATTTGGTGGCGTTATGGAGAAAACAGGGATGCTCGAAGCATTAGCAGGCGTTATCCTCGGATTCGCTAAGACGACTGGTTTACTCGTTCTTTCTACGATTATCACTGCACTTGGTATGAACGTTCTTGCTGGCGACCAATACCTTTCAATCGTTATTCCAGGTAGAATGTTCAAAAAGGCATTTGATGAAAGAGGCCTTGCTCCTAGAAACTTATCACGTGTTCTCGAGGATTCAGGTACATTAACATCACCACTTATTCCATGGAATACATGTGGTGCGTTTATGATCGCTACCTTAGGACTTGCTCCTTGGACTTACGTGCCATATTGCTTCCTCAACCTCATTAACCCAATCGTTTCAATCTTCTACGGTTTCACAGGAATCACTATGATGAAATTAGAAGATGATCCTTCATACGAAGGCAATAAAGCATAGTCATACAGAACAATTTAGTGAGAACAATTAATTAAATCGGTTAATTTAATCAATTATTTAAAAATAATGGAGATGTTTCCCTTCTAAGTATTTAGAGAAGGACCATCTCCATTTTTTTAAATCTATCTTTTAACACCTAACTTTTAATAAGGGCTCAAAAGTGATATGCTTAATTGGAGTAGTGTAAATTCAAAAGATGGCTAGAGAGGTTATAATGAAAATAGAAGAACGCGTAGTGGAATGCCTACATGGAACTGCCCTTTTTAGAGGCATCGATCATCAAGGCATCGCTGAAATGCTGAATTGTTTGAACCCGAGGATTCAAAAGTATAAAAAAGGGGATACCATCGCGAACACGGGTGCACCATTTCACGGGATTGGCATCGTTATAGAGGGAGAAGTCGTTATCGCAAAAGAAAACATCGCAGGGAACCGGATGATTTTGACGGTACTTAAAGCAGGTGATATGTTTGGTGAGATGATCAGCTTCACAGAAAAGAAAATTTGGCCTGTTACGGTTACTGCGCAGAGTGACAGCGAGGTCATCTTTATTTCCCCAGAGAACCTGATCACACGATGCGAAAAGCTATGTGCACCTCATCAGCAAATCATTCAAAATATGCTCCATATCATGTCGAAAAAAGCGCTTCTACTAAGCCGTAAGGTAGATTACTTATCCATCAGAAGTCTACGTGGAAAACTCTGTGCCTATCTAATCGAACAGTGGAAAAATCAAGGGGGAGCGATATTCACCCTCCCTATGAATCGCGATGAGTTGGCGGATTTTTTTAATGTCGCACGCCCCTCCATATCGAGAGAACTCAGTAAAATGAAAGAAGATGGCTTAATTGATTTTCATAAAGCCTCATTTAAAATCGTCGACCTTGATCGAATGAAAGATGAAATCTAGTTTGGAGGGATCATGAAAGGAACCAGAGTTGAAATCAATCTAGAGGCACTCTCCTATAACTATAAACAAATGCGACAGCTCATCCCCAGTGAGGTGAAAATTGCTGCGGTGGTGAAGGCCAATGCCTACGGGCACGATTTGTTTGAAGTCTCTAAGACCTTTGAATTATTAGGTGTTGATTACATCGGCGTCGCCAATATAGGTGAAGCGGTATCGCTGAGAATAGCTGGGATACGCGTACCGATTTTGGTTATGGGCAAAACGTTTGAAGAGGATTATGATCTCGCTGTAAAATATGAGATAACACTCACGGTATTTGATCTGGATGATGTGAGAAAATTAAATTTAAACGCTTCCTTTGATGAAAAAGTCACAAAGGTTCATCTCAAGTTCGATACGGGGTTTAACCGACTTGGTTATAAATCTGCGGATCAATTAATAGAAGATTTAGAAGAGATAGAAAGCTATGAGTTTATCGAGGTTGAAGGCTTGTTTACGCACCTTGCACTCAAGGATGTCGACTCGGATGATAGCCAATTTGATCAGTTCAATGCACTTTTAGCTAAAATCAGAGAAAAGGGAATCACCATTCCTATAAAACACATATGTGATAGTATCGGCACCATCGCTTATCCAAACAGGCTTTATGATATGGTAAGGTTAGGCGCAGTACTTTATGGGTATTGTAGCCGGAAGACGCCATTTGATTTGATGCCTGTCATGCGTTTTAAAACAAATGTAGCTCAGGTAAAAACGATTTTACCTGGTGAAGGGGTCAGTTATGATTATACCTTTGTAGCCGATAAGGTGACCAAGGTTGCAACCTTGCCAGTGGGGTATGCTGACGGCGTTCCTAGGAATCTATCAGGTGTTGGACATGTGGTAATCGCCGGGAATAAAGCACCCATTATCGGGCTTATCTGTATGGATCAAATGATGGTGGATGTATCAGACTTAGATGAAGTGGCTGTAGGGGATGAGGTTATTCTGTTTGATGATCAGTCGCCTACCTTGACTGAACTGGCGAAGCTCTCTAAAACGAACCGGAACGAGTTATTATCAAGAATCGCCATTCGTGTACCCCGTGTGATTCTCAATGGGGATGAAAAGCCTAGAGTGATTCGCTATCTAGACCGATTAAGTAAAACAGTGGAGGCGAGTAAATGAAGGTTATCGACGATCCCATCTATCAAGAACTACTAGCTGATCAAGATTGGCTAATTGACCAAAGAAGGTTTTTTCATACTTTTCCTGAACTCAGCGAAAATGAGTTTGGAACACAATCCAAAATCATGGAGATTCTCAATACGCTAAGCATTAATCATTATCCAAGTGCAGAAACGGGTGTTTGTGGGGTACTCCTCTCTGAAAATGAAACACTGACCATCGCATTAAGAGCCGATATTGATGCCCTGCCGATCGAAGAGGAGAATCAATTACCCTATCAGTCTCAAAATCCTGGGGTGATGCATGCTTGTGGACACGATGCGCATACCACGATTTTGCTCGGTGTTGCAAGGTATTTTTCTAAGCGTGTGGAAGAACTGCCATGTCATTTAAAATTCTTCTTTCAACCGGCTGAAGAAACAGTAGGAGGCGCTGATCGCATGGTTCAAGAAGGCGTCATGGAAGATCCTAAGGTTGATTTTACACTAGGACTACATGTCATGCCTTACATGCCAGTCGGTAAAATAGAGATCAGAAACGGAAAACTCAACGCAGCCTCAGATAGTGTTAAGATTACCATCCTTGGTAAGTCTGCCCATGGTGCATATCCGCATCAAGGGGTTGATGCCATCGCGATAGCCGCTCAGGTGATTACTGCTATCCAAACCTTTATCTCGCGCTTCATTTCACCGCTGGATCAAGTGGTACTGACCATCGGTCAGATTCATGGTGGTGTTAAAAACAATATCATCTGTGATGAAGTGGTGATGTCTGGTGGCATGAGAACCACGGATGAAAACACGCGTAGGTTCATTAAAGAGAGACTAACCGAGCTCGTTACGGGTATCGCAACTTCCTATGGAGGGAATGCCTCTGTAAGCTTCGCAGAAGGCTATAAGGCACTGATTAATGACGACGAGGTAGTGGCGGTCATACGAGAGGTGGCTGTTAAGGCGCTCGCCAGAGAGAATGTCATAGAAAAAGAGCACCCTTCATTAGGTGTTGAGGATTTTTCCTATTTTTTAGATAAGTCCAAAGGCGCCTTCTATCATTTAGGATGTGGTTTTGAAAATGGACCACTCGGTGCACTTCACACGAAGGACTTTATAATGGATGAAACAGCGTTAACGCTAGGTGTCTATTTACAAATTAAATCAATCTATGCTCTGGTCGATAAATTTTTATCAAAGAGCATTGACAAAGTGGTTAACGATTGATAAACTCTTAACATAAGCATTTTCTCGAGAAGCATTAATTCTTTAGAAAGTGCCATGACCAATATCCCCCTAACGACGAAGAGGAATCTGATTTGAAAGGCAGGAGACTATAATTACCCTAATGGGGTCATTTTACGTTGACTTTAGCCTTCTCATGAGAGAAGGTTTTTTTATTGGAGGAATCATGGAAAAGAAAATTGCAGTGGTAAGTGCTATTTTAGAAGCGCCACAAGAAGTTCAAAACCGCTTTAACGAAATCATCGCTGAATTTCGGGGAATCGTTAAAGGTCGTACTGGGATTCCATTTGATCAATATGGCATTTCAGTAATTACCATTATCATCTTAGGGACTGTTGATGAAATCAACCATTTCACTGGTAAATTGGGTAATCTGAAGCATGTTTCAGTAAAAACATCGATATCTAAGAAAACCATCGTGGATGACACTGTCATTTAAAGGTGGAGTAAACAACGGAGGGCATTATGGCGAAATATGGCGATCACAACTACAAAGAAGCAAACTTTATCGATCATGAAAAAATTGAATCTATTTTAGAAAGTACAAAAAATGCATCGGATGAAGTCATCGATGAAATTATCGAAAAAGCGAAGTTGAAAAGGGGGATCAGTCTTGAGGAAGTCTCGATATTACTTCAAGCGCATACTCCGAGTCAAATTGAACGCATCTATCAGTTGGCGTCTGAGATTAAGCAATCAATCTACGGAAATCGCGTCGTTTTATTTGCGCCACTTTATGTCAGCAATTTCTGTGTGAACAACTGTACTTATTGTGGTTATAAACGCGAAAACGAATTTCCACGTCGCAAGCTCACTGAGGCAGAAATTCGTCAAGAGGTGAGAATTTTAGAGAAAATGGGTCACAAACGCTTAGCACTAGAAGCGGGTGAAGATCCGGTGAACTGTGATATTGATTACATCGTAGACGCACTAAGCGTCATCTATGATGAAGCCACCGAAAAAAGCAATATTAGAAGAGTAAATGTCAATATCGCTTCTACGACCATAGAAAATTATAAGAAGCTAAAAGAAGCTCAAATTGGAACCTATATTCTCTTTCAAGAGACTTATCATAAACCGATTTATCAGGAAATGCACCCGAAGTCCTTAAAAGGCAACTATGAGTATCATTTGACAGCATTTGACCGTGCGATGCAAGCGGGTGTGGATGATGTGGGAGCTGGTGTTTTATTTGGTCTTGCAGACCATCGATTTGAAGTGCTTGCACTCATGATGCACAATCAGCATTTAGAGGACGAGTATGGCGTAGGGTTCCATACCATTTCTGTACCACGACTTAAAAAGGCAGAAGGCATGGAGCTTAATGAATTCAATCATATTATCGATGACGAGACCTTTAAAAAGGTCGTGGCGATACTGCGTATAGCGGTGCCTTACACGGGCATTATATTGTCGACACGAGAAACGAAGGAGATTAGAAAAGAGCTTCTCCACTACGGCGTGTCACAAGTGAGTGCAGGTTCGTGTACAGGGGTTGGTGGCTATAAAGAGCATGAGGATGGCGTTCAGGAAGTGGCACAGTTTAAAGTATCAGATGAACGCTCGCCGCTAGAGGTCATAAAAGGCCTTATAGAGGATGGATTTATTCCGAGCTACTGCACGTCGTGTTATCGTATGGGACGCACGGGTGACCGCTTCATGGCGCTGGCCAAATCAGGTGAAATACAGCACGTTTGCCAACCAAACGCCCTTATGACACTGAAAGAATACGCACTCGATTTCGGCGATGCACCGTTTAATGAAGAAGTGGATGCGTTTATCGAAAAACAGATTGCAAAGATTAAGAATGAAAATACTAAAGAGACGGTGATCAAAGGTCTACAGGATTTGACCAATGGCTCACGCGATATCTTTTTATAGACGACGAGGAGTGACTATGAATCAAACACCCCATTCAAATCGCGTTCATATCGGGATTTACGGTAATCGAAATGCGGGGAAGTCTTCGCTTTTCAATGCAATCCTCGGCCAAGACGTCGCAGTGGTATCTCCTGTTGAAGGCACAACGACTGATCCCGTATTTAAAGCCATGGAGCTTATTCCCTTTGGTCCTGTGGTTTGGATCGACACAGCAGGACTGGATGATGAAGGGATTCTGGGTTCGCTGCGTATCGAAAAAACGAAGCAAATGCTGGGACGAACGGATTTTGCCCTATATGTACTCGATGGGTCTTCTCCTGACTTACATGCTTATGAGGAAATGAAGCAGGTTTTTAAACGCTTTAATATCCCACACCTGTTAGTGGTGAACAAGCGTGACCTGATGTCGGCGGATGACGTGGAAAAGATTCAATTAGCTTATCAAGAGTGCGTGCTTGTTTCTGTTAGTGACTTAAATGATATTCATCATCTAAACGACGTTTTACAAAAACGGTTAAAGTCACTTGAAGAGGAGGAGCCACTAGTCGGCGATTTATTGCCCTACGGAAGTACCGTTGTCTTGGTGGTGCCCATAGATTCAGAGGCACCTAAAGGACGGATTATATTGCCTCAGGTTCAGATTATTCGCGATTGCCTGGACCACGGCATCAAGTGTCACGTGGTGCGCGATACGGAGCTTGCCGAAGCGTTAGAAGAGCTTCCTAAAGTGGATCTAGTCATTACGGATTCCCAAGCGTTTAAGGAGGTCGCAAAAATCGTTCCACCAGCGATTCCGTTAACAGGCTTTTCCATCCTCTTTTCGCGTCAGAAGGGCGATTTTAATAAATTGCTCTCAGGAATAGAAGCACTGAAGCGGTTGAAAGCGGATGCTAAAATTTTAATATCTGAGAACTGCACGCACAATCACTCACATGAGGACATAGGTCGTGTGAAGATTCCGAACATGATCAGAAAGAATATTGGAACAACAGTTAACATCGAGTTTGCCATGGGACATGATTTTCCAGCAGACTTATCGCAATATGACCTGGTAATCCACTGTGGGGCATGCATGGTGACACGCAAAACCATGCTTCATCGCATCGATCGTGCGGATGAGAGTGAAGTGCCTATGACCAACTATGGATTGACCTTAGCTTATTTTTCGGGCATACTAGAGCGTAGTATCGAAATTTTAAAAGGTCGGGATGCGTAAATGGAAGGCCGCTATTTTGGTGTAAGTGAATATTTTAAAAAAACATATGGGGAAAAGTGGATCAAGCTGTCAATTGATGGCGGATTCACATGCCCTAACAGAGATGGCACACTGGCAACCGCTGGATGTGCCTTTTGTAGTGAGTCGGGGTCGGGTGAGTTCTCGGGCGTGATTCGAGATGGAAAAAGAGTCGAGGATCCCCGAAGTGGTGTAGCGAGAATCGATATCTCGAATCAAGTAGAAAGCCAAATGGCGCTCCTTCATAAAAAATGGGGAAACCGGCCCGCAATCGCGTATTTTCAGAGCTTCACTAACACGTATAAACCGCTCGACGCACTTCGCATTTTATATAATGAAGCTTTGGCCTGTGAAGGTGTCGAAGGGCTCGTCATCGCCACTAGACCAGACTGTATCTCAGAAGCGCATTGTGAACTATTTTCTAAATCGAAGGTAATGTGGGTCGAGCTGGGGTTACAAACCATCCACGACGAAAAAGCGGCATGGATGAACCGGCATTACACGTACCAGAATTTCATCGATGCCTATCAGCTTTTATCATCGCACGGTATCAAATGTGTGGTTCACTTGATTGCAGGCCTACCGGGTGAATCTAGGCATGATTTTTTAGAATCTGTGCGCGCCGTAAATGCACTTAAACCCTTTGGCGTTAAGCTGCATATGCTAAATATTTTAGAGGGAACAACATTGGGAGAGTATTTTAAGGCAGCCCCCTTTGATGTTTTAGAACAAACGGAATACATCGAATGGATTTGTGATGCGCTTGAGCGATTGTCTCCAGAAATCGTCATCCATCGCTTGACTGGAGATGGAGAAAAGCATCGTGTCATCGCCCCAAAATGGGTATTTGATAAACGCAGCGTCTTAAATGGCATAAATAAATGCCTTGCGGCAAGAGGAACGCAGCAAGGCACTAAAATAACGGAATCTTATTAATAGATGTGATGATTAAGACAAACGCGATAATCGATAAGCTAATGATCAGTGAAACCAACAATGACCAGTGAAGGGTCGTGTTGGTTTTTTTTATTTCGATGAGGTTGAGTCCAAGGCCGACAAGGTCGAATATCGCTACAAATACGGCTGCAATAAAAGCACCTGCCAGATAATCCTGTCTCCAGAACTGTGGCCTATAAAAGTCGAAAAAATAATCAAGGACATACATTTTTTTCGGCCTAGAAAAGAGGAGCATCACTAATGACACGAATAGAGAGACGATGGAAATAAGGCTCATAATTTGAAGGCGACGGTATTCTTTTGAAGAGGTATCGACGGAATTATAATCCATGCTTTCGAAATAGGCAGTGATTTTTTGACTAGCGCCTGGGTCCATGTGGAGGATTTCTGTTTGCTTTGCGTAAAGATATTGGATCAGTAGCTGGGACTCTTGCTCATTTAATCCTTCAAACTGGATTCGGTTGAGATAACGCCTGATTTCAGTTTGTGCCATACTATCGAGGACCTTACACCTAACCTTGAACACTTTGCTTTCCAAATAGTCAAAATGGAGAGTGCCTTTTGGTTTGGGGTTGGCATCAAACGTGATTTCGAAAACAGTATTTTTAGGTAGTTGAATCGTCGAAAGCGCCAGCATGCCAGTGGAGCTAATGTCCTTAGTGACCATCTCGTACTCTTGGCCTTTATAACTGAATGGATAAGTATTATAAATATTGACCCGGAAGGCCTTTCTGCGCTGAATTTTTATAGGTGATCCAGCGATTTTAAGGGTCAATGTGGAAAGGTTGTTTTGATAATGTCGTTCCTTTACGAGGCAATTCACACCATAAAAAAGCTTATCAGGTGTTGAAAATGTAATTTGAATCATCTCGCCCAGTTGAAAATTATAAATCTTTCCGTGGTAGATAGGCGCAACTATCTTAAATTGGTCTTCTAGGACACCCTGTTCGATTATGGTCTTTAAAATCAACTCGTTAGCTTTTCCCTGTTCGTCTTTGGTGGTAACGGTTACCTCAACGGAGTGTGAAGGCAGTAAGTACTTTGAAAGCTCCATGTGGGCCCTCCTGTCATAATTCTGTTTATTTTCATGAACTTGGGGTATTAAGTGAATATAACAAACCGTTATCGGTTTTTTATAGAGGGTTGCGTGGGACGTAATAAAAGAGGCATCGGCCTCAACGTAGAAAAATGAGTAATTCCGATTTGAAAAGTATCGCTTGAAAAAAATGAACCTTTGAAACAAATTAGGAGGAATGCTTATACTGGAAAAAATGCTTACGACAACTGAATATGGTATGATTGATCGTGCCAGCAACCCGTAAAATGGGCTTCCTAATGTGTATGGAGGTCCATTTTTTATTTGATAAGCTCAACAAATTGCTCTGTCATACGCGCTGTTAGCCCCCATATGGTCAGATGTTCGAACTCGTAAAAGACGATAGGATACGACATGGTCTTAAAATTATAGTCCTTACCATTTGGGATGTTCTCGAAAGGAAAATCTTCAGCGATGTCAAATTTGGAGCGAATGAGATATTTTTTCGCAGGGTGGGTTACAAGTGCGTCGATCGACACTGGAATTAAAGCGTCGACTTCATCTTTTGAATAGTGAATCTCCTCAAGTGTAAGGTGGAGAATCCCCACATAGCAATGAATTAACATATCAAAGCTGGTCATGATCGAATCGATTTGACCGATGATTTCTATATCATCAAGTGTAACGTTCAGTTCCTCGCAGGTTTCTCGTATCGCCGCATCAATCGGACGTTCTCCGGATTCTAGACCACCACCAGGAAAGCAGATTTCTCCGGGCTGGGTTGAAAGAGTGAGTGCACGCTTCTCATAAAGGAGGTGCCAAATGCCATCGATTTTAATCAGAGGCATGAGTATAGCAGATTGTCGTCTAACTCCCGTCGTATTGGGAAGGTGTTTTTTAATCGCATCGACAACTATGTCAATCATTTAATGTTCCTCACTATCAAGATTGGTTCTCAATTTACGAATTTTGTTATATAATGTATCTGATTCTGTTTATACTTATATCATACTATATATTTTCTAAAACGCAAAACAGGAGAAGAAAATGATTTACTTATTCATAATTTTAGCAAAAATCGTCGAAGTATCCATGGCAACCATCCGCATGGTGCTCATCACCAAAGGCGAACGAAAAATCGGTGCGATCATCGCTTTCTTTGAAGTGTCTTTATGGGTGATTCTCGTAAGCACCGTTCTCGATAACATCATGGAGAATCCATTAAAGATCATCGCATATGCTGTGGGCTTTTCCATCGGCAACTATCTGGGTAGCTGGATAGAGGAAAAGATCGGTATCGGCTTGGCAGAAATGCAGGTCATTTTAATGGAATCACAAAGCGTTCCCGTCATCGAAAAACTGCGTGAGCAAGGATATGCGGTAACGGTAATTGACGGATCGGGTAAAAATCACCCTAGAAAAATTCTACTCATGTATGTTCAGCGTAATAAAATAAGAGAATGTGCCAATCTAATAAAAGCAGTACAAGAAAATGCCGTGATTACGGTATCAGATAAAAAAGCAATCTATGGTGGCTATGGAACGCTTCGTAAATAGTTAAGTGAGGAAATGATGAAATCAGATTATAAAGTAAATGAAATAAAGGTAGGAAATTTAACCATCGGTGGTGATCGAACGACGGTTATTGCGGGTCCATGTTCAGTTGAAAGTGAAGAGCAAATCTTACGTATCGCACAGTCGGCTGTAAAGATGGGAGCGGATGTATTAAGAGGGGGAATTTTTAAACCGAGGACGAATCCCCATGATTTTCAAGGGATGGGACTAGAAGGACTCGACCACCTATTGGAAGCAAAACGTCTGACGGGATTACCCATCATCACTGAGCTAATGGATGCCTCTTATTTGGATGTTTTTGAAAAGCACGTGGACATCATCCAAATTGGCTCTCGCAACATGTATAATTACAGTCTGCTTAAGGCGGTTGGTGAAACGAAAAAGCCTATTTTGCTTAAGAGAGGATTCAGTGCGACGATAAAAGAGTGGATATTTGCGGCAGAGCACATTGCCAAAGGGGGTAATGATCAGATTATCTTTTGCGAACGCGGCATTAGAACCTTTGAGGATTATACGAGAAACACTTTAGACTTGACGGCAGTTCCCATTATTCAAAAAGAGACGGGTTTACCAATCATCGTCGATCCAAGTCACGGCACAGGGATTCGGGATATGGTAAGCATCATGTCCAAGGCGGCAGTGGCTGCAGGTGCGAATGGGCTCTTAATCGAGGCACATTATGACCCAGATCAATCCATCTCAGATAAATTACAAACGGTTTCCATGGAAACGCTAGAAGAAATCATTAAAATAGTTCGAAGATTAGATACTTTATAGCTAGAAACATAAGAAAAGAGCTGAAAACATTTCGTTTTCAGCTCTTATTTTTTACTCTGAACTACTGGCCTATAGAACCGCTGCCATTTGAGAAGAAGTTGAGATAATCGTTATTCTTATCGAGATACATGACTGTATCGGCATCGATGGTTTCCTCATAGGACTTGAGGGTTCTCCAGAATTCATAAAAGGCAGGATCTTTACTGAAGCCGCTTGCATAAACCTCTAAAGCGGTTGCATCAGCTTCACCTCGAATTTTTTCAGATTCCTCTATCGCGCTGGCTTTGATTTGTGCGACATTTCTATCGGTGTCTGCAACGGTGTTTTGATAGATTTCCAAACCCTCTGAACGAATTTGCTGTGCGATGGCTTCACGCTCAGCAATCATTTTTTTGTACGTGGACTCGATGTTTGAAGGAGGGAGAATAGTGCGGAAAACATCGATATCGTTAAGGCGAATTCCTTGAGATGCCAGGTTGTTATTGAGCTCAGTCATGGCTTCATCTAAGATTTGATCAAGAGCTTCCTTGCTATTAAGAAAATCGTTACTGCTTAGACGGTTGATTCGATCGATAACTACGGCATACGTAATCTCATCGATTTTTGAGTTGGCACGGGTCACAGAACCCAGTGATGTTCTAAAAATACCTGGATGGGTGATCTGCCACTGTGCATACATGCTGATTTCGTATTTGATTTTGTCTCGGGTATTGATTTTTGCTGTATTTGAGATATAGGTTAATAGCTTACTGGTATCTTTTTCTACGGTTGTGATGAAAGGTACTTTAAATTTAAGTCCCTTTGAAGTGTCAACGATGACGTTTTTAAAACGCGCGTCGAGATTGTTTTGCTGAATTGCGTATTCGCTATTAGCGTCCACTACGATGCGTTTGATTTCCCCTAACTCCCTAACCGTAGCCACTTCATCTTCTCTTACGATATAGAAGCTGTTGCTCAATAAAACGAGTAAAGCAAAGAGGATCACGATGCCGAACGCCGATTTGACGCCTGTTTTAGCGTGTTTTTTCATTTCACCGAAGTCTGCGTCAAATCGTTTCTTTGATTGCTTCTCAGTCTGCTTTTCAGCTTGCTCTTGCGCTTCTTGTCTTGGTTCGCCTTGATTGATATTCATTATTGTTGACCTCCGTTCTGCTGGAGTGGTAAGAATTTGAGAACGCCATCGCTATCCATGTCGATGATATATTTGTTTTTAGCTGTAGATAGGATTTTTTCCATGGTCTCGATATAGAGGCGTGTTTTGGTGATTTCCTGTGATACCTTATACTTTTCATAAACTTGGTTGAAGTTAGTGACATCACCTTTGGCCTGAGCAATCTTTTCAGCTTTATAGGATTCCGCTTGCTGAATCATTTGGTAGGCTTCTGCACGGGCTTTAGGGAGCATTTCGTTAGAGTATTTATCTGCCTGGCTCTTATAGCTGTCCTTTTCGTTAGTGGCGATGTTGACGTCGTCATAAGCAAATTGAACATCTTCTGGAAGTAATACATCCGTCAACTTAACTTCGATGACAGTGATTCCCACGTTGTAGGTGGCAAGCTTACGGGTTAAATCAGGCATGATTTCTTTAGCGATGCTGTCCTTATTCACCAGGGCATCGTCTAAAAGTTGATTTTGAATATTGCTTCTTAAAACGCTTTCAAACGCCAATCGAATGGTGTTTTCCTGATCTTCAACATTGTAGTGATATGCGGCTGGGTCTGTGATGCGATACTGGATAACGGCACCGATATTAATCAGATACGAGCCCTTCGTTAATACGATGGCTTCATCCTCAACATCCTGATAGGTACCACCGCTATGTGCAGTTGGATCACTGGTTGGCCTATATCCATACTGGAGCGAGTAGATTTCATTTGTTTTATAAATATGGACACGATCGATAAATGGGATTTTAAAGTGCAATCCCGCAGTGGTATTGACATCTTGCAGTTTTCCAAAACGTTCAATCACCGCTTCTTCAGCGTTATCGAGGGTATAGTAACTCCCTGTGAAAATGCCTACGATAACGACGATGATGGGGATCAGAATTAACAGTCTCGCTGCTTTCATAGTAGCCTCCTCTAATTAGTTGGTTCACACTACTATATTATGCGTTTATGGTAAAAATTACAATTAAGAATCCATTAAAACAATGATAGAATAGAGTGAGAAACATTAATAATTCCTTATCAAAGGCTTAAGAGGTTCGTGAAGATGACATTAGATAAAAATAGATGGGTTTCAGATGTGATTAAATTTATAGGCCAGATAACGACACGGACGAAGCAGCATCAAATGAATGCGTTCGCGGCGCAGATCGCCTATTTTTTTGTATTATCGTTTTTTCCATTGGTTATTTTCTTACTATCCATGATATCCAGCCTTAATCTTGATTATGAAATGGCTATAGGGTTGTTGGAAAGTGTTCTTCCGGATAATATCCGAGACGTTTTACCGGAAGTCATATCCAGTACGCTTTCAACTAAAGGCGTCTCAGTACTTTCCATTTCTGGGATTGCCATGCTCTATTCTTCATCACGTGCAGTGGGGGCGCTTCAAAGGGCCATTAACACATCGTATGAAGTTCAAGAAACACGGCATTTTATCAAAGTGAAGCTGATGGGGATGCTCTACACCTTTTTATTTACTTTAATCATCGTACTGTCACTCATGATTCCAGATCTCATCATCCAAGCGGTCACGATGACAGCCCAGTGGCTATCATTAACAGTGGATAACCAGTATCTGATTTGGATCCAGTACCTGAGAAATCTGCTTTTAATAACAACCTTTGTGGTGGTAATCGTGACGATATACGCTTTTTTACCAAATAAAAAAATGCACCTAAGGAACATCGTCCCAGGTGCGATTTTTGCGATTTTAGGATCATTATTAACCAACTATATTTTTTCAAAATTGGTGGTTGCCATGACCGATTATTCTATTCTATATGGCTCACTGTCAGCGATTATCGCTTTTATGATTTGGGTATACTCATTATCGGTGATTCTAATTTTAGGGGCAGAGTTTAACGCCATGCGCTCTTCTATTAAGTCCGATAATCGATAATTCGTCCTTCCGTTTGTTCGCGATTGGTGATTCCTTGGATTTTATAGTAGAGGGTGGTCAACCGTTCTATTAATCCATAGGGTGAATCAAACAAGAATGAAAATTGAATGGGATTATCACATAATGTCTCAAAGAATTTTCTTCTGTTGAGTTTAAAGACAAACTGATTCATGGTAATGCCGATCTGAGAAAGGGATTTATCGAAATCATGTAGGATGCTTTCGATGAGAAATGAGAAATGGGTACCAAAGGTGTGGTCGCATTCCTTGCTAGTAGTTAGGATGCTGTTTATGGCTTCTATTAATGATAAGGCACCATGAATGACTTCTTCTTCATGGGCGCGATAATACTGCTTAAGCATTTCTTCATCATGGTTTTCTGCGCTCAGGCGATTGAAGGAAGCTTTTAGATTATGGGCATTGGAATAGAAGGCATCGATGATATAGCGTTCATTACCTGAACGATGATCGGGATTGTTATGCGCTTCACCTTTTGCAAAAACGTTTTTGACAAAAAGGCTTGTATTGGTGCTTTTAACTTTTGTCTTAGAGGTGTTTTTGTAGTTGGTGACCGTTGGGCTTTTGGTAATTCCTGGCATATCTGTCCTCCTTCCATGCTCTTTAAATTATTATCGGCATTTCGAGAAGAAATGATTAATGTTATAATAGTGATGTCAAGCAAAATAAAAGAGGTGGCTCATGATGGATTCCACAAGTCAAATGATGGTCGAAATTGAAAAAGAATTACTTAACCGCTCATTTCTCAAAAATGTTGGATTGACACGTAAGGAAATGGTGGATTTTATCGGCGATGAACAGTTCAGAGATAATATCGCTACAGTCTTAAGAAACAAGCTTTTTCATTGCTTTGACGTTTATGAACTAATGCAACCTTTTTTTGATCACTTTCCAGTGAAAATGGAAAAACTGGATTGGCTAAAGTATATTTATCAATATGCATTGAGCTTTTCTTTTCCAGAGGCGGTCACAGACACACTGGTGTTTGACAAAAGTAAAGCGGCAGAGGTCTATTTACGCTTACTAAGGATCATCGGTGCGTTTCAAAGACGTACGAAAGACCAAACCTGGCAGAGCCAATATCCGATAGAGCTTTTAGGAGAATCTGAAATTGAAGCGCTGGAGGATAAATCGGAATATAATCTATTCAAACGCTACTACACCCATGATTTTGTTTATGAAATGATGAAGCTCAATCAAGAAGTCATTGGTTTCACGACATTAGATCATATATGTGGTGTACATCATATCGCCATGAGGACGGCGAGACAACTGAAGGCGGCAGGTTATCCTATCGATCTTGGAAGGGTTTCAGGAGCTGCCATTGGACATGATATTGGTAAGTTTGGATGCAAACCCGATGAAATGAAACGCGTGGCATATTACCATTACTTCTATTCTGGCGAATGGTTTGAAAAACGCGGAATCGTGTACATCCGTAATGTGGCGATCAACCACTCCACATGGGATTTAGAACTAGACGCCTTGCCGATTGAGTCTTTAATTCTCATATACAGTGACTTTAGAGTAAAGGCTGATTGGATCGATGGCGTTTCAAAGATGAAAATTTTCACACTCAAGGATTCGTTTGATGTCATCTTAGGCAAGCTGGATAATGTCGATGCCGCTAAAGAAAACCGCTATCGTAGGGTTTATGACAAACTAAACGACTTTGAGCAATTTTTATGGGATTTGGGAATCGTAACCGATCCGGATGAACCCATAAGCTATGACCCGTTTAAGTCGAAGCGAAAGTATTTTACATTGATGCAAGGCGAGGAAATCACACAAAACGTTATTTTTTCATCGATAGAGCATAACATTGAACTCTTATATCGCCTAAGGGATGAAGCTTCGCTTAATAAGCTGCTGGAGCCCGTTAGAAATAGCCGTGATCTAACGAGTTTAAGAGGCTATATTGCCATTTTAGAAGAGTATTATAACTATCTGACGCAAAAGCAGAAGCAGATCGTTTTGAATTTTTTATATGAAAAGCTCGTTTTACCTGAAGAAGATATCCGAAAACAATGCGCCGAACTGATCGGAACCATCGTCGCTTCCTACGATGAAGAAATTCGCAAAGAAATACCACCCAGCGCAAGTGTGGAAGTCAATGGCATCGACACCGTGCGATTGCTAGGAATGACCATTGAGCGGTTTTTAAAGCCAGAGAATAAGATTATCGATCGCCATAAGAAATACATCAGTTACAGCATGCGCGATATGCTGGATGCTTATTTCAAGCACTTGAGTGGTCGTGATAAACGTCTTAGAAGCATCGAGCTTACAGTTAGCTATTTTACGAAGTACAGCAGTCACGAGCAAATTCGTTTCTATTTGATAAAGGCAGCACGTATTCTCCCGTTTGCGGAGTTTACACATGACCAGAAGTTTACGATTATCAATTTTGTGTCCACACTTTTGACGGATGAGGATAACAAGGTCCGTCTACGGGCTTACAATCTCATCTATTCCATTACACCAAATGTGGGTGAGGAGCTCGTCAGAATCGCTGGAGTGTATCGCGTCTTACCGGATGAGCCATTGGCACTAAAGGACCCTGCAGAAAATTATGCGCGCTTAAAATTAGCTGAAAACCTAAGGTGCGCCCCTGAGATTATTGAAAAGTATAAAAAAATATGCATCGATGATTTGGAGTACACCAGCAATATCTTTTTAAGCAACCTTAAATCGGCGACGCTGGATGTAGCGAAGCGTTTTCAAATAGAGCTGCTTATGAGGAATACACTGCTTTATGATTACGAAAACTGCTTCTACATGGCCATGCATCTCTGTAACTTGTTAAAGGTCAGCGCCCTTGAATCCGTCAGAAACACGGCTGGAAGGATGCTACTTCATCTGATTCCCCATTTGAGCTACGAGCAAAAAAATGATATTGCGGTTGAGTTGATCAGAGCGCTTGAAATGGAAAGCTACGAGTTTACGAAATATATTCCACCATATCTGGGGCGTATCATCTTACAAGTTAAGCCAAAGGAACTCGATGAAATCATTGAGAGCTTTGAACGCAAAATGAGTACCAATAATGAACGTTTGATTGCGCTAATCGAGAAAACCGTCGGGTATGCCATCGCGCAGTACGCCGATTACCGATATGCATTCAAAGAGGAGACAGAAGCGCATAACGCTCGTGTCATGCGTTTGTTTGGTGTGCTTTTCAACGGCTTCGTGCATGGTTCCAGCTACGTGAACCAGATGGCGTTTTCAGTGATCGCCAAGGATGTGTTTGCCGACCTATCCATGAGTTTGAAAAAGAAGGAGTTTCTATATCGTCTAATCATTAAAAAGGTCATGTCGCTTATGACGAACACGGATGAAGCAGAGGATTTGATCTTTTATAACAATGCGGCTTCGCTAAAATACCTCTACAGCTTCATCTCAGAATATAAGCATGTCATGGGCAATCTAATATTACCACCAAACAAGAAAATTGCATTTTTCCCAGGAGCCTTCGACCCGTTTACCTTAAGTCATAAGCAAATCGCCAATGACATTAAGAATAGGGGCTTCGAGGTGCTACTCTATGTGGATGAATTTTCATGGTCGAAGCGAACGCAGCCTAATCTAATCAGGCGTAACATCATCAAGAAGTCCATCGCAAGTGAAGTCGATATCTATCAGTTTCCAAGAGACATTTCCATCAATATTGCCAACGATGAGGATTTAAAAACTTTAATTGCTTTATTCCCAGACTCTGAGCTTTATTTGGTTGTGGGAAGCGATGTGATACTGGGCGCATCGGCATACAAGCAAAATCCGCTCGGTGTCATCGGCGAGATTCCGCATATTCTCTATGAGCGGTATAATCCCGATGAAAGTGAGTCGAGTAAAAAGAAATTGAATCAAATGATTAAAAAGCTCCACCCTTCCACATTGAAGTTCACGTTACCAAAGGACTATGAACACATCAGCTCCACATTAATTCGTGATTACATCGACGAAAAACGTGATATATCGTCTCTAATTGAACCCCTTGCACAAAATTACATCTACGAAAAAAGCCTTTACCAACGTGAACCGATGTTCAAAAGCATGCTCATGACCAAGTCCATTTTCTTGGATATTCATGATCAAATGGATGCGGATCTTATGAATGAACTCATAGCCATGGTGGGGAATGAATCAATTGATGTCAGAAATCGCTTAGAAACGCTATCACATTTACCGAGTTTTAAGGTTTATGTGCTAAGAAGCTTAGAAAAACAAGGGGAGATTGTCGCTTTTGCCATTAGCCATTGGCTACGGGCGACAGACCTGCATTATGAGTTTAGCGAAGAAGCCATCATCAAATACATCCGCAGCCACAGTATCGGGCGGATACTCGTCATCGACGCCATATTCAAACGTAAAGTGACAGATATCCGCAACGTCGAACAGATCATGCTCACAGAAACCATCGCCCATGCCTTATCTAGGGACTACACCTACTGTGTCTATCGCGAGGGGATTCGCTCGCAGATGACGAAGGAGATGTCTGAGGTTCTGGGAAATCAAGGCTTTCTCAACATTGCGAGTGGCAAACAAAACGAATCGGTTTATGTGGTCAACATGTCCGCTCCTTGTACACTCAATCTCGATATCCATTCGATGTTCAAAGAACCTTATCGCACCCTGCCTGACGTGCTACATGCCATGAGCAAGTCTAGGACCAGACTACAGAAAGCACTCGTTGGGCTTTATCCGGGAAATCTGGTGCTGAGCTTCGACAGGGCGATGATATACGAGAACCTCATTAAAAAGGTTTGTGATGAAAACCATATGCCCCCGATTCCCATTATCCCCAAAACAGTGGGCGAAGCCATGTGCGTTCCGTTTGGGGCGGTATTTAAGCGTTGGTTGGTGCCAAATACCGTTACAAAAACGCTTCATGCGGAGAAGTATTTTTCACCCGATTTGCTCAGTCACCAAATTAAAGAGTATCCATTCTATTTGGACATCGAAAATCAGATTAAAATGCTGAAGTCCTATAATCGACCAGTGATTCTGGTGGATGACCTGCTGAATAAAGGGTACCGAATTGAGGCGCTGGAACCTTACTTTAAAAAGTATGGCGTTGAAGTGCGAAAGCTAATCGTGGCCATCATGTCGGGGCAGGGGAAAGCCGTGGCCGAATCGATGAACTTTAAGGTGGATTCTGCTTACTTTATTCCTAAAATCAAGGTTTGGTTTTACGAGTCTAAGCTCTATCCGTTTATCGATGGCGATGCCATCTGGCGCGGAAGTATTCCGGATAGCAACCTCATCAACTCGGTGAATCTGATTTTACCTTATTCACCGGTATCTTACGTGGTGGATGCTTCGAAGGAATCGATTTACAACATGTCCGAAACGGCATTGATCAACGCCATCGAGATCATGTCCGCCGTTGAAATTGCCTATGAAAAGCAAAACGACCGACTTTTAACCATCGATCGTCTAGGCGAGGTTCTCAACACCCCGCGCTATCCTGATAAGGGAAATCATATATTCTATTCTGACAATATCCGTCCATCAGAGTACATTAGGGACGATCTCGAACAATTGCGCAAGCTCAAATCTTTCTATATAGGATAGGGACAATCAAATGAATCGATATACGCTCAACCAATGGGAGATCATCACCCATGATCATTATGAACTGAAACATGAAGAAAGTCCCGCCAAGCAAGTGGCCTATTTTTACAGAGCACCTTTAGAGGCGACGAAAATGGTTGGACACTTGCCGATGGCGTTAGCCACAGACGGACGCCTCGAATCCTTAGACTCAATTTTAAGCAGTGATTCTAAGGATGCGATCGCTATTAATCTAAACTGGTTTGACCATCAATTCGGGAACTCTTCGCCAGAAGCCGTCATCGAACACCTAAATCAAATGGCACCTAAGCAAAAATTCAACGTATCATTGCTAGGTTTAGGGGATGTCGGAAGTACCTTGGCCATGGGTCTTAAGCTATTAGGCGGCGACGTCATCCAAACGCTAAACTTATTTGACATCAACCCCGCACAGAAATCTCGCTGGGAAATGGAACTGAATCAAGTCGTGGTCAATCCTGAGTTAAAAGTGAATGCCATTGAAGCGGAAGCTTTGTTTGAAAGTGATGTCTTCCTCTTCTGCGCATCAAAATTCATTCCTAAAGTGGGCGAAAGTCATGCGGATGTGAGAATGATGCAATATGCTGATAATGCAGCACTGGTATCGATCTATGCCAAGCAAGCGCGCGAGGCAGGGTTCAAAGGCCTATTTTGTGTGGTATCGGATCCCGTGGACTTACTGTGTAAAAAAGCATGGTCAAGCTCGAATACAAGTTCTGATGGCATTCTCGATTATAAAGGCCTTAGACCAGAGCAAGTGGTTGGTTTCGGGCTAGGTGTGATGGATGGTCGCGCAAAATACTATAGCGATCAGCTCGGTTTAAGTTATCGAGATAAAGGCAGGGTTTTTGGTCCACATGGAAAGGACTTGATCGTCACGTTAGACGCAGCGGAAGAAGACCCCATTAACTCTTTAAACCTTACAGAAAAGGTGGTAACGGCAAATCTAGAAATGCGGGCACTTGGATATAAGCCATTTATAGCACCTGCCCTTTCATCAGGAGCGGATGCCATCGTAAACATGCTACGAGGTAAGCCGCATTATAGCGCAAATTTCATAGGGGGTGTTTATTGGGGGGGCCTAAACTATCGAGATGAATTTGGTGCGAAGTACGAGCATACGAGAATCGGCGAGGCAACACAAGCACGCATTAGAACAACCTATGAAAGGTTAGAATCGTTATGGCTAGAATTGAACCGGTAGTTTTTGTCGATGAAGCGGTCGATATTGTTGAATTTGTTAAACGTGTCCTGATTTCCGTACCGGATCTACCGACACCCTCGCAGGTCACTTTAAAGAAACTATTCGTGATTGAGCTTGATGAGATTGGTGATAATGCCGATGCGCAGCTCTATTTGAAATCACAAATGTTACGTTATAAAACCAGCGGTAAGTGTGACTTTACGGAGTGTGTTGCTGCTTTAGTGGTGTTGTCTTCTGACGAATGCTATACCAAATCATACGCGAAAAAGTTTATCTATTTAGCCAATGCCATGGGGTGTGAGTTTATTGGGCACCCATTGGTTGAACGCGTAAAAGATCGACAAAATTTTAAAACCTGGTCGAAAGTAATGGACATGCCGCTCAGCGATATAGAAAAGGTTCAAATCGAGCGGTTGGTCCATCGTCTTAGTCAGTACGAAGCCATAAAGAAGGCGCATCTGAATTTCTTAGTGCTTCATGCAGGACATAAGGATATTTCTAATACCTTAATGCTTTGGGATCAAATAAAGGCGCCCCTGGCAGATCATTTTGATGATACCATTTCCATACAGGAGCTTCATGTCGAAGAAGGGCGAATTACAGACTGTTATGGCTGTAGCTTCGAAACCTGTATGTATTACTCGCTTGAAAAAAGTTGCTTTTATGGAGGATTTGTCGTGGAATCACTATTCCCATCCATAGAAAAAGCGGATGTTATCGTATGGATTTGCCCTAATTATAACGATTCAGTCTCTGCGAAACTCATGGCAGTCATCAACCGTCTTACAGCGCTTTATCGAAAGATAAGCTTTAATGACAAATATATATTAAGCATCATCGTTTCAGGTAACTCTGGTAATGATTCAGTGGCTGGACAGCTGATCGGCGCGCTGAACATCAATAAGGGGTTTAGGTTGCCGCCCCATTTTGCAGCGATGGCGATTGCAAATGATCCGGGGGAAATTCTTAACGTAGAAAACTTAGATAAAAGAGTTTCGGGTTATGTAAACATTGTGTATAAATTGACAAACAAAATTATTTCGAAATCGTAAAAAAGGCTTTTCTTTTTCAGAAACTGTGGTATAATAATTATAACAAACCAGTTCTTCAACGAAACAGTTAGTGTTAGGTTTATCAACGATTACAGGCGACTATAAAAGGAGTGAGACCGCCAAAAACTTAAGTTGAAAGTAATTTTATGAAGTGCTAAATTTTAGGTTCACGAAATTAATTATGTTAACCGTATTTTCCAGACCATGTATGAAATCACAAAGATTTCCGTTATGTTTAGGATCATTGGATGTACGGCGTTATTTGAAACATTGGAACTGGTTGTTAAAATAAAAGCCAAAAGCGTTATGAAAGGGTGAGTCCACCAGAAGTGCAAGAAAGTACAATTGAATCGGTAACTTAAAGAGCCTCTCAGAATGGTTAATCAGAGAGGCTCTTAGCTTTTTTGTTACAGGTGGTTAAATCCTGAATCAAATAGATTGCATTGATCCTTGTTCCGCATGGCGGTCAGTAAATTGACTCTGCTATGTGGAATTTCTTTATACAAGGTGCTTAGCAGGTGGTTCATGGTTTCTCGTTTTGTTTTTCTATCCATAGGACATGGACTTTTTAAAACGGGTATGTGATTGCTTTTCACATAATGGATGATGTTAGCCTCGGACGTATCCAAAAATGGCCTAATCACGTGGATTTCTGAACGCGATAGAAAGGAATGATATTCTAAGGTGTTGAGCTTTCCGGAATAAAGCATGTTGAGAAAAAGGGTGCTAAGGGCATCATCGGCATGATGGCCCAGTGCAAGTACATTGAGGTCGAGGGACTTCATGGCACTCGCTAATGCACCGCGTCTCATATTCGCACATAGTGCACATGGGTTTTTTTCATCTCGAAGCTCAAATACGATTTTAGCGATATCGGTTGGAATGATATGGTAAGGAACCTCTAAGGAGTGGCAAAACGCTTTTGCGGCCTCGAGATCAAAATTCTCAAACCCCATATCGATGGTAACTGCTGTTAAAGTGAATGGAATCGGGCTGAAGGATTGAAAACGTTTTAAAGCCGATAAAAGAGCCATTGAATCTTTTCCGCCAGATAATCCCACAGCCACACGGTCGCCATCTGAAATGAGCTGTTTTTCCTGAATCGTTTTTCTGAGACTTCCTAGTATATTACTCATATGATTCAGCCTTATGGTGTGGTTGATTCTTCAGCGAGTTTAAATGCATAGGTTTCTGTGAACGGTTCACTCCAATTTCCCTCTTTATCTTGAACTTTTAGGATGATTTTGTATTGTCCTTCAGTGTCAAACACCGGGAACAAGTTTTCGTCTTCAAATGTTTGGACTAAGGTGTCGTTATAATAGATTTCCCAAAGGTAGTTATCTATACGTTTTTCACCAGTGGAGGTGTTCATAAAAGCGACGCGATTATCGTGTAAAGGTTCGATCGTAAAGCTAGCTGCAACGGGTTCCCCGGGGAAAATGGCTTTGATGATAAAGACCCCACTTATGATTACGATAATAACAGAAGCCAATATCAACGCCCATTTAAGCCATGGTAGTCTAGGTGCGTCTTCCAGCTCACCATCTGATTCGAATAACGAATCAAAGGGGTCATCCAAATAATCTTCTTCGTCAATAATACGTTGTTTGTTTGATTTTGGAAGTGATTCGGGAAGCTCCTTTTCTTCTTCAAAGATGGCTTTAAAGGACTTGGTATCAGAGGTGCTCGTCACATTAATCGAGGGTATGTCCTCGGCGACAGCTTGTTTAGCACCCGTTAATTCTACAGGTATATCCACGGGTTTATCAAATGGTGTATCAAATGGAATATCGAATGGAATTTCAACCTGGCCTTCCTCATCTAAGAACTTCTCAGCTTCAACTTCCGCTTGATCTTCTTTGGCTCCGATAAGGCCAATTTCCTCTTCGGCGTCTAAAGCTTCAGGCTTTTGCGGGGCAACATCATCGATGCTTTCCTTTAAGAGCTCAGCCAACTCTTTTTGAAGGTCGTCATGTGGAATAGGCGGTACGAAAAGAGGCTCAACCGTTGGCTTAGCAATCGGTGCTTTAATCGGTGGACCAGCTTCTAAATCATTGATGATGATATTGTACTCGACATTAATTTCCTCAAATGCTTCAGGTCTTTCATAGATGAACACATCTTTAAAATGACTTTTTAATTCATGTAAGGAGGTGTAATGATGATTACCGATGAGCAGGTTATCGATAAACTGGCTATGGAACCCTTCGGCATCCGCTAGGATTAAGTTGAGGGTCTTTCCCAGTTGCTTAAAGACATCCCTTGAATGGTAAATCTTCTGAGCGGAATAATCAATAAGCTCTCGGATCGACAAACCGTCATCTGACACCAGGAGCTGTTCATCGTCAACCAGTTGAATTTTGATGGCATTTGGAAAGTCGTCATATTTTTCTACGAGTTTAAGGTATTCATAAGCAACCTGAACACAATCATCATAAGAGAGTTCCGTTTTTGATAGGAATTTTTTTAATGATTTTCCAGTTTGCTGTCTTAGAATTAAATGAAGCTTGCCGTCGTCATCTATCAACGATAGAAAATGATGCAAGTGGGTTGATAACAAGTGTTTAGTTGCAACTGCTATCTTTTCTGGATCAAAAAAAGTGATGAAAAAAACATCCGTTTGATCAGCGTCATAGACAGCTTTGGAAAAACAGAGGTCGTCATCTTCATATAAGAGCTTCCACGACTTAAATTGCTTAAGGTTCATATGTCCCTCCAGGTCCGTTCAGTAATTCCATTTTAACATAATCAGATGGCTTAATGCACCTAATTCTACAATATGCTGGAGTGTTTGTCTAGGTTGTAATATAATGAAATGGTGATAAAATGCGGTTTTAGGAGCCTAATGATGAAATTTTTACACCTATCGGACATCCACATTAATGCGCCTTTTGCGAGTAGAGATGAAAAAATTCGCAATAACCTCAAAAACAGTTTGTGGGAGTCTTTTGAACGTGCCATTAACTTTGCATTATCAGAACAACTTGAAGCGGTAATCTTTGCGGGTGATTTTTTTGATCATCATCGAATCTCCTTTTTAGAAGAGAATCAAGTCGCCCAAAATTTCAATCAACTTTTAAATGCAGGAATTAAAATAATAGTTGTTTCCGGGAATCATGATCCCATGGACACCATTAAACTCATTAATCGGTTTAAGAAACATCCGAATTTCATTCTTTTTGAAGGGGATGAAATCGGAATTCGTAAGCTCAAATCTCGAAATGGAGAGAACTATACAGTTGTTGGGGTTGGACATAAATCTAAAAATGAGCAGCGTAATTTGATTTCTGAGTTTCCACTTAAATCGGATGATCAGATATGGATTGGGGTTGCACATGCGAGTGTACCTACTGCCAGCAGCACGCCAGAAAAAGGCCACTACATGGCGACACCTCTTCGGGTGATCGAACAACTGAATTATGATTATTTTGCACTTGGGCATATCCATATCCGTCAAAAACTCACAAATCGGATTGCGTATTCAGGAAATATTCAAGGGTTAAGCATTAAAGAAACCGGTGCCAGGGGCGGCTTTATCGTAGATATTTTCGAAGGGCATACCCAATTGACGCCTATTAATTTTAGTGGGATAGATTTTCACGTCATTACTGTGAATATTGATGAGACCGTCGATCAGTTACCGCTGTTTCAAGAACTTTTGCGCGATAAAGTGTCTGAAGGCATAGGTAAGAATGATAAACCAGCAAATCGTTTGATCTATAGAATTGAACTAACCGGTCGCTCACCATTAAAACATGCACTTCAAAACGAGGAAAATCTAAGCTTTATCGGTGAATGGATTAAAGAACAGACGGGTTTGTTAGCAGTGGAAATCGTAAATAGTGGTGTAAAAAACTTGGAGAATCCAGAAAAATTCATTAACGAAAATACGGTTTTGGCGGAAGTATTAAAGAGTATTCAACAAATTGAAAACGATGTTATTTTAAAAGACCGATTAAATGCATTAAAAATGATACAAGATCCCGTTTCGCTTGCCATTAAAATTAAGGACGCTCTAATGGATGAAGCCGTTGAGCGCATGGTGAAGTCAAAAGATGAAAATTAATAGAATTAGATTTGCCCCTTATGGAAAATTTGAAGATTTCAGCCTGTCATTTTCTCCTAATTTAAATGTTGTCTATGGAAAAAATGAGGCCGGTAAGAGCACCCTTTATGATGGGATTCTCACTTTATTATATGGTTTCTCCCCTGTGAATAAAGATAAACACCCATACACCTCATGGCAATCAGGTGGATTACAATTATTTTCAGAGATCGAAGCAAACGGGGAACTTTTTTCAGTTGAAAGAAGTCTAAAAAGCACACCAAGGTTTAATTTCGTCAATCATCAATCAAATACAAGCTTATCGGGTCGTAACGAGTCGATTTTTACAACCTACAACATCAGCCGAGATTTGTATAAAGCCGTCTTTCATCTGACCTCAGAAGATTTAAATGCACTAGAAAAGCTCTCATGGTCGCAAATTCAAGATAAATTGTTGTTTTCTGAAGGCAACGATTATTTGAAGCCCACAAATGAGGTGTTAGAACAAATTGAGTCTGATATTCGTAGCATTTGGCGTGATGATAAAAAAGGCAGTCCTAAAATTTCAGGGTTGAATACATCCCTCGCCGCCTTAGGTGAGCAGATGGGCGACGCGCTGAAGCGTTTTGAACGGGAACTGGAAATCGTCGAACGTCAAATCCAGCTTGAGAAAGAGCTAGAATCAGCTCGAAGCACACGGCATCGCTCAGAAATAGCCCTTAAAAAGGAACGCCCTATTAGAGAACTGCAAAATCGTCTAGAAGAAGTTGGCAGGGCTTATACGAACAAATCGGTGTTTTTATCCTTGCCACTTGACCTTTTGGAGAGGCGGGAAATGCTCCTTAGGAAGATTGACGAGTTGACTGAAAAGATGAATCAGAGAAATGCTTATAAAGAACAACTACTCTCTGAGCGGATTAGACTGACCGTTACTGAAGAAGAGTGTTTGCCATTCTTGACACACTATGAGGTGTTGAAAATGACACTTAATCAGCTTGAAGTAGTTGAAAGAGAAGAACATGCCCTTTTTGATGAGTCGCTTGCTATTAAAGATAAGATCGATGCTTGGATACGATTGCTTTTCGATCGTGCATTAACGGATGTTGAAGTAGAATCACTACACCACATGCAGGTAATTGAGCTGATGCCACTGGTATCAAAGGTAATCGAGTATAAGCAATCAAATGAGAAAATCCTAAGCAGGCAAATGAAACAGGTGAAATCTAAGCGCATTCATGCAAGTGTTTTAGTGGTGATCGGGTTCCTATTATTCGGTGGTGGATTTTATATGGCATTTCTCAGTTGGATTGGTGTGTTTTGTATCGGTTACGGAGTAGCGGAGTTAATAAGGATTAAGCAATATCGAGAGGAAGACCTAATAGACACACGTGACCTAGAAAACAGGATTCAAGGGCTAGTAGGTAATCTTAAAATGCCGGAACACATCTTTGAAATCGAGAATCCGCGTTTTTTTTCGAAGCTTGAACAGTTGGTTTCTCTGTATTTTGATGAGCAAAAAAACCATATTGCATTGATGCGATGTGTTGATGAAAAGGAAAAACTCCATGGGTCGATTGAGCCGTTATTCAAACAATATGCGCTTGATAGCTCCCGTGGGATTAAACTGACGCTTCAATTCTTACTGACCAAATTAGAACTTTTAAAAGAAAAGCTTGAGAATCAGGAGAGAATCACGGTAAAAGTTGAGGAAATGCTTGAGCTAATGGAGATGGAACAAAATGAACTCGCATCTTTAGAACAACAAAAGAATGCGTGTGAATTTGATTTATTAGCGTTAGGAGAAGGCGATTTAGAAATGGGAATTAACCGTTTTAAGGCGAATCGATTACTTGCGCAAAAACAATCCGTCTATGAGGACGAGTTGCAGAAGGCCGTTTTGGATGCGCCTGAAGTTCAATTAGACACGCCGACTACTGTGGAATCCCTGGAAGAAGCGATTGAACAATTGTATGCCATCGAGCGCCAGTTATCGCTCGAACAGCAACGGCTCCTTAGTGAGTTAAAACAACTTCGGGAAGAAGTGGACATAACTAGCCTACAAAGTCAAAAAATGGTTTTAGAAGGCGAAAAAATGAAGCTTCTTGAGCAGAGAGACCTTCTTTTGATTTTAAGAACCATTATCGATTTAGCGAGCGAACGCTATCGTCAAATTCATCAGCCAGCACTCATCAACCGTGTAAGTGAGCTCCTGTCGAGGATGACAGGGGGCAAATACTCAAAAGTGCTCTTAGGGATGAATGAGGATAAAATGAACCTTCAGTTAGTTGTCGACCAAGCCGTCATCCCGGCATCTGCCGCTTTTAGTAAGGGCACGCTGCAGCAACTTTTTTTAGCATTCAGGTTGGCTGTAATTGAGGTGCTTGACCCAAACGGCCATCTACCTCTAGTGATTGATGAAGGACTGGTCAACTGGGACGATGAGCGAAGATCTACCACAGCAGCCTTGCTTTCCGACCTTAGCCAGCAAAGACAGATCATCGTATTGACCTGTCACGAAGCGTTTGCAACGAGTTTTGAAAAAAATCATCATGCACATAGAATAACCCTTAATTTCTAATGGAATTCTAATCATTAATTTAGGAGAATATAAAGAATAAGGCGATATGATTAAATAGGTTTAAGCGCAACATTTGAGAGGAGGTCTGTTGGTGACAGAAATCAATCAATTACCAGAAGTAGAGCCCGTAGAATCCATAGATCAATCTATGACGGGTTCAACCACAAACGCCAATGCAAAAGCCATCAAGCCTGAGTGCATCATCGAGGTAAAGGACCTTCGAAAGGTTTATAAAGTGGGAACAGAACGTGTCGTCGCTTTGAATCAGATAAACCTTTCCATTTTCAAAGGTGAAATCTGTTGCATATTAGGGACCTCGGGTTCAGGAAAATCGACGTTACTCAATATGATGGCTGGACTTGAAAAACCGACGAAAGGTTCGATAGAAATCAAGGGTCATGCCATCGAAAAGATGACAGAGAAGCAATTGGCAGTTTTCAGACAAAAATATATCGGCTTTATATTTCAGTCTTATAACCTACTGACGGCGTTAACGGCACTCGAGAATGTGGCCATGCCACTTATTTTTAGAGGCATTTCAAAGTCAGCACGTGAAAAAATAGCAAAAAAATACCTTAAAATGGTGGGACTTGGTGAACGGATCAAGCATAAACCGAGCCAAATGAGTGGTGGACAGCAGCAAAGGGTGGGGATTGCCAGAGCCTTCGTCGGGGCACCGGACATTATCTTCGCTGACGAACCCACGGGTAATCTCGACACCAAAACGTCCATCGAGGTCATGCATATCATGTGGAAAATGGCGCGTGAAAAAAATCAGACGATCGTTATCGTTACACACGACCCTGAAGTCGCGCTCTATGCGGATAAGGTCATCCATATCCGGGATGGTGATATACAAAGTATCGAGGTGCGTAGCTTAGATGATGTTTATGAAAAGTATATTAAACCATACGAAGAAAATTATGTTCAAATATGATCAAAGGGGATAATTATGAAAAAGCTTAAAAAACGCATATTTCCAATCATCATGATAATGGCAATCCTTCTTAATGGATTCAGCTTTGGCCTAGCGGATCCGTATAAACCGGTTCTAGGGGTTGTCGCTGACGAAGAGCTTCAAATCGTCAAAGCAGGTGAAAAATCAGAATATAGAGTAAAGATTAAAAATGCAGGCTATGTGGTGGCACAGAGTATCCGCGTAACGCTTCAGGGAACGCATCCATTTAGAAGTGATATCGCAAACTTATCTCAAACGACCTCATACCTTAATCCAAATGATACAAAAGAGTTCGTTTTCAACGTGACCACCAGCCCTATCGCTGAATCGAAGATTTATGAGTTCAGTGTGTTAATCGAGTATAGCAATTTCGAAGAAACCTCGTATACTTCAACAGAAAAAGTCTATGTGAAGGTGTCAAACGATAATATTGAACCCCTATTAGGTGTCTATTCTTTTCAAACGGGTTTAGATGAACTCGTGGCAAATACGCCAGATTCCCTGGTACTAAAAATCAGAAACTCTGGAACGATTTCTGCGAAAGATATTCGCATCACGATTTCAGGATTCTCGAATCAAGGGGTAATCCTTTATAAGGATGTGGACACGAAAACCCTTAAAGAACTGAAGTCCAAGGCTACTGAAAACATATTCTTCAACATCATACCAGGGAATGACGCCGTTAAAGGAACCTTCCCGCTTAATGTGAAAATCACCTATATCGACGATGTGGGAACCCAGTATACTAAAGAATCGGTTGCATATGTGAAGCTGGCTGGTAAAGATGCTGTTTCAGCGACACTTGCAATCTACGATGTGAAAGCACCTGTCAGTGTTAAAGCCGGTGAAAACTATGAAGTGACATTCACTGCAAAGAACGAGGGCAACACAACTATTGGAACAGCTGATTTAACCTATGATTATCCAGAAATGTTCATCGCGAAGTCCGCTTCTAAGGTCGTGCTCAAGAATTTAGCCCCTGGTGCTTCTCAAACGGTCACCTTTAAAATGATGGCAAAGGCAGACACACCCACTGAAAATTATCACACCTATATCAAAGCCACCTATGTGCCAGTGGGGGGATCCTCAGAAACTGCGGATACCATTCAAGAATATGTGGGCATCTATGTGGAGGGAACCACTGAAGACGCGGGTAGCAAGCCTAAACTTATCATCGACAACTACGAGTACGGTGGGGATTATGCTTTTGCTGGCCAGGATTATCCGCTGACACTTTTCATTAAAAACACCAGCAGCTCAGAAGGAACTAAGAACATTAAGGTGACGTTAACCAGTGAAGATAATGTCTTTACACCCGTTGACTCTTCGAGCTCGTTCTTTATCGCTTCCATCGGACCGGGTCAGGTTTATGAACACACGATTTATTTGAAGACGAAAATTGACGCCAGTGTAAAGATCTACACAATCACTGCAAAAATGCAATATGAAGACAGTGAAGGTAATGCTTACGATGCGAACAAAACGCCTTATGAAGAGAGTGAAGTGTTAAGCGTCGCTGTTGCGCAACCTGTAAGACTTGAAACGGCTGATATTATCGTCCCATTTGAAATTTATTCAGGACAACCGTTCTATATAGAGCAAGAGTTTTATAATATGGGTAAATCCACCATGTATAACATGATGGTAAAACTGGAAGGCGTCGAAACGAACGAAGGCAGTTATTTCGTAGGCAATTTTGAGGCAGGCAAGAGTGAGTACTTCTCAGCTCAAGCGTTTGCCTATGAGGTCGGATCCTTTGAGGGAAAACTGGTTTATACCTTCGAAGATGCGCTCGGTACCGTATCAACGTTAGAAAAGCCGTTCTCTTATACCGTTATGGAAATGCCGGTGGTGGATCCAGGTGATGGTGGCTTCCCTGTGGATCCAGGTTTACCAGTTGAGGAAGAGAAGGGCATCGAGCCTTGGAAAATAGCTATTGCAGCAGGTGCTGTTCTCCTTGTGGCAGGTTTTATCTTTAGAAAAATTCGCAAAGCGAAAAAACTTAAGAAAGAATTGGAGGAATTAGATGAATAGTCTTGATCTGGCTTCCATGGGATTGAAAAATCTCTTTAGAAGAAAAGCTAGAACCATCTTGACTGTTCTTGGGGTCATCATCGGCACGGCGGCAATCGTGGTCATGGTGTCCTTGGGCCTCGGTATGAATAAAGCCTTTGAGCAACAATTGCAGGAGTATGGCAGTTTGACCATGATCGACATCTATGCGAACATGTACATGGGCGAAGGACCCGTTTCTGGAGGCTCAACAGAAGGTCAAGTGTATTTGGATGACGATACCATCGCCACCATCGAAGCGATGGAAAACGTAGAGTTCGTCATCGGTTTCAAGCGTTTCGATTCAAAGATTTACGCTGGAAAGTACGAAAGCTATACCAGCATAAAAGCGGTGGATTTCGATAAACTGGCGCTTATGGACATTAAGCTCAGCGAAGGGGTTATGCCGACTAAAGAGGGGAAAAATGAAGTACTCATGGGTTTCTACTCAAAGCAGAACTTCTATGATCCGAAATCGAGAAACCCATATGCGAACCCACCCGTTATCGATGTGTTCAACACGAAACTAGAGATGCTGCCGACCTCACAGTATTATGAGGGCAGACGTCCGAAGGGATTCGTCCTCACACCTACAGGTATTACCTCGGAACTCGACTATGCCTATTCATGGGACGTTTTCATGGATTACGATACGTTCGTAGAGCTCAAAAAGGACTTCGACCGTAAGAATCCCCCACAGGATGGTAACAACGGTAATGGTGGCAATGTAAACGGCGGCAAAGGCAATTCCGGAAATACAAAAGAAAACAAGTACGACGAGATGAAGGTTAGCGTCACGGACATAAAATACGTCCAAGAGGTTCAGGAGCAAATCAAGGCCTTAGGCTATGAAGCTTACAGCTTGACCGATGCACTGGAGAACATGAAAAAGACATCTGGCTTGATTCAAGCGATTTTGGGTGGCATCGGTGCCGTATCGCTATTCGTCGCAGCCATCGGCATCACGAACACCATGGTCATGTCCATTTATGAGCGCACGAAGGAAATCGGCGTTATGAAGGTCATCGGCGCACAGCTGAAGGACATCAAGCGACTCTTCCTGTTTGAGGCAGCCATGATCGGACTGTTTGGAGGGGTGCTCGGTATCGGCATCAGTTATGGGATTTCAGCCATTATCAACACCGTGCTTTCGGGGATGAATGGCGATACGGGCTACTATGGTCCGCAGCTGCTTTCAGACATCCCTGCATGGCTGGCGATTTCAGGGATGAGTTTCTCAACCGTCATCGGTTTGATCGCCGGGTATTATCCAGCGGTGCGTGCAACTAAGCTCAGCGCACTTGAAGCGATTCGCACGGAATAAGTGACAACCATAAAGAAGACTGTAGAAATTATTTTCTATAGTCTCTTTTTTTCTTCTGTATACGAAGGAATTCGGTTATACTATTACTGGAGGTGCTTATGCTTAATCAAATTACACCTGAGGTTGTGTTTAACGGCCAGTTCATGACCAGCACACCTGAAATGCATTTCATCGAACCACCCGTTTACGAAGTGATACGCGTCATGGATGGGATTCCGCTCTTTTTTGAAGACCATATGGCACGCCTATTCCATTCGTTTGCGCTTGTGGGTTACAACCCGCCGTTTGATGCGAAGGTATTGTACACCCAAATAAACCAGATGATCGCCCATACCGGTATTCGAGATAATAACATACGCCTAGAAGTTGGCAGAGCCCCTGATGCAGCCATACAGTCGGTTTTATTCTGGGTTAAGTCCATTTATCCACCTGTGACTGATTATGAAAAGGGAGTGGAGACCATCACTGCCACAGAGGAGCGACCCAATCCACACGCTAAGGTATTTCGAAGCGATTACGCCACACGTATTTCAAGACTAAGAGAAGAAACCGGTGCCTTTGAAGTGATTCTCGTTACACACGACGGCATCGTCACGGAGGGTAGCCGATCCAACCTGTTTTTCATTAAGGATCAAAAGCTCTATTCTGCCTCATCTGAAGATGTGCTCATGGGAATTACCAGACAGCACTTGATCGAAATGGTAAAAAGCTTGGGAATCGAGCTAATTGAGGGCGATATCGATTTAAATACACTTGAAACCTTCGAGGCTTGCTTCCTCACGGGTACGTCTATCCACCTGCTTCCCGTGAAATGTATTGATCAAAGAAATTATCCCTCAGCACACCACCCGCTTTTCATCAAATTAAAGGAAGCCTTTGAAGGCATCGTCATAAATGACTTATCAAAAACAAGGAGGCAACATCAAAATGACTAAAGTACATGAGCGCTTTTTAAAGTATGTGGCTTTTGATACGGAATCGGATCCTGAATCGGAGTCTTGTCCATCAACAGCAAAGCAATTGAATCTCGGAAACTATCTGGTGGAAGAAATGAAGGCCATGGGCGTGTCAAACGTCATCATGGATGAAAATGGCTACGTTTATGGCGATATTCCTGCAAATGGCCCCGGTCCTAAGCTCGCATTTATCGCGCATATGGATACGTCGCCTGACCTCTCGGGTGCCAATATAAACCCGCGCATCATCGAAAATTATGACGGTGGGGACATCGTCCTTAACGCCGAACACAGCATCGTCATGTCACCTAAGGATTTTGAACACCTGCTTCATTACGTAGGACAGGATCTCATCGTCACAGATGGGTTGACCTTACTTGGCGCAGATAATAAAGCCGGTATCGCTGAAATTCTCACCATGGCGGAAACGCTGATCAACCACCCTGAAATTCCTCATGGTCCGATTAAGATCGCCTTTACACCAGATGAAGAAATTGGCAGAGGCGCAAATCGCTTCGATTTATCGAGACTCGATGCCGACTTTGGTTATACTGTGGATGGCGGCGAGCTCGGTGAAGTGGAATATGAGAACTTCAATGCGGCAACCGCAAAAATTAAGATTCATGGATCAAACATCCACCCAGGTTCAGCAAAAGGGAAAATGAAGAATGCTCTAATTATCGGGATGGAGCTGCATTCGATGCTGCCAACCTTCGATAACCCAGCTTATACTGAAAAATACGAAGGCTTCAATCACCTGAACGATATGCACGGCGCTGTGGAAGAAGCCAGCATGCTCTACATAATCCGTGATCATGACTTGCAAAAGTTTGAGCAGAAGAAAGCCATTTTTAAAGAAATCGAACGTTTTCTCAATGTGAAGTATGGTGAAGGCACTGTGGAAGTAAATTTAACGGACTCCTACTTCAACATGCGTGAGAAGATATTACCGCATTTCCATCTCATCGAGAATGCCATGACGGCCATGAAAAATCTCGGTATTGAGCCGTTGGTTGTTCCTGTTCGTGGGGGTACAGATGGCGCAAGATTATCCTATATGGGACTGCCATGTCCAAACCTTTGTACAGGAGGACACAACTTCCACGGCAAACACGAGTATATTCCGGTTCAGTCCATGGAAAAAACGGTGGAAATTCTCATCGAAATCATCAAGTTATACGCAAAATAAAAAAGGGCTTCAGCCCTTTTTTTAATGTTTTGAAAAGAGGATGTTCAGTTACATTTATTCGTAGCGCTCATCGTCATCCGATTTTTCGCCTGGAATAACCGGTTCTTTCTTTCTAAGCATGAACAATCCGACGAATATGAGGCCCACGAACAGGATCAGGTCATATTGGATGTTGATGAAGTTTTCCACTAAGAACAACGCAGAGATGCCCACTAACAGTAAACCGGTTCTAAAATTCTTTCGTGGGCGATGTCCATAGTAGGCCATCTGTAAAAATCCGATTCCTGGGCCAAGGATGTAGAGTGGCCACAGCTTGCCTTGAATACCCCACGAGGTGAAGTTACTCATCATGAAGTAAAAACCATATGTGAGGAAAGTGGCACCAGTGAGTAAATTACGTCCGCTGGCATGTCCGCTAAAGTAATCGCGTTCAGCCTTAGCACCGATATAAATCAGAATGATCGGCCAAAAATCCCAGATGTTAAAGTTGATGATGTGATAATAATCGAGTATGAGTACCCCGCCGACGATGACGAGGAAAAAGCCCAAAAGTCGATTGCGTGATTCTTCCATAAGCCCCTCCTATAAAGATAAGTCCATTTCAATAATCAAATTATAGCAGCGAAAAGTTAAATTCACGTTAGAGCGATATTAGAATGTTTCCATAACGGAGTGGCCGTTGACTTTTACGGCTGTTTTGATTATAATGAGAACAATATTATTTGTAATCTTCAATGAAGATGAGGAGTAAAAACGCGCACTAACAGAGAGGCGAATCCCAGGCTGTAAGATTTGCTTAGTTTACCGTTTTGAAGGTCGCATCTGAGATTTCGTGATGAATGGTAACTGCCATAGCTGCGAACGGATAACCGCGTTATAGGTCCATGAGGTGCTGCGATTAAGGTCGTGGAATTAGGGTGGTAACGCGAATCATTCGTCCCTTTCTGGATGGATGTTTTTTTATTTTTTGTAAGTCAATAGTGAATTGATAGAGGAGGATTTCATGCAAAGCAAGTACAATCCAAAGGAATTTGAAGACCGGATTTATGAGAAATGGCTATCTGAGAAGCGGTTTAGCGCCCACGTAAACCCTAATAAAAAGCCATATACCATCGTGCTTCCACCACCTAACATTACTGGACAGCTTCATATGGGGCATGCACTTGATCAAACCTTACAAGATGTCCTGATCAGATGGAAGCGCATGCAAGGCTTTGAAGCGCTTTGGTTACCAGGAACAGATCATGCGAGCATCGCCACTGAGGTGCGTGTTCTTAAAACGATTGAGGAAGCAGAGGGCATTACGAAAGATCAGCTGGGTAGAGAGGAGTTCCTGAAACGCGCTTGGGCATGGCGAGATGAATACGGCAGAATTATCGTTAATCAAATGCAAAAATTAGGATCCTCATGTGATTGGGACAAAGAGCGCTTTACCATGGATGAAGGCTGTAATCATGCCGTTACGGAAGTTTTCGTAAGACTATATGAGAAAGGCTTAATCTATAGAGGCAACCGACTGATCAACTGGTGTCCAGACTGTAAAACGACCCTTTCTGATGCAGAAGTAGAACATGAAGAAAAACCAGGTGCTTTTTGGCACGTGAAATATCCAATCGTTGATGGTGAAGGTTACCTCGAAATCGCCACCACACGCCCTGAAACCATGGTTGCGGATACAGCTGTGGCAGTCAATCCTAACGATGAGCGCTATAAGCACCTCATCGGCAAGTTCTGTAAGTTACCACTCTTTGACCGTGAACTCCCGATTATTGGCGACGATTATGTCGAAATGGATTTTGGAACCGGCGCGCTTAAGGTAACACCGGCTCATGATCCAAACGATTTTGAAATCGGTTTAAGACATAACCTGGAACAAATCAATGGCATGAATGATGATGCCACTATGAACGAAGTGGCAGGAAAATATGAAGGCATGGACCGTTTTGCGTGCCGTAAAGCCATCGTTAAGGATTTAGAAGCAGAGGGCTATTTGGTGATGACCAAAGAGCATCCGCATAATGTAGGTACCTGCTACCGCTGTAGTACCGTTATCGAACCGCGCGTTTCAGACCAGTGGTTCGTAAAAATGGCACCTTTAGCTGGTCCGGCGATTGATGTGGTCAATAATGGCGAAATGCGCATCATTCCAGACCGATTTACCAAAGTCTATATGAACTGGCTAGAAAACATACGCGACTGGTGCATCTCTAGACAGCTTTGGTGGGGGCACAGAATTCCAGCCTACTACTGCCAAACCTGTCCAGAAATCGTGGTCGCTAAAGAAATGCCTGATGTTTGCCCAAGCTGTGGCAGCTCACATTTCAAACAGGACGACGACGTTTTAGATACTTGGTTCAGTTCAGCACTCTGGCCTTTCTCGACGCTTGGTTGGCCTGAAAAAACGCCAGAGCTCAACTATTTCTATCCGACGAATGTCCTCGTCACAGGCTATGACATCATTTTCTTCTGGGTTATCCGCATGGTATTTTCAGGACTGGACGCCATGGGTGAGAAACCGTTTGACGATGTGTTTATCCATGGTCTCGTGAGAGATGCCCACGGCAAGAAGATGAGCAAATCGCTAGGAAATGGCGTGGATCCACTGGATATTATCGACCAATACGGCGCAGACGCTTTAAGATTTATGCTCGCTACGGGTAACAGCCCAGGTAACGATTTGAAATTCCAAATCGAACGTGTTGAATCCTCCAGAAATTTCGCGAACAAGCTTTGGAACGCCTCAAGGTTTGTCATTATGGGGCTGGAAGAGGGGCAGTATGAACTGGATGGCAGTGAACGTCTTACATTGGCAGACGAATGGATTTTATCGAGACTGGATACCATGATCACTGAAATCACTCAGGCGCTTGATAAGTATGAGCTGGGCATCGCCGCGAATAAAATCTATGAATTTACATGGAACGAGTACTGTGACTGGTACATCGAGCTGGCGAAAAAACGTCTTTATGGTGAGGATGCCGTTGCGAAGCAAACGGTTCAAAAGGTTCTGGTTAAAGTCCTTAGAGACATATTAAAGCTCCTCCATCCATTTATGCCATTTATCACCGAAGAGATCTGGGGCTTTATCCCACATGCTGAAGACGCTCTCGTAACGTCGAAATGGCCTGAAGCAGACGAGAAGTACCAAAATCCGACGGCAGAACGCCAGATGAATTCTATCATGGAAGCCATTAGAAACCTTAGAAATGTTCGTGCTGAAATGGACGTCGTACCTTCTCGTAAAGCCAAATGCATGATTCTTGCCAGTGATGCGTCGGTTGGCGAATTGCTGATTAATCAAGGCGAGTACCTCATGACCCTGGCGTCGTGCTCAGAGGTGGTTTTAGTAACGAATAATAAAGAAGTGCCTGAAGATGCCGTATCAGCGGTAATCCAAGGCGCTGAGCTCTATTTGCCACTGGATGATCTGATTGATTTCGAGAAAGAAATGGATCGTCTTCAGAAGGAGAAAGCGAAGCTTGAAAAAGAAGTGGAACGTGTGGTGAGCAAGCTGAATAATCAAGGCTTCGTCGCTAAGGCACCGGCTCATCTGCTTGATGAAGAGCGTGAAAAGGAAGCCAAATATCGCGAGCTTCTGGGCACGGTCGATGCGCGTATTCAAGTGATTTCACTTAAACTTAAGTAGAGAGTTGAGGCATGACATGACTTATCAAGAAGCACTTGCTTTTATTCACGGCACCTATAAATTTGGTAGTAAGCTGGGACTTGAAAACATCAAGACGCTTTTATCCTTTTTAGGCGATCCTCAAAAGTCACTGAAATTCATACACGTGGCAGGCACTAACGGAAAAGGGTCTACGAGTGCCTTTATCCACTCAGTTTTGGTAGAAGCTGGTTATAGGACTGGGCTTTATACCTCACCGTTTATAGAAACCTTTAATGAGCGCATGCGTGTAAACCACATGCTTATTACAGAAGAGGAACTCACCAGGTTCACGGAGCAGGTGAAAACTCAGGTGGATCGCATGGTGGCGGAAGGTTACCAGCACCCCACTGAGTTCGAGGTGGTTACCGCCATCGCCATGCTCTACTATGAAGCAGCCGCGTGTGACCTCGTGGTGTTAGAAGTTGGTTTAGGTGGCAGATTAGACGCCACCAATGCCATCGATACCCCTTTAATTTCCGTCATTACGCCGCTTGATTTCGACCACACGGAGTATCTGGGAAATACCCTGCATGAGATTGCCTTTGAAAAAGCAGGGATTATCAAACAAGGCGGCATCACAGTATCTTATCCTCAGGCGGACGAGGCTATGATGGTAATCAAAAGACGTGCCTCTGAAGAAGGGAACACGCTAATCGTCTCTGATTTTGATCAGATGAAAATCGACGATATCGCTTTCGGAACCCTTCACTTCACATACAAAAACAGTCAGTATACCTCGTCACTTTTTGCACCGTATCAAGCGGAGAATGCTTCTGTGGCGCTGGATGTCATCACCTGTTTAACGGCGCATTATGGATTCGCCATCTCTCATGAACAAGTGCGCGAGGGGATTCGAAAGGCGCAGTGGATCGGCAGGCTCGAAATCGTTTCTAAAAGCCCGTTCATCATTATCGATGGCGCGCATAACATGCATGGCATCAAAGGACTCGTAAAAAGCGTAGAGCGACTTGGAAAGGATTACCGAATCATCGGTGTGATCGGCATTTTAAAGGATAAGGATGTGGATGGCATGTTAAAGCTAATCACGCCTTATCTCGATGGTGTGATCACCACGAAGCCTGATAATCCCCGAGCGATGTCTGCGGAAGAGCTCTCTAAGCATTTGGAGAATGTCCCAATAATCGCATCCTATGAGAGAATTGCGGATGCGGTTGAGAAAATTTATGAAATAGCACTTCACGATACTGTGCCGACACTTTATTTAGCCTTCGGCTCACTGTATATGATCGGTGAGGTCAGACACGTGGCGTTATTGCATCAATAAAATAAGCGTATTTTAGCGGAGGAGTTTTATTCCGCTAGAATACGCTTTTTTGATACAGTATCTATTCGAATATAAGTCTGATGGCGAGGTTTGCGTTTTTACGCAGTGTGAACAAATCTACGGGTTTTCCAGCGCCCATCAAGTAGCCTTCGTTTGGCTTTCCGCTTACCGTGTATTCTATGCCGGGGTAAGGCGCTTCTATTGGCACGATGAATTTTTTGTCCCCGTTAAAGCGAACAGCCACCCAATACGATTCATTTTCAAGTACTGAAAAACCGATGGGAAGTGCTAGCGTTTGATAGCCTTTTGCAACATGATCGAACTGGTACCTAATCGGACCAAGATCCCCATTAAACGCGCCTGATCCCCAATAAAGCTCAAGCGACAAGGGAGAAGTGCCTGTGTATAAGCTTATTTGCTTGAGAACCTGGTTTTTTGAGGGGATAAAGGGCATTATCGCAGTTGGTGTCAATGATTCTTCGATGCTTTCAAAATGGGTGAGACCTGTTTCATCGCGGTAATGGACAAATTCGTTAGATGAAGGTGGTGAGAGTTTGTCTAGGACAAACACATGACCTTTAACATGGACGTCTTCATAGGAAATATAGAATAATCCCTTTTCTCCCCAACCTGTACCAAAGCTGTTCTGAGCGATGAAAGCGCCATCGGTTGTGGGTTTAGTGGCAAACAGCTCTTTAGAATAGTGATCATCCCAGCCCACTAAGACCAACTCGTGTGAACGACGCTTTTCAGACTGACTATTATAATAACTGGCAGTTTGTTTGTTATAAACCGCTTCATCCTTTTCGTTTAAATAGATGGACGAAAGCGCGGCACCTCGATTCAGGATGGCGCTTTTGATGGCGATGATGTCGTCATTGATTTCATAATAGCCTTTTGGTCGATAAGGGGATAATACGCCTTCTTCTGTGATTGGGCCGAGGTGGTTCAAGTAATACACCCAAGACATTAAGAAGTTGCCACCACTTTCAGCTGTAGCAGGGATAGGGCTATTACGGATCAGATGATTTTCAGAAAAATCATAGCGTTCTCCAAAATCTTTTGCAATGGCGACTTCCATTAACGTGTTAGCGGCAAATGCCCAGCACGTGGCAACGGTTCCTTGGTCCCGTATGAAGTTTTCAGCGACCAAGGTATCATAAGTATTAAAATATGCCGGTAAAGGTTCCGCCACTAAAGCACGCTCAGATTCATCAGGTGGAAAAATCAGAGGATACTGCTGTCCTAACCAATCGATTATGATGGGGTCGTCCAGTTCAAGTAATGCTGGGCGATTTTTTTGAACGGAAGGTTTAGGGATGAGCGCTAAAGTGATGGTGATAACGATAAGCAATCCTGTGAGCCATTTAAATGCCCGCATGTTATCCTCCTAAAAAAAACGACACAGATTAGGTTTCTGTATCGTCGATCAGTCTGTTTAATATATCGCCATAAAGGTACTGGGCTTTTTTTTCCCAGTTCTCACAGATGGTTTTTGCATGTTTATTTGAGACGACATTGACCTTTATATCCATAAGGGTATAAATACCTTCCTTCACGGCCAGGTGAACGATGTAGTCATTATCATCCTCTTTATAGTAATCAGCGGTTATGTTGGTTTTTATGACGAAAGACTTCTTTTTTGAATCGACGCTGTCGTTGATGGTCCGTCTTAAACTCTGCGATACGCGGTCTGAAAACAGTTCTAACGTGTTTTTACCGCTTTCCGTAATCACGTAGTACCTTTCACCCTCACTCATGCTATATTCTAGCATAGAGGTTTCTACGAGGTCCGTTAGAAACTGCTGAAGATCGAAATAGTTCATAACATCGTGTTCAAGCGTGAAATCCGTCAGTTGCTGATTGGTTAGCGGCACCGAAAACTGATTGATGATATATAAGATGATAATTTTATATTTTAGCTGCTGATCAGAACTGATTTTCAACGAAAAAGCCTCCTATTACATGGTTACAGATGATAGTATAGCATATAATAACAGAAACTGAAACTTAAATCAACTTGATAAAATGATAAAAAAAGGTTAATGTTGAGAAAGAAGGGGGGATAACATGGACCAAATCAGATTTGAATGGATTGGAATCGCTTTTTTCTTTATCGTGATGATCAGTATTCAGCTGTCACTCAATAAAATCATCGTCTTGCTTCAAGAGGTCATAAAACTACTAAAAAACAGCAGACGCTCTTAGGCATCCTCAAATAATTAAGGACATCTCAAGCTTGAGATGTCCTCTTAATCTTACAGCATCGTGAAAAGTAAATACATATAATGGGCAGAGATACCGGCTAGCAATCCACCGAAGGTGTGGGAGATGATTGCTTTCGATGCAAGCTTTCTAACATTTAAGGCATCCATCATACCGACGTGAGTACTGAGGTAACCACTCCAGCACATGCCCATAGCAGTAAAGACAGCAATATCATTTGGACCGATGAGGTTCTTCGCTAAAAAGTCTTTAACAAGTCCCATGGCAGCTCCGACAGAGCCTAAAGAGGTGATCGGGAATGCGATAGCTTCGGCACTGGTAAAACCAAAGAGAGGGTTCAAAATGGGACTTAACATTTCGCCGATTTTAGGAAATAAAGCGACGCCTTCTTTCTTAGCGCCTGTGTAAATCGCGACACCATTAACGGTTTCTGCAGGACCAAAGGTAAACAGCATGACTAAAGTACAGATGATGACGACGCCTGGAACGATTGCAAGTCCGAGCTCAACACCCGTTTTCCCGCCTTCTAAGGTGGCGTCGAGTACACGCTCAAAAAGGTTCCCATCTCTGACTTCACGCATTTTGTTAAAATCGTTTGTCTTGATTTTTTCAGACTTTTGAGCTTTTGGTGCATTAAAAAACTTCTTTGTGAAAATCATCATGATGCGGACACTGACCACGCTACCCACCACAGCGCCTAAATTGCCGATGATGACAGGTGCGATGAACTCTGTTCCCGTACCAAGGCCGATCATAAAGGTGCTGACGATTAAGCCCATACCAAAAGCGGTTCCTAAGTTACATAAGGTTGGAATCTCGTAATCCTTGAAGTACTTTTTAAAGCCGTTGTCGTGTGCCAATGAAATGATGGCTGGATTATCTGACAGATAAGTGGTAATCATACCAATTGACGCTGCACCAGGCAGGCCGTAAATAGGGCGAATGATAGGTGAAATAATCTTGTTGATTAATGCGACGACACCGAATTCCGATAAAAGTGCCGCAAATGCGCCTGCCAAAACGGCAATCGCCATAATGAAAAATACGACGTCGATCAATAAATAGTGTGCCGTATTCATGATGGTGTTGAACATCTTGTCGACCCCCATGACCATACCAAGATATCCAAAGCAACCTCCCGCTACAAATATAAAAATAAAAGTTTCGAGTGAGACTGCTTTCTTAAGTTTTTTGCCGTGATCCATGTATACCCCCTATGTTGTCGTTAATCTCATTTTACTATCCCACCAAAAAAAGTAAATTCATTTTAATAGACGGAGTGATTAATTTCTTGTAATATGTCTCATTTTTTTTGAAGCGCACAAATGTGCTTGAAAAGTGAAGGTGACTACTATACAATATTGATAATCATATCATAGGGAAAGATGGAGGTAATAATGAGCGTTGAGAATAAGAGAAGGGAAATCTTATTATCAAAGGAAGCAATTGATGAACGCGTGATTAGTTTAGGCAAGACCTTAACTGAGGCGTATAAGGATAAAAACTTACTGGTGATTTCACTTCTTAAAGGAAGTTTTATATTTACGGCAGATCTCGTAAGAAAAATCGATTTACCAGTGCGCATCGAATTTATGACGACCTCTAGCTATGGCCATAGTGAAGAGAGTACGGGACATGTTAAAATTGTTCAGGACATTAATGTCGAAGACCTCACTGCGTTTGACGTACTCATCGTCGACGATATTACGGACTCAGCACTCACGATGACCGGCGTCATCGATATTTTGAAAAAAAGAAATCCAAAGAGCATTCAATCTTGTGTTCTTTTGGATAAGCCTTCACGAAGAAAGGTAGCTTACGAACCTGATTTTGTGGGCTTTGAAATACCAGACATGTTCATCGTCGGTTACGGCCTCAATTATGGCGATTATTTCCGAAACATCGATCACGTCTTTGCTTTTGTAGATTAAAAAGTTAATTCACAAATTAAAAAGCTGGTATGCTTAAATGGCATAACCAGCTTTTTCGTTATCTTAAATCATCAAGTAGTTTGGTCTTATCGACCGTTTTTTCGTCTTTCATTTTAATGATTTTTGCAGGGATACCTGCAACGACTGCATCAGGAGGAACGTCCTTTGTTACCACAGAGCCCGCTGCGATCACAGCGCCTTTACCGATGCGAACGCCTTCTAAAATGACGCAGTTTGCACCGATCATTACGTCGTCCTCTACGATAACGGGAGTTGCACTTGGTGGTTCCAAAACCCCTGCAAGTACTGAGCCTGCGCCTACATGGCAGCGTTCGCCCACCATAGCACGGGCACCGAGGACTGCATTCATATCAATCATGGTTTCTTTTCCGATTTGTGCACCGATATTGATGACGGCGCCCATCATGATTACCGCTTGATCGCCGATACTAACGCCTTCTCTAATCCAAGCACCTGGTTCAATTCGGGCATTTACGGTTAAAAGGTCTTTTAAAGGAATCGCTGAAAGCCTGCGATCATTTTCAATCGTATAATGTTGAATTTCCTCTGAATATTCATTTATAAGCGCAAGGACATCACTTGCATCTCCCATAACCATATAGAATGGCTTCATGCCGAAGATCGTAACCCCCTCTCCTGAAAGCTCTCCAGTGGTCTGGATATACGCCTTCACGGGTGTCACTTTTTTAGCGTTCTTTATATAACGTGCGATCTCATACGGATCGACGAGTTTATTTGGGTCCATAATGCTCCTTTCTATTACTGCCTGCTTTTCAATAAATCATCCATACTATAATGGCCAGGCGGTTGGCTGACTAAAAATGTCGCAGCATCTAATGCCCCTTTGGCAAATACAGTTCTTGAATACGCCGTATGCGAAATTTCGATAATTTCGTCATCAATGGCGAAAACAACCTCGTGCTCACCAATAATGTTACCACCTCTAACGGCGTGGATATTAATGATCGAGCGGTCCTTTGCCCCGCGTGCATCACGTCCAAGCTGTAATGTGCGGTCTTTCTCGAGTCCATTGTTCACTGCGTTTGCAAGCATTAGCGCTGTGCCACTGGGGGCATCGATTTTTCGATTATGATGTTTCTCGATGATTTCGATATCAGCATCCTTGCCGAGCACTTGAGCTGCTGTTTCTAGTAGTTGTCTTAGAAGGTTGATGCCCACTGACATATTACCAGATTGAAATACGGGGATATGCTGTACGCTTTCTTCAACCTTTAGCTGAAGCTGATGATCTAATCCGGTCGTGCACAAAACCACTGGAAGGGATTGACTAACGGCAAATGTTAGCAAATCTTCAGTGAGCATTGGATTTGAAAAATCGATAATACAATCACAGCTGAATGCTTTAAGTTCATCAAAGTGTTCGAAGACAGGGATGGGCATTGTCTCGGAGCCGTGTCCGATGCCTGCGACAACTTCAAAATAGGGCGAAGCGAATGCCAAGTTCATCACTTGTTTTCCCATAGCGCCTGTTATACCACTGATGATGAGTTTTATCATCGTATCACCTCAAGTGCCATTAACGCAGCTTTCAAATGATTAAGTGTGGTTTCTGTGGCGGGCGTAAGCGGAAGTCTCACGTCGCCCACCTCAAAACCTAAAAGGCCGACTGCCGCTTTTACAGGGATGGGGTTTACTTCAGAGAAGATGACTTTCACCAACGGATTGATTTTAAACTGTATGGCGAGGGCTTCAGATGGATTCTGACCATAAGCAGCGACCAGATCGTGAGTAAGCTTTGGAAGGACATTCGCAACGGTTGATATGACACCGTGTCCACCAAGTGCAAGAAGTGGGATGATATGGTCATCATTCCCGGAATAAACGCTGATTTTACCTTCAAGTATCCTGAATAGCTCCACAATTTGTGTGATGTCACCGCTGGCTTCTTTTATTCCGACGATATTAGGGTGGTCACTGAGCTTCAAGACCGTCTCAGGTAAAAGGTTTACGCTGGTACGAGAGGGAACGTTATAGAGTATGATGGGTATCGCGACCGCGTTTGCGATGGCACTGAAATGCTCATATAAACCCTGTTGTGTGCATTTATTATAATAGGGCGTGACCACGAGTAAACCGTCGACACCGGCTGCTTCAGCCAACTTTGCATAAGCGACCGCTTTTGCGGTATTGTTTGAACCAGTACCAGCGATAATAGGAATTCTGCCATCCGCAACTGACACAGAGGTTCTATAAAGGGTTTGGCGCTCTTCATCCGTTAGCGTGGAAGCTTCGCCTGTGGTACCACCTACGATGATGGCATCCGACCCCTCTGCGATATGCCACTCGATTAATTGTTCTAAAACAGTTGTCGCGATGCCTTGCTCATCAAAGGGGGTCACTAACGCGACGCCTGAACCTTTGAAGAGAATGGGAGCCGGACTCATAGGAGATTCCTTTCCATGAGGGCTTCTGCAATCTGAATGGTGTTGGTTGCTGCTCCCTTTCTAATGTTATCTGCAACGATCCAAAGGTTTAAACCGTTATCTAGACTTTCATCACGACGCACTCTGCCGACATAGACTTCATCAGTTCCGGTGGCGTTCGCTGCAAGCGGATAGACACTTTCGTGAGGCGTGTCTAAAAGTACGACGCCTTTTGCATTTTCGAAAATAGATCTAACTTCTTCAAGCGTAAACGGCTTTAATAGCTCAACGTTGACGGATTCGCTATGGCTATTGAAGATCGGAACACGAACAGCCGTCGCAGTGACTTTAAGCGATGCGTCGCCCAGAATTTTCTTCGTTTCATCGATCATCTTCATTTCTTCTTTAGTATAGCCGTTCTCTAAAAATACGTCGATTTGTGGCAGACAGTTGTTGGCGATGGCATGTGGATAGCAGGTTTTTGGATTATTGCCCTTTAAGCCTTCTTCAAGGTCGTAGACGCCTTTTACGCCCGAACCAGAAACAGCCTGATAAGTGGAATAGACGATTCTTTTAATGCCGAACGCATCGTAAAGTGGCTTTAAAGCGACCATGGCCTGAATCGTGGAGCAGTTTGGATTTGCGATGATGTTTTGGTGACGGTCTAGGGCATCAGGATTGACCTCAGGTACCACCAGTGGTACGTTTGGATCCATACGCCATGCCGAGGAGTTATCGACGACGATGACGCCCTTTGATGCTGCGATAGGTGCGTATTTTAAAGAAATATCGCCACCAGCTGAAAACAGTGCGATATCAATGTCTCTGTCAAATGAATTTTCTGTCAGTTCTTCTACAGTGAATGTTTGTCCTTTGCACGTGACTGTTTCACCAGCCGATTTTTTGCTTGCAAAGCAATAGAGATTATCAAATGGAAAATCACGATCTTCCAATACTTTTAGGAAGGTTCTTCCAACCATTCCTGTTGCGCCCACTAGCGCCACGTTAACTTTTTTCATACGAGCCTCCTGAATGTAAGTGTTTTTCGTAAGTTCACAGTGTGAACCTTGAATACTGAAACCATATCATATAAAATATAATAATGATTGACACTAAGGCGTGCCCTTCAAATGGGTGGCGTTTCCCATTTATATTGTATACATACAGGCTTTTGGATAATTATATATATACTATCACTATGAAAATAGCCCGTCAATAAATAAAAATAACTTTATGAGGTGATGTGATGAAACTATTAGAAGGATTGAAAAGTGAAGTGTTTAACGATAGAAAAGCACTTCATCTCATACCAGAACCCGGATTCGAGGAGCATAAAACAGCCACGTATATTATGAGTCAGCTTGATGCACTTGGCATTTCTTACGAAAGGACTGGGCAAACGGGAATCGTCGCTTGGATCCATGGTGTTGCACCGACGAAGACATTGGCGTTTAGAACCGATATGGACGGTTTGTCGGTTAATGAGGAAAGTGATTATCCTGAGCATTCCGTTCATCCATCCTTTATGCATGCATGTGGCCACGATGGTCATATGGCCATGATGCTGGGACTTGCTAGGCTACTTGCTAGACCAGAAGTAAAGGTCATCGATAATATCGTGATGATTTTCCAGCCTGCCGAGGAAGGACCTGGCGGTGCTCAGGTGCTCGTGGAAGAGGGACTTATAGAACGACATAAAATAGATGAAATTTACGGGATTCACGTTTTCCCAGCAGTGATGGAAGGTAAGGTCGGTCTTTGCCCGGGGCCAATGATGGCCATGACAGGCGAGTTTGATATCGATATTCAGGCGAAAAGTGCACATGGTGCCATGCCGCACACGGGCACTGACGGAATCGTCATCGCCAGCGATGTGGTGACCAAACTTCAATCGATCGTATCGAGGAATATCAACCCCATCAAACCAGCTGTTTTAACCATTGGCAGGATGGAAGCTGGGGAAAGACGTAATGTCATCGCCGGTAAAGCGAGATTGGAAGGCACCATACGCGCATTTGATAAGGAAGTCTTTTATCAACTAAAAAGTAGAATTGCCGAAATGCTCGTCGGGATTGAAGCGTCTTATGGCGTAAAAATAGAGGTGGTATTTAGGGACATGTATCCACCTGTCGTAAATGATCAGCGTTTGTTTAACGAATTTATCACGCATCATATCGATGAATGCGTCGTAATAGAACCCCAGATGATCAGTGAAGATTTCTCCTATTACCAAGAACGTATCCCGGGATTATTCTACTTCATCGGCACATATAATGAAGAAAAAGGTTATGTTTACCCACTTCATAATTCGCGCTTCAATTTTGATGATTCCATATTAATGCACGGTTTACGAACGTACTACAACATACTCATCTATAAAGACAGCATTCAAATATAGTTAGAATCTAGAGAGGGTGCCATGACAGAATTAAGAAAGCATTTTACAGTAGCAGAAGCCAACACATTTTTTATTCTCTTAGCCGTTTTGTTTCTGACGGTCGGTGGATATGTTCAGAGCAGGGAACTCATATCAGGATTCTTGATTACTGAATATGGCATCATGCTTTTGCCCGTGTTGCTCTATACGATAATTAAGAAGAAAGAAGTCGTATCAATCTTTCGCTTGAAGCGCCTTCCGCTTAATGCCATTATGAAAATCATGGGCTTAGCAGCCTTGCTACTGCCTATAATCGCAGTGGCTAACCTGCTTACGATTTTTATCATCGAGCTATTCGGAACTTCAATAGTCTCTCCGATTCCCACAGCCACTTCGTTTACAGAGTTTATACTGCTATTTTTTGTCATCGCTGTTTCGGCGGGAATATGTGAAGAGTTCTTTTTTAGAGGCCCCATCTTAAGTGCTTACGAAAGTGAAGTAGGAAGAAAATGGGGGGCAATCTTCAGTGGTTTGTTGTTCGGCATCTTTCATTTTAATCCGCAAAACTTACTTGGCCCAATTATTCTAGGTGTTGTTTTCTCTTACCTCGTACAGGTGACGGGTTCAATTTTTGCAGGTGTCGTGGCACATATCACCAACAACGGCATCGCCGTCACCATGGGATATTTGACCAGCAATGTGGGGCAGAGTGAGCTCTCAGCACTCCAAGAGAACCAGTTGATTTTTGATTCGCCTGGTGTTATACTTGGCGTCATGGGTTTTTATTTAATAGTAGGATTGGTATGTTTTTCAGGTATTAAGCGTTTACTTAAAAGCATCAATCGGCAGTTTGTTGATGAACCCATATGGGATCAGTCTCCCTTAAATTTAGAGTATAAACACTATCTACCGATTGGATTATCAGTGGTGATTTACTTCCTGATCATCTATTTGGCTTATTTTTCGTAGAAAGGGAATCTTATGGACCGATATACAGCTTTTGCCTCCGTTTATGACGTCATGCAATACGATGTGGATTACGAACGTTGGCACCAGTTGATTCTTTCAAAAATTGACACCTATGCTCACGGAGCGAGAAATCTTATGGAACTCGCCTGTGGCACTGGAACATTGGGAATTCTACTGTCAAAAAGTGGTTTGATCGTAGAGGGGCTTGATTTGTCTGAAGAGATGTTGACATTGGCACAAAAGAAGGCATATGAGGCAGGCGTCAAAATGCGTTTTTACCATCAGGATATGGTGACGTTTAACACGCGGAAAAAATATGATGTCATCTGTTGCATGTGCGATGGTCTAAATTATGTCATCGAATTAGAAGAACTTGAGGCAGTTTTTGATAATGTTCAGAAACACTTAAATCCGAATGGACTTTTTATTTTCGATTTTAGTTCCCACTATAAGCTCAGTGAGGTCATCGGCAATCACACATTTGCTGAAACGTTTGATGATGAAGCCTATATCTGGGAAAATGCATATGAAGAAGAAGAATCGATTTTGGAATTTACGTTGACCCTCTTTAAAAAAGAAGGTTCAAGCTATGTCAGGTATGAAGAAGAGCATGTACAGCGTGCCTACCAAATAGATGAGATTGAGTCTTTGATTAGTGAGCGATTTGATGTTTTAGAAATTGTCGATGGTGACGATTTTTCAAAGCTATCCAAAACATCACAACGTGTGGGTTTTATCGTGAAAATGAAAGAATAATCATATGGAGGAAAAATGAACGGAAAATTGATTACAGGCATGTCTAAAAATAGAGAAGTTCGCATCTATGTGGCTGAAACCACGGATATGGTGGAAAATGCACGACAGCTACATCAGCTATCGCCAATCGCGACTGCTGCGTTAGGCCGAACCATCACTGTGGCAGCGATGATGGGAATGATGAGTAAAATTGATAAAGAAAAACTGACGCTACAAATTAAAGGCTCAAATGCCATTAAATTGATGGTGGCCATCGCAGACACACATGGTAATGTAAAGGCATATACCACTGATCCACAAGCTGTTAACTTATTTAATGAAGCAGGTAAGCTCGATGTAGGCACCGCTATCGGTAAAGATGGACAGCTGATCGTTATTAGAGACTTAGGCATGAAAGAACCGTTTATCGGTCAAACCAATTTGGTGACGGGTGAGATTGCAGAAGATATCGCAGCTTATTTTGCACAATCAGAGCAGCAGCCTTCTGCCATCGGTCTAGGTGTTAGCCTTTCAAAAGATGCCGTGGTTAAGAAAGCCGGTGGCTTTATCGTCCAAATTCTACCTGAAACCACTGATGAGACCATTACACAATTGGAATCAAATCTCACGGGTATGCCGCCGCTCACCCAGTTTTTTGAAGAGGGTCTTGATGTGATTCAAGTTGCGGGACAAATTTTTGCAGGGCTTGGATTAGATGAGTTAGAAACCTATGATCTGAAGTATCAATGTGATTGTAATCGCGAAAAGATGGAAACGGCTTTAATAAGCTTAGGGAAAAGCGAGCTACTGAGTATCATAGATGAAGATGGAGAAGCAGAGTTGGTGTGTCATTTCTGTAATTCGAAGTACCACTTTACTGAAGAACAGCTTTTAGCGCTCGTTAAAGAAATGAACACGCCTTTGGCTTAATGCATTATGGGATTCATTTTTGCCTCAAAAACCGTAGCAGCGAAGATGGCATCTTTAAACCTATTTAGCAGCCATAAAATTATCGCCGTGCCGGATGGTCCATTATTAGATGAAAGGTTTGCCGATCATGTGGACCTGAAGGTTTTTTGTGATGATAAAATCATCCTCTCGCCCGATGTCGCTGAAGAAGTAATCCATCAAATCCGAGGTGCTATTTCGGAATCGTGGATTTTGTCTAGGGTAGTCATAGGGGATAAAACACCGCAAATGCCCTACCCGAATGATGTGCCTTATAATGTGCTTGCGCTTAAACAGCATTTGATTCATAAGTTAGAGATTACTGAACCTCAAATTCTGAAGCACACTCATAAACCGGTAGTAAATGTCAGTCAAGGCTATACGAGGTGCTCTGTTTTGCCTGTGGGAGAACAGGCAGTGATTACCGATGACGCTTCACTTGGGGATACGCTCCAAAAGCTGGGGTATGATGTGCTTATCATATGTAAAGGCCACGTTCAATTGGCTGGTTTCCCATATGGGTTGTTTGGTGGCAGTGGTGGTTCAATTGGTAATAAAGTTGTGATGAATGGTTGTTTGAAGTTTCATCCTGATGCTGAACGGATAAAACAGTTTATTTTAAAGCATCATAAGGTGTTGATTGAGCTGGATGACCAACAGCCTTTAATCGATTGTGGCAGTATTTTATTTTACGATGAGGGAGTATCATGAAAGAGCTTATTATACTGGCGCTTATAGGCGCATTAATTGGTTGGATGACGAATGTCATCGCCATTAAACTGATGTTTCGTCCCATTGAGCCGATCGGTTTAAAAGGAACACGATGGGTGATTCAAGGACTTATACCGAAACGAAAAAAGGAAATTGCGAAAACCATAGGGGACGTGATCAGAGATGAACTAATTTCGATGGAGACCATCGTCGATAAAGTCATCGAAGATATGGATAAGAAGCAGATTGTCGACATGATCAAGGGTAAGGTAATAAGTGTTGCCAGCGAAAAGATGCCCTCTCTAATCCCTTCGATGTTTAAGGGTCTTATCCTACAAAACGTTGAAGCGATTATCGACGAAAATGGAGAAGCCATGGTCATCGAGTTGGGTGAGAAGCTGAGTCACCGTGCGATAGAAGCCATCGACATCAGTCAAATGGTGGAAGATCAAATCAATGGATATGACTTCGAGAAAATTGAAGAGATCGTGTTGAAAATTGCTAAAACAGAGCTTAAACACATCGAAATATTAGGTGGTGTCATCGGATTTTTTATCGGTATTCTCCAAGGTGTCATCGTTCTTTATATGCTATAATAAGTTGTTTACAATTTTTTATTCTGTACAGGTTGACAAAGAATAGGGCATACGCTATTATTAGTTTAAATTAATAGAGGCGATGATAAAGAAGAGTAACTTTACTGGACTTTTAGAGAGTGGATTCCATGGCTGAAAGAATTCATAAGACAAGGTGAAGCGAAAACTAACTTTTAGCTCAAATGGATTAGGAATGTTTCCGAAAGATTTGCGATACGCCGCGTTAAGGCGATTCGAGTGGCTTGAGTATTCAAGCTATTAGGGTGGAACCGCGAGATCCCTCGTCCCTAGCTATGGCTAGTGACGAGGTTTTTTATTTGAAAACAACAAGAATTTTAAAAAGGAGGGCACTATGGTAAAGGTTAAGTTAAAAGACGGATCAATTAAAGAGGTTGCTAAGGGCACAAGCGTTTATGACATCGCTGCTGCGATTTCAGGTAGATTGGCTAAAGAAGCAGTCGTGGGTGAAGTGAATGGCAAGACGGTCGATTTGTCATATAAAATCAACGATGATTGCGAACTGAACATCTTAAAATTTGAAGATCATGAAGGCGCGCATGCATTTAGACATACGAGCTCGCACATCATGGCACAGGCTGTAAAACGTCTATTCCCTGATACGAAGCTTGCAATCGGACCTGCAATTGATAACGGTTTCTATTATGATTTTGATACAGAGCATAAGTTTGTTCCAGAAGATCTGGAAAGAATTGAAGCTGAGATGCAACGCATAATCAAAGAAGATTTGAAACTCGAGAGATTTGAACTGCCAAGAGATGAAGCCATCAAGTTTATGGCTGAAAAAGGGGAGGCTTATAAAGTTGAGTTGATCAATGACCTTCCAGAGGATGCAATCATCTCCTTCTATCAGCAAGGTGATTTCGTGGACCTATGTGCTGGATGCCACGTTTCCTCCACTAAAGAAGTGAAAAGCATCAAACTCCTTTCTTTAGCAGGTGCTTACTGGAGAGGGAATGAAAAGAACAAAATGCTCCAAAGAATCTACGGAACTTCTTTCCCAAAAGCATCCATGCTTGAAGAGTACCTTAACATGCTCGAGGAAGCAAAGAAAAGAGATCACAGAAAGCTAGGTAAAGAGCTTGAACTGTTCTCTTTGATGGAAGAGGGTCCAGGCTTCCCATTTATGCTTCCTAAGGGAATGGTGGTTAAGAACAATCTTCTGAAGTACTGGAGAGAGCTCCACGATAGAGCAAACTACGTGGAGATTGAAACACCAATTATGCTGAATCGCCATTTATGGGAAACTTCAGGCCACTGGTTCCACTATAAGGATAATATGTATACCCTTCTTATCGATGAAGAGGATTTCGCGGTAAAACCGATGAACTGCCCTGGTTGCATGCTCGTTTACAAGACTGCGATGAGATCGTATAAAGACCTGCCACTTAGAATGGGTGAAATCGGTAGAGTTCACCGTCATGAGCTGTCTGGTGCGCTTCATGGCCTTATGCGCGTTAGAGCCTTTACTCAAGATGATGCCCATATCTTTATGCTTCCAGAGCAAATCAAAGACGAGATTATCGGTGTCGTGAATTTGATCGACGAAGTATATAAAACTTTTGGTTTCAGTTATCATGTTGAACTCTCAACGCGTCCTGAGAAATCCATGGGTTCAGATGAAGATTGGCAACTGGCTGAAGAGTCACTTAAAGCAGCGCTTGAAGAAATGCAAGTGCCATATAAACTCAACCCAGGCGATGGCGCCTTCTACGGTCCTAAAATCGATTTCCACTTAAGAGACTGCTTAGGCAGAACTTGGCAGTGTGGTACCATCCAACTCGACATGCAAATGCCACAGCGCTTTGATTTGTCGTACATCGGTAGAGATGGCGAGAAGCACCGTCCGATTATGATTCACCGTGTTGCATTTGGCAGTATCGAACGCTTCATGGGAATCTTGATCGAAGAGTTCGCAGGTAAGTTCCCAGCTTGGTTAGCGCCTGTACAGGTTAAGCTGTTAACCATCGCTGATCGCCATACGCCTTATGCTGAAGAAGTCGTTGCGAAGCTTCGTAGCAAGGGCATTAGAGTCGAACTTGACGACCGTGCAGAAAAAATCGGCTTCAAGATTCGTGAAGCACAGCTTGAAAAAGGGCCTTACATGCTCATCATCGGCGATAAAGAAGCAGAACTCGGCGGGGTTTCGGTAAGATCTAGAGATATCGGCGAACTTGGAAGCATGCCACTTGAGGCATTTATTGAAACACTTTTAGTGGAAATTGGAGAGCGTTCGCTTAAATCGAAATTTGAAAAAGCAGAATAGTGCTTGACACACCCAGTTGAACGTGGTATATTTATTGAGGTTAACAAGTAGAAGTCCGCTTCTCACCATATAACCTCGCGTTCATATGGTTCATAGTTTTCGAACGATTTATTTGTATGTTTGATTAACTAACGGCGGATTTTATATCTGCCGTTTATTTTTTTATAAACCTAGGGGGTGTATCTTATTAAAACAGCTGAAATCAATGAAGAAATTCGTGACCTTGAAGTAAGAGTAATTGATGAAGACAATGAGCAGTTAGGCGTCATGTCTGGTAAAGAAGCGTTTGCATTGGCACAAGAGAAGAAGCTCGATCTCGTAAAAATCGCGCCAGGAGCAAAGCCGCCGGTTTGCAAAATCATGGACTTTGGTAAATTCAGATACGAACAACAAAAGAAAGACAAGGAAGCTCGTAAGAAGCAAAAGAGCGGAATCGTCAAGGAAATTCGTTTAGGTCTGAATATCGAAACCAACGATTTGGAAACGAAAGCGAAAAACGCGATCAAATTCTTACAAAGTGGTGATAAGGTGAAGGTTTCTTTAAGATTCAAAGGCCGTGAAATGGGTTATACTCAACAAGGATTTGAAGTAATTAAGAAGTTTTCACAAGTAATTGAAGAGGCAGGGGCTTTAGAAGCACCCGCTAAACTCGAAGGAAGAAGCTTAGTTGCAACTTATGCACCTAAAAAATAAGCGATACAATTTGGAAGGAGGAAATCGACGATGCCAAAAATGAAAACACATAGCGGCGCTGCTAAGAGAGTAAAGAAAACTGGTGGCGGAAAACTTAAGAGAAGCAAGGCGTTCACAAGCCATATCTTAACCAAAAAAACTTCTAAGAGAAAAAGAGGCTTAAGACAAGCGACTGTCGTTAGCGAGTCAGATATGAAACGTGTAAGAACATTATTGCCTTATTTATAAGAAGAAGAAATAGAAGGAGGTTATGAACCATGGCTAGAATTAAAGGCGCAGTTAATGCGAAGAAAAAACATAAAAAAATTCTTAAATTAGCAAAAGGCTTCTTTGGCCAAAAGAGCTTAGTATTTAAAGCAGCTAACCCTGCAGTTATGAGATCTTTAAGATCATCTTATGTAGGTAGAAAACTTAGAAAAAGAGATTTCAGAAAACTTTGGATCGCTCGTATCAACGCTGGTGCAAGACAAAATGGATTAAGCTACTCTAAATTCATGAACGGTCTTAAAAAAGCGAATATCGACATCAACAGAAAAGTACTTTCTGAAATGGCGATTAATCACCCAGAGGATTTCGCAAAATTAGTGACTGTTGCTAAAGGTCAATTATAATTATGAGCATAAAGGAGATGAAAATCTCCTTTTTTGTTTGTCTTTTTGTATCTTGTATACATAAGTGAAATAGCATATAATAGTCATGTGAATAATTTATTAAGGAGTGTGTGTGATGGCTTTTTTGGATAAAGTAATCGAAATCGCACGTCAAGACGTGCAAACAATCGTACTTCCTGAAGCGTTTGACCCGAGAACGATTGAAGCAACCCATAAAATTTTAGAGATGGGCATTGCTAAGGTTATATTAGTTGGTGATCGCGCTGAAATTCTTTCTAGAGCTGGCGAGTGGAACATCGAAGAAGCGATCTTTATCGATCCTAAGGGTTTTGATCAGTTAGATGCTTTTGCAGTTGAGCTTGCGAATATCAGAAAAAGCAAAGGCATGACGGTTGAAGAAGCAAAGTCGATTTTACTTGAAAGTGAATTGTTTTTCGGTGTCATGTTAGTTAAAATGGGATTTGCAGGTGGTATGGTTGCAGGCGCTGCTAACTCCACAGCAAATGTACTAAGGCCAGCACTTCAGATTTTAAAGACTGCACCTGGCACTAAGCTTGTCTCAGCAGTATTCTTGATGGAAGTTCCAGACTGTGAACTTGGAGAAAACGGATTGTTCATCTTCGGTGACTGTGCGCTTAACCCAAATCCAACAGCAGAAGAACTGGCACACATCGCCATTAGTTCAGCGAAAACGTTCGAATCGATCGTTCATGCCGAGCCGAAAGTCAGCATTCTATCTTTCTCATCTAAAGGCTCAGCTTCACATCCTGATGTAGATAAAGTGATCGAAGCTACTAGAATCGCGAAAGAGTTGGCACCTGAGTTAGCACTTGACGGTGAACTTCAATTTGATGCGGCTGTGGTTGCCTCGGTTGGTAAGAAAAAAGCACCGGATTCTAAGGTTGCTGGCGAAGCAAATGTCATCATTTTCCCAGACCTTGATGCAGGTAATATTGGTTACAAACTGGTACAGCGTTTAGCGAAGGCGAATGCTTATGGCCCGATTTGTCAAGGCCTTGCAATGCCTGTAAACGACCTTTCAAGAGGTTGCTATGCGGATGACATCGTGGGTACTGTTGCTCTAACCGCGTTACAAGCTCAAATGCAGAGTAAGTAAGTGCTTTAATTGAATAGTAGACTTCGGGTATGATAAGCGTAAATGCTCTAACATCATATCCGATTTTTTTTGCATTTTGAATAAATCCTTGTTACAATAAAAGTTGTTAGTTTATCTCGGAGGCATTATGACACTTCAAAATAGCCGACCTAAAATACCAAGAAGAAAAATTACGGAAATTGAAAGACGCTTCAAAACACCGATGAAACCTGCACAAATTCTCGTTTTGAGTTTTGCAGGCGTGATATTGATGGGGGCGTTTTTGTTGATGCTTCCTATAAGTACGATTGATGGAATTTCAACGCCATTTGTAGATGCCTTGTTCACTTCCACCTCTGCTGTATGTGTAACGGGCTTAGTCGTCGTTGACACAGGTACCTACTGGTCTACATTCGGTAAAACGGTAATCATGATGTTGATACAAATTGGTGGACTTGGCTTCATGACCATGACCACATCGGTTGCAATTATTATGGGCAAAAAGATAGGCCTTAAAAATCGAATGTTGATGCAGGAAGCGCTCAACCAGTTTTCTATAGCAGGTGTTATCAGGTTGACAAAATACGTTTTAATGGCGACCATCCTTATAGAATCGATAGGAGCCATTTTACTGAGTATCAGGTTCATTCCTGAATTTGGTTGGCTTAAAGGCATATACTATTCTATTTTTCACGCAGTATCGGCCTTTTGTAACGCAGGTTTTGATTTGATGGGCAACTATCAAAGTCTGGTTCCGTTTGTTCACGATCCGATTGTTAACTTTACCGTGATGATGTTAATCATATTTGGGGGACTGGGCTTCGCTGTAATTGCGGATATATCGCAAATTAAGCCATTTAGAAAATGGACACTTCATGCCAAATTGGTTATAGTGATGACATCCATTTTGCTCGTAGTAGGTTTTTTTGGCATCTTAATTCTAGAATATGACAATCCTAGTACTATTGGTAATTACTCGGTTGGTCAGAAAATTATGAGTGCCATGTTTCATTCAGTAACGCCGAGAACAGCTGGCTTTAACACGCTTGACATAGCTTCTTTGTCGATGCCTACGAGACTCTTGACCATGGTTCTTATGTTTATCGGTGGTTCTCCAGGCTCAACGGCAGGGGGTATCAAGACCACAACTTTTGGAATTATGATTCTTTCCATGATTGCCACCTTTAAAGGAACAGACGACATTAATTTTAGACATCGAAGGATTGCGAAGGATTCTGTTAATAAAGCACTTGCAGTTATCTTTATCTCTATGTTCTTGATTGTATTTATTACGTTTTTGCTTACGGTATTTGAATCAGATAAATCAATGGAAGCCGTTATGTTTGAGGCTATTAGCGCGTTTGGTACAGTGGGTCTTTCCATGGGAATTACGCCTTTCTTATCAGTTGTAGGGAGATTATTAATCATACTTTTAATGTTTTTCGGAAGATTAGGACCACTTACAATTGTCATTGCGATTAGTAGAAATGCTTCCCAAAATCGTACCTTATTAAGGTACCCTGAGGGGAAAATTATCATCGGATAATAATGTTCCCATAAATTGATGTTAAAAATGTGGAGGAAAAATGGCTAAGCAATATGTTGTTATAGGTTGTGGAAGATTTGGTCAAAGTGTAGCGATAAAGCTTGCGGAATTAGGTGCCGAGGTAATGGTCGTCGACGATAATGAAGAAGTGATTCAAGCTTTGGCCAATAAAGTCACATATGCGGTTCAAGCGGATGCGACGGATGAAAATGCCATCAAAGCATTGGGTATTCGAAATTTTGATGTCGCAGTGGTGACAATTGGTTCAAACATTCAATCATCAATCCTGGTCACTTTACTCGTGAAAGAGTTAGGGGTCAAGCATATTGTTGCAAAGGCTCAAAACCCTGCCCACGCGAAGGTGTTGTTTAAAATTGGTGCAAATCGTGTCGTATTTCCAGAAAAAGAAATGGGAATCAAGATTGCGAAAGGTCTCGTTTCAGGTAATGTGCTGGATTTAATCGATTTATCTTCAGAGTATAGTATCGTTGAAATTGGCGTTCACCCAGAATGGATTGGAAAAAGCTTGGTGGATATTAATATGCGACGTAATTATCAAATTTCTGTTATCGCGATAAAAAATGGAGAGGACGTTGATATAAATGTCGAACCGGATCGTATCATGTTAAGTGATGATATCTTGGTAGTCATAGGAAACAATATTAACCTTGAAACCATGCGAAAGGTGTAATCATTTATGCAAGAAATTGCTTCTTCACAAAACAAGTTGTTCAAACGTTACAAATCACTTTTGCAAAAAAAATATCGAGAAGAAGAACATTTGTTTTTACTCGAAGGAAAGCGATATGTTGACACTGCGATACAAAGCGGTAGTAAAGTAGATTCAGTCATTTTTTCTAAAGTCACTTGGGAAATCGAAAAGAATAAAGAGTATTACTTGACGATGTCTAACGTGGTGATTCTATCTGATGAACTCTTCAAAGAGCTTGTTCAGACTGAACAATCACAAGGCATTATTGGCGTCATAAGTTTTGAAAGTCATTTATGTGACCTGTCCGAAGCTGATTTCAAAACAGGAAAGGATATTCTTTTGTTGGATCGATTACAGGATCCTGGCAATTTGGGAACAATCATTCGAACGGCTGATGCAACTGGCATTGAACACATCATCTTAATGAAGGGAACGGTTGATCCATTTAATCCAAAAGTATTGAGAAGTACAGCTGGTTCTATTTTGAATGTAAAATTCATATTTGTTGAAAGTGTGATCGAAACGATAGAAGTGTTGCATTCAAAAGGATTTAATGTAATCGCTACAGCTTTGGAAGAGGCATTGGATTACGATACGGAGACAATCTATCACCAACAAAACTGTCTAATTATTGGCAATGAGGCGAACGGAATATCAGAAATTCTTCTTGATGCCTGCGATGTACGCGTAAAGTTGCCTATCATTGGTCTTGCTGAATCACTAAATGCTTCAGTAGCTGCAGGCGTGATGATGTATAAGCTTTTATCGGTGAAAAGAATGCGCATATTTTAGGGTTGTTTCACTTCTTTATGTGTGTTATGATAGCGTTATTGAAAAATAAGTATCGTCGATGATGGAGAGAGTAAGTGAGGGATTGTGCTTAGAGAAGAAGTGGTTGGTGTAAACTTCTGACAGTCATAACTGAAGTTCACTCTTGAGATGTGCCCTTGAATAAAGTAGGGGGTACCGTTTTCCGCGTTAAGGAGTCGAGTGAGCCAGCGTTTGAGGGTTAATTTGGGTGGTACCGCGGAGATAGCTTCGTCCCATTTAGGGATGAAGTTTTTTTGTGCGCAAAATTCATATATGGAGGGATCATATGAAAGAAAAGTTGCAGGCGTTGCTTGATGAAGCGCGCGTCGAGATTCAAGCTGCTAATGGTTTGAAAGAACTGGAAGATCTAAGAATCAAGTATTTAGGGAAAAAGGGCGAAGTGACCTTGGTCCTTAAAAATATGAAGGATTTGACACCTGAGGAGAGACCTTTAATCGGTAAGATCGCTAATGATGTGAGAGAAGCGATTGAGTCTTTACTGGATGCATCTAAAGATGACAAAAAAGGTCTTGAAATTGAGAATCAATTAAATAGAGAAGCGATTGATGTCACCATGCCATCAAAAGGCATGCCCAGAGGTCATAAGCATCCGATTAATGTTGCTTTAGATGAAATTATTGAAATTTTCTTGGGAATGGGCTTTAAAATTGCAGAAGGTCCTGAGGTTGAAACTGTTTATAATAACTTCGATGCGTTAAACGCACCGGTGGATCACCCGTCTAGAAGTCTGTCTGATACATTCTACATCACAGACGACTTGATTTTAAGAACACAAACGTCACCGATTCAAGTGCGCACCATGAAATCACAGAAGCCACCGATCAAAGTCATCGCTCCCGGAAGGTGCTTTAGAAACGATGAAATCGATGCAACACACTCACCGATGTTTCATCAGATTGAAGGTCTCGTCATCGATAAAGGCATTACCATGGCAGATTTAAAGGGAACATTGGATATGTTCGCAAAGCGCCTTTTTGGAAGTCAGACTAAAACGAAATTTAGACCGCATTATTTTCCATTCACAGAACCAAGTGGAGAGGTTGATGTATCATGTTTTAAGTGTGGTGGCGAAGGCTGTCGTTTCTGCAAGTACAGTGGCTGGATTGAAATCCTAGGATGTGGTATGGTACATCCAAACGTCCTTGAAGAATGTGGCATCGACTCAACGGTATATAATGGTTTTGCTTTTGGTATGGGACTGGACCGTGTCACGATGTTGAAATACGAGATTGATGATATCCGTGTGTTGTTCGAGAATGATATACGCTTCATCAAGCAATTCTAATTTGAGGAGGATGACATGAGAGTACCTGTACAGTGGCTAAGAGAATATGTAGACTTTTCAGGAATCAATGAAAAGACATTAATTGATAAATTGGTTTTAACGGGATCCAATAACGAAGGAAGCTCAAAGATTTGTGATGGTCTTGAGAATATTGTCGTCGGGAAAATTGAACAAATAACGCCACATCCAAACGCTGAGAAGCTTTGCATTTGTCAGGTAAATGTTGGCGAAGAGGTACTGCAAATCGTAACCGGCGCAACAAACGTTTTCGAAGGTGCTTATATACCTGTTGCACTCCACGGTGCAGTGATTGCAGGTGGCATCAAAATCAAAAAAGGCAAATTGAGAGGCGAGCCATCAAATGGCATGCTTTGTTCGCTAGAAGAAATGGGTTTTGATAGTTCAAGTATCCCTAAAGAGTTCGATGACGGTATCTTGATTTTAGATGAAACCTATCCGCTTGGCATGGATATCCTTGAGGCGTTAAAACTGAACGAGAGTGTGATCGAGTTTGAGATTACGCCTAATCGACCAGATTGCTTGAGCATGATCGGCATGGCTAGAGAAGTGGCGGCGAGCTTTGAGCTGGAATTAAAGCTTCCTGAAGGTTATCAGCATGTTGAAGGCGATGAAGTAAATAAGTTGGCTTCTGTGAAAATCGAAGCACCTGAACTCTGTCACCGATATGTTGCAAGAGTGGTGGAAAACATCGTCGTAAAGCCATCTCCACAATGGATGCAGCTACGCTTGATGCAAGCTGGCATGAGACCGATCAATAACATCGTCGATATAACCAACTATGTCATGCTTGAGTATGGGCAACCCATCCATGCTTTTGATTTGCATGCACTTCATCAGGGGCAGGTCGTCGTGAAGTGTGCGACGGAAGGCGAAGTTTTTGAAACCTTAGATGGTAAAGAGCGAACACTGACAGCAGAGATGCTAATGATTACAGATGGTGTGAAATCCATAGGTATCGCTGGCGTGATGGGCGGTGCGAATACTGAAATCTCAAATGAAACGAAAACCGTATTGATCGAAGTGGCAAGTTTTGATAAGTCTAACATTAGAAAAACCTCTAAAACCTTAGGACTTAGATCTGAAGCGTCTTCACGCTTTGAAAAAGGGGTTAGTACTGAACTACCACTTGAAGTGGTCAATCGCGTTTGTTATTTAATCGAACTCATGGGTGCAGGCAAAACGGTGGACGGCATTATTGATGTTTATCCAAAAGGAAAACAACCTGTAAAGATTCCATTTACGGTAGAGGGCATTAATCATGTGATTGGGGAAAAAATCGGAAAAGATCAGATGATCAAGCTCCTTAACCGTCTGGAAATAACCGTTGAGGATGGCGAGCAGCTCGTCGCTAATATACCGCATTACCGCCTAGACTTACAGAAGGAAATCGACTTGGTTGAAGAGGTTGCAAGGCTTTATGGTTATGATCAAATCGGCATGACACTACCAAGATTGGATGTTTGGGGGGCTAAAACAAATGCGCAGATGATCAAAGATCGCGTTAAATTTGAACTCCTATCCTCCGGTGTTGATGAGATGTTATCCTATTCGTTCGTTTCCAGAAAGGAGCTTGATAAAATCAATGCACCTGAACACAGTCTTCTTCGAAATCAAGTGGCATTAATCAATCCTCTCGGCGAAGAATTTAGCGTGATGCGTACCACTTTGGTACCAAACTTACTGGAAGTTCTGGCGAGAAACAGTAACCGCAAGAATAAGAATGTAAGATTGTTTGAAATTGGCAGTATCTTTATTCCACGTGAGATTCCGATCACACAATTGCCGATTGAAAAAGAAAGCCTCGTCATCGGAGCGATAGGCGAGCATGAGGATTTCTTTACACTTAAGGGGATTGTTGAAGGCGTATTAGGTGGATTAGGCATAGAAAATTATACCTTTGAAAAAGAATCAAACCATCCGACCTACCATAAAGGCAGATGTGCCAATATCCTTTGGAATGGACACGTTCTTGGGATTTTAGGTGAAGTTCATCCAACTGTCCTTGAAAATTATGATTTGGTTGAGCGCGCTTATGTGGCAGACTTGGACTATAATATTTTGCTACAGCTTGCTAAAGAAGAGAAAAAATATCGTGCAATTCCTAAGTATCCTGCAGTTGAGCGCGATATTGCGGTTTTAGTAAAGGATGAAGTGACGTCTTACCAAATTGAAGAAGTTGTGACGCGTATAGGCAGACCTTTACTCGAGTCTGTAAAGATGTTTGATATGTATAAAGGCAAGCAAATAACGGAAGGTTATAAATCAGTTGCGTATGCCTTAGTGTTTAGAGCAGAAGACAGGACTTTAGTCGACGAGGAAGTTAATAAAATCTTCAACAAGATTTTGAAAACCCTCGAAGAGGAAATTGGTGCGCAACTGAGATAATCAGTTTACGGTGTGACATTTGGAGCTCATTTAATCCTTGGATTGATGGGCTCCTTTCGTAATTTACTGAAATCATTAGCGCTAAACCCCCCTTTTTTTGAGAAATTTCACAAAGCGAGCGAGATTGCAAAAGTGCTCTGCGGGCGTTATGCTTAATGATACATAGAGCAAAGGAGAAATTATGAATCCATCAAAACTAGAAACCACACCGATTAAATTGGCGATTCCAATCTTTATAGAATTATTACTCTTCATGGTCATGGGGAATGTCGATACAATTATGCTCAGTCGATATTCAGACAGTGCAGTGGCAGCCGTGGGCAATGCAAACCAGGTGATCAACACACTGTTGATTCTATTTAATATCACATCAGCTGCAACTGGCATTATGGTTGCCCAGTATGTAGGTGCTAAACTCAAATCTTCGTTAAATCAAATTTATACATTGGCATTCATAATGAACCTTATGATGGCGCTTTTGATTTCCCTATTTCTTTACACCTTTAAAGCGCCATTTTTTAAAGCGATCAATATGCCCGTGGAGCTAATAACGGATGCCACTGCGTATCTAGACATGACCATACTTTTTCTTTTTGTGCCGGCACTTTATACATTGTTTTCGGTGGTACTAAAAAGTCATGGGATTACTAAGCTGTCCATGTATTTGGCAATCCTCATGAACATCGTCAACATTATTGGCAACGCAGGATTTTTATACGGCTATTTCGGACTGCCGGTATTAGGCGTTAAGGGGGTTGCATTATCAACCGTTTTGAGTCGGGCACTTGCGGTGACCATCATGTTGGTTATCCTAATAAAAACGCTGGATTTCAACGTCCATCTCAAACACCTCATGCCTTTTCCGAAGGACTTGTTCGTCAGGTTCATAAAACTGGGGTTGCCCTCTGCTGGGGAACCCATCTCGTATCAGTTTTCTCAAATGGTCATTTTTTCTTTCATCAACCTCATGGGAACGGCTACGATAACTGCCAGAATTTATGTTCAAATCATCGTCTGGTTCACCTTTTTAGGCTCCATGGCGCTTGCACAAGCCAACGCCATCTTCACTGGCCATTTAATCGGGGCAAAACGTCATGATGAAGCCTACCATACGACCCTCAAGACCTTTAAGCAGGCACTAGTCATCACTTCCATAATGTCGCTGCTCTTTATTCTTTTAAGGGTTCAATTGATTCGATTGTTTTCTGACGATCCGATGATTATTGCACTGGGTGCTTCTGTTCTCATCGTAGACTTTTTTGTGGAAATCGGCAGAGTGGCCAACCTAGTGATTATTCAGGGGCTAAAAGCAGCAGGGGATGTAAATTTTCCAGTCATCATCGGCATTTTTTCCATGTGGCTGGTCAGCACATTAGGCGCTTATATCTTCGGAATACATCTGGGATTAGGCTTGGTGGGGATTTGGATCGCGATGGCAGCTGATGAGATTCTGCGCGGAATCCTCATGTTGTTCAGACTCAAAGGTGGAAAATGGCGACATAAACGCGTCATTTAATAGGATGACCATGAATTTTTCGTAATGACGTTGAACTTCTAGAGATAAGTGATATAATTAGTAGTTGAGTGTTAATAAAAAGAACGGATTATTTTGAAAGGTGGCCCAAACGTGATTCAAGTAACTAACGTCAGTTTGCGATTCAGTGATCGTAAGCTTTTCGATGAAGTAAATTTAAAATTTACACCAGGCAACTGCTATGGTGTCATCGGTGCCAATGGCGCTGGAAAATCGACATTTCTTAAAATTTTAGCCGGTGATGTTGAACCGTCCACAGGTGAAGTTTTTATAACGCCTGGTGAGCGACTTGCCGTATTAAAGCAAAACCACTTCGAATTTGATGCCTACTCTGTAATGGATACGGTAATCATGGGACATAAGCGTCTTTATGAGATCATGAAAGAAAAAGATGCCCTCTATATGAAAGAGGATTTTTCAGAAGAGGATGGCATGCAAGCTGCGATTCTTGAGGGAGAGTTTGCTGAGCTCGATGGCTGGGATGCAGAATCAAATGCTGAGAAGCTATTAAATGGCTTAGGCGTTACACCGAGCTGCTTTCATAAGCAGATGGCGGATGTGCATGCAGACGATAAGGTAAAGATTTTGCTTGCTCAATCGCTGTTTGGCGCGCCAGATATCCTCTTAATGGATGAGCCGACCAACCACTTGGATTTTAAAGCGATTAAGTGGTTAGAAGAGTTTTTGATCAACTATGAGAAGACGATGATCGTCGTATCCCACGACCGTCACTTTTTGAATAATGTTTGTACCCATATGGTGGACATCGATTTCGGTAAAGCGAAGATGTTCGTGGGTAACTACGACTTCTGGTATGAGTCAAGTCAACTTATGTCCAGACTCCTAAAAGAACAAAACAAGAAAAAAGAAGAAAAAATCAAAGAACTTCAGGATTTTATCGCGCGATTCAGTTCAAATGCATCAAAAGCGAAGCAAGCGACTTCACGTAAAAAGATGCTTGATAAAATCAATATTGAAGACATTCAACCATCGTCTAGAAGGTATCCATTTGTTGGCTTTACGCCAGAGAGGGAAGCTGGAAAGGACATCCTTTTGGTTGAAGGCTTGACGAAAACCATCGATGGTGTAAAAGTTCTTGATAACGTGTCGTTCACGGTCAACAAGGGCGATAAGATCGTCTTTATGAGCAGAAATGACATCGCTAGAACCGTATTATTCAAAATTTTAATGGGTGAAGAAACAGCGGATTCTGGAACCTTCAAATGGGGTGTGACGACTTCTCAAGCGTACTTACCAAAGGATAATGCAGAGTTCTTTGATGGTGTCGACCTCAATCTGATCGATTGGTTACGTCAATTTTCAGAAGAAAAGACAGAAACCTTTATTCGTGGATTCTTAGGCAAGATGTTATTCTCCGGTGATGAACCGCTTAAAAAGGCAAATGTACTTTCGGGTGGAGAAAAAGTGAGATGCATGTTCTCTAAGCTTATGCTATCTAAGGCGAACGTCATCATATTAGACGAGCCGACAAACCACCTTGACCTCGAATCCATAGAAGCCGTAAATAATGGTCTGATTGCATTTAAGGGCACCATGTTATTTACTTCCCATGACCATAAATTTATAGAGACGATCGCAAACCGTGTTATCGAAATCACACCTAATGGATTATTTGATAAACCGATGGACTTCGATGAGTTCCTTGACTCGGATGAAATCCAATCTCAGATCGATGCCATGTACAAAAATTAGTCAGAAAAGTGTTGCAAAGACTCACTAAACAGTGTATCATTAAGGAGTACCTAAGATTCACCTGTAACAAATCAATTAATAAGTTGGAACGAATGTTTTCGCATGAAATCTGAGCTTCCAAAATTTTATTAATGTTTCAGTTTAGGTTTTCTAGGATTAAAAATTTTGGAGGAACAAAATGATTAACGGAACGGTAAAATGGTTCAACTCAGAAAAAGGATTTGGTTTCATCACTGGTGAAGACGGTAAAGACGTATTCGTACACTTCTCACAAATCAACAAAGATGGCTTCAAGTCTTTAGAAGAAGGCGAAGCAGTTACTTTTAATATCGCTCAAGGTCCTAAAGGTCCTCAAGCTGAAAACGTAACACCAATCAGATAGTTGAACGAGCCTCGGTATTACCGAGGCTTTTTTTTAGCCCAAAAGATGTATCTGTCCGTTAAAAGTGTTATAATAAATCATCAAAGAAGTGTTAGGAGTGAGTAACCATGTTCAGTACAGGAAAGATTCAAAAGGCGTATATCAACCGATTTTCGGAAGTGGGTGCCTTTTTAAGTGATGAGATAAACGGTGAGCATGAAGTGCTGCTCCCTAAAAAATTTGTAACGAACCAGATGTCAGTAAACGATGAACTTCAAGTGTTTATTTATAGAGACTCAGAGCAAAGACTGACGGCCACCACACAATCCCCACTTTTAACCGTGGGTGAGATTGGTTTTTTAGTGACGGTCGCATCCCATAAAAGCGGTTTTTTCCTCGATCTTGGAATCGATAAAGACTTATATCTGCCATATAATGAAGCAAAAGGACAACCGCAACGTGGCCGAAAAGTTTTAGTGAAAGTTTATTTGGATGAAAATGATTTGCTTTGTGCAAGCATGAAGATTTATAACCACCTAGAGAATGCGACGCATTTTAAAGTAGGTGAACATGTAAAAGGCACGGTTTATGAAGTCAAACCAGAGATGGGCGCTTTTTTTGCCATCGATAATCGCTATCATGGTTTAATACCTAAACATGAGATCTATAAGGAAATCAAAGAAGGTGCTGTCTTAGAGGCGAGGATAACACGTGTAAGAGAAGACGGCAAAATCAACCTTAGCATTAGAGAAAAATCGGCAGTACAAGTCATAAGCGATGTGGATTTAGTCATGGCAGCGCTTGATAGTGCAGATGGCGTATTATATCTTAATGATGAAAGTGATCCAGAGGACATTAAGCGAAAACTAAACCTGAGCAAACGTGCTTTTAAACGGGCTGTGGGAAGACTGCTTAAAGAAGGTAAGATTTCAATTTTTGAAGAAGGCATAAAACGCCTCTAGTTGGCAGAATCATGAATTTGTATGGTGAAACTGTCATTTTCGATATTTTTCTTGTATAATGGTGATAATATTAAGTAATAATATGATGTTTCGAGGTGGCGTATGAGCGACAAGAACAAAGTGACTGTTAAAATAATGGATAGAGACTACACATTGGTCAGTGAAGATTCAAGAGAACATATGCAAAGAGTCGCCAATTTTGTCGACGACAAAATGCGAGAAACCTATAACAGCAATAAGAAGCTGAGCACCTCTATGATTGGCGTTTTAACAGCATTGAATATTGCCGATGAACTGTATAAAGTGATGTCGGAAAAAGAGGAACTGGAAAAACGAATCAATTCACCACAGTATGAACTCAAAAGTGCGAGAGATGAGCTCGAGTCTGTTGTTGCAGAGTATGAGAGACGTAGTCGGGCTTATGAAAAAATGATTCAAGAGTTTTCTAGGTTAATCGACTCTTCTAACATTTATGAAACAGGCGTTGCGCAATTGAAGAAAAGGATGGATAAACTCGATCATGAATTACGTTCAAAAGAAGAAAATTTAAGAAAATCGAGAAACGAAGTTCTTGAGCTAGAAAAAGAATTTTCTCATAAAGAGTCTCAGACTCGAATGATAGATTTTGATGAGGAAACCACTTAAGAAGATCAGCGCCTGGAACCCAGGCGCTATTTTAATGGAGAAATATAGGAGGCACTTATGAATGAAAAGGCACTCCGCGTGCTGGAATTCAATAAAGTCATAGAAATGTTAGAAGCAAAGGCCAGCTCTTCGCTGGGCAAAGAGTTTTGCCGTGAACTTAAGCCATCATCGGATCTAAATATCGTTAAACAATGGTTGTCAGAGACGACTGAAGCCTCAGGGATGATGTTACAAGTGGGAACACCGCCGATTGGTCCCTTTTACGACCTGAAAAATAGCTTGAAGCTTGCAGAAATCGGCGGTTGTCTGTCTCCGAAACAGCTTTTAGAGGTCGCAGACAGTCTTCGTACCTCCCGATCAGTAAAGAAATTTATCACCTCCTCAGGAATGAATCGAGAAACCTATCCCGTACTTTATGCCACAGCAGACCGTATTCAAAACCAACTGGAATTGGAGAAGCATATAGAGCTATGTATTATCGGTGAATCTCAGATCTCGGATCACGCCTCGCCAGAGCTAAAGCGTATTAGACGTGGCATCGAAAGTAAAAATGCCGCTATTCGAAGCAAGCTGGAATCCATGATTACTTCCCCTGCTTATCAGAAGTACCTTCAGGATGCCATCATCACCATTCGGCAGGACCGATTTGTCATCCCTGTAAAGAGTGAACATAAGAATCAAGTAAAGGGACTTGTCCACGATCAGTCAGCAAAAGGGAGCACTTTTTATATTGAACCACTGGCAGTCGTAGAACTCAATAATGAGCTACGTGAGCTATTGATTCAGGAGCAAAAGGAAATCGAGCGTATCCTTAGAGTATTGACGGGCGAAGTTGCAGATGTCAGTGGTTCTATTGGTACCAATATTGAAGCCATGACACAGCTTGACTTTCTATTTGCGAAAGGGAAGCTTTCACTCGATATGAGAGCGGTAGAACCCGAAGTAAACACGGTCAAGCGATTCAGAATTAAAAATGGCAGACATCCACTTATTTCGAAGGACGTGGTAGTCCCCTCAAACGTTTGGCTAGGTGATAAATTCTCTACTTTGTTAATCACTGGACCAAATACCGGTGGTAAAACGGTTACCCTTAAAACAGTGGGATTAATTACCTTGATGGCACAAGCGGGGCTTCATGTTCCAGCAGATTATGGAACTGAAGTGGCCATTTTCGATGAGGTATTCGCCGATATTGGTGATGAACAGAGCATTGAACAGAGTTTAAGTACGTTTTCATCCCATATGACGAATATCGTGAGAATCCTTAAGGAAGTCACACCGGACTCTCTCGTCTTATTTGATGAACTGGGTGCGGGAACTGATCCAACTGAAGGCGCGGCGCTCGCTATGGCGATTCTCGACCAACTACTATCCAAAGGAATTCGCACCATGGCGACGACGCATTATTCGGAGTTAAAAGAGTTTGCAATCGTTACAGAGGGCATTGAGAATGCCTGTGTAGAGTTTAATGTGGAAACACTTAGTCCAACCTATAAACTATTGATCGGTATCCCGGGGAAGTCGAATGCGTTTGAGATTTCTCAGAAATTGGGTCTTGATACTAAAATCATTGCATATGCTAAAGAGTATATTCATAAGGACGACATCCGGTTTGAAGACATATTAGCAAATATCGAAAAAAGCCAACGTCAGATCGAGCAAGAACGTGACGAAGCCATCAGAATGCGTCTTGAGGTTGAAAAATTAAAGCGCTCACTACAAGAAAAGGAAGATAAATGGCTTCGCCAACGCGACGACCTCGTCCGAAAATCGAAAGAAGAAGCACGCGAGTTGCTTAAACAGGCAAAGGATGAAGCAGACGAGATCATCAAGTCGTTAAGGGACATCAAATCCAGCGTAGATGCAAGTCAAAACAAAGATGTGGAAGAAATGAGAAAGCGTTTGCTTTCGGGAATCGACAGGACCAGTGAGCGCGTCATTAAATCAGAAGCCGTTAATGAATTTGCGCCTGATTCGCTACTGGTTGGAGATTCCGTTCGTGTGTTGTCCATCAACCAGGAGGGCACCGTCATTACCTTGCCTAACGATAAAGGGGATTTAACCGTTCAAGTAGGGCTTATGAAGATGAATGTGAACCTTAAGCAGTTGGCCATCATCAACAAGAAAAAGAAGGATGAGAAAGTCTTTCAGAAGGTCAGAGAATTTACTGCTAAAAGTGCGACCATAAGCCCTGAAATCGATGTGAGGGGAAGTAATACGGAAGAAGCGATCAGTATCATCGATAAATACCTCGATGATGCGGCAATCTCCAGCTTGAGTCAGGTGCGCATCATCCATGGAAAAGGAACAGGTGCCCTTAGAAAAGGGCTGCACGAGCACTTTAGAGGCCATCCTCATGTCAAGAAATTTGAAGATGCCGCCTATAATGAAGGCGGCAGTGGTGCAACGGTCATCACCTTAAAATAAAGAAAAACGCACCCTTTATTCTGAGGGTGCGTTTTTAAGTACATCTTTCATATAGAGTAAGTCCGCTTGGTTTGGATATTTTTTTAAACCTTGTTCTATGACATCCATTGATTTTTCGATTTTACCTTCAGTGAAGTAATAGTAAGCACCTGAGATGTATAAATCTTCATTGTTTTGTTGCTTTAAAGTACCGAAAACTGTCGGAACGATTATTACGACCAGAGCCAATGCATAATATATAAACCGTTTTCCGTTCCACCATTTTTCATAATTCAACCTGACGGCGCTCGCTGCGACAAAACCACCAACCAATCCGCCGAGATGACCCGCCATGTCGATGTTTGGTCTAATCAGTCCTAGCACAAGGTTGATACCGATAAGGATTAAAAAGTCATAGCCGTAGATGCGCTTATAAACCATGGGGTTTAGCTTGTATAAAAAGAGATTGGCGCCCATGAGACCGAAAATCGCACCAGATGCACCTACTGAAAATCCATCTACTAAAAGGTAACTCGCTGCAGATCCGACTAACCCAGAGACGAAATAGATGAACAAGAATTTCTTTTTACCAAAAAATCGTTCGATGTCTCTCCCCAGTAAATAGAGTGCCATCATGTTAAATATTAAGTGCATCAAGTCGGCATGTAAAAACATCGCACCGAGCAATCGCCAGTATTCACCTAGGCCGATTAAAGCATTGACCTTTGCGCCTAAAACCAAAAGTCCATTACCGGATATCACGTCGATGACTTGGGTGAGTAAAAACATCAGCACATTGATGCCGATTAAGAGTTCCGTTAAGGTTAATTGTTTGAAGCGGTTTTTATAATAGTTGAAGTTTGCCATGAAACGCTCCTTTGATTAAATTAACTCTATTATACCTTTTATTCATAAGCATCGCATCAATTGCTAAATGTTTTCATAAAATATTAACACTTTTTCTTATAATGCCAAAATGGCTTGAATCCACACGAAAGTTGTGCTAAACTTATCTTCAAATTAATGAATAATTTCGATGATTGGAAGAGTAGTGACCTTGTTCCTTTAAAGCGAGTCGGTGAGGGTGGAAGACCGATAACACAAAGTCTTGAAGAGAATCCATGAGAAGCTGTAAAGCCGGTAGTCCCCGTTATGGACATCGAGTGGGTAAGCAAGCTTACCAATAAGAGTGGCAACGCGGAATAATTTCGTCTCTTGATTTAGAGGTGGAATTTTTTATTTTTTTGATACAGGAGGATACTATGGTGAATTACAAAGAAACGATCGCAAAAAAATTAAGCTCAATTATCGAAGAAATGTCTTTTGAAGAAATCCTTGGATTAATGGAACACCCTAAAAATACAGAGATGGGGGATTACGCATTCCCATGCTTTAAACTGGCAAAAGCCTTCAGAAAAGCACCAAATGTGATTGCAGAAGAGTTAGCGTTAAAAGTGGCAGATGAAAACCTGTTCAGTGCTGTGACTGCGGTGTCGGGATTCTTGAATTTTACCGTAAATGCAGAGTACTTTGCAAAAAATGTCATTGAAGACGTATTAACCAAGGGAGAGGCATATGGTGCCAGCGATATCGGTAGTGGAAAGAAAACCATCATCGAATACTCTTCTGTCAATATTGCGAAGCCCTTTCACATGGGTCACATCAGAAGTACCATGATTGGGGAATCGTTACACCGCATTTACAAGTTCCTCGGTTATGATACCGTGGCGATCAACCATCTGGGAGATTATGGAACACAATTCGGTAAACTGATCGTCGCCTATAAGCTTTGGGGCGATCGAGAGGTCATCGAAGCGGATCCGATTCCTGAACTTTTAAAAATTTATGTCCAGTTCCATGAAGCTGCTGAAGAGAATCCAGCACTTGAAGATGACGCACGTGCATGGTTCACCAAACTTGAGAATGGCGATGAAGAGGCAGTCGCATTATGGACCTTATTTAAGGACATGTCACTAAAAGTATTTAACCGTGTTTACGGAAAATTGGGCGTAACCTTCGATTCATATGCTGGCGAAAGCTTTTATTCCGATAAGATGCCTGCCATCATCCAAGAGTTAAGAGATAAGAACATCGTCGAAAAATCTGAAGGTGCTGAAATCGTCAACCTCGAACCTTACGGATTAACCCCTGCACTGGTCACTAAAAAAGATGGTTCATCACTTTATCTCACGCGTGATTTAGCAGCCGCTAAGTACCGAAAAGACACTTACAATTTTGATAAGAACATCTATGTCGTCGGCAGCGCCCAAAAGCTCCACTTCCAGCAATGGATGAAAATCCTGGATCTTATGGGATATGAGTGGTATAAAGACTGCGTTCATGTTGAGTTCGGTATGGTTTCACTTGAAGAAGGGGCTTTATCAACGCGTAGAGGAAACGTGGTGTTCCTCGAGGACGTCCTTGATAAAGCGGTGGAACAAACCCTTAGTATCATAAACGAGAAGAATCCTGGTTTGGAACAGAAAGAAAAGATTGCTGAGCAAATCGGCGTGGGTGCGGTCGTCTTCCAAGAACTTTACACCTCAAGAACGAAGGACTATTCATTCTCGCTTGATAAAACCTTGTCATTTGAAGGCGAAACGGGTCCGTATGTTCAATACACACACGCACGTGCGTGCAGCGTGCTTCGAAAAATTGAGGGTAATGCACTTGAAACACCAGATTTTTCAGCGCTTACGGATGATGCGTCTAAAGATGTGGTTAGAATTTTATCTAAATTCGGTGAAATCGTTTTATTGGCACATAAAAACTACGAGCCGCATACAGTGGCACGCTATGTCGTGGAGCTTGGCCAGAGCTTTAACCGTTTCTATCATGACAATGCCATCCTCGTGGATGAGCCTGGCGTAAAAGCAGCACGTGTTGCGCTGGTCAAAGCTGTAAAGAGCGTTTTAAAGACAGCGATGAAGCTCGTCTGTATCGAAGCGCCAGAACAAATGTAACCAAAAAAATAAAGAGGGAGCTAACGGATAAATACCTTAGCTCCCTTCATTTCTAGTGGATATCATTCGGGGTTGAAACGCTGGATACAGCGCTTAAAAACGTCCATGGTCAAGTTTTCTTTCATGATAAAATCATCGAATTGCAACCCCTTAAGGCGCTTGTGAATACCCGCGATTTCACTGGAGGTTAAGATGACGACTGGCAGTTTTTCATATTTTGAGGAACGGATTTGTGCGATTAAAGTCTCTGCACTCATATCATCCAGCTCCATGCCTGTGATAATCAAATCAATATCATGCTTAGCCAATTGCTTGAAAAGGTCTTCACCATGACTCGTGCCTATGTAATCGGCACCCATTCGAAGGCACATATCGTGGACGATGCGTCTAAAAAAATCACTGTATTCAAAATGAAGTATTCTCATTAATTTCTCCTTCTACACTAAAACTTTATGTGCTCATTTAATATGTCAGGATCCTTTTTCGTATAGACGCGTGCAGATCGCTTCATGATGTCTTTGATGGTTTCTAGGATGTTGTCCACATCATCATCGAGCTTAGACAAATCCTCTTTGCTGATGTTATAGTATAAGTATAGGTCTTCAAACAAACGGACCAATTGGGAAATATGGTTGTCAATTTCGATAAATTGGTTAAAATTACTAGAGTGGATGGCGTTCCTAAACTGATCAATATCAACTTTTATAATTTCCACGATTTCTTCTTCAGTTTTGTAGGTGCCGACGCTAAGAAAATACGGCTTAACCCTCTCTAGGTAGTAGGTATTGTCTTCGTTCAGGTGGTAGGCATAAGTAATCTTATAGTCCTCCAGCTTAAATTTTACGAGAAACATGATGCCTTCAATATCGGTTATATGGGCACCGTAATTTTTGAGTTCTTCCTTACAGAGTTCATGTCTAATTAACCGCGACGACATTATCGACATCCTACACCTCCAGGTTCTCACTAAGTAAAGTATATCATATAAATGTTATTTGACCATCATTGAAACGTTGGTCTGCAGATGATTTTAAGGAGTACACATGAAAATTCTACTGATGTCTCTCAATTCCAAGTTCATTCATGCCAATCTAGCCATTCACAGCATTAAGCAATACTATGACCACTATAAAAATTCCGATATGCCCGAAGTGACCGTGAAAGAATACACCATTAATAATGATATGGATCACATACTAAGAGATTTGGTTAAAGGCGGATATACCCATATTTTTGCTTCTGCCTATATTTGGAATATTGATCAGTTATCCATATTATTCTCAAATTATGTGAAAGTCAAACAAGAAACGCAAGTGATTTTCGGAGGACCAGAGGTTACTTATGATGCGATTGGCCATTTGAAAAATAAAGCCTTTCTGAAAGCGGTGATTCTCGGTGAAGGGGAAGCCACTTTTGTCTCCCTGGTGGAGAATATCATGGCGTATGGCGATGAAGGATACTCTAAAACAGAGGGCATCGCCCACCATTCACCGTTTGGCCCCATGATGAATCGCCCACGAGATCTGATTATGTCACTGGATCGCATTCCGTTTCCGTATGCAGACCTCACACAGTTCGATAATCGTATCCTCTATTATGAATCGTCTCGTGGATGTCCCTACAATTGCTCCTACTGTCTTTCTTCGACAGCGCAAGGGGTAAGAATGTTGTCGCTTGAACGCGTCTATGAAGATATGACCACATTTCTAGATGCCAATGTCCAGCAAGTCAAATTCGTCGATCGCACCTTTAATGCGATTAAGCACCACGCGTTAGGAATCATGCGCTACCTTGCGGCGCATGATAATGGCGTGACGAATTTTCACTTCGAAATTACAGGGACGTTACTTGATGAGGATTATTTCGAACTCTTATCCACTGTGAGACCGGGTCTATTTCAGTTCGAAGTGGGCATACAAACCACTTACGAACCAACGATGAAGGCCATCAACCGACCGATTCCATTTGAAAAGTTGAAGCATAATTGTCAAAGGATTTTATCCACCGGAAATATTCATCTCCACGTGGACCTCATTGCTGGATTACCTTATGAAAGCTTTGAGCTGTTTTTAAAATCGTTTGACGATGTATACAGTATAGGCGCTGAACAAGTGCAGCTTGGTTTTTTAAAAATTCTCAAAGGGACCTCCATAGCTGAACAAAAGGCGGAGCATGGTTATGTTGTTAGAGAAGAAGCCCCTTATGAAGTCTTGGAAAATCAGTACATTTCATTTAGTGAGCTGTCAAAACTGAAAGAAATTGAAGCGCTGGTGGAGTATTATCATAATTCGGGCAAATTTAAACATACCCTCGAATATCTCCTTAAGAATCATTTCTCTACACCAAGTGCATTCTATCTCGACTTGTCCCGCTTTTACGAAGCGCAGGGCTTGTTCGATTCCCCTGTTGGAACGTATCGCCTCTATGAAATTCTTTTTGAGTACTCTGAAACCCTAAAAGTTAACATTGAATTGATTCGAGACCTATTGAAGTACGATTACTACTATGCAAACTTAAAAGGCGACCGGGAGTTGTTTCATTATGAGGAGATACCAGGGTTTAACCATAAACGGTTGCTACTCTTAAAGGAGGATTCCTTTCAGCAAAACAGCCTAGGGATCAGCCGTGAGGATGCTAAAAACTTACTGAAAAGTGTGACGTTCATCACTCTAAAGTATGATATAATAGCGTTAATTGAAAGCGGATATGGTTCGACACAGGAACAGTTGACGATTGTTATGATCGATTATAGAAATAAAGCGCGAACCAACACGATTAAAATAAGCACTGAATTATTTACTCAATCAGTCTAGGGGGGCCTATGAACCGCGTACTTATTCATCACAACATCAAAAATGACTCCATGATCGTAAAAAAGGCGTTAATCGAACTATTGGAATCCAGAGGAAAAACCATCGTCTATGACGAGCCTGAGGTTATCATCGTCATTGGTGGGGATGGCACGATGTTAAGTGCTATAAGAAAATTCAAGCACTTGAGAAAGCCCTTTGTTGGTATAGACACCGGGACGCTGGGATTTTTGACGACGATTATGCCAGATAATCTCGAGAAGATTTTTGATGTGCTCGATGGAAAAAATTATCGCATTAATTCATATCCACTCTTAATGGTAAATACGAAAACGTTAAGTGGTGACGTTTACACGGAGTATGCGTTTAATGAGATTGCCATAAAGCATGTGGAACCCAAGTTGATGGAAGCGAAAGTCTACTTGAATAACAAGCCGTTCAACTACTTTACAGGTGATGGTTTGATCGTTTCAACCCCCATGGGAGCGACTGGTTATGCGATTTGGGCAGGTGGTGCAGTGGTGCATTCTGATATCAATGTCTACCAAATCACACCGCTCACGCCTAACGATAACAGTGTCAATCGACCGATGAGTTCGACGATGATTGTGCCCATGAAAACGGTTTTGGATATCAATATCATTAAAGCCCATAAGCGCAAGGTCATTGTCGCCTGTGACGGTATTAAGCTGTCTAATGAATATATTGAAGACATACACATCCGAGCCTGTGATGACATGACCATTGACGTCATAAGATCAGATGAGTTTGATTATTTTGATTTGTTTAAACGTAAAATTATCGATAAAAATATTAGAAGGGTATTAGAATAGCTTTTATGAATACAAAATTTGAAGCCGTGATGGCCAAGCTGTTAAAACGTTTTTTGAATGATGTGGTTTTTGTCGACTTGAAACCGGAAAACAAAGCGGTACTTGCTGGGCTGAATGCACCAGCAAATGCGACGTTACCCCTGTTTATAGAGGATTTGGCTGTAAAAATCAAAGAAAACGATATGGATGAAATTCCTGTAGTTGCCCTTATCAAGGGGTTGGTATATGCGGTAGGGGCACAAGCTGAGCTGCCTTATCGGTCGTTCTATATTGATCTTTTAAAGCACATTGATCCTGAAATCGGCGTTCGAATTCTCAGTGATGGTATTCGATTCGCAGAAGAAGGACAGTATTCAAATGCGATTCTGTACTTTAACACGGTACTTGCGATGGATCATGAATCGATTGATGCCCTTTATAATATGGGAAGAGCGTTTGATGATTTATGTGATAAAGAAGCGCGAAGTGACCTTAGGGTATTATCAAAGTGGTGCTATGAAAAAACCATTTCGATTGACCCATCCTTTGCATACGGGCATTTTAGTTTAGGCTTTGCTTTATATAATGACGAGAAATTTAGCGAGGCACAGCGCCATTGGTTATCGGCTTTAAATGGCGATTTGCCTGAAGAAATGCGCGAGGAGCTCGTCGTTGGTCTGGGCAAGGTAAAGGACCGTGCGACCTATGAACGCGGATATGAGTTGATTTTGGCCGGTCGCGTTGAAGAGGGGCTTGAGCTGCTAAAGGCTTTAGAAGATGACCACGACGAGTGGTGGAATCTTCTGTTCTTCATCGGCTTAGGCTATCGAATGCTAGAACAATACGAAGATGCATTAGGGTATTTCTTAAAAGTGATGACGCTAAACACGGGCCATATCAAGACGATGAACGAGATTGCCATTTGTTTGCTATCGCTGGGGGATTTTACAGAGGCAGAGCGTTATTTAAAAGAAGCCATTCGATTATCACCTGAAAACAGCGAGTTGCTCTGTAACATGGGAATCGTTCATTTGCAAAAGGGCGATCAGGCGACAGCGAGAATTTACTTTGATCGAGCGCATGAGGCTTCACCTGATGATGAAGTGGTGGCCATGTGGCTGGCTCATATTAATCAAAAAATGATTTAGACTTATTTTAGGACGCGAGGAACATAAATCGCGTCCTTTTGTTTTGCAAAACTATTGAAGCGCTTAAAAAAATAGTGTAAAATGAGGTGGAATTAAAATTTTTGTTGAACAATTCTAAAAAAACAACAAAAGGTGATGCGATGATAAGAAAATTGGATGAATTATTAGCCGCAGCAAAGCAAGGGCAGACGATGCGACTTGTAGTAGCTGCAGCGCAGGACGAAGATGTTCTTGGTGCAGTATGTAAAGCAGCCGAAGAAGGCTTGATCATCCCGATTTTGGTGGGAGACCGTAATGCGATTTTCGAAATCGCTGATAGAGAAGCCCTAAACATTTCAAATTATGAAATCGTGGACATCACAGATTTAACAGAAGCCGCGAAAGCTTCCGTTAAAATGGTTTCAGAAGGTAAGGGCGACTTCTTGATGAAGGGATTAATCGACACGGCAATTTTGCTGAAGGCAGTTCTTGATAAGGAAATCGGATTAAGGACAGACCGTTTACTCAGCCATGTGATGATTTATGATGTCCCACATTATCACAAGCTCATCTATTTGACAGATGGTGGCATGAACATCGAGCCATCATATGATGAGAAAGTAAAAATCGTAGAAAACGCTATTGATGCGTGTAAAGCGCTGGGAACTGAGGTAGTTAAAGTAGCAGCTCTTGCCGCTAAAGAAAAAGTCAGCGAAAAAATGCCGACTACTGTGGACGCGAGAAAGCTTCAGGAGCTTTGCGAAACGGGTTATTTTGGTGAAGGCGTCATCGTTGAAGGTCCATTGGCGATGGATCTCGCAGTATCTGAGGAAGCGGCAGCTGTCAAAAAATTTTGCAGTAAAATTGCGGGTGATACAGATATTTTGATGGTACCTACCATTGAAGTGGGAAATGGCATAGGCAAGACATTGACCTATTTAGCAGGCGCAGAATCTGCAGGGATCATCATGGGCGCTAAGGTACCAGTCGTACTCGTTTCGAGAGCAGACAGTTACGAGGCCAAACTCAACTCCATCGCGCTTGGCAGTGTGATTGCCTCATATAAGAAGTAAACCATTTAGGATTAGAGATAAGGAGAAAATTCATGAAGGTATTATTAACGGGCAACGAAGCCGTTGCGAGAGGTGCTTTCGAAGCGGGCGTGACATATGCCAGTGCTTACCCAGGAACACCAAGTACTGAAATTCTTGAAAACATGGCGGATTATAAAGAGCACATGATTGCAGAGTGGGCACCAAACGAAAAAGTGGCGCTCGAGACGGTTATCGGTGCGTCGATGGCAGGTGCTAGAACGATAGCGGCCATGAAGCACGTCGGCGTGAACGTCGCGGCTGATCCACTCTTTACGATTGGCTATACGGGAATTACAGGTGGTTTAGTTTTGGTTTCTGCAGATGATCCAGGCTGCCACAGCTCACAAAACGAACAAGATAACCGTTACTATGCAAAGTTTGCAAAAATTGCCATGGTAGAAGCCAGCGACTCACAAGAATCGAAAGATTATGTGAAGGCAGCATTCGAAATCTCAGAGAAATTCGATGTTCCAGTATTATTTAGAATGACCACACGTGTATGCCACTCAAAAGGCCTTGTTGAGCTTTCTGAAAGAGTGCCATTCGAAGTGATTCCTTATAAAAAACAACCCCAAAAATTCATCGCTGCACCAGCGCATGCGAAGATGCTCCACCCGATTGTCGAGGATAAACTCGTGAGAATGGAAGCTTTCTCAAATGAGACACCCCTCAACAGAATCGAATGGGGAAGCAAGAAAATCGGCATCGTCACTTCTGGCGTCGCTTACAATTACGCAAAAGAGGTATTTGGCGATGATGCATCTTATTTGAAGCTCGGCTTTACTTTCCCATTACCGATGGATAAAATTCGCGCATTTGCAAATGAAGTAGAAACACTTTATGTCATCGAAGAGCTTGAGCCTTTTATCGAAGAGCAAATGAAGGTTGCCGGTATCCCATGCATCGGAAAAGAGAAAATTCCAAGAATCGGCGAACTCAACCCAGATATCGTAGCGAAGGCTCTTTTAGGAATTGAAAGAGAGACTGTTCATCCAGACGCATCGAAGATTGTTGGCCGTCCACCGACACTTTGTGCCGGCTGTCCACACCGTGGTTTCTTCTTCTCATTAAGCAAAAAGAAAAACGTCGTCATCACGGGGGATATCGGTTGCTATACACTTGGATCAGCAGAACCATTAAATGCAACAGATTCTGTTATTTGTATGGGTGCATCCATTTCCATGGGACATGGTGCAAAAAAAGCATTTGAAATCAACAACGTTGACAAGCGTGTCGTTTCGGTAATCGGAGATTCTACTTTCTTCCACACTGGAATCAACTCGTTAATTCACGTCGCCTATAATAGAGGGAACACGGTAAGCGTTATTCTCGATAACCGTATTACGGGTATGACAGGGCATCAGGAAAACCCAGGTACTGGCTACACGCTTCAGGGCGATCCTGCAAACATTATTGATATCCCGCAACTGGTTAAGTCTATCGGTATCGAGCATGTCGTATCAGTAAACCCATTAAAACTCGCTGAAATGGATAAAGCCCTTGAAGATGCGTTTGCGTATGACGGTCCTTCCGTTATCATCACGAGATGGCCATGTGTCCTTAAAAACTTTACGGAAGCGGATCTTAAAGAATTTGACCTCAGTAAAAAGCAATGTGTGGTCATCGAAGACAAGTGTAAAGGCTGTCGCGTTTGTACGAAGACGGGCTGTCCTGCAATCAGCTTTGATAACACCACTAAAAAAGCAAAAATCGACAAGTATATGTGCGTAGGCTGTGAAGTATGTCTCCAAGCATGTCCATTCAAAGCAATCGAAAGGGCTGGTGAATAATATGTCAGAAGTAAAAAACATCCTTTTATGCGGCGTTGGTGGTCAAGGGATCATTCTCGCATCAAAAATTTTAGCCACTGGATTGATCAAAGCGGGCTATGATGTAAAAATGAGCGAGGTTCACGGTATGGCACAACGTGGCGGTAGCGTAACCACTCAAGTAAGATATGGTGAGAAAGTATATTCACCAATTATCGGAAAAGGTCAAGCAGACGTACTCGTTTCTTTCGAAACCATGGAAACACCAAGATGGTTAGATTTCGTAAAGCCAGATGGAAAAGTGGTGATCAACGCATATGAAATTCCATCAGCTACGATTCTTTCAGGTGCTGCTGATTATCCACAAGGTGTCATCGAGGATATTTCATCGAAGATCAACACGACAGTATTTAAGGCTGCAGAGCTTGCAGAAGCCCTTGGCAACATCAAAACCATGAATGTCATCATCGTAGGTGCATTGGTTAAAGCCATGGGACTTGAAGAAATCGTCGATTGGAACGAAGTCATCGCTGAAACGGTAAAAGGAAAGTTTGTCGATGTCAATGTAAAAGCATTTAATGTGGGCATTGCACAAGTAAAGTAAGTTTATAAACAGGGCTTCAGTACACGCGAATGGTTGTGTATTGAAGCCTTTTTTTACTTTTGTGTGAAGAGATGCAAGTATCCAATTATCCAACTTAATTAGATAATGAAAAGAGGTTGAAAATTAATAAAATGTTAACTAAATATGCAAAATTCTTTCGAAAAATAGAACTTATTTTTGGTATTTACACGCATAGTAATTAGGACTAGAATTAATTTGCTATTAATGAAAAGGAGCCAGTCGATGAAATATTTCAAGTTCTTACTAATATTCGTGCCCATTTCAATTATCGGACACCTCATGGAATTCTCAGATAGTTTTATTTTTGTATTTAGCGCACTTGCCATTATCCCATTAGCAGGTTACTTAGGGGAGGCAACAGAAGAACTTGCGGTGTTTACGGGTCCGAAACTAGGTGGTTTTCTTAATGCGACATTTGGAAATGCCACCGAACTCATTATCGCATTCTTTGCCATGAAGGCAGGACTCTTTGACGTCGTTAAAGCCTCCTTAGCCGGCTCGGTTCTCGGTAACATACTATTAGTACTAGGAATTAGCATTTTAGCAGGTGGATTAAAACATAAAGAACTCCATTTTGATAAGGAACAAGGTGCATTTACTTCGTCGATGCTTCTGTTCTCGCTTATCGGTCTTTCATTGCCAGCCGTATTTACCTACTCAATACCTGAAAGCCTCCTTGAGTCAAAATATGAAGAGTACAGTTTGCTTATCGCATTTATCTTGCTGTTGATCTATGTCGTGGGATTAATGTATTCATTTAAAACGCAAAAGGATGTGTACGGCGTAGAGCATGCCGAAGATATGGATCAGCATTGGAGCAAGAAAGTGAGTATTACCGTACTAGCTGTGTGTACGCTTTTAATTGCTGTGGAGTCTGAGCTTTTAGTTAGAACAATCGAACCGATGGCTGAGTCATTTGGCCTTAAAAAGATGTTTGTCGGTTTGATTTTGATCCCGATTATCGGTAATGCGGCAGAGCACAGTACAGCAGTGGTAATGGCACTTAAGAATAAAATGGACATCGCGATAGAAATCGCCGTAGGATCCAGTTTGCAGATTTCTTTGTTTGTTGCCCCTATCCTGGTTCTCATAAGTCACTTTTTTAAACCCATGAGCATCGTTTTTATGCCGATAGAGATCTTCGTGTTTGCAGCCAGTGTGCTCATAGCGAATAAGATTGTTGCGTCGGGAAAAACCAATTGGGTTGAAGGTCTACTATTAGTCGCTGTTTATTTGATTACAGCCATCGGCTTCTTTATCTTGTAATTCAAATGTTCATATCATTAAACCCAGCGCCGTGCAAACGGCGCTTTTTTTGAACGTAGTTTTCTGAATAGTTTTACTTTTGGTATTTGGGTTGACGTTAGTTTTGATTGGTGCTATTATTACTAAGCGGCATTTCGAGAGACAAATTATCAATAGGTTGTTGATTAATCTGTTGATTAAAACTTGAAAAAAAGCGTACAAATGAAACACGACTTCGTAAAAACGACGTTAAAAACTTTTGAAAAAACTTAATTATGGTTATTGACATCGATAAATAACGATGATATCATAAGAGAGTCGCCGCAAGCGATTGCGGTTACAGAGTTTAACACAGGACCTTGAAAATTGAATAGCGCAAATGAAAAAAACCAAAAACGCAATTCTTTGAAAAAAGAAAAGTGATAACGGAAATGTGAAAACATTTCAAAAAAAGATGCAGTAATGCATCGATCGTAACTACTCAAGTAGTTACGAGCTAGTTAGCTCATTTATGAGTTAGCAGGCAAACCCTTAAGATTTTATTTAAGAGTTTGATCCTGGCTCAGGATGAACGCTGGCGGCGTGCCTAACACATGCAAGTCGAGCGAGA